>Ga0308160_10003454_pt1 | contig 17800 bp, 17 predicted proteins | sample PhyFR1_FD_201036 | JGI IMG/M metagenome (GOLD analysis project Ga0308160, IMG submission 201036) | Phyllosphere microbial communities from UC Gill Tract Community Farm, Albany, California, United States - DLSLF.R1 | ecosystem: Host-associated > Plants > Phyllosphere > Unclassified | place: USA...
AAGCCCGCTGATTGAGCGGGCTTAAAACTATTTTCTTGGAGGAGAATAGTGGAGACAGGTGCCATTATGCTGCGTTGCGGCATACGTGTCTAATTGCAAATACAGATACCAGACATATGAAGCGTGAATAGTTCTCGGGCGTATTGTTGGCGCATTCTGTACGGAAGAGCTGGCCTATCCTTATTCGCCCGCTTCCTCGCGCACCGCGACCGTGTAGTTCAGCGGCATGCGGCCGCCGTCGGCGTACAAAGTTTGGCCGGTCATATAGGACGCGTCGTCGCTGGCCAGGAAAGCGACGATGGACGCCACTTCTTCCGGCTCGCCGCAGCGGCCCAGCGGCGTGCGCGACAGGATGGTGTGGCGTGCTTCCGGGCTGCCGAGCACGGCCTGTTTGGCCAGTTCGGTGAGGATGGTGCCGGGGCCGACCGCATTCACGCGGATGCCGTGCTGAGCCAGGCTGATGGCGGCCACGCGGGTCAGCTGATTCACGCCGCCCTTCGACACGACATATGGCACCTGGTTCGGAATCACGAGTTCGGCGTTCACGCTCGACATGTTGATGATGCAGCCGCTGCCGCGTTTGACCATGTCGCGCGCCGCCGCCTGGCTGCACAGGAACATCGATTTCAAATTAATGCGCAGCACGCGGTCGAAGTCGTCTTCGTGCAGGTCGAGGAAATCGGCGGCATGGGTCACGCCGGCATTGTTCACCAGGATGTCGACCTGGCCAAACGCCTCGATGGTGGCGGCGAACAGGGCGTCGACATCGGACTTCTGGCTGACATCGGCGCAAAAGAAGCGGGCGGCGTCGCCCAGGGCCTCGGCCGCGGCCGCGCCTTCCAGGCGCACATCGGCCAGCATCACGCGCGCGCCTTCGCGCACCAGGCGTTGGGCGCAGGCCAGGCCGATGCCCTGGCTGGCTCCGGTGACGATGGCGGTCTTGTTGGCGAGTTTCATGGCGGGGCTTTCTCGGATTCTGGAAAGCCCAGATTGTAACGGCAGTGCGTGGGAGCAGCTATCGCGCAAACTTAAATCATGATCGGCCGGTCCGGCAGTTCGTTCGGGCGCGCACCGTTGGCCGGGAAATGTTCGCGCAGCAGGGAATTGACTTGCTCGACCGCGGCAAGCGCGGCCTGGCGGAAGTCGCCGCGTTTGAAGCCATCGGTCATGGTGCGGCAGACATTTTGCCAGGTGCTGCTGTCGATCTTGCGGTCGATGCCGCGGTCGGCCACGATGTCGACCTTGTGATCGGCCAGGTTTACGTAGATCAGCACGCCGCAATTGTCCTCGGTATCCCAAACGCCGTAGTCGGCGAACAGGGCCAGGGCGCGCTGGCGGTTGCTGACGCCGTCCCAGATTTCGTCGGCGGGCAAGGCTTTTTCGACGATGAAACGCACTTCGCCGCGGTGGGTGCGTTCGCCGGCCGTGATCGCCTGTGCCACCGCTTCCAGCGTAGCGTCGGGAAAGGCGCGCCGCGCATCGGCTTTCGTACTGCGCCAGTGGCGCAGTACACGGCCCAGGCGCTGGCCGAACGATCCTGCTGTTTCCTGAGTCATTACCAGTCTCCCGAGGCGCCGCCGCCATCAAAACTGCCGCCGCCGCCGGAGAAACCGCCGCCGCCGAAGCCGCCGCCACCGCCCGAAAAGCCGCCGAAGCCACCGCCGCTGCCGCCACCATGGCTCATGTTGCCGATGATATTGCCGAGGATGAAGCCGGTGGCGCCGCTGCCCCAGCCGCCGCGCGAGAGCCGCGTGCGGCGCGGCCGGAACATCGAGCGCACCAGCGTGAAACCGACGATCAATAGCACGATGCCGACGATGCCGAGGCCGCCACCGCTATCGCCCTGGGCCGCGCGTGACGGCTGCGGCTGCTGCTTGGGCGCCGGGAAGCTTTCCTGGTTCAGCAAGGTGGCGATGGCGCCGACGCCGGCCACCAGGCCTTCGTAATAATGTTCCTGCCGAAAGTGAGGGGCGATCGTGTCTTGCAGGATGCGCTTCGACTGGGCGTCGGTCAGCACGCCTTGCACGCCACGGCCGGCTTCGATGCGCAGGCGGCGCAGCGAACTCGGGTTGTCGCGCGCCACCATCAGCAGCACGCCGTCGTCGACGCCCTTGCGGCCCAGCTTCCAGGCATCGGCCACACGGATACCGAATTGCTCGATCGCTTCCGGTTCGGTGGACTTTACCAGCAGCACGGCGATCTGGCTGCCGGTCTTCGCTTCGTAATCGCTGAGCACGGCTTCCAGACGCGCGTGCTGGTTCGCATCCAGCATGCCGGCCTCGTCCGTGACGTGGCCGGCCAGCGGCGGCACTTCCTTCAGTTGCGCCTGCGCCGGGCCGGCGAGGGCGCAGGCCAACACCAACAGCCACAGGCTACGCAGCACGCTCATCGATGCGCCTTATTTGCCGAAGTTGACCGTCGGCGCGGTCGAGATCGCCTTTTCGTTCTCGACCGTGAACGAGGGCTTGGCGTCGTAGCCGAACATCATTGCCGTCAGGTTGGTCGGGAACTTGCGCACGGTGACGTTGTAGTCCTGCACCGAAGCGATGTAGCGCTGGCGCGCCACGGTGATGCGGTTCTCGGTGCCTTCCAGCTGCGACTGCAGATCGCGGAAGCTGGTGTCCGCTTTCAGGTCGGGATATTTTTCCGACACCACCATCAGGCGCGACAGCGCACCCGACAGTTCGCCCTGCACCTGCTGGAATTTCTGGAAGGCTTCGGGATTGTTCAGCACTTCCGGCGTGATCTGGAAGCTGGTGGCGGCGGCGCGGGCGCGCGTGACCGCTTCCAGGGTTTCGCGCTCGTGCGAGGCATAGCCCTTGACCGTGTTCACCAGGTTCGGGATCAAATCGGCGCGGCGCTGGTACTGGTTGACCACTTCGCCCCAGGCGGCCTTGGTGGCTTCGTCCTTGGTCTGGAAGTCGTTGTAGCCGCAGCCCGAAAGCAGGGAACCGGCCAGCAGGGCGCCGGCCAGCAGGCGGGCCCAGCGCGAGAAAAGCGAAGACGTCATCATGTGCGTGTCCATGCGAGTTGTCGAATGAATAAAATATACAACAAGTGCCGCGCTATCGGTCGCACGGCCGGGCTGGCGCGGGCGACTGCCGGGTCGGTGGCAGGTAGAATACCGGGTTTGCAACGACACTGTACAAGGGGCTAGAGGTGAATTTCATCAATAAACTGTCCGCAGCCTGGACCCGCAACGACTCCCTGCTGTGCGTGGGCCTGGACCCCGACCTGGCGCGTTTTCCGGCAGAACTGCGCGATGCACCGGACGGTATCGTCCGCTTCTGCAAGGCCATCATCGACGCCACCGCCGACCTGGCCTGCGCCTTCAAGCCGCAGATCGCCTACTTCGCCGCGCTCGGCGCCGAAGACCAGCTCGAGGAAATCTGCCGTTATCTGCGCGAGACCTATCCGCACATCCCGCTGATCCTCGACGCCAAGCGCGGCGATATCGGCGCCACCGCGCACCAGTATGCGCGCGAAGCCTTCGAGCGCTATGGCGCGGATGCGGTGACCGTGAATCCCTACATGGGCTTCGATTCGGTCGAGCCCTACATGGCGTGGGAAGACCGCGGCGTGATTGTGCTGTGCCGTACCTCGAATGCAGGCGGTTCGGATTTGCAGTTCCTCGACGTGGGCGGGCAGCCGCTGTACCAGCACGTGGCGCGGCTGGTGGCGGAGAAGTGGAACCGCAACGGGCAGTGCGCGCTGGTGGTGGGGGCAACCTTCCCCGAGGAACTGGCGCAGGTCAGGGCGATCATCGGCGACATGCCGCTGCTGGTGCCGGGTGTGGGGGCGCAGGGCGGGGATGTGGCAGCGACCGTGCGGTCCGGACGGACGGCGGATGGGGCCGGGATGATGATCAATTCCTCGCGGGCGATTATTTATGCGCAGGCGCAGGAGGGCGAGGATTTTGCGGCGGCGGCGCGCAGGGTGGCGCGTGAGACGCGGGATGAGATTAATCGGTATCGGGGGTAATTGGTTAGCCGGGCGGCAGGTTTGCCCGGTGGTCCCGTTCATTGGAATGTGGGGCTGTTGCCTGTTGATGTATCGGCGTGCATGATCTGCGTGGGCACGGGGTGCCCACCGTACGGAATACGTTATCGGCGAGATCAAATAAAAAGCGGTTGGCGTTATCGGTGAGTTCAAATGACAACCAAACCGGGTTTTGCCCGATCTCGCAGTTAGCGGAAACGGTAGCGTGGGCACCCCGTGCCCACGCGGATTCAAATCACCGATACGCCAACAGGCAACAGCCCCAATAACACCAAAAAACGATTAATACCGCTCCGGCGCAATCATCTCCACATAATCGTACAGCGCCCCCAGCAACTCCTGGGCCCGCTCATCCGCCGTTTCCGACAACGCATCGATCTCGCCAAACAACTGGTCCACGGTCCGCGCATTCCCGGCCCCGTCGAACAGCCGCGCCGCGCGATGCTCTTCCCAGCGCGCTGCTTCCACCTCGTTCAAGGTCTCGGGGAAATTCCGTGCCCGGAAGCGGAACAGCAGTTCGCTCAAACGCTCGTCCTCGAACGCCGCCTGCATCGTGGCCAGCCGCGCCGGGGTTTCGCCGCGCATCGATTCCAGCTTGCGCCGGTCGTTGTTGCCGACAAAGCCGCCATACAGATCCTCGTCGACATCGGTCTCGTTGACATTGGCCGGCTTCTTGAATACCTGCGCCCACACCGCCGCCATGTCCGGCCCCTGCGCCGCCAACTGCGCGTGCGCGCGGTGCTGCGCGACGTCGATGCCCCAGCGCTCGGCCATGGCCGGACTCAGGGTCTTCAGGTTCCCGACCAGCATCGGCGACTTGTTCAGGTGAATGCTCTTGATCGGCAGCCGCGTCACGCCCTCGGGCAAATCGCTCGAACGCGTGAACATGCGTAGGCTGATCGTGTCCACATCGAGCCCGAACAGTTCCGACGGATCATGGCGGCAATCCCAGACCAGGATCTCGTTCTTGTTCGACGGATGCTGGGCCAGCGGCCATACCAGGCCGAGGCAGCCCTGTTCCGCCGGGAACATGCCCGACACGTGAAGGAAAGGCTGGCGCAGCGCCGGGTCCAGGTGCAGGCCCATCTCGGCCGCGACCCGGTCCTTGCGCCGCAGTTCCAGGCAAAAGTCGAAGAGTTTCGGCTGCTTGCTGCGGATCAGGCGCGCCAGGGCGATGGTGGCGCGCACATCGGATAGCGCATCGTGAGCCGACTCGTGCGCCAGGCCGTTCGCCGCTGTCAGGTGCTCCAGGCGGAAGCTGGGGCGGCCATCCTCGTGGCGCGGCCATTCGATTCCCTCGGGACGCAGCGCATAGGTCATGCGCACCACGTCGAGCAAATCCCAGCGCCCGCAACCGTTTTGCCATTCGCGCGCATACGGGTCGATCAGGTTACGCCAGAACAGGAAACGCGTGACCTCGTCGTCGAAACGGATGGTGTTGTAGCCGACCCCAACCGTGCCCGGCTCGCTGAAGGCCGCCTCGATCTGGCGCGCGAAGGCATGCTCGGGCACGCCCAGCTCCAGGCACTCCTGCGGCGTGATGCCGGTGATCAGGCAGGATTGCGGGTCGGGCAGGTAATCGTTGGCCGGCTGGCAGTACAGCATCAGCGGATCGCCGATCTCGTTCAGCTCGGCATCGGTGCGGATGGCGGCAAACTGGGCCGGACGGTCGCGGCGCGGCTGGGCGCCAAAGGTTTCGTAGTCGTGCCAGAGGAAAGTGTGCGTGCTCATCGAAGTCCGTGGTTGTGCCGCTGGTGGGGATGCCGCCAGCGTGGCACGGAATTGTCGGGGCGGCGCCCCGTTCCGTCAACCGTGCATGGACTGCGGGCCTACAGGCTGACGCAGTTGCGGCCGGCTTCCTTGGCGCGGTACAGGGCGGCGTCGGCCGCTTCGATGAGGGCCATTTCATCGGTATTCGGGTCGAGTACGGCCACGCCGAAGCAGGCGGTCAGGTGCGGCATGGGCACGCGCATGTCGGGGAAGAGCACGGCTTCGCGCATCTTCTGGCACAGGCGGCTGGCCACCATGTGCGCCATCTCGGCATTGGTGTCGGGCAGCACCGCCATCAGTTCTTCGCCACCATAGCGCACGGCAAAGTCAGACGGACGCAAGCCGTCGCGGATGACGCTTGCCGCCGCGCACAGGGCGGCATCGCCGACCAGGTGGCCATGGGTGTCGTTGAACTTCTTGAAGTTGTCGAGGTCAACCATGAGCAAGGCCAGCGGGCTGCCTTGGGCGCGCGCGCGGCCCACCAGTTTCGGCAGCATGTCGGCCAGCCAAGTACGGTTGTACAGGCCGGTCAGGGTATCGTTCAGCGACAGCTGGCGGTAGAACTCGCCCAGCTTCTGGCGCCGCCGCAACAGGGCGTTCGCAGCGCGGATGCGGAAGGACAGCAAGCGCAGCAAGTTGCGCGCGACGGCATTCGAATGGTCGATCAGTTCCCATGCCAGTTCGGATTCGATGACGAGCAGGGTGGATTCCTCCACCGCGCGCACGGCGTCCAGGTTCACGGCGTCGTCCAGCACCGATTGCTCGCCCACGCTTTCGCCGGGCAGGATGCGGTTCACGCTGCCGTCCGAGCTGCCGGCATGGCCATCGGTCTCGACCTCGAGCATGCCGGTCAGCACGATGTACAGGCGGGCGCGGACCGTGTCCTCGATCAGTTCGCCTTCGGCGACGCGCACGATGCCGCACTCGGCGAGCGACGCTGCCGCCGCGGCCGTGTCGGCGCCGCGAAACAATTGCAGGTCGTCGACTTTGTGACCCGACTGGCCAAACTTACCGATGTGTTTCAAGACAAATCCTCCGCGTGGTTGCTGGCGCAGTGTAAACCATAAGTTGCATGATAAACCATCATGCGTTCCGGGTCGGCTGGTGTTTCGGGTACATCGGTGTTCCAATAGCGGCCATGACCGCTTCTTCTCCTTCTTCGGACTCCCATTTCGTCGACGCGCTGGGCATTGCCCACCCGCCTGCAGCGGGCGCGCGCATCGTCTCGCTGGTGCCCTCGATCACCGAATTGCTGTGCGACCTCGGGCTGGCCGATCAAGTGGTCGGGCGCACCGGGTTCTGCATCCATCCGGCCGGGACGGTGCAAGCCATCCCCAAGATCGGCGGCACCAAGGATGTGAATATCGAGAAGATCCGCAAGCTGGCGCCGACCCACCTGGTGGTGAACATCGACGAGAACGAAAAGCCGACCGTCGAAGCACTGGCGGAGTTCGTGCCGAACATCGTCGTCACCCATCCGCTGGCGCCGCGCGATAACCTGGACCTGGCGCGCCTGCTGGGCGGCATCTTTGGCGCAAGCGAACAAGCCGAGGCCTGGTGCGCCGCCTTCGAGGCCGAGTATGCGGACTTGCATGCGCAGGGCACAGGTCCTGCGCGCACGGTGCTGTACTGCATCTGGCAAGACCCGTGGATGAGCATTTCCAGCGACACGTATATTGCACGTATGCTGGGCGAGCTGGGCTGGACGGTGCCGGCGCTGGGCGACACCCGCTATCCGCGCTTTGCCTGGTCGAGCGAACTGGTCGATCAACTCGATGCGGTGCTGCTCTCGACCGAACCCTATCGCTTCACGCAAACGCACGCGGACGCGCTCGAGCAGCAGCTCGGCATTCCGGTGTTGTTGGTCGATGGGGAAATGATGTCCTGGTATGGCAGCCGGGCCTTGCCTGGCCTACGCTACCTGCGCACGGTGCGGGCGCTGGTCGATGGCACTGGTTGATTGCACTGAAGCGGGCCGACCCGCAGTCCGCTTCAGGTAGAGCGCAAGAAACTCAGACGCCGCTGGTCAGGTTCTTGTCGGCCATGACATCGGCGATGTCCTCGACCGGTGGCGTCTCGTGGCGGCCCTTGTCGTTCAGGCGGCCGATGGCGCTGTCGAGGGCGCGCTTGAGCTTGCCGCCGGCGCTCGTGATGGCCTGGTGCAGATTGGCGGCGTGCTCCTTGACGACAACCGGCGCGTAGCCGTTGACGCGTGCTTCCATCATGCAGTAGTTGCCGCCGTCGAGTTGCTTCTGGCTATTCTCGTTGCTCAGGTGGACATCGACGCGGTTAACCTGCTCGCTGAAGCGGCCGATCGAGGACTGGACCACGCTTTCGACGTGTTCGTCCAGGCCCTGGTGTTTTTCGATGGTATGGTCGGTGTTGACATTGATTTGCATATTGGCTCCCTATTCACAAGTGCTGGAGCCAATCTTACGCCGTCTGCATTGCTTGCTGCGTTCGGGAACGCACCTAGCCGGGCAACTCGGCCTTTTTCTCGTGGTGCGGGAAGCGGTCCATCTTCGACAGCACCGGGAACAGCACTGCCCACAAGCCGGTCACGGCCAGCGTGGCGGCCCCACCCAGCAAAATCGCGCGCGTCAGGCCCAGCCAGCCGGCGGTGATGCCCGATTCGAATTCGCCCAGTTCGTTCGAGGCGCCGATGAAGACCGAGTTCACGGCGCTGACGCGGCCGCGGATCTCGTCCGGCGTTTCGTACTGCACCAGCAGGTGGCGCACATACACGCTGACCATGTCGCCGGCGCCGAGGATGAACAGGGCAACCAGGGCCACCGGAAAGCGGTCGGTGAAGCCGAGTGTCAGCACCGCCAGCCCGAACACGGCCACGCCGCCGAACATCCAGGCGCCCACATGGCGGCGCAGCGGGAAGAAGGCCAGCGCGATCGAGCACAGCGCGGCGCCGGCGCCGGGCGCGGTACGCAGCCAGCCGAGCGCCGTCGGGCCGGCGTGCAGCACGTCGTGGGCATAGGCCGGCAGCAGGGCGGTGGCGCCGCCGAACAGCACCGCGAACAAGTCGAGCGAAATGGCGCCCAGCACGATCGGGCGCGACCAGACGAAGCGCAGGCCTTCCAGCAGAGTATGCCAACTGACCGGCGCCGTGCTGCGCGCCTGCGGGGCGCTCTGCGCCGAGGCCATCAGGATCACCGACACCAGCAGTAGCGCCGCCGACACCGAATACACGAAGACCGGCCCGAACACATACAGCAAGCCACCGAGCACCGGGCCGGCGATCACGGCAACGTGGAAGGTGGACGAAGACAGGGCGACGGCCTGGCTGAAATCCTTGTCCGGCACCAGGTTGCGCAACACCGCCTGCGAGGCCGGCATCATGAAGGCGCGCGCGCTGCCGAACAGCACCAGCACCGCGAACACCGGCCACACGACCTGGCTGCCGCTGAAGGTGAACGCCAGCAGCAGGGCGCTGACCAGCAATTGCGTCAGCATGCAGAAGACGATGATTTTGCGGCGGTCGTGGCGGTCGGCCACATGGCCGGCCCACAAAATCAGCACCAGGAAAGGCGCGAACTGGGCCAGGCCGATCAGGCCAAGGTCGAACAGGCTGCCGGTGATCTGATACACCTGCCAGCCGACGGCCACGCTTTGCATCTGGACGGCCAGGGTGCCGAGGAAACGAGCGGACAGGTAAAAGGAAAGGTTGCGGTTGCGCAGGAAGCCCAGACCGCCGGTTGGCGACAACAGAGACATGAATGGTGGCAAATGACTGGCGAGAAGCTGGTCATTGTGCCTCATTTGGCGACGGACTGCTGGCGGCGGGGTGATCGGTCATGCCACGGCCCGCGACGGCGAATTCGTAGGGTGGGCACGGGGCGCCCACCCTACGTCAATCCACGTCAGCGATTATTCCCGCGCCAGATCCGCCTCGGTCGTAAACGAATCCGCAAAGAACTCGTCCGCCGGCAAGCCGCACTGCGCCACATACTCCTCGCGCGCCGCATCCACCATCACCGGGGCGCCGCAGGCATACACCTGCCAGCCCGACATATCGGGAATATCCTGCATCACCGCCGCGTGCACGTAGCCGCTACGGCCGCTCCAGTTGTCTTCCGGCAGGGCGTCGGAAATCACCGGCACGTACTGGAACTCGGGCAAGGTGGTGGTCCAGGCCTGGCACAGTTCGTCCATGTACAGATCCTGCGGCCGGCGTCCGCCCCAGTACAGGCGCACCGGGCGCGTGGACTGCAGGTGCATCAGGTGCTCGACCAGCGCCTTGACCGGTGCGAACCCGGTGCCCGAGGCCAGCAGCACGATCGGCTTGTCGGATTCTTCGCGCAGAAAGAAGGTGCCCAGCGGCCCTTCGAAACGCAGGATGTCGCGCTCCTTCATGGCACCGAACACGTGGTCGGTGAACAAGCCGCCCGGCAGGTGGCGGATGTGCAGTTCCAGCGGGCGCTCGAGCGAGGGTGCGCTGGCGATGCTGTAGGCGCGGCGCTTGCCGTCCTTCAGCAGGAATTCGACATACTGGCCGGCGCGGTAGGCCAGCGCTTCGTTGGCCGGCAGCTGCAGGGTGAGGATGGCCACGTCGGGCGCGGCGCGGGTGATGCTTTGCACGCGGGTCGGCATCTTGCGCAGCGGGTAGTCGCTGCTGCCGCCGACTTCGCGCGCTTCGATGACCAGGTCGCCATCGGGCACGGCACAGCAGAACAAGGACATGCCCTGCAGCTTTTCCTGCTCGCTCAGGGCGCGCGCCTGGTGCGGCTTGTGGGCGACGCTGCCGTCGACGACCTTGCCCTTGCAGGAACCGCAGGCGCCGTTCTTGCAGCCATACGGCAAGCCGACGCCGGCGCGGATCGCCGCGGCGAGCACGGTTTCGTCGGATTCGCAGGCGAATTGGTGGCCGCTGGGCTGGACAGTGATCTGGAACGTCATGGATGGTCGAGGCTGAAAGTAGTAAGGGAAGGGCGAACCTGGCCGCCGCAAAGGATGGCTATTTTACACGGCGCCCGGCATGCCGAGCGCAGGCGAGGCGGCGCTGTCGAATCGTTACGCCAGTGTGAAGAACTGCTATACAATTATTTCTTGATAACAATAAGATCGGGAGAACAACATGCATGCCAGCGATTCCGTACCGGCTTCCGTACCAGTCTCGACCGCTGTGCCGCGCCTGGCAATTCGCCGCGTGCCGGCGCACCATGCGCGCGACTGGCTGGCCGCCGGCTGGGCCGATTTCCGGCGCGCGCCTGCGTCGTTGGCGATTGCCAGCATCGCCTTCCTGCTCCTGGCCTTGTTGGCCGTCCGCGGCAGCAGTTGGCTGCCGACGATGCTGCTGCCGCTGTATTGCGGCACGGTGGCAGCCTATTCGCGCATGGCCGACCGCGGCCAGGTGTTCCTGGCCGGTAGCGGTGCCTGGCGCAGCCTGCCCTTGTGGGGCCTGGCGATCGGCATCATCCTGCTCGGCGCCGTGCTGAACGGCCTGCTGGCGCTGGGCGTCCTGCTTGGTATGCGCGCGGCGGTGTACTTGCCCACGCCGCTAGTCGGCACGGTCCTGGCGCTGGTTTTCCTGGCCAGGCTGCTGGGAATGCTGGCGCTGGCCAGTTGCTGGCTGGCGCCTGCCCTGATCGTGAACCGCGATGCCGGCGTGCTGCAAGCCATGCGCCTGAGCCTGGCGGGATCGTGCCGCAATGCCGGCGCTTTCCTGCTCATTGCGCTGATCGCCGCCGTCGTGTTCACGCTGGCCGCCTTGCCGCTCGGGCTCGGCCTGGTCGTGGCGCTGCCGGTGCTGGCCGGGGCCGCGGTACGGGCGGCGGACGACATCGTCGGCGACATGTCCTGAAGGCGAGCGCGGCCTGGCTTACAATCGCTGCCGTGAACCCATCATCTTCCCGATTCGAACGGCCGCGCCTGCTGCTGGTAGGTTGCGGCGACGTCGGCATGCGCCTGCTGCCGCTGCTGGTCGACCGCTACCGCGTGTTCGCCGTCACGCGCGACCCCGAGCGCTGTGGCGCCCTGCGCGCGGCCGGCGCGGTGCCGGTCCTTGCCGACCTCGACCAGCCCGCCACCCTCGGCCGCCTGCGCGGCCTGGCCGCGCAGGTCGTGCACCTGGCGCCGCCGCCTGCGCAAGGCAGGCGCGACGAACGCACGCGCCGCCTGGCCGCGATCCTGCCCCGGGGCGCGCGTGTCGTGTACGTGAGCACGACCGGCGTATATGGCGATTGCGGCGGCGCGCTGGTGCGCGAAACGCGGGGCGTGGCGCCGAAGAATGCGCGGGCATGGCGGCGCGTGGATGCCGAACGCGTCTTGCGCGCCTGGGCGCGCCGCAACGGCGGACAATTGTCCATCCTGCGCGTGCCCGGCATTTATGCGGCCGACCGCCTGCCCTTGAAACGCCTGCGCGAAGGCACGCCCGCCTTGCTGCCCGAGGATGATGTCTACACGAATCACATCCAGGCCGACGATTTGGCGCGCATCGTCGTGCAAGCCTTGCGCCGCGCCTTGCCGAACCGGATTTACCATGCCGTCGACCATACGCACCTGAAAATGGCCGACTATTTCGACGCGGTGGCCGACGCCTATTGTCTGCCGCGTCCGCCGCGCCTGGCGCGCGAGGCGCTGCACGCCCAGGTCTCGCCGGTGCTGCTGTCGTTCATGTCGGAGTCGCGCCGCCTCGACAACACGCGCCTGCGCGAACTCGGCGTGCGCCTGCGCTATCCGGACGTGGCGTCGGCACTGGCGCAGTGGACGGCAACGGACGCTGGTACAATGCCCGCCTTAAGGAAAAACACATGACCTACGAAGAATACCTGGACGAAGTGACGACCCTGATCGTCGAAAAATACAACCTGGCCGACGAGGCCGCGATCAAGATCGTGGTCGATGCGCAGGACAAGGGCTACTTCATTGCCCACGACGACAAGAAATCGATGCGCACCCTGGAGCGTGCCCACGAAGACGCGCGCGCCTTGTTCAAGGCCAGCGGCACCAAGTAAGCCTTGCGGGCGCCGGGTTTTTCCGGCGCCACTTGTTCGGGCGTGTCCACTCACGCCATCGCGACACTGTCCAGGGGACGCCGGCCGGCGTCCACCTCTCCCTGATCCGCATCGTTGCCGCGCCTGCGCACCTGTGCACGCGTGGCATTATCACGTCTATCCGTTGGTTAACTTCCACATTTTCCTTTCAACTTGTAGGGGTATTCCTACAATTGCTTGAATAAAACGTAACTTTCCCCTTATCATTGCGGCTTGAATAATCACCATACAAATGGTGCTGTTTTATCCCGTACGTCCAATTTCTTACGCTCAAAACTAAATTGTAAGAAATTACTTACGGATTGTGATAATTGGAAAGAATTCAGACATGCCTATCAGAAGACTGCCGGAAGGCGCAGATTACGACCCGAACCGCGTCCTCGACGCCATCATCACCAAGCTGCAATTGAAGAACGACGCCGCACTGTCGCGCGCGCTGGAAGTGGCGCCGCCGGTGATCAGCAAGATTCGTCACAACACCCTGCCGATCGGCGCGACCATCCTGTTGCGCATGCACGAGATCAGCGACTTCAGCATCCGCGAACTGCGCGCGCTGATGGTGTCGGCCCGCGCCGAAGCGGCGCTGGCCTGAAATGAAAGAAGCCGGCTGAACAGGCCGGCTTCGTGAAGGGCAGGGCGGCGTTTGCCGGCCCTGCCTTTTTTATTGGCGTGAACGCTTCAGGCAGCGACCGGCGCCCGGCCGCACCAGGCGGTCTTGTTCGCGCCAGCGGCGGGCGCCTTGCCGCACCAGGCGGTGTCCTTGGCGCCCGCTTCCACTTTGGCCGGCGCGCGCCCGCACCACGCCGTGTCGTTGGCGCCTGCCTGTGTCTTGGCCGGGGCACGCCCGCACCATGCCGTATCCTTTGCCCCCGCCTCGGCTTGCGCCGGAGCGCGGCCACACCATGCTGTCTGCACCGCGTCGGCAATTGCCTTGATCGGCGCGCGGCCGCACCAGGCGGTCTTGGCCATGGTAGCATCGGCATCGGCCGGCGCGCGGCCGCACCAGGCGGTCTGGCTGGCGCCTTCGGCATGGACGGCGTCGGCAGGTGCACGGCCGCACCATGCGGTTTCGGTGGCGCCTTCGGCAGCGGTGGCAGTAGTGGCAGCAGCTGCCGGGGCACGTCCACACCATGCCGCCTGCGCCGCGGCATCGACGACATTCGCCGGCGCCCGGCCGCACCAGGCCGCATCGGCTTCCGCTTCGGCATCGTATTTGAAATAGGCTTCGCCGAAGGTCGACTCGTAGAGTTCGCGCATGCGCTCGCCGGCTTGCTGCTGGACCACCACGTCGTCCTCGCTGCGCAGGCCAATATACGGATAGTGGTGCAGGAAGTAGCCGAAGGCCTGGTCACAGTCCCTGGCGTATTTCATGGTGTCGAGGATGTGGTAGTGCCAGAAGGTGTCGACGTCGACCTGCGGCGCGGTCTCGTCATTCGGGAAGGCTTTCATCAGGTACAGGAAGCGGCGGTACTCGACTTCCATCGTATTCACCTTGTCCTGCGACCAGCCTTCGCCGGACTCCTTGTGCATCAGTTTGACTTTGATCGGGTTCAAGTCCAGTGCGGCAATTGCGTCGAAATCGTGGTTCGAGATCATGATTCATCCTTTAGTTTTGGCGACTGCATCGTTATTGTGTTTGTGCTACTGGATGGTTTGATGATTCATGCTGGCGAATGGTGAAATCCTCCCTGGTCCGTTCTGTGTGCTGGATCGGGCTTCTTGATGCATCACAGTGAGAACCATTCTCTACCCCAAACTTCTGGAAATAATTGATTTTGCGCAAGTTGAGTGATGTCAAGCAATTTCTTGTGGTAAATCGCGCTACAGGCTTTCGAAGGCCCTGGTTTGTACCGCCGGGGCAGGCGCCGGCTGGGCCACCGAGATCAGATTGTCGGCTGCCGGGATCGCTACGTGCACCGTGGTGCCGGCATTCGGACGGCTAGTGATCAGGCATTTGCCGCCGAGAATACGTACCCTTTCCTCGATCCCGACCAGGCCGAACGAACCGGGCTTTTGCCCGCCGGTCTTCTGCAACCCGATGCCGTTGTCGCTGACCGTCATCGAGATCGATTCGGCGTCCAGCGCCAGTTCCACCCGCACCGCCGTGGCGCGCGCATGGCGCGACACGTTCGTCAGCGATTCCTGCAGGATGCGGAACAGGGTAGTGGCGCAGCGGTCGCTGACGTGCAGTTCGCGCCCGTCCGAGATCAGCTCGCAGGCAATGCCGGTGCGGCGCTGGAACTCGGCGATCTGCCAGTCGACAGCGGCCGTCAGGCCCAGGTCGAGCACGTGCGGGCGCAGGTCGTTGATGATCTGGCGCACGCTTTTGATGGTGGCGTCGATCTGTTCCAGGGTCCAGCGCGCGCGCGCATGCAGGCGCGGATGGCGCTCGCCGGTGCGCGAGGCCAGCAAATCGGCTTCGATGCGCAGCGCCAGCAGATTCTGGCCAAGGTCGTCGTGGATTTCGCGTGCAATGCGTTTGCGCTCGCTTTCCTTGATGGTTTCGGCATGGGCCGCCAGGCGCCGCAAATTGTCGTTGGTCTTTTGCAGCTTGGTTTCGCTGGCGCGCAGTTCGCCCGTCATTTCCTCGGCCAGTTCGATGGCGCGCCGGCGCGAGGAACTCAGGGTCTGGTACAGCGCATACAGCAGGCCGGTGCCGACCATGCCGGCCAGCATCGCCACCCAGGGCAGGTAGACGTCGATTTCCGAATACAGGTCGCGCTTGCTGACGCGGAAATCGATGTCCCAGCCGCGTCCGCTCACACCCACCGGCAGCAGGGCACGGAACATGTCGGGACCGGCGTCGCCGGCCGCCGGGCGGTTATCGAAAAACACGGTGCGCTTGTACACCCCCGGCGGCCCGCCCGGCTCCTCGACCGGGCTCATGCCCGAAATAACGAGCCGGGTAGCGTGCTTCGGCATGTTGTCCAGCACCCCTTGCGCCAGGCGCTCGACGCTGAAGCCGATGCCGACCGAGCCGATGTAGGCGGCGCGGCGCTGGGCCACGTCGTTCAGGGGCATGGCCGCGCGGTAGACCGGCATGCGCATGCCCAGGCCGCTGCTGCTGGTCTTGATCGCCACCCGGGTGCCCGAGGTCGTGGCGTCGCCGGTGTCGCGCGAATGCGCCAGCGCCAGAGACACGGCGGGGCGCGACTGCAAATCCATCCCGAGACGGTTGTTCCAGGCCTGGTTCGGCTCGACGAAGGTCAGCACCGTGTACTCCGGGCGCCGGCCTTCGGGCCGGATGTGGAAGGAACGCTGCCTGCCGTCGAGCTCGTTGCGTACCTGCTCCTCGAAGGCAGCGCGGTCGGCATCGGTGAAGTGGCGGGCGAAATTGATCGTCTCCACGCCGGGGAAATGGTTGCTCAGGTCGAGGCCGACCACGAATTGCTGGAATTGCTGGCGCGACAAATTTTCGTCGGTCAGGAACAGCGCGGAAGCACTGCGCAGCAGATCGGCATAGGTCTTGATGCGCCCATCCAGGATCGATTGCACGCTGCGCGCCATGTGCAGGAAGCGCTCATGGGTATCGTATTCGATGGCGCGGCTGGTGCTGACGTGCAGGCCGGCGCCGACGGCGAGCGAGAGCAGGGCGCCCATCCAGGATTGAAAACGGATGGCGCGGATCTTATTGATGAAACCGGTTGTCATCTCCGTTCCCGCCTCATTTTTGGATCTTTTAGTGATTCTTTTAATTTCGATCAGAATCGCGCAGACCGGCCCGTCTGTTACCTAGCAGGTTTACCAGTGTGCTGTTCCTGGGAGCGGGGGGTATGAAAAAAACCGCCGCGGTTGCCCGGGGCGGGTTTCTAATGAGCAAGCTAAAAAAGCTTACTTGCCCCAGCTATCTTTCAGCGTCGTCACGCGGTTGAATACGGGTTTGCCCGGCTGCGAATCGACGCGGTCGGCAACAAAATAACCGTGACGCTCGAACTGGAAGCGCCCGTCGCCGACGGCGGCCGCCATGCCAGGTTCCAGATAAGCGGTGACGGTTTCCAGCGCGTTCGGGTTCAGCGCGGCCTTGAAGTCCTTGCCGCCGGCATCCGGCTGCGGCTCCGTGAACAGGCGGTCGTACAAACGCACCTCGGCCTCCAATGCCGATGCCGCGCTGACCCAGGTGATGTTGCCTTTCACCTTGTAGTTGTCGGCGCCCGGCGTACCCGACTTCGAATCCTCGAAGTATTTCACGTGCACGGCGGTGACCTTGCCGTTCTCGTCCTTGTCGTAACCGGTGCACTCGACCACGTAGCCGTATTTCAGGCGCACGCGTGCGCCCGGCTGGTCGCCGATCGGCGGGGTAAAGCGGAAGTAGCCCTTGACCGGGGTTTCCATGAAGTCTTCCTGCTCGATCCACAGTTCGCGCGTGAACGGGAAGTGGCGCAGGCCCATTTCCGGGTGGTGCGGATGGACCGGCGAGCTGCATGGATGCGCTTCGCCTTCAGGGAAGTTATCGACGATCAGTTTCAATGGACGAAGGACGGCAATCGCACGCGGCGCCTTCGGGTCGAGATCGTCGCGCAGCGCGCCTTCCAGCGTGCTCATGTCGATCCAGCCGTCGGCCTTCGACACGCCGATGCGGTCGCAGAACAGCTGCAGCGATTCCGGGGTGTAGCCGCGGCGGCGCAGGCCGACGATGGTCGGCATGCGCGGGTCATCCCAGCCGGTAACGACGCCGTCGTCGACCAGCGCGCGCAGCTTGCGCTTCGAGGTGACCACATACGTCAGGTTCAGCCGCGAGAATTCGTACTGGCGCGGCACCGGGCGCGCAAAGAAGCCGCCTTCGGCCAGGGTCTCGACCAGCCAGTCGTAGAACGGGCGGTGGTCCTGGAATTCCAGCGTGCACAGCGAGTGCGTGATGCTTTCCAGCGCATCCGAGATCGGGTGCGTGTAATCGTACATCGGGTAGATGCACCAGTCGTCGCCGGTACGGTGGTGATGCGCGTGGCGGATGCGGTACAGGGCCGGGTCGCGGTTGGTCATGATCGGCGAGGCCATCGCGTCTTCGCTCATCTTGGCGCGCAGAATGT
>Ga0308160_10003455_pt1 | contig 17798 bp, 20 predicted proteins | sample PhyFR1_FD_201036 | JGI IMG/M metagenome (GOLD analysis project Ga0308160, IMG submission 201036) | Phyllosphere microbial communities from UC Gill Tract Community Farm, Albany, California, United States - DLSLF.R1 | ecosystem: Host-associated > Plants > Phyllosphere > Unclassified | place: USA...
TTCTTGTTGCGCTGCACGCGAGACGAAGCATTTCGGTGTGGATGCAAGACCTTGGAAAGCGGGTTAGACAGGCCAACCATGATGACGTATGATTATCTCCCTCTCTCTTGCTAGCTGCGTCGATAGTTGATAGTGTTTGCTGTGTGAATGTAGTAGATATAGAGGATTATCTACTTATTGACATGCCCGAGGGAGCAGTGCTTAGCAATATGAATGGATGGCAAAGTCGTGTATGAAATGATGATCGAGATAGAGATAAAGGGTGACGATACCCGATGACCGGAAATGGCTAATAAGATCTCTAGATTTTGGAAAGATCTGCGTAGGCATACGTTGCTCTCTATAGATGACTGTACACTCATGCATAAGCGATCATATGTCCTCCGGAACGCGGACACAGATGCATACTGAGCTGCTAGCCACTCCGACGATGCATAGATGCGTGAGAGGTAAGACGTAAAAGAGCAGGAATGCGGACCGCGGGCTGATCCCCGAATCCCCGACGGCCACCCACAACCTCAATACTCAGCAACATACGGGTGACATCGGGACCTAAACTACTAGAGAGTGACGACAGCGTCACTTGCTCCTCTCTGGTTTCCCACCACGTCGGTCCCGGTTCATAAACCCTTCCAGATCCCCCTGCTTTTCCCGCTTGCCCTCTTCATCCATCTTCCAAGCCTTAAACCGGCGGACGGTACCTCGCACGTTCCTATCCCCTGGGTCCTCTTCAAACATAGGTCCGGTAAATTCCGGCTCCCATTCTATGTAATCCCAATCTCCTTCCGCTTCTAGTAGAGTCTTGAAGAATTTCATATCTGCTTCTTGGAATCTTGGCCGGTGATGCGTGATAAAGACAAGGAGGCATGGGGTGTGTGTCGAGCCGTTCGGTTTGCGCGATATGAGCGAATTGCAAGACGCGATCAAAGCTGAATGCTACTTTGTCAGCTCCTGTCATCACCTCACAAATCACGTTCCAGAGATGGAATGGTTGACATACCTGAGAGTGATTAAAGACCAAGTCACTCAAAATCAAAACATCATATCCCTCCCCGCCCGATTTCTCCAATAACGAATCCACCTTAGCCCCCCAGACAAACCCCTCGACATCCACATTCCCCCTCACTTCTTGACTCAAGTTGACATCCGCATTCCAGACCATATTGTCCACCAGACTCTGGTCGGGGTAATCGGTAATGACCACTTTTTCGGCACCGCACATGGCTGCCGTTAGAGATGGTAATCCAGCACCTGCTCCCAGCTCCAAGACCTTCTTGCCGCGACTGATATCGAGGTGATATATAGTATCCGAAGCTACACGGGCTGTGTTCCATCTACTTATCAGCTCGGCACCACATGTCATGAGCCAAGGACTTACAGGTAATGTCCCCATAATGGATGAGAGCCTACAAGACGAATGATCATTTGATCCCTTCCCTCTGGCATTGACAGTGGAGGGACGTCATCATCCTCAGAAACCACGGCAGACTTTGAAGGTCGATATGTCGAGAATGTGAAAGGCGGTATAGGAGGTGATTCAGGTTCCTACACGTCAACAATAATTGCGTTACTGGACATACAGGTAACAGCTCATCCAGACCTAGACCAAATTCATCGTCACTCCCATCCTCGGATATCGGATTCGATGACTCCGCCCTAGTGCTGGAGGGCAGCTTAGAAGTGCTGGCGATAGGCTGCTCCGACATGATCAATGACAGACTATGGACACTGTTAACTTGAACTTTTCGCAAAATCAGGCACCACCCAAAATTGTGATTCAGCCAAGAGATAATATCATTTCATTAAGTATCTACCAAGACAAGAGCAAAGCACATTATCATACGTTCGTGCAAGGACGTATCTATTCAATAACCAGAAAAAGAAGCAAGCGTCGTATATATATATATTTACAGGTATTATCGGAATCGAGCTGGAATAGGTGGTACGGGAGAGACCATAGCAGGTGGTCCCATGGGTGGTTGGAATTGTTGAGGAATAGGGGGAGGAGTTGGCATTTGACCACTAGTCCCATTGTAGCCCTGAGCTGGAGATCGACCTCGGCCTGGGCCGGGTGATGGTCCTCGACCTGGAGCTGGAGATGGCCCTCGTCCAGGAGCGGGTGATTGATCACGTTGAGCCGAGAGTTGCTACCTTGTCAGCGTTTCGCCCCATTATTTATACAGACATACCTCGTAGTATGCAAAGTCCTGAAGAAGAGAGGTCTTTGACTTTGTCTGATGGTCCAGGAAGATCTGGAGAACCTCACAACCCGCTTCGTAATGCAGTTCTTGGGTATCTCGAGAATTGGTGATTGGCTTCTGCTCAGGTGTATTGAGCAGACGGATGTGTCTCAGAGCCCTTTCACGATCAGCTGTGACCCTCGTACAGATCTTCATAGCTTACGGGCTCGGTACATCCCTCACAAAGATCCACTTGACTTTAAAGATCCCCTTCCACTTGTCCGAAGCCCAGACCGTCGAGTTCTGCGATTCATCGACCCTACTCTATTAGCTACTGGTACTAACAATCAGTATGAAGACCTACGGTGTGAGCATCTCTGCAACACCGCAAAAATGCCTAGATCCGTTGACAGAGAAAAACAAGTAGATTGGACCGGTCCTGCTAAACTCGCGGAAGGCTGTATCGAGACGTTTATTCCCGAGTACGGTAGATGACCATATTTCGTGTTTGAGCGATTTCTGAACGTCCTCTTCCTGTTTATTAGCAACAACCAAGAAGATTCACTCACGGTGTACGACTTGATGACAAAGAAGCGCGCCTGCCAAGTTAGCGGTATCCACAGCGAAGCAGGATGGGACTCACGACAGGGGGCCTGCAATTGAAGCTGGCGGGATTCAAACCTTTACTCCTTGCCAGCTCTATCACAGCCTGATCCTGAGGCCCTAGGGCATGGGCAGATGCGGGAGGAGTAGGATACATCGGTGCGCCCATGTATCCGTTATTCAAATTCATACCCAGCATGGGCGGATATCCGGGATATTGCCCTACATTCGAGTTGACCCCCTTGAGCGGCATATTGAAAGGTCCAGGAAGTTGTTGTCCTTGATGCTGCATGTATCCCATTGGGATCTGTTCCCTATCCCATTGATGTTGGAATGGTAGCATGCCTTGCTGGTGACGGAGCATATCTTGGTCTTGCCAGTGGGGTGTATGGGCTGATCGAGGTCGAGGGACGATATCATGCCCCACGAGCCCAGCGACCCAGGATGGTTCACCGATTGGTCCCGCAGTCATGGGCATAGGAGGTAGATAATCCCTATTTGGCGTTCCTCGGCGATCCTGCTGTATTTGCTGAGGTTGCTGATAGCCCTGGTTTTGACCATTATCGAATCGTCGGTTGATCTGTAGATTATCGAAAGCATTGGACAGTTGGTCGAGTCCCGACCAGCCATTTCCACTAGCCTGTGCAGACCACATGGAAGATCCAATAGGGCTTGTAGAAGGCGGTTCCTGCCTTCGGGTTTCCTGTTCTTCCAGTCGACGAATTTCATCCCGCTGATCTGGCGATAAGAGGGCTCCAGTACGCTCAGCTTGCCCCCGGTTTCGACTATAACCATTGTTGAGAGATTGATGGCGTCTTAGATCGCTAGTATTGCCGCCGAGCTGGAAAGGTGGTAGTGCCGCGGTCGAAGAAGCAGGAGGATGGGAAGGTGAGGTGTATGAGATGGACGCAAGTGATGGCGAAGGTTGATGGCCTCGAGGTTGCTAAAGCATCAGTTCCAATCCATACCAGATCCTATCATACTCACATCTGTTGAATCTCGCAAGCTCGAGCTCCTGCCTAGACTGGCATTTCGGGAATGTTTGGCCTGATTCCTCAGACTCTGAGTACGAGAGACTCCAGCGCCGACCGTCACCTCCGGCTGCTCATCTAGCATGATTCGCGGTGCTGCAGGGCTCAGCATGTGTAGTGAAGACATCGAGTGCGAGGCTGTGTGGGCGGATACCGGTGGTGGAGGTGACATTGATTCGGGGATACCAATCTGGACACGTCTGGGTGGACGAGGGGGTGGACCCATTTGTCCTTTTCCTGATTCCTGATGAGCCATTGCCGCCATTGGGTTTGCGACTATGGGTCAGCTCTCCAACCTCATCACCATCATTAGGTTTCACCGAGAGTTCGCTCACATCGTCTACTCGGTAAAGAGCTCTGCCTACTGAGTCCTTTCGCAAAGCTTTCACTCCCCATTCCAGCGTTCTGAGTCTCTTCAAAGTCCTCATCCTCTACCACAGCCTCCTCAGTCCTAACAGCATCCCTCCCACTTCCTTTTCTCACAAGTCCAACACCCTGATCGCCCGAGCTCAGACTCCCACTTCGGAACCTTCCCATCCCCTTGAACCGACCACTGGCGCTGTGTCCAGCACCATGGAAAGCAGATGTAGTTGCTGGAGTTGAAGAGACGGATGCAGAAGGTTGATGACGAGGTGTTGAGACAGTGTTTGCCCTTCTCAAATCGGCATCGGCTGTTGGGGGAGATAGAGCGAATGCGAGAGGCTGAGAAGAGGTGTCGGAAGGCGGTCCTCTTGGTTGTCGGATGGGAGCTGCGGAACTCATCGTTTCGACAATCAAGATGGTATTAGACCTTTGTTCGTGGTTATTGACGTTACTTGAGGTATGTATATGAGATTCAAGAGTGAATTCGGGATATCGGCCACAGCGTAGGGCGGTGATAACAAGAGCCGAGTAGCTGTGAAGGTAACGTACTCTTGTCCGAGTCGTCTACGTATTCGGTTCTGTACTGTTCTGATTCTAATACTATTGATTGTCCGTTACTACAAGATGCTTGACCGATACTGTATAGAAATGAGATTACAAGTAACACCGAAAGGACATTAGAGGATGAGATGAGTACACAGAGCATAGGCTACCATTACGAGAGAAGACATCAATGTGGCGCTTGGCGTGGCACTGAAACACGCGACGGTGTGGCCGTAGTCTGGTCGTCTTGCATGTCGCTAGACCGAATCACGAGGCCAGCTACATAGGTGAGCATGTAGTTTTCAGCCTCAGAGATAATATCCATACCTCTCAACAGGTAAAATCCCTCTCAGCCCTATTCTCGGCTTGCCCGCGGTGCGGTGATTTACAGTATGATGTGCAGGCCTAGAACGCGCTATCAGGTTGGGGGACCTGGTGTGTGGACCCTTCCTACGCATGAGTACGGTTCTCGGACTACTGACCCAGCTAAAATTTCTTTAAGCTTCCATGGAGGGATTGATCTGCGAGACTCGCCGAGACATGCCCACTGGCCCCCTCCCCGGCGAGTAAACCACCGAACACGAAAGGAGATAAAGAGGGGCCAAACCCAAAGTCAGATCTTCCCTCGAAAGGAGATAACTGATCTCTACAAGGTTCTTGATTGACAATGGTTGGGACTCGACCTTTGTTCAATTCAGCAGCTGCAACAATCACCCTATTGCCCACCTTTCTATGCTGATTGGTCAGCATAATCCACCTTTCAGCGGCGCCTCCCCCACCCCCGTGGGCTCCTTATATGGGGCTTGGGTTACAATGGATGATCGAAGTCCACCATCAATGGATTGTAAGAGCCTCCCCAAACAAGACCGGGCTTGCCACTGGCAGGCTGACTATAAAAGGGTACAGGAAAAAGCCTTCAAATTTCATTATCAACCTTTTCCCTCACCTAGACTCTCACACGAGAATGTCGTTTATCCATCCTAGCGGAAAATCTATGCCGGACAAGGTGAAACGCCCTCCATCTGCCACCGCCCTGTCCAACCAAAACGTTACTAAAGCTTCAAAAACCGCGCCTAGCCTGACCGAGGAGGAGGAGAAAGCTCTTCAGCAAAAGGACAATGTCTCTCTGCAGAAACAGTTCGAAGAGGCCACGGCTAATAGCGAGTGAGTGTCTTGGAGCAACCTAATCTGTGCTGCTGATTCTTTCAGCTGTCCTCCAACCCATGATTGGGCAGGTCAGCGAAAATTCGGGGTCGTTTCGTCGGTTGGGAGCTCGTCTACAGTTCGTAAATGAGACCAGGCTGTATTGCTGTGTCTGTGCTTATGTTTATCTATGTTTGTACCTGCTTAGCAAGTGATCATGAAGTCGAAAGGACGTGTGTATGTTGTTGCCCATCGGGCTGAGCGGTGGTTCAGCCCTCTGTGACGCAGCCTAAAGCCTCTCTGGAAGTGATAGCCAAGAGATAGATCCCTTTCTGATTCTGAAGTGACTACAATGTTCATCCTTCGTAAGACATTCAACATGTAGTAAAGGAGGACGAGTGACTACCACAAGCCCGTTGAACGCCCTTCTCTTCCCCGACAATGCTCATTGGCCAAACCAGGACCCGGCGGCGAAAGCGCCGGAGTTCACGAAGTCACACCATCAAGAGAACGGTAACACCTGAAGCTAAGGGTCCGAGACGATGCTGTGCTGTTCTTCAGGTGAACAGGAAGGACGTGCCCGCGTTTGGGATATGGAATGCCAGTCAAATTCTACGAGCACAAAGGAAGCGGCTTAAACCGACAAATCCGAAGTGCGGATCCACTAGCCTTCTTCCAGGCAAAAAGGATGCTGCCGCCACACCACATTATCTCTCGCACGCATAAACTGGTCTGAAAGGAGATCGAGATGGATAGTAGGTCTGGTGCAGGCTCTCCTGGCAGGACCCAGAAGGTGTGAGAGCAAATACGGGATGAAAGGGAAGTTACGGTGGCGGACTACAGTATATAGTGGGCTTCGAGTTGACCTGTATTCCGAACTGCATCGATACGTTCACTAATAGACACGATGAGTGCAAACAAACCTCAGAGTACCAGCACCATTCCCCCAAGTAGTCAAGGTCCAGAAAAGAATGCACAGACCTCTCAGTCCGAACATCTGGCTCAATGGCCGGTCGAGGGGTCGTGAGTGGATACCCTGATTGAGTCCGGTCGTCAGTCGCTGACATGTTCTACAGCAACGCTACCTTGGCCCCGGCCACCGAGTCTAGACAGCCCGAGTCAAAACAGCAAAGTTTAGAACAGACCACAACCAAGGACTCGGCGGAGCTTGAAGGGCAAAAAGGTGAGCAATATTACATTGGCTAAAGGGGCAAACCGACTGAACACTTGCAGAGGGGTACTGGGGTGAGGACGGTGATCCAGGGGATCTTGTGCTAGGATTTGAACCTGAGAACACAGATAACTCCTGGCAAGACTAGCCGCTGCTCGTCTGATCGAGTCTTTGAATAATCTGAGACTGGAACGATTGGCAAACTCTGTATTCCAGATAAGCTGTGGTGGTCTTGATGCAGAATATGAAAGAGTCGATGCCTTAGAGGTAGCATCGGACGTCCTCCCACCCGATGGTCTCTCTTTGAGTCCTCTTGGTCGGTGAGGCGACAAGCCGAAGACCGGCTCGGCGTCGACAGTTGACTGAGACGAAGCCCAACCCGAGCACAGTGCGAATTGTGGCGAGTGCGAATTGAGATTGTCTGTCTGCATGCATTTCTCCTTCTCTTCTCATCTACCAAACACTAGTATCGTCCACCTGAGCCAACGCCGACCCATACTCATTCAACATCAAATCATGTTCATTAAACCCCAACTCGAATCCATCACCACCCATTCCCATACCCATCTCAAACCCACCCCATCTAGCAGACATAGGCCTAGACAAACCCCCATTTTGTGGATAAGCCATAGTAGGCGACTGTACCCCTTCAGGGAAGGTGGAAAAGACCATATCGTTCACACCCTCTCGCATTCCTCTGTATATCTCTTGTCCTGGCTGTGGGTGAACCTGGGGGAATGAGCCGGTTGACGGAGAGAATGGGAGTGCTTGGTCGTGAGTGTAGAATTCTGGGAGGGGGTCGTATGTCATTTGCTGCGTTTGTGTTTGTGGGTACATCATTTCATGTTGATATGTTTGTTGAGGCATGTGACCTAATCTTCAGCTTGGGTATCACGGATGACAAGAAAGGCGTACCTCCGTATTGCATCTGCTGATGCTGAGGATACTGGTATCCCTGCATATACGTATCCTGAGGCAGAGGCTGTTCATAACCCCAAGACATAGTAGGCTGAGTATGCGGCTGTCCATACATCTGATCAGGGACCAATACCGGCTGACCAACAGGTTCAGGCATATAAAGCGGCGCAGGTTCCGGTGAATCAAATTCATCTTCACTTTCCTCATCATCCATTTTTGCTTCTGGAGTGACAGCTCGGGAAGCAGATCGGGATATGGACATTTCAGATCCTTCGGTCGAACCGCTTTGTCGAGCTTGGGCCCTTAAAGCTCGTAATGCTCCTTTTGAAAGCTCATTCGCTTGTCCCTTTTTAGATGGAGTACTAGAGAATCAGCCTTGATGATGAAATGGAGTGAGAACATACCGAGCATGTTTACCAGCATTCTTGGTGCCATTCTCCTTGATTTCTTCCGCTAGCTCCTCGCCCGTTTTGCCTTGCATAAGCAGCTGAGCCACACTCTTGCATTTCTCCTCTTCGGCGGCATCTTTTCGAACTCGACGCCTGACGACATTCGTGCGCCGATAAACAGGTTGGTATCGATATCCGGGGTATCTGCCATTAGCATACCCCTGTGAAATTCTGGATGGACTCACTTGATAAGATGTTCCTCCTTCTCAATCCTGGCAAGTTCGGCGAAGTGGGCTTTCTGCTCGGCGGATGCCTCAAATTAGCTCGAGATAGTGATAGGAGTTAATCAGCTTACCTCGGACCATATCTTGGCAGTGATGATGCTAACGTTCTGATGCCTAATCTCGACAGAGGTAGGGATCAACTTGGAATCGACAACATGTTTCCTGAATAGGATAAACGCATTTCGAGGTCGGGGGATATGTTCAGGATGTTGTTGTGCCTTGTCATCAGTCTTACACCAAGTTGTTTAATGCCAAGGCTTACTTTACGGGCATGAGAGATCTTTTTCTTGTCTTCTTTTTCCTTCTCCTTTTCTTTCTGACTTGCTGTCCTAGCTCTCTTTTTTCCCTTCACTGGGACAGAGGCAGGAGCCAGAATAGGAGTTGCATCCACTTTGACTTCAAGCTTGACCAGCTCCGGGGTCGGAGTCCTGACCTTTGCCTGGAAGAGTTTAGGATCCACCGACAATTGAATAGCAAGGTCCGAATGGTCTGTGTCGCTCCCCCACTGGGTCTGGTTTGTGGTTCCTGAGTATCCCGAGATCTGGGAAGAGATGGATCCAGAGGATGAACTTCGATGATTTCGGAAAGGATTTGGTCGGAGGTGGTGGGCTTGGGCATGTTCGCTATCGTTCCCAAGTGCTTGGGATTGGTCGTTTAAGAAAGGGCCGTGGGAGAAGTCAAAGGGAGTGGGAGGGACTACTTCGAAGAAGTCATCTGTTCAGTATCAACTTCTTTCCTAGAGGACAAGGAAGTGTAAGAACCAAGAACTCACTTCGTTCACTTTGATCGATTGCAGATCCGTCGTAAGTGTGTTGTTGCCAGTCGTGATTATTCATGATGTCGTGATACCGTTTCTATATACTCTACAGTGAGATAAGGTTATTGACAGTTTTTGTTTAACCGTAAGTGTGTGTGAATGGAAGTGAATAGAAGTATAAGGGCGAGGACAAAGGGAAGAATAGAATCAGGCTATACTTATATCTTCCGGGCCATTCGGATGCCTTCCAGTCTAGTCAGCCAGGATAGGATTGGACTTACAGCCAATCCCCCATCTTCACCGCTTTAGGACTAGTGATCCACGTATTTGGCCCCTTGCGCACTGATCAAGGAATACCTTCCAGCTCGAAACGATGCGCGGTAACCAAGGAGAGGGGAGGAACGGGGGGAAGGAATAGGAGAAAAATAAGGGGAATTTGACCGGATTGAGGTCCTTTGAACTGAAAGGATAGATTAAAGGAGGTCAAAAATCATCACTACCATTCTCGGACCTAGTACCTTTGGCTTGAAAGTGATTGGTAGACCAGTACCCCTCGGTCTGGGAAAGGCAATCTGTCATCCACTTTCGAGTATAAGAATGATCCGACAAAAGATGATACATATATCCTATCTGTTTCATGATTAGCGGTAAGGATACCCGGATTGAGGAGGTTGATATCCACCATACCCTTGAGGCGGTGGGGGTGGGGGTGGTTGATACCCGCTATGTTGTGATTGACCAGCAGGAGGTGCAGGGTATGGCGAGTACTGTTGATGTTGAGGAGGTTGGGCCCCATATGAGGGATAGCCCGAGGGCGGGGGAGATGTTGCGTGAGATGGCGGAGGGGCATGCGCGTACTGCGAAGGAGGCTGGTGCTGAGATGGTGGGGGATGCTGGTACGTAGGCGACTGGTAGCCAGATGGAGGTGGGGCAGAGTACTGTTGAGACGGAGCAGGGGGTGTACCATACATTGAAGGCTGAGCAGGTCGACTAGGCGGAGGAGGAGGTAGATAAGAGGACGAAGATGAAGTCGAGGTAGACGAGGGGTAGCCATACGAACCCTGGCGTGGTTGGGCAGGCGAATGGGACGGAGGAGGATGCGAAGGATACGCCTGAGGAGATGGAGCAGAGGGATATGAGGAAGGGATAGATGGGTATCCTCCCGAAGTATAGCTTGAGGTAGATTTAGGAGCAGATGGCGGTGGTGGTGGGAAACTAGGTGTCGAAGCATGAGGCGGTGGTGGTGGATATGCGGATGATCCATAAGTCGACCTCGGCACTGGAGGGGGAGGAGCAGGCGAAGATCCATAAGGCGACGTCGACCCATATCCACCGAGGCTCATCCCAGCCATCTGACTCTCAAGACCCCTCGAAGGCGTATGCGAAGAAGGCGGTGGAGGTGGTGAAGAACCTAATCTCTGCCTAGTTTCAATTTCCGAGACCATTCTACTCCTCTCTGCATCCCTGCTCGAGACAAAATTCTTGACTTCCCTTCGTAAATCGGCAATAACAGATTGTAGACTTTCGTAGTATGATGTACCTTTACCCAAAGCAGCCTTGACTTCATTATACGTCTCGCCGGCATCTCGTAGGCGGGTCTCCCATTCCCTAACTCGCCTTGCTCGATCTTTTTGACCTCGTTGTCGTTCCTTGACTCCTTTACCTCGTTCCACTTGACCGACGAGCATGTCGAGCTCTTGAAGGATCGATTGCGAGGCTTGTACGGCGGCTGCAAGTCTACCTTGGTAAGGCCTAAACTTTTCGAGCTCGGTAGCGAAGAGTTGAGGTTCGACACCTTGACTTCGGCGGTTGAGCATGAGTAATGAAGAGACATCGTCACTTTGAATCTGGTCGTCAGTCAATATCCATATTTGATGAGTAGAAGGTGGCCCACCTTCTCCTTGAGATCCTTGAGCACCTCATCCCTCTCTCGCATAACCTTATTCAGCCGATCCAATTTCTCATTCGCCTCCGAAATAGCCTTCCTCAAATTCTCCTTCTCCACCTCGTCCAATCCACCCTTCTTGGGTGCAGGCGCGCCATAATCATCCTCCAGATCCAACAAGGACATATTAGCAGCAGGCTGCTCAGGGGCTTGTTTGCCAGCAGCGATGTCCCTTGCCATTTGCTCTAATCTATCCCGACCCGAGGAGAGTAGTGCGATATCTGACTGAATACTTCGGGAGAGTTGAACAACATTCGCATCGGATTCTGCGGCTGTGGAGAGGGTGCCGAGGTTGGAGGAAATGTTGTTTCGGAGATGAGCAGTTTGCTGTCCAGATGGTGATTGGGTGAATTGGGGCGCGTACTTTGCCTACCCATTAGCAGAGTCTTTGATAACAGGTGCACCTACCCTTGCCCTTTCGCATTCCCGATTTTCATTATCTAGCGAGGCATTGAGGTCCCTCAGATCCCTCTCACACTGTTGCCGATGTGCATCCAGCGACCCAACAAGATGATCCAGAGATCCACCACTCCTAACCTCTTCTGCCAATCTCGCGAGAACACCACTAATCTCCACATTTCCATCCGACCCATCATCATCTTCAGCCAGATTAGCCCAGATCTTGGTCAACCTCGGGAACCCAAGATGTTCCAATCCAGTCTGAATCTCGACTTGATTCAAATCACATCGCTCCACCTCTTGACGGACTACTTTTGCTTTCTCCTCAGAGTACACTGAAGCGGATTCGTGTACTGCCAAGGGGACCAGTCGACCAAAGATATCGGGTCCAATCAATTTCGACACGTCTGGATTGCCAAAGATCTCTTGGATGGTGATAGGAGCTGCAGCGGGTAACTTATCGATTTGAGGAAGGGATGCTTCGGAAGGAAGGATTTCGTGATAGATCAAGTCGTTATCCTTTTGAGCTTGTGTCTTCGCTTCGGCACAGAGTGTAGCGTGGGCCTTTGTGATTTCTTGAAGACTGGTTGCAGAGTCCGACGGAAGTGTTGGTGCGCTTGCCGCTGTGAATGTATATGTGAACGTGTGGGCTAATCGCTGAGCCTCTTGCGCGGCTGTGTCGGCCAATTTCAGGCGGACCAACGCTGCTCCGTGCTTGCCAGCCGCACCATCCGAGATCGAGCGATAATATTGAGCGACCGAGATGAAGAACTTGGCCTTGATCTGGATGATCGATAACCAATGTTTGTCCACGATCCCTTTGCCCTGAAACTCCTTAATCTCATCCACAACAGTGTTGTACTGTGCCGCAGCTTGATTCGCCGCTCTGGCAACCAACGAAGCTGCTTTCTTCTCCTCTACCAACTTCTCCGTAAAGATCTCGGAAGATTGAGCCGACATGAGTCCAATAAGGAGATGGACGACTTCTCGACTTAAATCGGTTGAAGGGGCATGGAGGAAGTTCTCGTTGATATACGTCAACATCCCCGATGAAGCTCTTGTACTGAAGTATGCTCGCTTTACGCCTTCGGGATCGGCTCGAGATCCGGATGCTGCGAGCTGCGATAGGACGGCAGAGAGGAGATGGATGATAGAGGCTTTCTCGAATGCGAGTGATGTCTGGGTGGTGGGTTTGGTCGTGAATGCGTCATTCCTGATAATCAGCTCTGCTACTAGATCATAAGCGGACATACCAAGTAAAAGAGACCTTGATCTCTGAGAACCTCAGCTCAAGCAACTCAAGTTGACCAAAGTACTTGTACAACAGATCTCTCCCTGCACTGTCAGCTTACTCGTGGTCAGAGGAGGAAGCTTGCCAGTCTGATCACTCCCTGCACCTCTCACTGCATCTTGCCTACATCTCGTCAAGACTGAGCATTCTTCCGTATATGCATTAGGATCCTCGCCGTAAGATTGGGCGATGATTGTGCGCAGCGGTCCGGTCCAGTCGATATCGGTTGTGGTCTTTCTAGGGATTGATATGAGGGGTGATTGGTGTGCCATCGCGAATCACGCTTTGATGGAATAGTCTAGTCTTATCAAGAGAGTATCCTGCTACTCTACAATAGGATGTGTAGTAGAGTAAAGTACGGTGATAGGTAAGAGAGCGGGTGGACAGCAGAGTGGGTGAATTGAACCGGGTGATGACGCCCGATATCACGTGGCATACGCTGCTATGGTCTTGGCTTTGTTTTGGAGCAGACAAAGGATGCATAGAAGAGCACTATCCATGCTCCAATAACTCTTCCAGCTCGTTATACCAAACAAGCCTAGAAGCAACAAAGTACAAATACCTAAACCAGACCAACTGACTTCGATGTTCACTCATAGCTATTGCCCCAGTCACCCATCCTTTGGGAGTATTAACGATCGTATACCTCCTCTTGATCTTCTCTTGTACCTGCCAGCTATCGGATGGACTATATCGGTTGATGATATTGTACCAAATCGCCCATGCTGGTCCTGTGAATTTGGTGAGGATGGAAGGGGATTGGAGAGCGTAACATTGTCCTGGAGTGGTGCGGGGTCCGAAGGAACACCCGTGAGCTAGAGCTATATGGTTTGGGTGGTGGGTTATCCCGATTGGGTCAAAGGTGATGATCTGGATGTCGGCTTCTGCCATTAGGAATGCGAAAGGTGACCTACGATTGAAGCAGGGTATGACCGGAGATGATGGTCCAAGACGTGAGAAACATGAGAAGAAGCCCAATGATTGCTCATTCCATCTTGTAGCCGTCTATCATCAGCCTTGATCAGGTCAGACAAGGGGACATACGGATCATCGAGAACCGTAACGTTCTCAGCTGGCACCCCAAGTCGCTCATAAGCCCTATACAGTTCCTCCTCCCTAACTCGCCCAAGTCCATCACCATTACCTATCATCAGCTCCCCTCCTCAAACATAACAGAGCACTAACCATTACTCAAACAAAGCCCTGAGACCTCCCACCCTGCAGCCAACAGAGCAAGAATGGTAGGCGTGAAAAACATGACTTCATCATCCGGATGAGCCGTCAAGATGAGGGCCGTCTTGCTTTCTCCATCGTGTGAGAGGGATGTATCGAAATTCACTGTCGAGGGCTGAAGGAGGATCACGAAAGCTAAGAGTGTGATGGAGATGGCTAGGAGGAGTCGAGATAGACCAGAGGACCTTTTGCGGATTGTAATTTCTCGGTCCTCATTTCCGGTTTCTGGGCGTGTCCCTTCTTTCGGCATCGAAGCATCCATTTCACTTGGAGCTCGATATTATTGTGGCTTGGGTAGAAGCTCACTTGTATCGCTAGCGTTCTGCTTGATGCATAGCGATGTATGATGTAGAACAGGAATAGCACCTTTAACTTTTGCCGATGTCAAGATGTTGCCCCACAATTCAACTTGATCATCCCCCCACTCTATACATCACTTTGATCACTCTTTCATACTCTTATCATGCTAACATAAACAATGTCAATCAAGTCCATATCCTCTCCTCTCCCTCTTCCTATCGGCCTCAAGCTCCTTCCTTCACTCTTACCAGGCAAACAATTAACTCCCTGCCTGTATACAATTATCGTAAGTCCCCCCGAACCAACTCGTCTGATAATAGAACGACCTACCGATATTCTTGATCATCTCTCCTACATCCGAGCCTCAACTATCTTTCGTCTCTCTCATTCTCGCTTTAAAACATGAGAAACTCGCTAGTCCATTATCACTCGGGATCTGGTACAACCCAACACCAAATACTTTTAATTCAACATTAAATGGCCTAGCACCTTGGACGGATATCTGGATACCATTAACCCTGGCTAGGGTTATCGTAAGAGATATAGGAGCTGATAGGCTGTTTTGGGATAAAAAGGGAAGGGGTTTACTTGGTGATGTTGATGATGCTGTCAGCTGGGAAGAAGATGGGGGTTGGTCACACAAGTATGTCAACCTTGGGAGGTCACGCTGATATAAAGCTGGTTACCTGCTAAATCTCATCTACCGACATCGAGCTACTCGTTCGATAATCTCCTTTCGACCAAATGGCCCTCGATAGAGATCATACCAGATCAGCGATGCGTGTGCTTAAGTCCTCTGGGAATACGGGGTTAAAGCTGATATTGGAGGTTCATACCCCTACGGGTGCTCAACGATTATACAAGCTTATATCGGATGGGAAACATGGTAACCCCTCTTTGATACGTGATGGTGTTTGGGATACTGTCTGGAAAGCTTTGCTGGAATGGACGAAACGGTACGAACCTAAATTTAGGGGAGAGCTGATGGTAGATCGTACACCGATTATGCAGTTCATCCAGTAAGTCCACCTGACCTTGGGGTATACGAGACTAATCGATAGATCAAGCTGTCTGCGCCCGCAAAGAATGTAGAACAGGACGAACCGATCTCAACACTCATCCGATCAATCCCCACGCTCTTCAATCTCCCATCCACCCCCGCCCCGCCGATAACATCATCAGATATAAACTCCCTCTTCCCCTCCGAAATGTTAATTCTTGACTTGATCTTTGAACTCTTGATCTCTATCTGGAACTTCTACATGGACGCCATCCCTATCGCTTTCCTATCCCGATTCACCATTTCGTCCAGCCGACAACCTGAATTTTCGAGCCTGAAAGCTAGAATCAACTTGGCACTTTGTGCAATGTCTTGGGACATTGTCATTGGCATCTGGCGCCTCAAGAGGGATAATGCCAGATTATACAGGGCATTGGAGGAGAACGGAGCAGAGTTGATGCCGGATATCGTTCTAGCCAGATCGACTAGACCACATGAAGAGCGGGAAGTATCCACTCCCGATCGTTCGAGGCGGAATCGTAAATCCCCCAAAGTCGATGAGATCACGAAACTCGAGAGACGGAGAGGTGCGTCGCCAATCCCCCATCGAATGCTAGAAAGTAGTCCTAGCAGTTCAGGCTCGAGTGGTAGCTCATCGCCAACCGCCAACCGCTCCGGCCTTCCCTCCTCATCTCGAAAGCGAAAGGCACCTCCTGTTCAATCTTCCCCAAGTCGGCATACGATATACGGACTGGACCGACACACTCAGTCCGGCCCCCCGCGAGGATCAGAATCAGATTGGTTTGATGTTTCCCCTCGTCGTAAACCATCCCTAGGGGAGGATCACGAGAAGATATCTAGATGGTATAGTCGATCACCGAGGCGTTCTTCCGAATCCGACTCGACTACCTCCGGAGAGAGCGATCACCTACCTACACCTTATTCCCCACCCGAACCATTACCCGTACCCTCCAATGACTCTCCTTCGCCTGACCGCCAAATGCCCGAGAAAGTGAATGATCCAGTCGACTATCATGTCCTCCATTACACCCCAATCGCGAGTATCAGGAATGAGGAAGTCGACGCCGAGTGCCGAAAAGAAGTTCCTTCTTCATTCATGGTCGAGGTGGTGGAGACTATTACATCACCTTATATTGCGCTGGGGCTGTTGATTGGTTTGGCGATGTTGATGATGTGGTGGAGGTTGGATCCGCCTGAACCTGCTGTTGTTGTTTTGTAGCCTTATCAGTAGTGTGAAGTCAGTATTTGTAATCATAGTAACATGAAATAACGACTAACGTATTCGTACATGCATAGCGATCAAGTACCAATACCAAAGCCCAAAACTCAAGGACCTACTTCCTAAACTTCAGTGGATCAACCTTCTTCCCACCCCTTCCACCACCACCTCGACCCCTAGCTCCGCCTCTACCCCTTCCTCCCCGACCGCCACGTCCTCTGAACGCAACATTCGCATTATCTCCTACATCGCCTCCAGCTTGTGGTCTGGGGATACCACCGATTTTAGGCATTAGGTAATTGGGTACGTGTTTTAGATGTGGTTGAATACGGGCTGGATGGAGGGGTGCGTCGTGTCGTAGGAAAGAGAGATCCAAGGGGTTTGCTGCGAAATGGGACTGGACGTTAGTTCTGCTCGATTGATATCACTCGATGTGAAGAGGAGTAATAGAAGATGAGGGGATGACTGTGACTTACCTTCAACTTTTCACTGTTGAGCAACTCCCTCCTGACTTCCTCCCTCCTTGCATCAGATACTCGTTTTGTAGTAACACTCCTTAAAGCATCTTCCATCCTATACCTAAATCCATCAATTTCCTTCCCTCTCCCCCCGAAATCCCATTCTTTAATCTCACTTCCATCACCTTTAACCCTCTTTTCAATCCTCGCGAAAACCTCTTCATCCGCTTTAGCACTTTTCAACATTGTCGTTCTATCTTTCCCGAATTCCTTGGTGGGGACAACGAACGATAATGCCAGACCGGAATGACCTGCTCGCGCTGTTCGGCCTACACGGTGGAAATAGGATGTTGATGATTGAGGTAGATCGAAGTTTATGACTGTTGAGGCTGAAGTGAAATCAATCCCACGGGCTAGGGAGGATGAAGCGTCTCCACGTCTTCTTTTTCGTTTTTGAGGTGGAGGGGCGATCTTTGCTTTCCTCTTTGAAGGTCCGGCAGCAGCGGTAGCAGTGGTAGTTTCGACTTGATCCAAATCAACATCTCCATCA
>Ga0308160_10003456_pt1 | contig 17797 bp, 15 predicted proteins | sample PhyFR1_FD_201036 | JGI IMG/M metagenome (GOLD analysis project Ga0308160, IMG submission 201036) | Phyllosphere microbial communities from UC Gill Tract Community Farm, Albany, California, United States - DLSLF.R1 | ecosystem: Host-associated > Plants > Phyllosphere > Unclassified | place: USA...
GTCGTGCGGATCGGCGCCGGCAATCCGATGGCAAACATCGTGCGCCAGAAAGTGGTCAGCGAAGCCATCGCCGCTTTCTACGACGCTCTGATCAATCACGATGGCACGCAGAACGCGAGCATCCAGCAGATCATCTCCCGACGCCCTGTGACTGTAGTAGACATGGGCGGCAAGACACTCGACATCGCCGTCGTGATCGAGAACGTGGGCGGTGTGTATGGTCACCGTAGCGGCACTGAGAACATTGGCGTTCTCAACCTGATCACCAAGGTCGGTGCGCGCTTGAAATCCCAATACAATCTGAGCAACGACCCGCCGGCAAAATACGTGGAAGAAGCGCTTCGCACCAAGCAGTATGAATTCTTCGGCGAATCGCACGACGTATCCCAGATCATCGAACAGGCTGTCCAGGAGTATGTTGGCGAAGTCAAAAACTTCTTCGTGGCTAAGGTCGGCGATGGTTCCGATCTTGGGGCAGTGATCTTCGTCGGCGGGGGTACCGCACTGATCCGCAGTGCTCTCGGCGATGCTGCTTTCGCCAGTATCTTCCAGGGCAAATGCCTGGTTGCAGATGACCCGGAGTTTGCTAACGCCCGCGGCATGTGGAAGTTTGCTAACTTCATCCTCTCGGCAGAAGATCGCACGGTCGACGCTCCGGCGGTCGAAGAGGCTGCTTCAGTCGCAGCCAGCGCCCGCAAAAAAGCAGCGTAACGGCGACGCACCATGCCGAACTTCAACTTCCGCCTCTTTCTGCGGCCTACCGCCGTCGGTAAGATCCTTATCGAGCGGTTGACCTCGGAAGGTGCTGATCGCCAGGCCGAAGCACGACGATGGATCGAGCTGGGCTACATGTGTGAACAAGCTGGCTTTCGCTTGGACGGTACTACGCTGTTCCAAGCGGGGCGACCAGCTGCTGCAGACCAGGTGTCAGCAGCCGGGCCTGTGCTTGTTCACTCATTGCCGGTCGCAGTCGCGGTTGCGGCTGACGCTGCTCCAGCGGTCGCGCCGACGCCGGCACACCAGCTGGTTTCGTCGGCACCAGGCGCCCAGCGATCGCTATCATCTCCGACGCCCCCCCAAGCGCCCCCGCCTGCGTCGCTCGCATCGGTCGAACGTCCAGTCGAGCCAGCACCATCCCCGGTCGTGTCCACGGCGGCGCAGTCGGCTCCCCCTGCCCCCGCCAGTCCGCTCGACAGCCAGCTGACTACTAATCTGCGAAACCTCGCTCACTAAGCAAATCCATCCTTGAAAATTTTGGACTTTTTGTAAGTCCTTGATTTTCAAGGATTCCCAACTTGGGAAGACCGTCTCGGTTTCCCCGCCCCGGCCTGCTCGCCGCCGCCCAAGAACTACGCGCACCCTCCCCTTTTTCTAAGTCGTTGATTTCAAAGGCTTCCCAACTTGGGAAGAACCTTGGCGGACTGGCCAGATACGTGACCTGGATTCCCGCGATCACGTACAGCTCGCTCTCCTGGAACAGAGAATGGGCCAGCGGTTCTCGGCCCGCCATTTCTGCTCCAAGTAATTACGGAGCGTCTTATTCCCCTGACTACCAGGCATATGCGCCTCGCACGTTTGATAAAAGAAGGTCCAGGAATAGGCAGTCGTAATGTCGTACTGGGCCAGCGAAAAGCAACCAGTACCTGCGCTCCCGCGGATATGCTCGCGAGCTCGTGCCTTGAGATTACCGTGCTCTCCCGAGTACACGATATACCTCGCCCCCACTCCAGCAGGAATGATCGCGGCGCCCTGCTCTACCATCAACTGTGCATCTTCAAGACGCTTGGCGATGACATAGTGCCGACCACCGTCCGCTGGCACCGGGCACTTCGCCAGGACATCTGGCGGCGCGTCCGTTTCAATTGCATACCACCCAGGCACTGCAGGTACGGACGACCAGCACGCAGTGCCGCCGAAGTCGATTCCAAGAGATTTAAAGTCGGCCAGGTCGAGGCTTGGCATAGACCTGAGAACATCACCAGGTCAGGTAAAGAGGAGGAGGAGCGCTCCGAAACGCTCCAGTGTACGTGGGCCGGATCGGGCTGTCACAAACGAGCTCGATGCGACCAGCGTGAGGAGATCGAGTCGGGCATCTCGATGCGTGGCCACCGGCGGCCGGCAGATGGAAGAAGCACCTCACCACTCGTCTGCTTGGTCGAGCCCTTCCTCTCGCGAGCCATCCCGCGGAGGTGAGAGACGCAACTTGCCGTCCACCCAAGCGCGAGCGAATCGGAGGTTCACTGGAGCCGAGCCGCCTGGAGAGCGAACGACCGCGAGCTGGCCGGGTAGGGCGGCGGCCTCGAACACGCCGAGAAGCGCGCCATCTTCTGCCCAGACGCTGTACCCGTCGTATCGAGCATCGAGCGTTGCCAGCTTCTCCCGTGCAAGCTCGTCCGTTCGAGCGTCTGCATCCGCTTCCCGCGCTCGCCCCGCCACCCAGGCGAAGTCCACGTTCTTACGCAGCATGGAGGCGAGGTACCCGACAACCTCTCGGCCGCGCAGCGCTGCGATGTTTCGAGCCACGACCTGCAGCACGTCGCCCAGACGAACACCAGCGGTCTTGGCCTTGGCCATCAGCCAGCACACGGCCGAGCGCTTCACTCCCAAGTCGAGCAAAGGCACGAGTTCAACCGGGAGCCGGGTTTGCCGGTCGATTTCGCTATTCTTCTCGGATTCAGGGCTACCGGTTGTTTTCTGAATAGACTGACTCTTTTTGGTAAGTTCCTTCTTTCTATGGCCGCCTCCCACATTGGCAGACGGTGCGCTGTGGATAAAGTCGGTCAGGCCGAGCAGCACCAGGGCTTTAAGAGTGAGGTGAATGGGGGAGAGATAGAAGCGTCCGTCTCGCAGCTTGCGTGATTGCGCCCGCGTGATGTAGCCCTTCTGTTCGAGCAAAGCCAGGCCGCGGTAGAGCGTTGAATCGGACTGGAGCAGGGCCTCGGCGCGCAGGGTATCTCGCCTCGGGAAGATCTCCTTCGTTGGCGTCTTCACGCGGACGAAAGTGAGAATGCCGAATAGGACGCGGCGCGCCGTCTGATTCAGGTCGAGGCAGGTGAGAGGATCAAAAACGTGTGCCCGCGCTTCGATCAGTGGGAGCGGGAGAGGGCGTGCAAGCGCGACGGCGCGGCCTGCCATTAACTGGTAGTGCGACATGAAAGCTCCTTTTCGTAGAGAAAAAGAGTCCCCGAGACTTGACACGTTCTGCCTCTTTGCTACACTCCCAGTTAGTGAAGTGCGTTACCCGATTGGCGTCGGTTGGCGTGTAGCAAAGAGACGTTTGTATCGAAGTCTTCTCAAAGCAAGGCCCAGGTTTGGCGACCTGGGCTTTTGTCTTTTCTGGACTCGTGTTTTACTGCAGCGAGTTCTAGCTCATGACATTTCCTTTCCGTTAGAGCAGGGCGCCGTCAGGCGACGTCCTTGCCAATTTCCTGTTCGATGAAGGCCTTGAACCGTTCCGCCCAGTCATCCGGTAGAGCCGACGGATCGGCAAACTTGATCGTTACCTGGTCGCCACGCACGCTGAGCTTCGCGAAGTTGCGCTTGCCCTGCTTGACTACGAGCGCTGGGCGAGCCTGCGGCTTGGCGACCGCTGGCTTCGTCCCGTTGGCGTACGCTACTGCGCTCTCTTCCGTGAACTTAATCTCCTTGTTACCCGCGGCCTCGACCAGCTTGTTGACCGCTTCGAGCACCAGCTCGCTGCGGCCGGCCGCGGCTGCTTTGGCCAAACCAACAGCGGCCGTCGCGCCCAGGACAAATGGATTCTTCTCCAGCACCTGGAGCACTGCAGGCGGCAGGTCATCGAACTGGAACAGGCGTGAGATCGTGGACTTGCTCATGCCCGACTCTTCCACCAACTGCTCGTTGGTGAAGCCGGTTTCCTCCTGGCGTTCTTTCAAGCCTTGGTATTTCATGAAATCCGGCAGGCTTGGTGAGAGCAGGTTCGCATAGAAGGCCAGCGCCTTGACCTTCGCCGGTTCAACGTCGATCACGAACGCCTTGATCGTCTTCCGACCGAGCTCCTCGTAAATGTCGACACGGTTGTAGCCCGACAGCAGCTCGAAGCCGGCCTCTGTCTCAGGCAATACGGTAACCGGGTGAGCGAGAGGGTTTTTATCGAGATTGGCCTTCAGCTCAGCCCGCTCGTCAGGGGTCAGAGGTCGTTGGCGACCCGGCACCTTGACGATGCGCGACAGATCGAGATCCATCGCGGTGCCGCCCTTTTGGAGCTGCTCGATCTTTTCCAGCGCCTCCCGATATTTGCCCTGAAGGCTCATGAGTTGGCCAGGCGCCGTTTTTGGCTCGCGCTCAGGAGCTTGTACGCCCCGGACCATCGGCCCGTCATCGTCCAGATTCACGCTGGCGGCACGTGCGGCCTGATCTTTGATCATTGACATTGTCGTTCTTCCTATGCTGCTGCTTGCTGTTCTTCGTATTCCCACATCCGGCACGTGCGATCGTCCACCAGATCGACCAAGTTGTCGTATGGCTCGCGAATCCTTCGATAAGCTTCCGCGCCCTCGTAATTCGGCATGTCGTAAATGGTTTTGAATTCGGTACTGGAAGTGCGGGCCAGCTCAGTTTCCGGGATCTCGACTGGGCACACGTAGTCGCCATACGTCTTCCTGATCCAGTCGCGCACAACCTGTGCCGTCTGCTTGTTCGGCATCCGCGAAATGAGCACTTCGATCGAGTCAAAGGACTTGTTGGGGCCGCTGCCGGTGAATCGCTTCATGCCGTTTACGAGGTCGGCGAACAAGGACCAGAACTGCACCATCGACGAGTAGGAGAGGACGTCGGGAACCACAGGCACGATCATTGAGTCGGCCGCAAAGAGGGCGTTGATCGTCAGGTAGGACAGCGTCGGAGCGGTGTCGATAATGATGTAATCGTATTCATCCAGCAGCGGCTCAATACCTTTGCGCAACACCTGCCAAAACTCGAACCCGGCGTCACCCTGGTGAACCTGGGCTGGAAGGATGAATTCCGCGTTGAACAGGTCGGCCGAGGCAGGGATGAGATCCAGATTTTCCCAGTAGGTTTTCATCGGTGCATAGCGCAGATCCTTTTCCGTCCCTTCGATGACGGGAAGGACGGTCTGGCCGTGCTCCACCTCCGCATTGGGATTGATGCCGTAGAGAGTCGTCGACGAGCCTTGTGGGTCAAGATCGATGTGCAGCACGCGCCGGCACCGGCGCAGCGCCAGGCCCTGCGCGAGGTTCATCCCAGTCGTGGTCTTGGTGACGCCGCCCTTAAAGTTGCCGACGGTGATGATCTTGCCTTTCTGACCCTTCGCACGCTTCTTCGGCTTGAGGGTAGCTGCCACCCACTCGATCGTTTCGGGCAAGGTGAACCGGCGCATCTTCCCCTTGCCGTCCTGTGTTCCCTGGGGAAGCTTGCCGGCCTTGAGTAGATTCGACATCTTGGTCTTGTCGATCCCGCACAGCGCCTGCACCTTATTGCTTGGGAAAATCGGTGGCTCTTTCCGCGGATGCGGCTGCAGCATGGAGTCGCGGATCCGCTGAAGCATTCTGGACGATCGCTCAGCCAGGTTGTTCAGGTCGTCAGCGGTGACTCTGGGGAATAGTGGGACTACATTCGATGCAGGGGCGTTACCGGGTTCCATGCGAGCTCCAGGAAAGTTAGCCACTAACACATCCAGTGGCAAGTAAACAACATTCCGTGGAGCATACAACCGATTCGATGAAAATTCAACGAATCGGTATTATTTCGCGCATTTAGCGTTAACCGACTGCCGGCGTCTCAGGATCGGTGCCCAGGCCATTTTTCTGTGCAACCTTCGGACGCAGCCAGGCCAGGAAGGGGACTTTCTCCATGGCTTTCTTGAAAACGCCTGTGCTTGCGTCATAGCTGGTGGCTTTGTCGGCGCCGGCGAGCGCGATGTATTCGCTCGCGTAAGCCTTCATTTCTTCCACCGACAAGCCATCGACCAGCGCACGGATCTGATCGCTCCGCGCCTGGCGCGCAGCATCATCCTGCTGCTTTTGCGTCGCAGCGTTCGCCGCGGCCGAGCGGGCGGCTGCGGCTTCTGCTTCCAGCTGTTGCTCGAAAGCGGTGCCGGCCAGGTCGATGGTCATGTCCTCAATGAGGCGGCGCACATACCCTCCGGTATTGGACTTAATCTGGCCTCCATGTGCTCGCTGCTCCGTGATGTCGAGTGCCGCCTTCGCTCGCTGTTCGTCTGTCAGCACCCATGCGATCGCGAGCTTCTCACCAATGCCGTGAGCACGCAGCCGTTTGAACGTGTCGCCAGCCTTCGCTTCTTCGATTAGATTCTCGTTCTCGGTGAAGATGGTTTGCTGCGCCTTCTCCGCGACGGCGAATCGAATGCGCGTCACCTTGCGGCCCTTACGTTCGTACTCGACCGCGATCTCGATGTCGGATACCTTGTTCACTTCCTTGACGGCCTTGTTGATCACAAGCTCGGACAGCCGGCGGAAGTCATCGTAAGTAGGGGAGGTCGCACCCATCAGCTTCCGGAAGATCTCCACCGTCATCCAACCCGTCGATTCAGTTCGGCGGAACCTGACGCAGTTTTCGTATAGGGTAAGGGCGTATCCCGACTTGAACTGCCGCTGAATGCCCACGTTGATAATGGCGTAGACGTCGGGATCAGCGAGCTCCTCGGCCAGGCGCGTCGAATACTCATATTCGCAGAAGCCGTTCACCAGGTCGGCCGAGGCGAGCAGCGCGGTGGCCGTCCAGCGTGGTTTCTTGGTTGGCGAATCGCCCGTCTCCATCAGGTCGAACTCGACTGGAGTGGTGACAATTTGCAGCAAGGATTTTTTCAGGCCGACTGTATCGTCGCTTTCGGTCCACCCAAGCATCGCCATCAGCATCTTCGTGGGGAGGCGGTGCTGTCGCGCCGTCGCGAGCTCGTCGTACGCATTGAGCAGGAGGATGTTCACCAGCTTGCGTTCCACCAGGCCGAGTTCGCCCGAGGTATGGATCGCTGCTACATGCTTTTTCACTTCCTGCTTGCCGCCAACCAGCTCGCCCCGGCGCATTGCCGATCGAACCACCAGCGCGGCATGGGCATCGCCATCGGCCGCAGCGGCGTCGAGCAGTTCGGTTGCTGGGGCAGGCTTTGGGTCTGCGGTGGTTGCTGCAGTTTTGCGAGGCATTACAACTCCAGAAGTTCTCGTACTGCTGAAATGCTATCAGGTAAGGCCATAGTCTCACAACAGTGGCTATGGCATTTCCGTGCATCCAGCTCGCCCAATACCGGCGACCTAAGGTGCCTCGACCTGAGAACGGCGGAATCGTACAGAACCTGGCGTAGCTTGGCCGTGCAACCACGCCCCGAAAACTATGGCATTCCCCGCAGAAATTACCAGCTTGGGTGCAAAAAAGTGCACTCATTGCATCCACGCCCCGAAAAGTATGGCAATGCGCCCCGAAGACTATGGCAATAGGCGCACTCTCACCGGTTTTTTTGCAACCACGCCCCGAGAACTATGGCATTAGCGCGCGCTACGTCTTGGTCCCCAGGCACCGACTGGCCGGCGAGGCAACCATGTGACACGGTCACAGCCGTCGGAAACAGGAAATCTCCCTATGAGGCAACCACGTTACACGATCAACTAAAACCCGGTCTGTCAACCCAATTGGTTAAATTTCCTTCAACTTTTGTAAATTCCTTGGATCAGGAGCAAGTAAATATTCGCAACATTGCAGGTTTTGCAAGCAATTTGTAACCGCCGGGAAACTGTTGCATGTCAACAACTAGACCAGACGTTAACAGCCGTTGCAAACATTGAAATACTGCAATTTTGCTCGCCCCGAGAAGTATGGCAATAGCCCAAATTCCCCACAAAAGCGCCCCGAGAACTATGGCAATACGCCCCGGAAACTATGGCGATAACCCGAAGACTATGGCGATCGACCCCGGAAACTATGGCATTACGCCCCGAGAACTATGGCGAAACTCAGCTGGAGACCGCACTGGCTGTAGCTTCTGGGAACGTAAACGGTTTTAAAGGTGTTGTTTTTTAAAGTTAACAACAACAAGCCGCCTGTCGTCGGCCTGTCGTTGTCTGTTGCTTTTTTTGAAGAAAAACCCAAGGCAAAACCAAAAGCGAAAAGCGAAAAACCATCTCAACGCTGGGCCACTGCGGCCGACCTGCAGACCGCCGTTTCTATGTCGCGGACGCCAGGTCGACCAGGATCAGAGCTCTGTTCCCTGCAGTCGGAGAAAGACGTTCTCTGCTGGCTACACGAATTGCCTAGATGCATCCTTTTTCTTGCGCTATGGCACGTGACAAGGTAAATTACGGCCTTGATTCATTTTATGGCTACAGGACAGAACAAATGATGCGCACCACTTCCACGAAAACCCGCTCGGCGATCGCGCTGGTCGTCGTTGGTTTGCTCGGTGCCTGCGCGTCGCCGCCACCGCCAGCTGCGCCCGACGACACCCCTGGAGTTCGGGTGTCGATCTTGCAAGCGGCGGTAAGGGCTGACGCTAAAAAGGCGGAAATGGCTGATGCAGCGACCCCCGCAAGCTTGGCCGGCAATACGATGTCGGTGATCTGGGAGGGTGATGCCGCAGAAATCCTGACGCGCATTGCAGCTGCTCAGAAGCTGACCTTCAAGCACACGGGGCCGCAACCTCGCCTCGCGCTGCCGGTCTTCATCAAGCTGCGCGACGTAACGCTCTCCCAGGCGCTGGCCGCGATCGGCGAACAATGCGGCGGCCGCGCTGACGTGATCCTGAACGACTCCTCAATCGAACTTCGCTCGAAGCTGTACTGACATGGCGAGACCTCTCATCCGGGCCGCAGTGCTGTGCGCCTGCGCCGCCCTGGCGCCACTGGCGACCGCCGCAACTACCTCGACGCAATCGAACCTGGACAAGGTTCTTTCCGCGTCTAATCGCGTTTCTACCATCCCGGCTGGCATTTCTGAAGTGCGCGCGGCGGCCCTCAAGCAGCTGGGTGTGGGCCTCGGCATGCGTGCAGGGCTGGCAGATGAAAGCCGCGTGATCGTGGCGGAAATCGAGAAGGAAAAAACGATCCTGGACACGAAGTTCAACTTCGGCTCGCTGACGTTTCCGTCAGGCGCACTTCCGCCGGTGATCGAAGAGGCACGCGACGTCATCGCTATCACGGAGTATTCGATGCGCGTCCAGGGCCGCATGTATCGCATCGTCTCGCCAGCGAGCTACGCCCAGAACAACTGGCGCAACTACCTGTACCTCGGCCTGACCGATAACGACGACCAGATCGTCGGCGATGCCCAGCGCAACATGCTGCCGAAAGACGACACCGAGAAAGCCTACTGGGAGTCGATTGTGCGCGCGGCACATGCGGAAGGGCGCCAGCAATCGCGCAAGATCTTCGAGCTCAACCTGGCGCGGCTGGAACGTGACTTCAACGGCATGCGCTTGTTCTACACCCTGTACGGCCGGGGCCTCGTGAGTGCACCGAAGTTCGCTGCCGCGACCGACAGCGTAAGCCGCCCAGACCCCAACACAATCATCATCGGCGACTCCGTTTTCCGCATCACCGCGCAGCTTGAGTTCAACGGCAACGGCGCGGACTGGAAGGCTACGAAATGACGCCAGCAACGGTAGACGGCCTCACACCATTCCCTCTGCAAGCGGGCTTCGGCGAGCGTGAAACCCACCAGATGATCGTTTCCGCGCTCGATCAGGGCTGCTCCGACATCAAAATCCAGAGCAACGATTTCGTCACCGTGTACTGGCGCCGCAGCTGGTACCCGCTGACGACTCGCACCCTTGAAGACACCGAGGCGAAGAAGATCCTGTCGACCCTTTGCGGCCCGGCCGCGATTCCGAAGCTTGGTAAGGGTGACGAGGTCGACGAAGATCCGGAATTCTTCCGGCCAGGAGCCGACCGCGCCCTTGTGCGCCTCCGACTCCATGCGATCGCAGCTCGCGTCGGCGGCGAAAAAAATGGTGTTTCGATCACCATTCGTACGATCACCGAGGACCTGCCCGAGTTGCATAAGCAGGGTCTGCCCGAAGGCGTCGCTGAGGACATGCTCGTCGACAAAGGCCTGGTGCTGGTCAGCGGCGCCACCGGCTCCGGCAAGACCACTTTGATCGCGTCTATTCTGCACGAGCGCACCAAGGAATGCCCGGCACCCAGCATCCAGACGTTCGAGGAGCCGATCGAGATCAGCTACGGCATGGCCGGGTTGGGCCGTGGCCCCCTGGTCGCCCAAGCTGCAATCGGAAAGCACCTGCATGGCTGGCACCGCGCCGCGCCGGCGGCAATGCGCTCAAAGCCGGACATCCTCCTCATGGGTGAGGTTCGCGACCAGGAAACGGCAGACAAGACGGTCGAGATGGCGATTACCGGTCACGCTGCCCTTGCGACCATCCACGCAGACACCCCGAACGAGACGGTCTTCCGCCTGGTCGAGATGTTCCCACCCGAGGTGCGCTCGGCCGCGGCCTCAAAGATGCTTGGCGCGCTGCGAGTGATCTGCTCGCGCAAGATCGTCAAGCTCGACAACGGGCCTGTGGTTCCTCTCACCTCGTGGATCGTCTTCGATTCCGACATCAAGGATGCCCTGCAGAGCGAGGAGTGGCCGTATGCACGCTGGTCGCGCTTCGTGCGCAACTACCTGATCGAGCACGGCCAGGACTTTGCCTCGCAGTGCGTTCCGTATATCCGCAGTGGAGAGATGAGCATGCGGCAGTTCCGCGAGATCACCCAGATGGGCCGCCAAGAAGCACAGCTGTACTTCGACAAGGCGAGGGGTTGATGGACTGGCGAAACGCAGGGTACCGCACAAAAATCGGAAAGATCGATGGCTCGGTGGTGTTTCCGATCCTCTTGGCGGCGATCGTCTTCCACTACGCGACCATCGTCTTCTTGTTCTGTTACGCGGGCGTGAGCTTCTACATGTCGTTTCGCGGTCGCTCGATGCAATGGTTGTGGCGCAGGGCTCGCTACTGGCTCCGTCGTGGGGTGATTTTGGCACGCACGCCGAGGTACTGGCGATATGTACGAACCGGAAAATATTGAGAGTAAAGCAAAATGAAAATCACAAAATTAGCACTTCTGATGACCCTCCTGATGGGTGCCGGTTCGTCGTACGCAGCCTTTGTCGATAACCGCAAAACCGACGCAGTCATCGAAGTGAACTACAAGTCGATTTCAGTCGAGGATCTCGTCGCGGACATCGTGCCCCAGGGAGTCAGCGTCGATTACGCCAACCAAGATCTTCGCAAGAAGCTGGTGTCCGTCGTCGGCAAGGGCAACTGGTCCGACCTCTTAGCCCAATCGGCGGCCGGGGCGCAGGTGCGAATCATCGTTGATACGGCCGCGCAGCGCGTGACCGTAACGGAACGAACGCTCACAGCACAGCGTATGCCTGCTGCCAAGGGCGCTGCAGGCGCCGCCGCAGCGAGCCTCGGTGCCGCGGCAGCTACGATCCCAGCGGCGCCGGCGAACTTCGTCACGACAAGTTCGGACTACCAGGTATCGGCTGTCCTTCAGCGTTGGGCCACCCAGGCAAATATGCAGTACGTCTGGGAGCCACGTGACGTCGAATTCCAGATCAGTGCAGAGAACGACTGGGGTACCGATATGCGGGTTGCCGTGCGCGACCTGCTGACTTCTGTGCAGACCAGCCAAACGAACCAGGCCGGCCGCGCGCGCGTGCGCGCCTGCATCCATCCCAACAAACCGAAAAACGTTCTGCGCATCATTAAGTTCGACGAGCGCTGCAAAGGAAACATCTAATGGCCAAGACCTTCACCCTGCGGCTGACCGTTATCGCCGCATCGCTCGCCCTGGCCGGATGCGCCGGCTTCACGGCGCATACCGACTCGGTCAAGGCGCATTCGAGCGTCAAATCGAACGAAGCGACGATCGCCGAGTGGCGCCTGGATAAGCAGCGCAAGGAAGCGGCTGTGCCCAACATCGTCGAGGACGTAGACACCCCATTCACCGGCAGCCGCCAGATCGCGCCGCAAAAGTCGACGCAATGGCCAGCAGCGCTGCGCCGCGAGGCCCAAGTGAACCTGCGTTTTGCAGACAACGTGCTCGACACGAATGGGAACACGGTCATTCCGCTGGCCGACTTCGCGCAGAAAATTAACGTTGCCACCGGCATTCCGGTGCGAGTGAAGCCGGACGCGTTAGTGGATGAAGCCGGTAAGGTCGTGTCGGTGACGATTCCGTTCAACTCAAAGGGCAGCCTGATGCCGCTGTTCGAGCAGCTCGCGGCGCGCTATCGCGTGCACACGGAGTTCGAGAACGGCCAGCTGGAGTTCTTCCGCACGACGACTCGTCGCTTCGTGATTGGCTCCGCAGCGGCGACCGCCGGCGGCACCATGACTGTCGACAGCGGCGGCGGTGAGGGCGGCTTTAGCACGACGTCGAGCATGAAGTCGACCTTCCAGGAAATCGACGCACCGAAGTCGCTGATCCCAGGTATCAAGCAGTGGATGAGCAAGGGCGCGCCGGAACCGACCTATAACCCGGCAACCGGTTCCCTGACCGTTACCGACACGCCAGAAGCCTTGGACAAGATCGGCGAATACATCGACAACGAGAAGCGCCTGATGAACCGAGGTGTCATTTTCGACGTCGACGTGATCCGCTACTCCAGCAAGAACGCTGGCAAGACCGGCTTGAACTGGCAGGTGGTGTATCAGCGCGCGAAGGCCCTGAAAGAGGTGAGCACGAATTACCTGGCGCCAACGCAGGCGATTCAGCAGGGTGCCGGTATTCTCGCCAATACCCTGATGGGTGGCGAGGATGGCCAGAACCGATTCGCAGGATCGCAGGCGCTGATCTCGGCTTTGAACGAGACCGGCCAAGCGACGGTTGTTCGCCGCCTGGTGCTGGAAACCCAAAATCGGATCGGCGTGATGCACGCTGCCAACAAGACCTTCGACTATGTGAACGAAGTGTCGGCCGCGTCGTCGCTGTCGGGCGTGTCCTCCGGCCAGAAAACGAAGACTGAGAACGCTGGCCGCACCCTCATGCTGGTGCCGGCCTTGACCGGCGAGTCGGAAGCAACCGTTGATATTTCGATCCGCGAATCGGTCAAGAATCCGTTCGGCACCAACACCAGTGGCAAAGGCGACAGCCAGACCACGGTCATGCTGCTCGACAAGGACACCGAGCTGGCGCGTCAGCGGGTGACCCTGGCCAACGGCGAGTCGCGCGTGGTGGCTGCTATTGGCGGCCGTACCAACGAAGGCGCAGATCAGAGCCTGGACAAGCACGTGTCGGCAATCTTCGGCGGCAGTATCGGTGGTAACAGCGCGGACGATCAGTACTACCTGGTCGTCACGATGCGGTTCCGCGATTAAGAGCACAGGGCAATAAATGGCGCAGATTATTAAAGTCGACGGCGTGCTCCTGCTTGCGGGGATGCACTGGCTTTACCCAGAGTCGGAAAAGCAAAGCGCGAAGAAGAACACCTCATTCCTGTCGAAGTTCACGAAGCCTGCCAAAGGCAATGGCGCAGTCAGCGAAAGCGCACTTATCTCGGCCAAGAAGGCGACCCATGCAGCCGGCAGCACGCGTAACGCCTGGGGCTACCTGACCGCCTCCGAAAAGCGTGCTTTAAGCAAAGCGCCGCGGTTCGCCAAGGTGTACTCGTTGGCAGAGCTCTTCAGCGCGCAGCCGAATCTTCCCGTGTGCGCGATTCTGATCGCGCAGATCCCAGGCGAAACCGAGTTCGCGATGTGCACGGCCATCAATGGGCACCCAGCGCCAGGCGACTTCGACGTCGTCGTTCCGGCCGCGGCCGTGGAATCGACGTTACAGCATTGGGAAAAACAGCTTCGCCTCCTCGGGACGACTGGTGAGCCAGCACTGTATGGCACCTGGGGTGCTGTGTCTCACAGCCTCACACTTGAAAAGCTGGCGCTTAATGCTGCAGCTGTGTCTGCGGTGCGAGCTGTGGGCACCGATAAGCGCCAGCTCGCGACCGTCGGCGTCGTCGTCGGCGCCTGTGTCTTGGGCTATACCTACTGGGAAGACTACGAGCGCGCGCAGAGTGCAAAGAACGCGCAGGCGTTGGCGCAGCAGCAGGCGCCGAGTGTGGTCTATCAAAAGGCTCTCGATTCGCAGTGGTCGACCCAGCCCTGGGGTAGCCTGGGCCGCGCACGTGCCGTCCAACAGCGTGTCCGCCAGGTCAGGGAGTACGTGGGCGGCTTCAAGATCTCGACTCCAGTTACGTGCGACGTCGTCGCAGGCACTTGTACCTTCAGCTATAAGAAGGAGGCCGACAGCGCTGCAACCTTCAACGATTTCATCGCGGACGTGCGCAAGCAGTTTGAAGTCACTTCGTTCGGGCAGGATGGCCAGACGGTCGAGGTGAGCATGACGCTGCAGGAGCTGCCTGCCGTAGCGGTACCAAGTCTCGACGGCCTGGCAGACGAGACGCAGTCGCCCCTGCTTTTCTGGCCCCTCATTCAGAAGCTCGTCCCGACCCAGAAGGTGTCAGGAACGTTGACGAAGGAGTACAAGGTTTTCCCACAAAACCTGGGCATCAACGAAGCAGCGGTGCCGATGATCGTTCGCTCGGTCGGAGTGACCGTGACGTACCCGCTTTGGGATCTGGTGGAGGTTCCGGCCGCTGGTGGGGTCTTCGCCAACGCTATCAACTGGAAGACGCTCACCGCTGGCAGCGGCGCTGTCACCCTGGCAGGAGAAATGTATGCAAAAAAAACGAATCCTTGAAGTCGTCCTGACATCGATTGCCCTGGCGCTACCGCACGTGGCCGGCGCCCAGGTAGGCGCGCCTACCACGGCTACTTCTGCAGCGCCCTCAGCGGCGGCCGTTCCCGCGGCAGTCGCCCCGGTGCAGACGTACACCCTTGGTCAGCTGGCGGACATGCAGCGCGATGTCGAGTTCGAGAAGCAGCGCCGGGCGCTCCGTGAAGCAAAAGGGGTGGACGAGAAGCCAGCGGCACCCGCGCCAGCGAAGAAAAAAGTGAAGGCTCCACCAAAGCCGGTAGTGCCAGAAGGCTTGCAGGTGCGTGCCATCTTCGGCGTCCAGCCAGATGTCACCATCCGCTTCTACACGGCCAGCGGCCAGTTCGAGGATCACCGGATTGGCGAAACCGTTCAGGGATGGGTCGTGGTCGATGTAAGGGACGAATGGGTGACCTTGCGTAAAGGCGCCGTCACGTACCCACTGGCCCTGCAAATGCGATCGGTCGTCGTCGAGCCAGGGGTCGCAGCGAGCGAGCAAAGCCCTGGCGCACGCAATGTCGTCCAGGCCGGCGCACTCCCGAGCCCGAAGCTCTGAAGCGGCGCTCGCTAACGAAAGAAAAATATGTTTTCACTCTTCGGACTTTGGAAAGGTTCCGCCCGTGGCGACGCAGACAAGGGCGCGAACGCCCCTGGCGTCGGCGTGCTGATCAGCCACATGCCGGAAAGTGGGCCTCACATTGCCCCCGGCACCGTGTTTGACAGCACCGACCAGCTGCCGGCCGGCTGGTTCCCCCTGAGCGGCAACAGGGCCAAGTCGGGCCGCCTCGGCGTGACAGACAACCTGCTGCATACGGTCGCCGTTATCGCTTTTCCCGTAGCTGCCGAAGGCGTCAAGCGGTTCGGCACCCTGCGTCTTTCCGTTGCTGGCTGGTCGGAGAGCCCGGACAACATGCGCCATGGCCTGGCCATTAACCGCGAGCTGGGCACGATCGCGGAGCAGAACAAGGTACTGCTCGATCCGGCGCAACCACTGGAGGCCGCGCGCAATCTGATTGCCGAGATCAATGGCGTCGATGCGGATGAGCATCACGCCGGCGAAGGCGTTTCGAGGCATGAGGCGAAGATTATCCGGCGCGACCAGGAGCAGCGCCAGGCGCAGGCGGGCAACCGTTTCAATGGGATGATCAACGAGCTCCTGACCCAAGCGGTGAAGCTGGGCACAGCCGATATTCACGTCTTCGTCCGGTATGACCAGGACAAGAAGACGAAGCGCAATCGATCGCTTATCCAGTTTAGGGTCGATGGCGAGCTGGTGACCGTTGACGATCTGCCGCCGTCGATGAAAGATCCGGCAGAGCTTCGCGGCATGATCGGTTACATGTACAACGAGCAGTGCTCGAACCGCTCCGATACCCAGTTCAATCCGGGTAACTTCCTGGAAGCGACCATGAATGATCGCATCGTCGGAGCACGAGGCGAAACCATTCGCGGCCGCTTCACTACCTTCGACCTGGGCGACGCTGTGGCCGCGAACGGGGACAAGCCGTTCAAACTCGTCCTGCGCCTGATTTACGTCGACCGCGTCGAGATTCCTACGCTGGAAGAGCTCGGATTCTTCCCGGACGTGATCGCTGCTGTGCACCGCTTCAACGCAAACCACAAGCGCCTCTTCTGCATTTCGGGCGCGATGAACATGGGTAAGTCGACGACGCTGCGTTCGGTGTTTTCGCTCGTGCCCGAGAACGAGGCTAAGTACGCGGCTGAAAATCCAATCGAGAATACACACCCCGGCACGGCCCAGATCAACGTCTCGACGGCAGCCGCGATTGACCTGTTCCTGCAGCGAGTAAAGCGGGGCGATTTAAACGCTCTGCTTGTCGGCGAAGTGCGTTCGCGCGAAACGCTGGAAATGGTCATCAACATCGTTTTGTCCGGACACCCGGCTTACACGACGACTCACTCGGACTCGGTGCTCGGCCAGATCCCTTATTTCCTGAGCTCGAAAATGGGTCTGGAAGCTGACCTGCTGTCGCACTCTGCCGTGCTGGGCCTGAACATGCACCAGGTGCTGGTACGAAAGCTCTGCACGTGCGCCCTGCGCGGCGGCAAGGCGAAAGAAGCGCTCGGGCTGCAGCTGCTGCGCCACGTCGAGAAGAGCTACCAGGTGAACGTCGACGGCCTCGAAGCACATAACCCGGATGGCTGCGAGGTGTGCCGAGCTCAGGGTCACGCGTCACGTGTGGGATACATGGGGCGCCGCATTCTGTCCGAGTATTTCGAGCCGGACAGCGAGGATCGTCTCCTGATCAGCAAACGCGATTTCGTCGGGTTGGAGCGGCGTTGGCGTGAAGCCCATGCCGGCTTTGACGATATGACCAGCACGCGTGGCAACACCGCCCTGGAAGTCGGTCTGAAAGCTGCGCTGCAGGGCGGAGTGGATCTTCGCTCGGTTGAGCGTCTCTGCGGCCGCTTCGAGGACGCGACGGTGATCACCTCAGCCGGCTTCGTGCCGACGCCGCGGCCGGCGCCAATCGTCAGCACCGTCACGGCCCTACCCGAACCCCAGCGCGTGAGCGCGCAATAACAAAGGAAGCGCAATGAGCTCAATCTCCGACGCGCTGCGGATCTGGAGCGCGCGGCGCGCGTTCAATAAGCAGCGCCCAGCTTTTTATCGAGACCTCGGCGCCTCGCTGGCCGCCGGCGCGCCGTTGAACGGGCTGATCAGTGAATACGCGAAGCACAACGTGCCTGGCATCGGGCCGATGATGACACTGTGGGGCGAGGGAATGCTTGCGCATCCTGGCTCCCTGGCTCGGGCCACGAGCGGCCTGGTCAGTGAGGGCGACACGGTCATTATCTCGGCTGCAGAGATGAACCCAGCCGGCGCCGGCAAGCTTTACCAGATGTATGCGGCCAACCTGGCGCAGCGAGGCGCGATGATCCGTGCGGTGACGCTCCCGTTGATCATGCCGGCCGTGACATTTCTGGTACTGATCGGCATCCTCTTCTTTTTTAAGAACGTGATCTACGCGGACATGATCAAGGGCGTTCCCTTGAAATACTGGCCCAGCTACGGACAGTTCGCATACTCGGTACTCGAATTTTTTACCGGTGTTGGCGGCGCGTGC
>Ga0308160_10003457_pt1 | contig 17793 bp, 22 predicted proteins | sample PhyFR1_FD_201036 | JGI IMG/M metagenome (GOLD analysis project Ga0308160, IMG submission 201036) | Phyllosphere microbial communities from UC Gill Tract Community Farm, Albany, California, United States - DLSLF.R1 | ecosystem: Host-associated > Plants > Phyllosphere > Unclassified | place: USA...
AGCATCGGTTACTGTCACCTTCATCCTGGTAGGAGGTTGAGTGGCGAATCTAGCCCAAGCCTCATCCATGAATCCAGACCACTGATCATCCTTCTGACCCTCAACTCCTACTTCCAAGTGAATCCTCTCATCTGCGTACTCCTTAAGCTGGGGGAATGCTCGCCTGACGATATCAATTGTTTCCTATTTCATCAGTTTCAGTGGCATGTGATATGGATGGTGTACTTACCTCGGTATTTCGACCAAGGACACCTAGAACGTTTGTCCTCTTTCCTGGGACTGGCCATTGTGGGATGAAGGAGTATGTGATATTAGCCAAGCCGTTTGAGGATGATCCTGCGGTAGGGGGGTATGAAGGAGCGGGTCCATCAAGGGATCCTCGCCTGTCGCCCTTGACTAGGGAATCGGTTTCGGTAGTGTCGAATCCGGATCGAGAGTATTTGGGTAGGTCTGACATGTTGTATATGTTGTTTGTTGGGTGGTTTAATTAGAAGTATATGGGTTTAAAGTAAGAAGTATAGATGCAAGTAAGGAGGCGTCTTGCTGGAATCTATCTAATAAGGGGTAAATACGTGGAGCCACAGGGTGATATTCAGGGTAAAGGAGTGGAGTGCAATCCCCTCAGATTCACGTGGCAGTGCGCGAATTGACCCATCATTGCACCCTAAGGTATATCATCAAATTACCTCATTATATCTTGACTGTAGACGTCTCTAGCTGGCAGCCAGGTCGACTATCATTGATCGTATAAAGGAGCTGAATGCGGTTCGACGGCAATGAGGATCGCACGGTCCGACGTCGAGTATGAGAATGAAAATAAGGCACAGTGTTGTGTGCATGAACACACCTCCTTCGCCGGACCCCCGCCTGCTTCACATGGATCTTGAATTGCATTGGTCTCTCTTTCTTCCTGTTATCTCATGCTCCTCTATCAATCTTATATAGTCAGCTAATACAGCAATGAGACTTCCACCTGGCCCCGAAAAGGAAACCCTGTCCCCGGCTTCGACACGATTAACGGCGCGATTGATCGGTATGATCATCCATCAAATCGACCGCCCCTCGACTCTCGCGATTGTCATGCGAGTGTCGCGTAGGATGTATGCCTCAGCCGCTCCTAGGCTATACTGCGAAGTAGTGGTGACTCATAACAACGCCAGAAGCTTGTTTCTAGGTTCAACCCAAAACCGTAGCACCCGCCTCGCCCCTAAATACGAACTTTTGTCAATGATACGCCACCTCACCATCCACAAGGTCCCTCCCAAAGATGTATGCGAACATCTCGTTAGGCTAGCTAAGCAGAATGTGATACCCGACAGACCCCAAATACGATCACATTTCATCCGAAAGCGGTTTGGCGATTGATGGATTATCATATGGTGAAGAACGAACGGGCTTACGCTATACCTCATCCCTTTCTGGTGTATCTCTCGTACCTCGACGTGACGCATCTCTGCATTCAAATGCCGGTCATGGACCGTCGACTAGAGGAATCGCTATTCTCGAGCCGAGCTCGTCGTCCAGACCCAATCTCATGGCAAATCACTCGTCAACAGCTTCGTGATGCCCTTACTAGTCCTCCTGAAATCAATACCTACTACAGCAAGTACCGATTCTTTGACTTATTCATGGTGCCCAGTCAGAGGGTGATGATCCACAACCTCACGCTCGCGTCATGCGATCGGGTCGTCCGCTCCCTCAACTCACGAACAACGGATGTTCGAATCTACCTTCGACCGTGTGCAGGCGTCGACGGCGAGTTGTTTGACGAAGTAGCCGATTACTTCTGCTACAACCATTCAATCAGCGGTAATATCGATCTATCATTTGGAGACTTTAGGCTCAGCCGTGAGATCCTCAATGCGCCCCAACACATCGAATTCGTCGACATCGACTGGTTACGCGGTAAATTTGATGGGCTGCGAAATGAGGAGGATTTGAAGACGATAAAGGCGCAGGTCGAAGATCAGGTTCAAGAGGGTACAGCGGCGGAGAGGAAGATTTGGAGAAGGAAAAGCTTTGTAACGTCGAGCCAAATTGAGGGATGTGTATGTTGTGGGAGGTCTCAAATGACTGCTCGAGAGGTATGTCATTCCATACGTTCCTTTGATGGACGGGGTGGCTGATAGTTCAGAGCTCCATTGGATATAAGGTTTCGAAATAAGTCAAGAAGGCTGCCAAGTCAATCGACAAAACTGGAAGCTGTAGAAGACAATGAGTAATTGGTAATCACGTAAGTCACCTTGGATATGACGGTAGAGAAGCATTGCTGACGATCAAGAACTACATCAGGGAGAGGGTATGGAAAAATTGAATGACACTGCGTGGAATGATCGATTGGTGAGTCACGTACCGACCTTGAATTCGATTGCTCATGATCTAGCCCATGATCTAGCTCCTGTGTATATGCATGACCTCCCGCCTACCTAATAATGCTTCCCTGAAGTACGGGGCGACCGAACCAGTCTGACCGTTGCACCCAAGTATCTGATCAATAATTCGCGGGATCTAGTGACTAACCATCGGACAGTCTAAACCTTATATCGAAGCTAGAAAACAAAACATGCCTTCCAATGGAAGGATTACATCGAGATCCATGGTTGCTTGATCTGTTTCACTCGACTCGGACATTTTGTGAAAATATCTACTTATATCAGCAAGTCTGTTGGCTCCTCTTCTCTCTTCCTATATCTCACTCGATATCTCTTTCAATATCGCTTACTACACCTCTATTTACCACTCTCTATTATAACTTACATCAACACCACCCCAATACCACCCACTCAAAGTACTTCTGTAAACCCCACCATGACAGACGCGGCCTCGCCTTCGCCCCGCTTATCGTGGTGGTGTACTCAAGGATCTATTTGGCTTCTCTCGCATTCGATGTCCGAATATCACGATCCATAACTTGACGATGCTCTCAACCAAACGAGCATTTGTGGGTCTCAGCCGATCTACCAAGTCGGTACGAATCTTTTATCGGCCATGTAGCGGCTCAGATGGAGAGGTGACTGATAAAATCTGGGATCATTATTGCTATAATCACCGAGATGAGCATAATAAGGGAATAGTAGATGGTAAATTCAAACTGAATGATGCGATTCTCCGATCGGGCTGTAATGCGGAATTCATTGACATGGATTGGGTCCGCGACAAGTACGATCCGACACGAGATGACGACTTATCAAGATCACTTAATAGACAGGTGAAACGGCATTTGGAAGCCTCTTGGTGGACCGAAGAGGAAAAGAAGGCCTGCGGAAAGAAGACATTCACAATGTCCCGCAAGGTGGAAGCTTGTCGATGTTGCGAGAAACATCAGCTAAGTGCAGCTGAGGTGAGTCTCTCTTCTTATTATCCAGAGACGTGATCGCTGACGTTTTAGAGCTCATTCGACATAGTCAATCCGGAGTCATCTGCTGAGGTCGACCCTTTTGCGTAGATGTACAAGTTTCGCTAGTCTAATAGATCCTCCTGGAATCATGAACGTAGATAACTCACATTGAATTGCCAACTATATACCGGAAGAGATACCTCTACTCGCTACAATACTAGCTACCTATCTATCATCTGAGGCTACTATTACCTAGTTTACTTACCAATCAACACCACAAGGGCTAATTTAAGGGGAGTAACCTGGTGCTAATGAGAATCGTATTACGCCAATGCCTCATATGGATCATACGGGTTTTGTCTATGATCCAGGCTGCAAGACAGGGATTGAGCCAATTTAGCAGGACGTCCCTATCGTGACGGGTTGTTGGGGACTCTGAATAGGTAGCAGAGGTAATATGAGATACATTCGTGAGGATAGTGCTGCACTATCCGAACTATATATACGGTGAGCTGGACACAGGATCCAGCGATCAGGGTTTAAAGATTGGGTCATGACAGTCCCCGGCGATGTCGATAAGAAGCAACCTCTTATCACGTTCCCACGAGTCCGAAGGTAGCATCGACGTTCGTGTCTGGGTACAACTCGAGGTCAAGGCCAGAGGTAGAACCCATGGTCGAGGTCGAATGGTTGAAGTCGAGCATAGCGGAGCCCTCAGACTCGCTGGATGGCTGTCGTGACATAGCAGTGGACGAAGGAACGACGCTTGAGTCCTCGAATGTGACTGGTGGCCTGTCGGCTACGGAGTCGGAGGATTCGGCGACGGGTCCATCGACCTGATCAGTGTCCAAGAACTGGTCAAAGTCGAAGAATGCCCCGTTGTCGGTACCGATTTTGGGAACGACGCTAACGCCTGGTCAATAGGGCTTTCATCCCGTTTGGCTATAGGTGAGGTTACATTATTCACTCCTTCCTTTTACTTCGCACGTGTTCGCGGCAACGTAATGCTAATGCCGTTGTGACCTGGCAACCTCTAACCACGTCCTTGACACACCCACCATGTCAACATTAGTTCACCTGCATGTCATCAAATAGATAGACAAACGTTCTGGCTTCGATGAGAGGCGTTGAGTGAGGGAAGGTGGATATGAATAGTGAAGAGGTCCGTGCTTCACATTCAGGCACATACACACAACTATTCCTCCTTTACCCATGTTTACGCTTCTTTTCACTCTTTCTCACTTCTCTTCTCTCACTCTCACTTCATACGATACTACCAGCTATGAGCTTGACTGTATCGAGTGCCCTCGAGGACTTGTCTATCGACGATAACGGAGGTCCAGTCCCGGCCTCGACTCGATTTCCAAATGAGGTTGTCGAGAACATCGCTCAGCTCACGACCGATCCTGCAACGCTTGCCAGTTGGATGAGTGTCTTGAGGACAATGTACAATATTGTCGCTCCTCGACTTTATCAGGAAGGGGTAGTCACCAAAAACGGCAGCCTTTACGTCGGATGTGAGGGAGAAGTCGGTAGGTCTTGGTCTGCAAGAGAGAATGGATAAAGCTGACCATTAAGATGAGCCCATCGAGGCCGTAGCCGGCCTATTTGAAACCGAAGAGGATTTGAGGGACCAGAGCACGACCGTTGCTCTTTTATACACGAAACCACAGCTTTTGGCGATGATTCGACGGCTATACGTCCACGAACTCCCTTCCACGGATGTCTATCAAGCGCATATCGCACTGCTCGAGCGAAACAAAGCGGCAGGGAGGTCGTTCTCAATTACAGTCTCCATGCGTCCCCGAGCTGTTGGGCAAGTAATGACTTATACGGTAGATCGCCTCGTCAATCACCACTCGGCAACGCGTCAATCACGGAACCCAGCCGACTTCGTCCGATACCTTTCGCATTTCGATATCGATCACATGTGCGTTCAATTGCCAACGATGGATCAAGATATAGAAGACTCGCTTGTGCCAAACAGAAAGATGCCTCGTAATTTCTTCCAGATCGAGTACCCTCGGAGGTGGTTTCGATATCTTCTTGTATCGGGAACGGACGGCAGATTTGACGAATTCTTCTACTTGTTCCAGTCGGCGTGCCAAACTCTGACGATACACAACATGACATTAGGACTCTATAACCGCGCTTTCAATTCTGTTTCCAGACAGATCCCCACGGTGCGCACCTTCTTTCGACCATGTACCAACGCGGACGCGGATCTCGTCGACAAATTGTTCGATCGGTACTGCTATAATCACCTCGACGACGGCACTCCCAACATCAACGACGATGGTGACATTAGTCTGGGAGACAAGATCTTGCGTTCCCCGAGAAACCTCGAATTCATCGACATCGATTGGAGGCGCGGGAGGTACGACCCAAACAGAAGCGATGAGACGTCCAAATCATTGAGTCGACAGATAGAGATGCAAGTAGAGGAGGCATTACCTCTATACGGCACATGGATCCCTGGAGGTCCACCTTCGATAAGGAGGCTTGGGGGATGCAAGAGTGTCAAGCTGTCGAGGGAAGTTGAGGCATGTAAATGCTGTGGTAGGCGTCAATTGAGTGCTGTTGAGGTATGTCTCGTTGGAGGTCATCCTGTCATGTAATACAGCTAACGGTCTAGAGCTCAATCAGCTACACCGCCCTAAAATGAGAATTTCGTGGTTTGTCAAAAAGACGCAGGAAGGTGAGTCGCTCTCCCAATCACGGTTGTTCTTACTGTACTGATGTTTTAGGTACGGTGAGATGTGTATGCATCATCCGGGCAGTGTCCCAGAGTTCAACCTGACAACCTCTTGATCCGGTATCTGCTGACTGCCAATGGTCGCACCACCCAGGTGGACACCTTTGTGCTGTGTGCAGTGGATATCAAAGAGAAGAACAGTGTTTGCCGCGACAGGACCGAAGGAACTGCTGACTGTCAGTGCTGTAAAGGTCAAGAGCAATCAGCTATAAAGTCAAATCCCATGGTCACTCACACATTTTGCGCCTGTGGACATGTTCATTCCACCGTTTACCGTGTAACACATTATATCAACTGAGATCACTCCAATCACTCACTGTATGAGCCGTGTCTTGGGCTGACATGCCATGCAGAAGTTGGTCTCCTTTGATAGAGTCGGCATACAAAGGATGTTTGAGGATCAAGGGGTGGTGACGATCGAACGTGAGAGCGACTGAGTTCGCACTCTCAACTATCTTCCCCCATGTTTACCTGATCATATATGATCATCGGGAAAACAATCAATTTACTCATCTCGAATCTTTGTCTTCAATACCAACAGCCTCTTAATATCCCTCTCAAGATGTCCGTCAATCGCTCTCACCATGTCCTACACCGAATGGTTCCCCTAATCTGCCAAGCCCTCACTTCGTCCAACGACGAAACAGTCTGGCTTGACGGTCTCCGACTCCTCGCCTCCCCCAAACTCAAAACAGCACTCTCAATAACCGCCTCCATCTGGCTCCCACTCCTCCTAAAAGGCCTAGACGTCGGTCGATCTAGCGCAGTCAATACTGCTGGCCTTATCCTTTTATCCGAAGTCGCCGATCAATTGAAACCAATGAAGAGCTGTCTTGCGAAACCGTTAAAGGCGCTGTCGAGGGATGCAAAGATTGGGAATAGTCAGGAATTGGTGATGGTCCTGCTTAGGTTGGATATGGAGGTATCGCCTGGATTGGGGCCTAAAGGATCGGAAGGCCGTGAAAGGAAGGCTGCGAGGTCTATCGGGGTGAGTTTCCTTTTCCTTCGTCCTACTCGTTCAGCCAGCCCAATTCGCCCCATATCTCAATGTTTGATCCCCACCATCCATCATACCACATCTTTTCCGTATCTCGACATGACCCTTGCCACCTGTGCAGTCACCTAGGGATGCTCTACCATCTCCTGAGTCGTACTACCTAAGGAGTCGAATCACCGTTGGTACCTCTGAAACCAAAGCGGTGTTGGGAAATTAGGGATCTGATCACATTGAGTCAGAAGAGCTGACGGGTAGCCATCGACAGCCGCCACCACCCCAGTACATCTCTCAAGCCACGAAGCTGCCGATGATCAACCACTACTCGCGGAAATTCTAGGACGCAACCTCCCCTCCAAGACGAGAACAGTCAGGCAAGCCTGGAGTCAGACGTTGCTATCGACTCAACATGATAATTCGAATTCATGGCTGCAGAACCTCTTTCAAGCGACATTGGACGCCAGTGGAGTAGAGGAATTGGTCATTAATAGCAGGGTATGTCCTCTTCTGTATATCATGAGAGAAGCTGATTGGGTAGCTTGGTTCACTCGTCCATGCTGATCTTTTTCAAACGGCTTTTTCGAAATGCTATGATCAAATCAAGTCAGAGCCTGCTTACAAAGTATGTCCAAGCCCTCATACTGTATCTGCTTGAACCTAAGCTGATAGCCAGAAATCAGTCGACGAAGCTATAATTAACATTTTCCTCGATATCTCGATTGGAGGGGAGATCAAGTTGACCTTCCTCGATCTGATCGCTTTCCTCGATAAAGAAAACAAGAATCTATCGAAAGAGGTCCAGGCAGCTTCTGCCAAATGTGCTTTAACGAGATTCTCGGGTGATTTGAACGAACCTCTACCTGCTATTGTCTTGTAAGTCTACATGATGAGTAGGGATGTGCTGATGAAAGGTGGTATGCGGAGCAAGACTGTGAGGCTGACATGAGCGAGCAGAATCTAGCCTTCTTGACCGAGGTTAATATCAGGTATGTTCTCATTTCGATGAGTTGGCTGATATAAGACTGGGCTCGGCAGGATACGATTCCGCCTGGAGTACACTCTTACTTCGAGAAGATAAATTTGGTGCAGAGGTGGATCCAATGTGGATCACCCAATTATCCCACTGGGACCGAGCTTTGTCTTTACAAAATCAGAAAGAAAGTCCGGAGGAGGTGACTACGTTTAATGCGTTCAATACTAGGATGATCTGTTGTAAGTCTTTCTCAATATGGCGAGATCGAAGCTGATTGTAGATCACGCTCTTGGGCAATTTGATCGAGGGTACGAATTGGCGCAAAGCCATTATGAGGGCCTTGATGATCATCAACGGAGAAAGACTTCTCATTGGGCTACTGCAGCTGCTTGGCATATGGTACGTCAGGGCGCGACGGAAGTAGCTGATGGTCAGAACGACTTCGACGCTATGGGAGATTACCTCGCTTTCCACCCTAAAGGGACCTCCAAATCAATCTACAAAGCCATCATAGACGTCCAATCAGGAGAATACCCCTCAGCATACCACCATATCCAAAAAGCCCAAGCCCTAGCTCATGACGAACTTCAAAATCAATTGGCTATAGGACCACAAGTCGCCCTTAAAACTCTAGCAAAGACCGAATGTCTGGTAGAATTAAACGAGGTGATTCAATACAAATCCCAACCGGAAATGAGGGATCATATCCTCTCGGTCTGGAGGGCTAGGTTTAAGAGAAGTCATGATGATCCAAACTCTTGGTTGAAGAGGTTACAGGTTTGGACACTTGCTTGTGATCCTACCACTCCCGCTTTACAACATTGTTATCTGGATTGCGCAAAACTGTGCGAGTCGAATGGGATGCATGAGGTTGCAAAAAGGATCTTGGACAGGGTCACGCCGGCGAATCACCCACCTGTAAGTCTGAGCCGCTTCTTCCTCGAGAAAAACATGAACCAACTTTAGGGATGCAAAGTCGAGTATACCAAAATCAGGTTCTTGTAAGTCACATTCATGGTTCACTGAGCGGAGCTGATGTCAGGTGGAAGAATGCAGTAGTCAGCCAAGATATCCCCCAAATGAAGTTCGTCCGAGATAAACTCCTAGAACATATCGGTGCGATATACAAAGACTGCAGGATCGAGCAGAATGATATGGAAGCGGAAGGTCTTGGTTTGAGGCCATTGACTTTAGCTGAGAATATGGGGAAATCTGAAAGGAATATCCTTGCTAGGAGGTATTATCGACTTGGACAATGGGGTGAGGCGCTACAGGGTGGATATTGGCTTACGGTGAGTCTTATCCACAGGTGTGGCTGAGATCAGGATCCCGACTCCGAGGTATTTCGATACTACTCCATCGCTAATAAGCTCGATGATACCTGGTTCAGTGGGGCTTATGCTCTGGCTCAAGCTTGCATGAACGTCTTCGAGGCGAATGGGTATAGTCGAAGCGATGCTCTAGCCGTAAATAGCTATAGTGAGCTTACCGGTCCGATACAGTACAAGCTGACATTCAGTCGTTCCCGCAGTCCGAGGTCTATTTCACAGTATTCGAGCCCAAGATTCTCCGGAGAAAATGATCAAAGCCCTCCTCCGCCTAGTGACAATCTGGTTCCGATACGGTGAATCCGAATCGGTCCTAATCGAGGTCGAAGCTCAACTCGTCAATACACCCACAAAAGCATGGTTAATGGCAATCCCCCAACTCATAGCAAGGCTAGGAACTCAGCATAAACAACTCCAGGGCTTACTCATTGATTTATTGAAGAATATCGCTTCGAGGTTCCCGCATGCTATCATTTGGCCGCTCTTTACGGCGAGCCAGACTAATAAATATGATCATCAGGAGGCTGCTAGGGAGATCATGAATTATATTTGTACGATGAGTGATGGGACTAGGTTGGTCAGTCAGGCTCAGTTGGTAGGGAGGGAGTTGATTAGGGCTTCATTGTCTCTGATCGAGAGGTACGTCTAGTGCCACTTGAGGCGATCATGTGGAGCTGATGAATAGGTGGAGACAGATTATCGATAAATCCATACCACGAAACGACATCATGGAGGTCGCATGGGAGAATATCCCGGCGGCATGGGAACAGGAAATGGCTGCTTTGAGGGTATGTCGGGTTTTCGCTCTGCTGTTCTTCTTGATGAGGATGTGGCTGATGATAGGCTCCCGAAACACCAGAAGAAGACCAGTTTACCCAGCGCTTCGGAGCACAACTACATGGAGTTTATCGATCCCTATTGCAGTATCGTAAGACAAGGGAAGTCGCTATTGTCGACAACGTCTATCGACAGCTTTACAACGTGAGTCCATTCTCCTCGTCAACGATCTTGACACTGATATTAGATTTACTTTGAGATGGACGCAGAGGTTACAAGGTGGAAAGCACCAAATTCGAAGCTTGAGTTGGCAACCACAGCCCCGAGATTACTATCGTTGCGAGATTGTATTCTCGTTGTACCTGGTAAGCTACCATAGACGAATATGAAGCAAGCTGATAGGTAGGTCAATATGATCCAGTGATTAAGCTCGATGATCAAGCTTTCATAGACGGGTTTGATCCTGTTATTAATATCATACCCTCCAAACAGGTCCCTAGGAAATTGGTGATTAGATCATACGACAAGGATTTTACTTTCCTCCTCAAAGGTTCATTCGTCTCTCCTGACACCATGAGAGCATTGCTGATAAATAGGAAACGAGGATTTGAGAGGAGACGAAAGGATCATGCAACTTTTCAAGTTGATCAATACTTTGCTCAATCATCAACGAGAAGCTTTCTCAAGGAATCTACACCTGCTGCCATATGAGGTTATCCCATTGTCCCCCTCAGCTGGGTTATTGAGCTGGGTACCTAATACTCAACAGTATGTTCTTCTCATTCCTATACTTGCTAATGATCTGGGTGAATGACGCTGATGAAAGGTTACAATCGATAATTACGGCGAATCGGGACAGGACGCATAATGCCGCTCTAAGTCAGAAAGAGATGGCTTCGATGCTAGGTGTAAGTCCATCTCCGCTCTTCTCCCTCTCTAATCCGTTTATAATGGTGCTGGGAGAGGAACGGCAGGGAGAAAGCTAACGATCAGCACGACCCGGCAAAATGGTCTAACAAAGCCAAAGAGCGATTCGACCCTCAAGTTGAATCGGACATTTACGATAAATTGCCGATCGAAGGGAAAGTACAGAGATTGAAGAATGCTTTATCTCACTCGGACCAATGTAAGTTCTCCCTTCCCTTCCATGATCGGCGTTCTACCTGATCCCTGCCCATCTAAAGTTGTTTTAAAAGCTGACCCGTAGCCGACTTGAAAGAAGCCCTATGGTCCCGAAGTCCCAATGCTGAAATCTGGATCAAGCGACGAACGAACTTTGCCAGGACCATAGGTGTTGGCAGTGCGTCCTCTTCAACATTTATGCTACTGGTCCCGAAAGCTGATTTCAGGCTTCGTGGGCCACGTTATTGGTTTGGGTGATCGTCATGGAAGCAACATCCTGGTCGATCAGCTGACTTGGGGAGCGCTACATATCGATTTCGGAGATGTAAGTCATGCCTCTACCTCAGTGTTCTTCCCTTCTCCTCTGTTCTTCTCTTCTCCTCCAAGAACAGAGGGAGCTGACAACAAGTTATTCGGAGTAGCTCAAGACCGTACATTCCTACCCGAAAAAGTCCCATTTAGATTAACGCGAATGATGACCAACTGTTTCGAACTCGCCGATCGAAAACATGATAAAATCACTGGATCCCGTGGGAACTTCATCGAATCCAGTGTGGTGACTATGGAGGTATTGAGGGAGAATAGCGATATCATTTTGGCTATGCTGGAGGCTTTCTTATATGATCCGCTGTTATCTTGGACCGTAAGCGTTCTCTCCTCTGTATTGGGTGAGACTGATGAGTAGGCAAATGCTTCTTCTGATGATCATCCAGGTATGTATCCTCACGATGTCAATGAGAATGATGTCTGATGGTAGATCAATCGACCACCAAAACTGAGAAACCAAAAATCCAACAACAAGGTCTTCAAGTACGTCCCCCTTTTGGAATCTAGCTGATGGAAGGTCTGGGCCCCAAATCGCCAACAAAGCGCTCTACAGTCCTTAGCAGTGAATACCCTGGTCAACCCAATCAATCCCGATACAGGATCAGAAGCGACGGACGTATATCACAAGATTGATAATTCCCTCATACAGAATTACTTGGAAGGGGATAGTTATATGGCTAAAGTTAGTGGTGGGGGAATGACGAATGCTAGGGCATTGCAGGTACTTGCGAAGATTGAGAGGAAGTTGGTTGGATATAATGGCCAGACCGAGAAACCTCTTGCAGTGAAGAAACAAGTGCAGGATTTGATTGGGGAAGCTACAGATATTGGAAATCTGAGTCAGGGTAGGTCTCTCAATCTTTGTTCCCTTACTTCGAAGTCTTCCCATCCCGAATACTTGAAAGAGTGTTGGGTCGTAATGCTGACTGATAGGTTATGTACTTGGTTGGATGCCTTTTTGGTGATCCCCTAACTCGAGCTCGTAAACGGATCGGCGTTGTGTAGGTTGCATGAGCGGGCCGGAGTTGTCAGTGATACCGCCCGATGTAGTGTACGAATATGATATGAAGCAAGGAAATACATGTAGAAATAGACCGAGATGTATGTACGAATGAATCACGCGATGAGATAGGACAACTTGAGAATGGGAGAAGGGAGGAGGATCTAAGCCTTACCCTCCCTCTTCTTTCTCTTTTCGATATCCTTCCTCTTCTTCTCCAACTTCTCTTTCTGTATTGTTAGCTCGAGTCACCCTCCATGCAGGATAGACGTACCTCATCAGATTTCTGAGCATTCGAGTACTTCATCTTCTCATACAACCTCTGTTTCTTATTGGTCATCATGATCTTCTTTCTCAATTCCGCATCATCCTCCTTCTTTCCTCCCTTGGCAGGAGCCATAGATTTGTTGACTTTAGTAGCTTCCTTCAACTGGGAGACGAATTGAGCGTGGGGAGTTCCGGAGGTTTCAGCTTCCAATTCGGCGGCGTGGAGGAGAGTCTTGTTGGTTGGGTCGAGAGATGCTGCGAGGAGTGCAGGTGGGTATGTTGTTGATTCCATCTTTTCGTCCGATTCCTCCTCATCCGACTCTTCCTCTTCGACATCGACATCATCCTCGTCTTCGTCCTCACTACCTTCGGCGACTGCTTCTCCTTCGGGTGCAACACCTGCTTCGGTAGCTTCTAGCCATGGTCTTTCTGCTTCTCCCTCTCCTTCCCACGGACTTAGGTGGGATGGGAGTTGCTCAACACCAGGCTTGTAGGCGTCGGCATCGACAATCTTTCCTTTGTTGATACAGTCGGCAACCCACTGAGGTTGGACCCATAACCATTTCCTATCACCTTGCATCTCTGCCATTCTCTCCTTTGTCATGGGTCGATCGACAACAACGTGCGTGATGGAATCGGCTTCTTTGGCAAGTTCGGGTGAAGTAGCTTGTAGCGATGTAATTGCTTTACCTCCCATGGCTCGAATGACGAATTCCCATGTTTTAGGTGAAGTCTCTCGGGAGACAAAGAATGTATATGGCGCAAAGAGTAATGTTGGTTTGGAAGTGGATGAAGAAGCGACGATACTGTTGTATGTCGTCAAGGGGGCTGATTGGACATTCTCCTCTTCAGTCTTGGTAGGTCGTTCGATAAAATCCTCGTCATTCTCTTCTTCTCCTTCCATCTCTACATCTTCTTCCTCATCTTCGACGGTAGCTCCGTTGGACTTGATTCCTCGAATAGCACGCTTGACTTCCTTCTTGGAGATGGTACCGGTTACACCTTCCGTGTTTGATTTCTCGACCAATTTGAAAGCACCAACAGTCTCTCCCTTTTTCTCCAACTCTTCATCCAATGGTGGGGGGTAGACGAGGTTCTCTTCTGTGTACAATCGGTACAAGACGAAAGAGAGGAGTGTTCGGTATAATTCGATGAACGTTAGGAGAATCCTGAAGTCGACATCGGTAGGTACATGTTGTTGGAAATCGTATGCTTCCAACCACCTTACTCGGATCATTTCTCCTTTATGTCCTGGAACATCGCATTCGTAGTAAATACCCTTGATACCAAGGAACATCTTTCGGAGGGAATGAGTCTTGATAGCCCAGAGTTTCCATTCGGTAATAAGTCGAGCGCATTCGGTGATGGTTTCAGACTCGACGGTGGCACGACCAGGAACGGGGTTGGTAGGTAATTTCGAGAATAGATGGACGAGGTTGAGTGGGTCCTGCATGTCCTGTAGGGCAAGGGAGAAGGTGGGGTACCTGTACGTCAGCGTGCGTCTCACTCCGGGGTCGCCCTACGTACCTCTCCTTGACGAGATGGTCCAATCGAGCAATAGGCTTAGCATCCTCCAAGTTCTTTGCCAAAGCCCATTCTCCCCTTCCAATAGCCCTGGCGAGTTTCTTGGCGAAAGCCTTGTGTTCTCGGAATTTAGCAAGTAAAGGCTCGTGTAGCAGATACTGGATATCTTTGTGGTAGTAGAATGAAGCGGGGGCGGATGATCCCTTGTTGGCTCGTTTCTTGTTGGTGGGTTCACGGGGGTAGATTCCTGCCAATCAGTTCCTTCTTCAAGATATTCAAGGATAGTATAGAGATAGACATACCCTTCAAGATACATAGTCGTCTAAAATCGGCTAGGGTGATTTGTAACTTTTTCAAAGCCTGATTTCGGGTGATGTAATTCTTGGCCCTAGATATCAGCTCAGTTTATCCAGTGATACAATGACTCACGCTCCGGCATCTCCTCTCTTCTTGATCTTTGCCATTGTATATAGAGTATAGTAAGTGAGTATATAGTAGTAGGTAAGTGTCGCCAGATTTGCAGAAATTCAATCAAACAGGCACAGTATAAAGTGGAGGCCCATTTACCACGTGTCTTATATATTGTATTTAATTATATTTATCCCATCCTATGTGTCCTCCACTTTCAACGTCCACCCTCTTATTACCCTATGTATTGGTATGGATCATGGCTAAAGCTAAAGCATGTCCTGTTTGTGGATCAAATAAATGGAGAAAGGACGCTATCTCAGGTAATGCTGCTTGTGAAGAGGGGCATGTGTTTCAGGTAAGCTCAAGGGTCCGCCGGTGACAGTAGCTAATGAATAGGATTTTAGGGCAGAGAACTTGGTAGTGGAGAATGTAGGGCATACGCTACAGAAACGGACATTCAGAAAAGGAGAGCGTAGGAACAAAAGGCGCGAGGAAGGCCGAGCCAATGCAGCTCGTAGGCCTATCTTGGTCAAAAGGATATATCGGTGCTGACGATAGTGTACCACGGAGAAGAGGGAGAGTGGCTCAAGTTGCAAGCTCTACAATTGATGTTGAGATTACAAGTACAAAAGATGAGGGAGATTTGGCAGCTGCCTGAGGTTTTTGAGGTCAGCTACCTCCGCCCAAATGCTGATCGAGCTGAACAGTAGACTATTGTAAAAGAATTATGGACATATCAACTAGCGATGGCTCAAACTCCAAATCCGCCCGGCCACTCCATATCTCTCGACGAGCCAATAACTACTAGGAATACTGGTACCAAAGGTCCAGAGGAGAAGGATGACGATAAAGGCGAATCCTCCGATTCCGAGGAAGGAGATCAAACAGAGAAAGAGGAAGGACTCGACCCAGACCTCTTAGCGGAGTTATCTGATGTCTCCGACGATTCGGAGATGAATGAAGTGGATACTCGTGAGACGGGTTCTGGGCCGAAATGGAAGAGAAGAAGGAGGTTGAGGGTATCTGATACGCTCGTGACCTTGATCCTCGGGCTGTGGACTCTGAGAGTACCCATCATGGGTATTGATATTGAAACGTAAGCTTTCACTCGTCTGAAAAGGGAAAATCTAATGGGAAGGATGATCAACGATAATAAACTACCATACCTGGACTTTGCTAGGACTACTTTCATCCCACCAGAAATGTTCAATCGAATGAACAGGGATGTTCGGCTCGCCCTGACTCCTCGAGTACGTAGCTGTCGGGTCCCGTCGTTGGTTCACAGCTAATGAACCAGAAAGCCCCTGCACCATTGTACTTATTCGAAGAATCTAGGAACTTTGCCCGTGTGCTGAATCGCCATTTCGGCCTAACGTTCCCCGAAATCAATACACCTCCAATCTCATGGCGGATAATCTCATCTCTCGGTGGTACACGTAAGTCGATTCAGTGATATAGCTAATAAAAGCGTCGACGTATCAACAAGTCCATCGTGTATTACGTTTACTAAATGTCAATCTCGGCCTATTAGATGAGGATATCGTTAGGCATAGTCGTAAAGCCCGCAAGCCACTCAATGGGATCGAAAAGGGGGAGGTGACGTATGAAAGGACTAGGAGGAATCAAGATGTTTTGATGCCTGAATTATCGATCGTCGGGGCTTGGGTTGTTGTGATGAAGCTTGCTTATGGGCTAGATGGGAGAGAGCGGCATGTCCACTAGGTCGCTCCCGGACTGAGTTGATGATAGATCCGCACTCGATGAATCAGATCCACTGGTGGGTATGCCCAATATCTCAAATTGGGTAAAAGAACTAGATAGACGTCTAAAAAATGGTGATCTAAAGGGCGGAAAGAAGGATATGGAAAAGCAGTGAGCTACACGCCTCCGTTAGTCGGCCAAGCTGATGTATAGGAACTTCCCAACAATGTCAGAAGACGATATAGATCGATACCTCGATAAATGCGAGACTATCCTCCTCTCAACTCATTCAAAGTCGACAGATGCAGGTCCATTCCCACTCCTCCCTTCATCGTCTGTACCCCCAAAGACTCAAGCTCCATGGACAGCATTCGATCCAGCCTACAAATCTCCCTCCCCGCCAGAAGACTACCTGGAACCAGGTGAGAAAATAGAGTCATACGACGCTCAAGATCTCACCGGCACATTACCGAAAGATTATGAAATCATCTTGAAAGCTGCTGCAGACGTTATTGGGGTGAAGGCTTATGATGTGGGTGTAGTTGTCGAGTTGTTCGAGAGGAGATTAGAGGGGATTAGGAAGGAGCGGAGTAGGTCTAGGAGTAGGAGTAGGAGTAAGAGTAGGGGAGGGAGGGGAGTTTCGGCTGGTAGAAGGAAGAGGGGGACTGTTTGAGTGAGCTCAGAGTTTGGACGAAAGGGGACAACTTGAATCATCCGCGTGATTGTCACTGAGATGGACAGATATCAATTTGCGCATTTGACTCTACTCTCATATACAGCCTAGATTACGCATGTATATGCTCTAGGCAAGCCTGGCAGACGTCTCGCTGACGGGGTTGCCGAGCTTAATGCTCTATCCCATTTGCTAGCACCGGGATAAATAGCATTTTGCAACAAGAGCCAAGATCGCTGTTGGGTGTACGTACTTAGAACGTGCATCTTGTATCGTAATTACCAAGAGGAAGTGAAAAGATTCAGCACGCCGTTGACGACAAGCTGGGGGTGTGATTGTATTACAAAATGTCAAATTGAGCTGGCATGCGTAAGGCACGATGTGATGTGTAGTCGACATGTTGCACTTTTCCTTCTACCTGTTGAACGGGGACGAACGAGTTGCCAGGACGTGGAGGGGGGTGTGCTTGTCGAAACTGAACCTAATTAATCAACTGAGATGCGGACGCTTTGTCCATGGGAAGAGGAGAGGGAGGGGATGTCCCTGAAATACAAACACCAGTCCTTTGGTTCAAAGGTGTATGTCGACAGTGTACTGTGTGCAG
>Ga0308160_10003458_pt1 | contig 17792 bp, 19 predicted proteins | sample PhyFR1_FD_201036 | JGI IMG/M metagenome (GOLD analysis project Ga0308160, IMG submission 201036) | Phyllosphere microbial communities from UC Gill Tract Community Farm, Albany, California, United States - DLSLF.R1 | ecosystem: Host-associated > Plants > Phyllosphere > Unclassified | place: USA...
TGCCAATACCGATACCGGGCGAGCTGGCGTGAGACGAGCGTGCCGTTGGCGGTGTCGATCGTCAGCACGAACGCCAACGGGATCCCGAGCAGCAGCGCGAGGACACCCGGGACGACGAGGTTGATCAGGATCAGCAGGAGACCGAACGCCAACGCGGCCCCGATCGTCCAGACTCGAGCACGAGACACGCGGCCGCCGAAGAAGCCGCGGTGCGCGGACTCGCCGCCGAGGAATGATGTGCGCATCGTCTAGTCCTGTCCTGCCTCGACGGCCTGCTCCGAGGCCTCCTGAGCGACCTTCACGCCCTGCGCCGCGAGCCGGAGCGCTGCCGCGCCGACCATGATCGGTACCCCCACAGCAGCTCCAACGCCCGTCGAGGAAGCGGCCGCTCCCGCAGCCGTCGCACCGCTCGCTCCCGCTGACACCGCGCCAGCAGACCCAGCCGCAGCGCCCACGGTGCCCGCGTTCGTCGCAGCCGCAGTGCCAGCCGCGGAAGCAGCCCCAGTCCCGGCGGCCGCGGTCCCAGCAGTGGCCGGCGCCGCCGTCGTCGAGGCCGGCGCGACCGGGGCGGTGGGCGCCGAAGGTGAGGCGGCCGGTGGCTGCGCCTGGGTGTCCGCGAGCCGCTGCGGAGAGCTCGGCCGCGGTCCCGACCCCTGAGGGGCGGAGAAGCCGCTGTTCCCGGACAGCCCGCCGCCACCGGTGGGCGAAGCGATCCTCGTCGCCATGGTCACCAGCGACAGCGGCCCGAAGACGGTCATCGCGATGAGGACCGTCGGCACGACCAGACCAGTCAGCTGCTCGATCGAACCGCCCTCAGGAGTTGCAAGCGTCAGCCCGGCGATCGCCTGATACGCGATCCCCAGCATCAGGAACAGCAGCGCATGGGAGACGAGGATCGCGACCCACACCAACGGGCCCGCCCACCCGAACTTCCGAGTACGCGGGTTCACGATCCACACCCACCCCAACGGGATCAGCGCCCCGATCAGGTATTGCGTGGCGAGCTGGATCATCAGGATGAACACGACCGCCATCAGGCAGAGCGAGAACATGAACAAGATGAACAGCGCCATCAAAGATCCACCGATGATGTTCACCAGGTTCTCGGTCTTGAACCGGTCCGCGAGCCCCTGGTAGAACTCCTTCGTGCTGCTCTCGACACCCCATTGGGCGAGTGCTTCGGTCAAGCCATGGAGCAGCTCCGAGATCTTCGATCCGATCAGCGGCCCGGACAGGGCGCCGATGAGGAACACCGGCACCATCTTGAACCAACTGTCCATCAGCGCAGCGGTACTGACCTTGCCCGACTTCGACCGGCGTTCCAGACCCGTCCACAGCATCAACCCGGCCATCACCAACACCGCCAACGTCAGCGACATCGAGTACGAGCGGAGGAACCAGTCCGCGGTGTAGTCCGGCGCCAGAATGTCCAGCAACGCGGGAATCACCTGACGGCTCAGGCCCTGAGCGAGCGTCGACATCTCGTGGCTGATGAACCCGAACGGGTCGGTCGCGAAGTTGATCGTGTTCTTCGTCGTCTCCGCGACCCCGACGATGAAATTGACCACCTCGCAGGACGGGTTCCAACCGCTGCACTGGGCCATCAGCAGCCGCCCTGGAACGCCGTGCCGATCGCGGCGATGTCCTCGGGGCTTCGCGTATCAGTCGCCGACTCCACCACCCAACCGGCATCGCTCGGCACTAGCGTGTACGAGCCACTGCCAACCACGTTCTGCCCCGACGCGCCGTCACCATCGCTGGTGACGTAGCCGAAGATCGACACGACGACCTCTTCCTCAGAGGCCGACTCGATGTAGTAGCCGCCGCCGGCGAACGACTTCCGGTGGTTCTTGCCGTCCTCGTATGCCGGTTGGCTTCGTGGTACCGACATCGCGAGCTCGTGCATCGAACCTCGAGTGGTGCTGTCCACCACCGTTTCGTACCCATCGAGAACGTACGGGTCAGCGGCCTCAGCGAACTGCAGCAACACTGCCAGGAACTCGACCGCTCCGACCGGCGTCAGATCTCGCGTCGCCTGCACGTTCAGCACTTCCTCGGCGGTGACGTCCGTCCCCACGGGACAGCCGTTCGCGACTCGATCCGACGGGTTCTCGGACGCAGCAGCGGAGGGAACCCTGCCGGGGGCCGCGCTCGGCGCAGCCCCCGAGGGAGACGAGGTAGTGCTTGAAATCACCCAAGCGCCTGCGCCACCGACGAGGACCGCGCCAATGACGACACCGGCCACCCACGGCCAGACCTTCCGCCGGCGCGGAGCGTTCTGCATCGCGGTGCTCATGAGCCGGCCGCCAGAATGATCGCTCCGACGATCATCGGCAACAGCACCGTGCCCACGAGCGCGGCCGACGTTCCGATGATGCGGCCCTTCGCAGCTTCCGCTTTCTGCGGGTTCTTCTTGTTCTTCGCATCCTTCAAACCGACCATCGCGCGGATCATGAAGAAGCCCAGCGCGATGATCGCCAAACCCCACGCACCACCGAGCCAGAGCTGCCAGGTCCCCTTGAACGCCGGACCGAGGAAGTCCAAGTTGATCGAGACCCCGTCGAACGGGTTCTTCGATGCGATGATGCGCACAGCCTGATCGCTCATGACCGACATCACTTCACCAGCCCCTCGATCACACGCTGAGAGCGCAACCGCCGGGCCAACAGCAGTCCGGCACCGGCAAGCACACCCGCAGCGCCGATCGGCAACAGCGACGCGTCGGCGCCCGTCTCCGCCAGGCGCGAGCCATCGTTGGACGTACCGCCGTCCTCCTCGTTGGAGGAACCGTTGTCTGTGTCCGACCAGTCGTCATCGTCGGCACCTGACCCCGAATCGCCAGGGACGGCGGGAACCGCCGGCTCAACGGGATCGACGGGATCAACCGGGTCCGTCGGGTCCGTCGGGTCCGTCGGGTCCGTTGGATCGGTCGGATCGGTCGGATCCGTGGGGTCGGTGGGGTCGGTCGGGTCCGTGGGGTCCGTGGGGTCCGTGGGGTCGGTGGGGTCGGTCGGGTCGGTCGGGTCCGTCGGGTCCGTCGGGTCGACGAGCGTGTGCGGGGGTGAAGCTGCGAGGCTGCCGGTCGCTGGGGCAGCAGAGGCTGCCAGGGCGGGGCCAGCGAAGGTGAGCCCGGCGATGGCGGCGGCTGTGAGACCGGCGCGCAATGAGATGGTCATGGTGCTGTTTCCTTTCAGTCGTGGCCCGAACGGTTCGGGCCACATTGGGCCAGCTATTCCGCTGGGGTCTTTGGGAAGATCGCCACGGCGCCCTGCACCGTGGCAACCAGAGAGCCGTTCGCAGTGACGCCAACGGGGACGATGGTCGGCGTCCGCTTGGCGGCGATCACTGCGTCACCACTCAGCACCGCGGTCGTGGGGCCCGTGGCTCCGAAGAACGACTCGCCGAGCGCGACCGATGCCACGAACTCTTGGTCCGGGACGCCGATCCATCCCGTCGTCAGATCGATGTGGAAAGCACGGAACATGGCCATCGTCGACGAGGCAGAGAGCACGAGCCGGTCGGCCGCTGCTGCGGCGTCTACAGGTGCCGACGCGATCACGCTTCCGTCCGCCGCGGAGTGCGTTGCGAGCGTCGTGCTGCCATCTGGGAGGGTCCAGATCAGCGCGATCGCCTCACCGCCCGCCAACCACCGAGATACTGACGCCCCGGGGAGAGGTGCAGCGAGGGCAATCTGCCGCACGACCGATCCCGTGGCTGCTGCCGTGAGTACTTCACCGCGGGCCGATGCCCACTGGATCGCACCATCGCTCGTGACCGCCAGCGCAGCTGCGCCCGGTCGTGGACTCGTGTACGGGGCGAGCCCTCCTCCAGTGACGACGTAGCTCTGTCCGTCTGCCGTCGTCACGACGACCCCGGCACCGAGCGTGGCGATCCGAGCTGATTCGCCGGGTACCGTCCAGGTCGTGCTGGTGGTCATGTCTTCGGTCCACACGAGCAGCTGCGTGCCCGTCAGCGCGAGCAACGCTGGCTTGCCGTCGACAGGCCCGGCGAGCAGCTGAGTCTTCGCGTCGACGAGCTCCTGCGCAGTGCGAGTGCCATCCTGATCCCGAACCGTGACCTTGTCACCGACAATGGTGGCGAACCGCTCTCCGTCGGAAGACACCACGACGCTTGTGGAGGGTCGAGCGTCCGACCATGACGCAGATTCTGACCAGCCCGAGATCCCCGCGAGTCGAGGCGACGTCGACGAGGGCGATGCGATCGGGGCGTGCTGCGCAGAAGAGCTCGCCAGGCCCGCGATCCCGAACCCTGCTCCGACGATGACGCCCACGAGGCCGGCGCTGGCCCAGATGATCCACCGCGCGTACTTCGGCCGCTGCTCCTCGACGTCCGCATCGACCGGCAGCGTCGGCTCAGCCTCATCTCCTGAGGCCGTGAGCTCGAGCTCCGCCGTGTCGAGAGCTTCCGCGCGCGGCCGCCGGATCCGAGCAATCCATCTGGCTGGACGAGGGAGCCGCAGCGACGTCTCCTCCGGTTCCGCTTCGGCTGTGAGATCGTCCGAAGGCGCTTGCTCCTCGCCGACCACCACGGGGGACGTCTCGACGTAGTCCTCGAGCGCCGCAGCACCATTGAAGTACGACGCGTTCGATACCGGCAGGAGCGCACCGCAGAGGGCGCAGTACACGGCCGCATCACTTGAACGAGCAGCGCCGCACTTGGCGCACCCTTCACCGTCAGACATCCAGCCTCCTCATCAGGCATCGATTGGTGAGGGATTCAGCCGGCATGGGGATGAGGCCCACACCGGCTGAACCCCTCACCTAAAGACGGGGGTGACGTGTGCATGCCGCGCTTGCACACTCCGTTTTCAGACCATGTGCCGCCGGATCCGGGGGCACAGCGTGCTCAGCAGGCACCCCACAGGCCCCGCTGTGAGATCTCGGCATCTCGCTCGAGCAGCTGAAACTTCGCCTGCTGTGCGTAGGCGTCGCGGTACGTGTACTCCCGGGCGTAGCCGGCCCTGACCAGCTCAGCGTTCACCTGCACGCCGGCGACGGTCTGCGCGTAGCGCAGCAACCTCCCGTAGCGGTCGCGATCGTCCTGGGTCGGATCCGCGCTCAGCAGCACGTCCTGCCCGTCCAAGAGCTGATGGGTGAATGCTGACGCCTCCGGACCGAAGCACTCCACCGGGGTCTCCGGCTGCACTGTCTCAGGGGTGTCGACGCCGATCAGACGAACCTTCTCGTTCCCGGCCGGCGTCGCGACGATGAACGTGTCGCCGTCGACGACGCGGACCACAGCCATCGGCTCAGACCACGACTGCGGCGCCGCTGTGACCGGCGGACCCACCTCGACCCGAACCCCTGAGTTCGCGAACACGGCCACAGCGGCGATGCATGCGGCCGCCGTCGCAAGCGTCGCCACCAGGGTGCCGCGGCGCCGCCTCTGGCGGGTCATCGCTCGAACGACAATGCGTAGTCGAAGAACATGGAGATGGACATGGAAGCTCCTCATCTGACACGAACCGGGTGAGGGTCCGGTCAGCGGGGGGGGGGCGGACCCTTCACCTATAGACGGGGGTGGTGGGGTGTGCAAACGCGACTTGCACACCCCACCCCCGTCTATGGGTGAGGCCGCATATTCGGTGCAGGCCCACCCTGTCCGGAAGAGGCACGATGATGCTCCCCCAACCCGTCCCGCGCTGCGTGCCATCGGCTGTGACGGGAGGGGAGCGGTGACGACTGTTCCGGCCGAGATCATGCGCTGCTCAGATCTCATTCCCCTCGACCCGGAACTGCCGTTGCTGATCAAACGGGAAGAGAAGCTCCTCAGCGAGTGGGAGGACGAGGTGGCGCAGCTCGAGGCAGAGGGGTGGCAGGTGATTCGACGCAACAAGACCGAATCACCGCTTACCGCCACATACCGGCTGTTCTACCAGTTCAGCCGTGTGCAGACCGCGACCGGCTGACTGGTCATGGTGCAGAGCATCCTCGAATCCCCCGCACCGTGGGCCGGTTTCGCCGTGACCCTCACCGGCCTGTGCGCGCTCGGACGGATCCTCGACGCTCGAAGCCGCCGGATGAAACGCGCAAGCCGAGTGTCAGAGCGGCGTGCCGCACGCCCCGCTGGCCCCGCCCGCTGAACGGCCGCAGCCCGTTTGGAGCCGCCACGGAGGGCGGCACGGCCTTTCTCACCCCGAGGCGGGGATCTTCCTGAACCGCCGATCTTACGGCGGCTCTCCTCCGGAACCAACGCCGGCAGCTTGCGGCTGCCCTGCCGTCCGGAGAACTTCTGGGACGCGGTCGCAAGCTCCCTTATTTCGCCCCAGAACTTCTCCGACCGGCAGGGTTCCCGGCTTATGGTCCTTCCCCCGATCCGCCATCAGCTCCACGTATCAGGAAGATCTCCTACCTGCCAGCACACCCCTTGAACACCGGAAAAGAGCTGACCTCATGAGCATCGTCGTCTACAGCAAGCCAAGCTGCGTGCAGTGCACTGCGACCCACCGGTTTCTCGACGGGAAGGTCGAGTACACGATCGTGGACCTGTCCGAGGATGACGAAGCGTTGGACGTCGTGAAGGCCCTCGGGTACCTGCAGGCACCGGTTGTGGTCACTGACGACGACCACTGGTCGGGCTTTCGCCCTGACAAGCTCGCACACCTGGTCCCGGGCCAGTGAGGCCGTACACGCCGGCGGAGATCCTGCAGGCCGGCGCCGACGACACCAGGCGTGCATCCGTGCACCTGGTCGTCGAGCTCGAAGGACTGCATGCGGCGATCTGCTGGCACTGGCACCGAGTCAACATCGACGAGCACGTCCCGCTGCTCGACGGGGAGGAACGTCTCCCTCGCCATCCCGCACCGGCAGGCTTCGGCGGCACCACTCTCGCGCTCCCAGCCCGCCAGGTACGCCTGGACGCCCTCACCGCGGCCGGACGACGACTCTACGAGCTCGGCGGCAGGAAGGCACGTGCCGAACACGAACGCCTCATCACTCGGGTGCTCACCGCGCGACGCGAACTCGACGTCGCCCGCGCCGCTTCCACCCGGGCCGAACGCGCCGCATTTGTCGCGGCGATCCTGCACGCATCGACCGCCACTGAACACCGCAACTCCCGGCCACCTGCAGCCACGCTCAGCTCCGAGGCGTGGCCGGTGCGCATCCCTGGCCAACAACGTGAAGAACGGAGCACCTCATGAAGCGCCGAAGGATCAACCGCCAGCGCCCGCATCCCCCCGGACCGACTCGGCCGCCGGCTCCCCCTCCGCCGGACGATCCCTACCTGGCGTACCTGGCCTGGCTGAGGGCCCCTGAGGGTGCATTCCCCACCAAGACCGACGTCCGAAGTCACACCCCGACCGACACGGCATCTCTCGTTCAGAGACGCTCACCACAGTAAGGAACCAGCATGACCACCATGAGCCCCCGGACGAAACACCATCAGTTGTTCCACCAGGCCCCGCCGCCAAGCGTTCGCATCGACGCCTCAAGCTGCAAGTGCTCGCCGGCGCTGCCGCCGCGACGCTGCTCGCCGGCGGACTATTCGGCTACAACGCCGTCACGGCCCATACTCAGCAGCAGAAGGCCATCGCTGCGGCGAACACCGCAGTGCACACGCTCGCGACGTCGGAGATCTCCAACCAAGCCGCGAAGATCGACCTGGATGCGGCCATCACCGGCGCCCAGCAGTACAGCGCCGGCGTCGTCCCGATCGTGGCGGCCGCTCCGGCGTACCTCGATGCCGCGGCCGCTGCCACGCTTGAGCAAGCACGCTTGACCCTCGACGCGGCCGTGGTGACGGTGAAGACTCCGGACCCGGAGAACCCCGACGCTGCGGCCGCGTCGACGACGTTCGAAACCCCGAAGGTCACCAGGATCCTGCCGAAGAACGCCACGGAGATGCAGGCGAAGAAGATGACCCGTGCGCTCACGGCCGTCATTGGCGACGTCGACGCCGACACCACGGCCAAGCGCACCGCGATCACCACACTCACGGCCGCCCAGGAGCCCGTGGACGAAGCGCTGCGGGCGGTCGCGAACCTCGCTGTGACGACGAACGCTCCGGCGGTTCGTGCAGCTGCTCCGAACATCGACAAGACCGTGTTCGAGCAGTCCGTGACGACCCTGCAAGTCACCGTCGATGACGGTGACCCACTCACCGCCGCCATTGCCGGGTATACGGCGGCCGCGAAGACCGTCCTTGATGCCCAGACCGCGTTCAACATCCAGGCAGCGATCGATGCCGCGAATGCGGCCGGCGATGACACCTATGTCGATCCGTCGACGGGCGAGTCGAAGCCCAACCCGAACTACGACGGCGGGAGTGGTACAGATGGGGGCGGGAGCTCGGGTGGAGGGTCTGCCGTCGGCGGCGGTGGTTCGGGTTCCGGCGGTGGCAGCGACAGCGGCTCCGGCAGTGGCGGCGGTGCACCCGCTGCGCCCACTCCCCCGCGCATTGTGTACGGCTCGTCGTCGTGCAGCGGCGACGGCGGCTACGCGGAGTCCAGCTATGGCAATCGCACGATCGGCGTTCCTGGCAGCGGCGTCGCGAGCCTGAACGGCCCATACGATTCCGGTTCGGGGTGGCGCGTGGACTGGACCTGCGCGTAGAGACCGAAGCCTCCTGCAGCACGAATGCCCCGACCATCTGGTCGGGGCATTCGTCGTTCGTCCTGCGGTTGCTACTCGGTGTCGCTGATGTTGGCCGTTTCCATGATGGATGCGGCGCTCTTACGGCGCTGCACGGCAAGGCCTGCCATCAGGGCCATGCCGAGGGCGACCAGGCCGCCGGCGATCCAGCCCGTGTTCGATCCTTCGAAGCCGGTGCTGGCGAGGCCTGCTGCCGCGGGCTTCACCTTCCGCATCGTCTGCTCGTCCGGCTCCCCGCAGGTGCCCTCGCTGAGGAGGACGGTCTTGGTCTCGTCGGTGTAGGTACGCTCGATCCAGTTCACGCCCTCGCCCATGTCGGCAGAGGCGGTGAACGTGGGCCCGGGGACCTCGGTGCGGCCGCCGATCACGATCGGTGCGGACTCGGCCTGGTACACGGTGGACGCGTCACAGACGTTCTGGCCGTTCACGATCTTGTAGGCGGTGAAGGTCTGCACGGCGGTGTCCGGGTAGAGGGCGACGTCGGTGTGCACGGCGGTGTCGCCGTACTGCTCGCCGTCATACACGGACGGAACAGCCTTGGTCGTCACTCGCGGTGCCGTGACCGTCTCAGCGGCCAGGCCGAAGCCATCGTGCCAGTCGGCCTGCAGGGTCTTCGCGACCGTGGCGTCCTGGCTGGCGAGAATCATCGACCACACCGCGGTGATCTGTCCGGTCACCCCGGCAGGGACCACCAGGGACGCCTCCATGACCTCACCAGGACTCGAACAGGCGGCCGTCGCAGTCCCGAGCACCTCGCGGCCTGCGGGGACCTCTGGGAGGTCGTTCTCGGTGTCGGCCTTCGGGTAGAACGCGACGTCCCAGTTCACGCGGACGCCGGAGCCGTCGCGGTTCGCCCGCCACACCGGGTTCTGGCTGTCGGATGCGACGTCGCAGGTCGCGTGGTCGACGACCGTGCCGCCAACACCCACGATGCTCTGCTGCATCTCCGACGTCGCGACCGGCTGGAACACCGTCGATCGGAACATGGGGTCCTCGGTCGAGACGTTGAAGGAGAGCTCAGCGCGCGGGCCGGGGCCCGCGGTGTGCTGCTGGGCGCCGCCGGCGGACTGGTAGACGCCAATCTGCCCGGCGTAGCCCGAGGACTTGCTGAACGTCCCCGCTGCGCTGATCTTGTAGTCGACGACGCCGTCTTCCGGGTTACCTCGAACAGGCAGCACCATGCCGTTGGTGACGCCAGCGATCGTTGCTGATCCGGTGTCGGTGAAGATCCCGTTCGTCAGCGTGACCGTGCCCGTCGCATCCGCCGGGTCCACATCCGAAACCGTGAGCGTTCCCTCGTAGTTGTTATCGCTCTGGACGTCGAGGGTCAGGCCGGCTCCTCCGCCGCTGGTGGCGCCGGCGGTGATGCTGCCGGCGTCGGCGCGGATCTGCGCGAGCTTCGCGAGAACGTCAGCACGCTGGTCAGTCGGGACGCGGCCGCCGTAGTAGGTGTCTCCGGACATGCCGTGGCTGTTGTACTCGGCGCTGTCGGCGAGAGACCACACGAACAAGTGCGTCGCGGCCGCCCAGTTGTTGTCGCCGTACTGGCCGTAGTTCGACACCGCCCAGTTCACCCGAGCATTGTCGTCGGCACTCATCGACGCCCACGCCTGATTCCCCACGAAGGCGCTGTCCCCGGTGGGCGGGGAGGCGAGGATCTCGAGACAGTACGTCGCGATCCCGTTGATGATCTCCTGCCCGATGAACCCATCGCCCTCGTCGTACCCGTATCCGTGGGTCGCGGCCTGCGCCTGCTGGGTGAACGCCGGCGAGACGGCTGAAGCCGTACCGAGGGCACCGCCGAGCAGCAGGGCTCCGGTGAGTGTGAGGGCCCCGAGCCGGCGGCGCCGAACTCGGTTGGTTCCTGGCGCTTCCGCGCCGATGCTGTGGTTGTCCATGAGGACCTTTCGCTAGTCGACAAGGACATCCCGGGTGATGCCCTCACCTAAAGACGGGGGGCGGGTGTGCAAACCGCAGTTGCACACCCGCCCCGGCCCTCCAGCGCGTTGTTAGGCCGCCATGAGCGCCCGATACTGGCGCAGCGCCCAAAAATGCGGCGAGGAAGAGAAGGGGTCGAACGCGGGGTCCCGCAGGAACGCCATCAGCAGTGACGACTGCGACCGGTTAGGACGGAACCCCCACACCGCGCGTGCGATACCGCCGAGGTGCTTCGCCTCGACGCCATCGAACTCCGAACCCGCATCGCGGACCAGACCGGCGTCGCGTCGTCCGGCCTCGTCGAGCTTCTGGTCCGACATCCACCACACGATCCGAGGCAGAACCTCTCGGAGGTCGGCTGGCGTGCGCAGCTCGATCGTGTCGACCGTCCGCGTCACCGCAACCGAACGACGCGAACTCTCCCGCTCAATCAGAAGATCCAACGGGTCGCTGCGGGAGGCAGCGAGAGCGTGGAGTGACGGCGTATTGATCGACGTCACCGCCGCGAACCCGGTCCGGTTGTCCAAGTTCTCATACCTGAACGTTCCACGGTCGGTCTCGCGCCACCGCCATTCGCGGAACATCGTGTACGCGTGCCCGAACGGGTCATCCGATCGCTCGAGCGCCCCCAGCTTCGTTGGCCGGTCGATGAACATGAACATGATCATCGTCGGCAGCTCATCCGGCTCGAACGACCAGCCGATGTCCGACCGCGCGCTCGCTACAAGGGCCGGGATCAGGTGGGCACGGAGGTCAGCTTCGAACGCAGCCCACCCAGCAGAGCGTTGGAACGCGGCCGGATCAACGGCGATCTGCCGCACGCATTCGCGAAACCGCTCGCGCGCCGCCTCCACCTGGACCCGGTTCATGCGGCTCGGCGCCGATCATCCAGCGCCGCGCGGATGAGCTGCATCCGCGCGTTCAGCCGATCGACGCAGGCGGTTGCCGCGTCCCAGTCCTCAAGATCAGTCACGTCACTGAGCACCAGGTCGATCAGCGCGTCCAGCGGCACACAAAGCAGAGCGCGCTCAGCGTGGGCTACGCCATCAATTGCTCGATCAACATCGCGCACGATGGCAGTTTCCCCTCCCGACACTGTGTCCTCCCCTGATCAGTACCGCGGTTCATGAGCCCTGCTGAGGGGCCAGGCCGCCGCCCTCGACGACCCTGGAGCGGCATCGGTCCTCCAAACAGCGGACACATTGCCGATCAACGCCGATTCTTGCTCTATGTTTCGACCGAGACTATCATATTTGACGCTTAAGGCTCCGAAATCACGTCTCTTCGCTTCGCGACGGGTGACCGCCGCGCCCTACGATTGACAGATGCCCGCCCTTCCGAGCGAAACTTACTTGCAGCGCGCCTTGGCGCTCGTGCTTCGCTCGCACACGGCGGCAGCGGATGTGACACCTACCGTTCTCGCGAGACGAGTTGGCCTGAATCCCCAGACCGCACTACGAATTCTGCGTGGCCGCCGTCCGGCTACGGTCTACGAGTTTCTTGCGCTCTGTCACGGTCTAGATCTCCCTCATGAATCCTTGTTGGCCGACGCGATCGCACGCGCGGTTTCCGCTGAAGCCGACGACGTGTCAGATGCGCAGGAGATCGACGATCGCTTGCGTCGGAACCTCTAGGTTCGCTGGTACTACTGTCTTTGGGTGCAACCTTCTTCGAGCTCGCCCCGCAGTCTTCGCTTCGCCCAGGTGCTGTCTGAGGTATTCGGACCGGCGCCCCTCCTCACCTTCGCGCTTATCCAAGCGGGCGCTCAGACCGGCGCGCGGGGTGTCTGGACCGCGCTGCTCGGATCGCTGCTGATCGCTGTGCTGCCATACGGCGCCCTGATCCTTTTGGCCCGAGCGGGCCGGGTCAGTGGTCGATTTGTCTCTGATCGACGCCAGCGCGGGCCGATCCTGGCTTGCGTGCTGGTGTCTGTCATCCTCGGAGTCGCGGCGCTGGTGTGGCTCGGCGCCGGCGCTCAGCTCCTGGCAGTCGGCATCGCCTCGATTCTCGGGCTTTTGGTCGTGACCGCCGTCAACCTCGTGTGGAAGCTCTCGATACACGCCGCTATAGCGGCATTCGTCGGCTTCCTACAGTTCGCCTATTTCCCACCGCTCGTCGCAGCAGTGCTCCTGCTCGCGCCAGCCGGAGTCGGATGGGCCCGAGTCAGAGAGGGGGCGCACACTCCCCTGCAGGTCCTAGCTGGATACGGCAGCGGTGTTGTCGTCTTTCTGTGCTTCCTGCCGATCCTTGCCCTGATATCGGGCTAGCTCGAGACCTAGGGCGCCGGCAAGGAAGCATCCCACGGCAATCCATGTCGGCACGGTGTAGAACCCTCCGACGTCAACGCCCGGGATGAGCTCGAGTGCCTGGAGGAAGAGGGTCGCCACGGTGATCGAGAACGCGACCACCTGCAGCGCTGAGAACAGGCGCAGCGCACGGGAGCGCTTCGGGTTGCCGACAGCAGTAGCCATCGGCGGGATGATCGCCAGTGCGATGAACGTGGGGTACACCCGGCCCATCGTCCCGTAGGCGGTGATCGTCCACTGTCGATCGACCGCTGACAGGCCACTAGCGCTGTCCGAGGTGTCGCTCACCACGAAGAAGAGAATCGTCAGAAGGATCACCACGGCGAGGACCACCAAACCTACGGGCCCCCGGATGAGCTGTCGCGCGCGGACGCCAAGATGTGCGTCAGCCAGGCATAGACCGATGAAGAAGAACGCCGCGGTCAGTAGTAAATGCAGGACCAGGTTGGCGACATTGTGGCCCCCCAGTAGTCGGTCGACCACGAGATATGGCTGCGGGATCGCCAGCCCGATGCCGAGTGTGAGGAGCAGTGTCGCGAGGAACGCGTTCGCCCCCTCCCCGCGGACGAGTCGCGGCAGCTTGCTTGCGAGCACGACGCAGCCCACGCAGAACAACAGGGTGATGAACGTCAATTGAAGTGCCTCCTAGTGGGTACATCTAGTAGACACGAGCTTGAAGCAGGCATGACGCGACAGGGCCAAAGAGTGCCCAAAACGCCACCGCTGACAATCAAATCGGATCGTCAACGACGTTTTTGGTTGCCAGCGTCGAGTAATGTATCCCGCATGAGTTGGAACACGGCAGCCGCGCACAGTGTGCGTCGCGACCTCCTCATCTTCACGAGAGAATCCGACACGCCGCCATCCTGGCCCTTAAGCGGTCCCTTAAGGCGGGATCATTTCACCATGACTCAGGGAACCAATGCGGGTGTGAAACGCAATCGTCTCGCCACGGGTACGACCGCCAAGACGCGGAAGGTCTATCTCAACCCAGCGACAGACGCGGAGCTGTCGGCAGTATGCACCGCATCGGGCAACGTTTCGCGGTCGCTCTACCTGGAGCAGCTGCTCGCCCTGGTCAAGTCCGAACACGGGAGCCTGCCGGTCTTCTCACCGTCCCTCGAGGAAGCGGAGGCGAACACTTCAGCCGCCGCTTAAACGAAGAAGCCCGGTGCTTTCGCACCGGGCCCCTCAAAGATTCGTAGCTCAGAACCTGCCCCGACCAAAGTTTGGGTTCGAGCTAATCCCCTAGAAACAGATCCGGGTCCGCCCGGAGGCTTTTCCGTACCCACCTTCAGGAGGTGATGGAGCCATAGTAACTCACTCAGGCGCGTTTGCGCCTCATTCTGCGTACCTTTTTGCGTGTCGTGTGTCCCCCGAAACGCGGACAGGTTATCCGTCGGTTCCGCTGCGGGTGGTGCGTCTCGTTCGCAGCAGCTGCACGCCGCCTGCTGGGCGCGTGCGGTGGGTTGGTGTGTCGTGGTGAGGGCCGTGCGGCAGACCTCGACGGCCGTGCTGGAGCGCCAGGGCGTGGTGGCTTGGGATCCGTGGGAGTTCACGCAGCAGCTGTCAGTCATGTCCTCGCACGTGAAGACGATGCCGGTGGACGCGTATGGCGAGTTCAGCGGCAACGACTACTCGTGGCGCCACCCGCTGCAGGCGGCGAAGCCTGCGGGGCCGTGGGCTGTTCGTCTAGCGGGTGACGATGGCCGGTTCTACCTGCTGGCGTTCGACTTCGACGGCCGTGACGATCAGGCAGACGAGCGGTTCGACCAGGTCGACGCGTTCCGCCGGTTGCTGGACGAGATCGGCATCCGGCACGTGCTCTGTCGGTCCTCCGTCTCGGACCGCCGGCATGTGTGGGTCGCGGTCGACAGGAACATAGGGATCGATCGTGAGCTCGCGTCAGAGATCGGCTACGCGGCCGCGGCTTGCTACTCGCTGCTGGACCACGGGATGCTCTCCAACGGTGCCACGGGTGCGTGTCGGCCGCCGCTGTCCCCTCACCGCAACGGCTCCTCGTCGACGGTGATCGGCGGGCACCTGGAGACGCTCCTGGACGCGTCGACGACCCCGGAGCAGCTGCTCGAGCTGCGCGATCGTCTGCGCGCGGCCGTGCCGCGGCGCCAGGACTACACCCCGCTCCCCCACCGGACGTCGGCGCCGGTCTCTGACACAGACCTGCCCTCTGGCCGGCGCCCGCTGACGCAGCTGGGCGAGATGTTCATGAGCGCGACCGGCGGCGGTGCGGACCCGTCCGTGAACGGGTACCAGTGCCTCATGGCGGCCCTATACGCGGGCTGGTCCCTCGAGGACGTCGCGGCCATGGTGCACACCACGCCAGGCCTTGAGTACTACCGCACCCGGAACCTCGGCGACGGCCGCCGGCGCCCGAGATCCGAGAGAGACTCACGGACCCGGTTGGAACGCGACTGGTTGCACGCCCGCGAAACGGTGCGCCTGCGCCACCAGGCGTTCCTCGCCAATCAGCGCACCGCGCCACCGAAGCCTGGCCGGCGCACGCCCGCGCAAGACGCAGAGCTCCGGGCAGTCCTCGCGGACGTCGACGGGATCCTCGAAAGCTTCCGCATCGCCCCGGGGCGTTGGGGCGGCCGCCATGGCGAGTCCTCCGAGCGGCACGTGCTGATGGCGATCGCCTACCTCACGCTGCACACCGGCAAGCGCGCTGTCGCAGCCTCCACCCGCACCCTCGCCACCCTGGCCAACACGAGCCACACCACCGCCGGTGAAGCCCTCACGCGCCTCGCAGCCCACGGTTTCATCCGTCCCGTAGCCCAGGCGACTGGCACAAACGCAGCGATCTGGGAGCTCACGCCCAGACACGAGCACTTTTCCACAGCCTTTGAACTTGGTCGTCCACAACCCCTACAAGAGCACGCCGCCCCCCTCCCGCTGTTCGAGCAGCGAAGCCTCACCTTGAACACCCTCGAAACCGAGCTCACAGCCCTGCAGGAGGACGCGTTCACCTACCAGGGTCTTGGGGTCCTCGCGGGGCGCCTGTACGGATTACTGCAGCGTGGAGCGGAGGTAACGGCGCAGTCGGCGGCCGCGCTCCTCGGGATCTCGATGCTGCATGCAACAGGGATCCTCTCGGCGCTGAAGAAGCACCATCTGGCCGTCCTGCGGAAGGGTGTCGTCACAGGCACTAAGCGCCGGCTGGTTCAGCGTGTAGCCGAGCGCCTGGGCGTAGATGGCGTTCTGCAGCGACGTCGCGAGAGATTCCAACGAGACCGAGACCTATGGGGATGGTTCGTCGATGACCTCACCCAGGCTGCCATTCCCCCATCACGACGACGTAACCGCACACGAGCGCAACAGCCGACCCTGGTGTTCCTCCCGACGCTCGAACTCACCGACACCGGACACCCTGTCTACCCACGGATCGAAGGCCCCGGCGGCCGCCGAGACACGAGGCAAGCTGCGTACGAGTACGACGCCGGTTACCTGGACCACATTTTCAAGAAGGACAACCGCGCCGCGTAGGTGCTGTGTCGAGTGGTATCTGGAGTGTCGTCGGCGTGACCACCCGTTAGGTGCGTCACTCTCAATGCAGGCATTGCTTGCATCTGAGAGCCGTTGCACTCAATGCCTGCAATACGTGTATTATGGGCGTAACGGGTATTGCTGGTATTACGGGCAAGACTGCTAGGTTCAATGAACTCGGTGAATCGAGGCTGTCAGTATTACCCGTAATGCAGGTAATACTGCTGTAACATTCAATAGACGTAATGCAGGCAATATGGAGGGTAGTGACATGGTCACTCTGGACCGATCAGTTCTCGAGCGGGTGCTTTCGTTCATCAACGGCAAGGGGGGAGTGCTCAAGACGACCTGCACGGCAAACGTCGGTGGAATGTTGGCGGCCAGCGGATATCGCGTTCTCGTGGTCGACTTCGATCCGCAGGGAAACCTCGCCGAGGACCTCGGCTACAGCGACGACGACCGCAACGATCACGGACGTGCGCTCGCATCCGCATTGCTGTTCGGCGGCGAGATCGAACCCCTCCGTGACATCCGGGCAAACCTGGACGTCCTGATGGGAGGTCCCGCGCTCGACAGTGCGACAGCGGCCCTCTCAGCGAAGGCAACAAAGGACCCGAACGGCGCCAAGCTCGCCCTCGCCGTAATCCTGGAGCGCCTGGCGCCCGACTACGACATGATCTTGATCGACTGCCCGCCAGGCGATGAAATGCTGCAGACGGCGGCAGTGGCTGCCTCGAGGTGGGCCGTCGTGCCGGTGAAGAGCGACAAGTCGAGCCGTAAGGGTCTCGGGGCAGTCGCCGCCCGACTGGACACTGTCATTGACGTCAACCCCGACCTCGACCTCCTCGGCGTCGTTCTCACCGACGTCGGCACCTCTGCACACGTGGTGCAGCGCGAAGCGAGACTCCACATCGGCGAGCTCTTCGGTCGTGACGACGTGGTCTTCACGTCCACCATCCGACACTCCGAAGCCACCGCACAAGCGACGCGCGAACGAGGGCTGCTCGTCGCAGAACTCGACGAGCACGTCCGCAAAGGGCCGAAGTGGTTCGAGGTACTCCGGGGGAGCGCCACGGCTGAGGGCCTATCCCCACGCAGCGCTACCTCAGTCGCAGATGACTTCCAGGCCCTGACCGTTGAAATCGTCGGCCGCATCACCGCGGCGGAAGAGCGCCTCGAGCAGCGAGAGCAGGAGCAGCCCGCATGAGCGAATCAACCGACCGCACGATCGGCGGGCTGACTCCTCGCCGAAACGCAGACGCACCACTTCGGCGACTGCTGCGGGAGAACCGCCCGGTGACGCCGGCTCCCGTCGCCGCTGAGTCCGTGGAGGCAACCCCGACTGTCCCGGCCACTCCCGAACTCCCCAAACGAATCCCAACCAACGCGCCGCCGGCTGCGCCCGCGGGCTCAGAAGCGGCGGGTTCCGCTG
>Ga0308160_10003459_pt1 | contig 17790 bp, 16 predicted proteins | sample PhyFR1_FD_201036 | JGI IMG/M metagenome (GOLD analysis project Ga0308160, IMG submission 201036) | Phyllosphere microbial communities from UC Gill Tract Community Farm, Albany, California, United States - DLSLF.R1 | ecosystem: Host-associated > Plants > Phyllosphere > Unclassified | place: USA...
AGGTCTCGAATTCCCAGTTCTCGCGCACGTCGAGCAGGAGCGGACGCGGCTTCGATTCATCCGCCAGGCGCTGCGCCAGCTCCGGCGCGGTCATGTGTTGCATGTCAATCGCCTCAGAAGGTGAAACGCGAGGGAGTCGGCGCGCCCGACAGCTGCTTGACGTTGGTCTCGAACACGGTCACGGTGTCGTAGGCCGCTTCCGAGACGCGCGTCACCAGCACGCACTGCATGGCCGGCGCACGGCCGACGATGGCGGCGATGCGACCGCCGACTTTCAGCTGCTTCAGGAAGGTTTCCGGCAGGTTCTCGAGGGCGCCCGAGATGACGATCACGTCGTACGGCGCATCCTTTTCCCAGCCGTTGGCGCCATTGCCTTCGACCACGCTGACGTTGCCGATGCCGGCTTTCTGGATGTTCTGTTCGGCCAGCGCCTTGATTTCCGGCGAGATCTCGACCGTCGTCACGTGGCGCGCCTGGTGCGCCATCAGGGCTGCCATGTAGCCCGAGCCCGCGCCGACTTCCAGCACGTTCTCGTGTTTTTTGAGGTTCAGTTCCTGCAGGATGCGCGCTTCGATCTTCGGATTGAACATCGCTTCGCCGCCCGGCAGCGGGATCTCGACGTCGGCGAACGCCAGGTTCTGGTAGCCCTGCGGCACGAACTGTTCGCGCTTGACCACGTGCAGCAGGTCGAGCACGTCCTGGTCCAGCACGTTCCATGGACGGATCTGCTGTTCGATCATGTTAAAGCGGGCTTGTTCGATATTCATCTTGGTACTCGGCGGAAAGGAAATAATCCCGTATTTTATCGTTGAACTGCCGGAGAGCGGGTGAAATACGCTTCAGGGCAAGGCGCATCGTCGAAGACAGTACTTTATTACGGCGAGACGGTGCAACGCAGCCATGGAGCGTATTTCACTCGCTCTCTGGACGCACATCTTATCGGGATGCTATCCAGATAAGGCGAAATTGCGACAGTCTGCAGTTTGGAGGGGGTGAACGCCGGGAATCCGGCGCCATAGCGATGAGCACTGAGTGATGAGGCGTCAGGGCGCCTGGGTGCTCGCGGGCAGCAGGCCGTGCAAGGCCATGTCGAGGAAGGTGCTCAGGAAAGCCTGGGGTTCGAGGTCGCCGCGCTCGCAGGGACCGACCGAATGCTTCCAGGTCACGAGCATCAGCATCGGCGCGATCAGCACCTGGGTCATCTGGGTAATATTGATGTTGCGGAACTCGCCGCGCTTGACACCCCGCTCGAGCATGCTGGAGAACATGCGGGTGCCGCGGCTGATGACTTCTTCCTGATAAAACTTGGCCAGTTCCGGGAAATTGCCCGCCTCCGCCATGACCAGCTTGCCGATGCCCGACACTTTATTGGCGCCGATCCGTTCCCACCAATCCATCAGCACCTTGCGCAGCAGGTCGGCGCTATGGCCATCGAAACCGGCGATCGAGGACTCGGCCTCGGCCACGACCGGCACGATACTGGTGCGCACCACGGCCTTGAACAATTCTTCCTTGTTCTCGAAATACAGGTACAAGGTGCCCTTCGAGACGCCGGCGCGGCGCGCGACATCCTCCAGGCGAGTGGACGCAAAGCCGCGCTCGACGAACAGGTCGATGGCGGCGGCCAGCAGCTCTTGTGGACGAGCATCCTTGCGGCGCTCCCAGCGCGGCTTGGTGTCAATGGGGCATTCCATGCTTCTGTCCGACAACTTGGTATTAAGTCATCGAATATAGACCCGGGCTCGGGGGTAGTCAAGCAGGGTTCGTCTCTTGCCGCCGCAGGGTATTTACATCGTCTTGCCGCTGCCGTAGATGCGGCCCTCGCCGCCCGCCTGGTACAAGCTGCCGGCCGGGTTGCGCGGCGCCGAGTCCGTCTGCTGGCGCGGCACCTGGAACACCGACAGCACGTCGACCACCCCGGGCACCAGTTTTTCCATGGCCACATCCAGGCTGGCCATGGTGCCGACCTTCAGGTTGCGCGTCGGCGTGGTCGCCGCCTGCAGGATCGCGTCGGCCACCTGGTGCGGATCGAGCTGGGGAGAAGGCAGCTTCGGTTCGCGGTCCAGGTAGTTGCGTGCGTGCTGGGGCAGCGGCGTGTCGACCGCCGTCGGCTGGATCAGGCTGATCGAGACCGGCGCCCCCTCGACGTGCGCGACCTCGATGCGCAGCGCATCCGTGAACCCTTTGACGGCATGTTTACTGGCCGAATACATGCCCTGCAGCGGAATCGCCACCTCCGATGCCTCGCTGCCGACATTCACCAGCGCGCCGCCCGTCATGCGCAGATGCGGCAGCGCCGCCAGCGAACCATTGACCATGCCCCAGAAATTAATGTCGAACAGGCGCCGGCTGTCCTCCTCGCGGACCTCGTCCAGCCGCCCGTAGATCGTGCTGCCGGCGCAATTAATCCAGGTATCGATGCGGCCGAAATGCGCGATCGCGCGCCGCGCCACTTCCTCGACTTGACCCCGGTCGGCGACATCGGCCACCACGTGGATCGCCTCATGGCCGCCCGTCGCCAGCCCATCGGCAATCGCCTCCAGCACCTCGCCGCTGCGCGCCACCAGCACCAGTTTCGCCCCGCGCGCGGCGGCGTCCTGGGCCGTGGCCAGGCCGATGCCGCTGGAAGCGCCGGTGATGACGATGACTTGCTGGTTGAGGGGTTTGAGCGAGCTGGCCATGTCAAAAAACTCCGGAAGTCGAGGTGCGCCAACCATAGCAGGATCGCTTCGGCCGCAGCGCTCGCTTTCGCTTCGCGTCGCTGGTGATGGCCTGCGGGGAACGGTATACTGCGCGGTCCCCTCTCTCAATTCATCCCATGAACTGCCGCGACCACTGCGGTGCCTGCTGCACCGCCCCTTCGATCACCAGTCCGCTTCCTGGCATGCCCAACGGCAAGCCGGCTGGCGTGCGCTGCGTGCAGCTGGACGAGGACAACCGCTGCCGCGTGTTCGGGAAACCCGAGCGGCCAGCATTTTGCGGCGGCTTGCAGCCGTCAAGGGAAATGTGCGGGGAGAATCGCGAGCAGGCGATTCGCTGGCTCGATGAGCTGGAACGGGCGACCGCACCAGGATAACGGGGCTGTTGCCTGACGCGCTAATGGTACGTTGAATCCGCGTGGGCACAAGTGCCCACCCTACGCGCGACGTCGCGTATCGATATGTAGAGGCCGCAGGCCGAACCGTCGACTTCATCCGTAGGGTGGGCATTCATGCCCACGCGGATGCAGCATACCGATAGCGCGGCAGGCAACAGCCGCGCTAGCCCGCGAGCACCCTACGTTTGCTCTGTTGCACTTGGGAAAACAAGGCGCCCAAGGTCATGCGCTCGTCCCAGATCTCGTCCAGCGCCACGCCATAGCGCTTGCGCAACTCCTTCGCCAGGCGCTCGACTTCGCTCGCATCGGGAATCCATTTGGCCGGATGCAAAGCGCGATACACGCCGATCAACTGATCGTCGGGACGGAATTTCTGGGTTTCGGCCGAGCGGAAAGAAAAGGCGTCGGCAAACAGGGAGAGGAATTCGCCGATCTGGCGCTTGGTGGCCGAGGGAAAGGCGCGGCGCCACAGGCGGGCCTGGGAGGTGCGTACACGGAAGGGATTGGGAATCTGTCCGATGGCAAGGGCGGACCATGCAACCGCCAGCAAGACCAGGATTGCAACAATACTCATCGTCGTACGGCAGAGTGAATCATGAAATCAGTCTAGCACGTGATTCGGCGCTGTGGACACACTGCGCCGCACTATCGTGTTCACGGCGCGTACGCAACAGAAACATACTAATTGGGCAAGTTTAAGGGCAGAAAATAGCGGACTCTCCGCCTCCCGGCTCAGCGGCACTGCCCCCGCTCGTGGTAAGCTTCAGCCCCGCGCAGCTTCTCCACCGCTACTCCCCCGCTACTTACGTTAAAGAATTCATGGATATTCTTCTCGCCATCAAGGCGATCATCATGGGCCTGGTCGAGGGCCTTACGGAATTCCTGCCGATCTCCTCTACCGGCCACCTGATCCTGGCGGGCAGCCTGCTCGAGTTCACGGGCGAAAAAGTCAAAGTGTTCGAAATCGCGATCCAGGCCGGCGCCATGCTGGCCGTGATCTGGGAGTACCGCGAACGCATCGCGCGCGTGCTGAGCGGCATGTTCAGCGAACGCCGCCAGCAGAAGTTCGTGATCAACCTGGTCGTCGCCTTCCTCCCGGCCGCCGTGCTCGGCCTGGTCTTCGCGCATGCGATCAAGACGCATCTGTTCAAGCCGGTGCCGGTCGCGCTCGCCTTTATCATCGGCGGCCTGATCATTCTTTGGGTCGAGCGCCGTCCGAAAGGCCAGGAAAAGCAGCAGGGCATGCCTCACACCTGCCGCATCGAGACCGTCGACGAGATGACGGTACTCGATGCGTTTAAAGTCGGCTGCGCCCAGGCCTTCGCGCTGATCCCCGGCACCAGCCGTTCCGGCGCAACCATTATTGGCGGCATGCTGTTCGGCCTGTCGCGCAAGGCCGCCACCGAATTCTCTTTCTTCCTTGCCATTCCGACGCTGCTGTCCGCGACCGTCTATTCCGTCTACAAGGAACGTGCGCTGCTGTCGATGGCCGATCTGCCGATGTTCGCTGTCGGAGGACTCGCCGCCTTCGTGTCGGCCTTCCTGTGCGTGCGCTGGCTCCTGCGCTACATCAGTTCGCACGACTTCACGATCTTCGCCTGGTACCGTATTGTGTTCGGCGTGATCGTCCTCGTCACCGCTCATTACGGACTGGTGAACTGGGCGGAATGAGCCCGAAAGCAACCCGATGAACATCGAACCGATCGTCCACGACACTGAGCAGGACATTGAGGCGCGCGCGCTGCACGTGCTGCAGACCGTGTTCGGCTATCCCGCCTTCCGCGGGCAGCAGGCCGACATCGTCCATCACGTGGCCAAGGGCGGCGATGCCCTGGTCCTGATGCCGACTGGCGGCGGCAAGTCGCTGTGCTACCAGATCCCGGCGCTGTTGCGCGATGGGGTCGGCGTCGTCGTCTCTCCGCTGATCGCGCTGATGCAGGACCAGGTCGATGCACTGGAAGAGGTCGGCGTGCGCGCCGCCTTCCTGAACTCGACCCAGACCTTCGAGGAAACCCTGCGTATCGAGCGCCTGGTGCGCACCGGGGAAATCGACCTCGTCTATGTGGCGCCCGAGCGCCTGATGACCCAGCGCTGCCTCGACCTGTTCCTCGATTCGCGCATTTCGCTGTTCGCGATCGACGAAGCGCACTGCGTCTCGCAATGGGGCCATGACTTCCGGCCCGAATACATCCGGCTGTCGATCCTGCACGAACAGTTTCCCAACGTGCCGCGCATCGCCCTCACGGCCACCGCCGACCAGCAGACCCGTGACGAGATCGCACACCGCCTGCAGCTCGATGACGCGCGCCAGTTCGTTTCTTCCTTCGACCGCCCGAACATCCGCTACTCGATCGTCGAGAAGACGACTGGACGCAAGCAGCTGCTCGATTTCATTACCACCGAGCATCCGGGCGACTCCGGCATCGTGTACTGCCTGTCGCGCAAGAAGGTCGAGGAGACGGCCGACTTCCTCAACGAGAACGGCATCCGCGCGATGGCCTATCACGCTGGCATGGAGCATGCGAAACGCGCCGACAACCAGGCCCGTTTCCTGCGCGAAGAAAACATCGTGATGGTGGCGACCATCGCCTTCGGCATGGGCATCGACAAGCCGGACGTGCGTTTCGTCTGCCACCTGGACCTGCCGAAAAGTATCGAGGGCTATTACCAGGAGACGGGCCGCGCCGGCCGCGACGGCATGCCGGCCAGTGCCTGGATGGCCTATGGTTTACAAGACGTGGTCTTGCAGCGCCGCATGATCGACGAGTCCGAAGCCGACGAAACGTTCAAACGCGTCTTGTCGATGAAGCTCGACGCCATGCTGGGGCTGTGCGAAACGCTGTCCTGCCGGCGCATGCGCCTGCTCGACTATTTCGGCGAGCGCTCCGGTCCCTGCGGCAATTGCGATACCTGCCTGATTCCGCCGGTTTCCTTCGATGCGACGGTACCGGTGCAGAAACTGCTGTCGGCGATCTACCGCGTCGACCAACGCTTCGCCGCCGGCCACGTGATCGACGTGCTGCGTGGCGTGCAGACCGACCGCATCAGCCAGTGGCACCACGATTCCCTGTCCGTGTTCGGCATCGGCAATGACCGCAGCGAGCAGGAATGGCGCGCCATCGTCCGTCAAACCATTGCCCTCGGGCTGGTGACGGTCGACCACGATGCCTACAGTTCATTAAAACTGACCGACGCCGCGCGCCCCGTATTAAAGGGTGGGCAGAAGGTGCAGCTGCGCCAGTACCAGAAGCCGGTCAAGCCGAAGCGCGCTTTTACTTCTTCCTCGTCCAAGGGCTACGAGGAAATGGAGCTGTCGAAGTCCGAACAAGCCCTGTTCGAGCGCCTGCGTTCCTGGCGCATGGGCGCCGCGCGTACGCACGGCGTGCCGGCTTATGTCGTGTTCCAGGATGCGACGCTGCGCGAGATCGCCAAGGTCAAACCGACGTCGCTCGAGCAATTGCGCGGCGTGTCGGGCGTCGGCGAAAAGAAACTGGTTTCCTACGGCGACGAGATCGTCGATATCATCAACGAAATGCTGTAGCACTGCGCCGCGGCACGATTCACTTATCCTTATGCACATCGATTCACCCGCGGCCGCTTCATCGACCTCCAGCGTGCCGGCGAATGCCGGCAGCCTGCAGACCTTCGTCTTCGCGCTGTTCTTCATCTTCGGCGGTATCACGAGCCTGAACGACGTCATCATCCCGAAGCTGAAGGATTTATTTACGCTCAGCTATGCGCAGGCGATGCTGGTGCAGTCGGCATTCTTTGCTGCCTACTTCATCGTCTCGATCCCGGCCGCCGCCATCGTGCGCCGCATCGGCTACATGCGCACCGCCGTCGTCGGCCTGCTGACCATGACGGCCGGCTGCCTGCTCTTCATTCCCGCCTCCTCGTCCGGCGTGTTCGCCACCTTCCTGGTCGCGCTGTTCGTGCTGGCGTCCGGCATCACGATCGTGCAGGTGGTGGCCAATCCCCTGATTTCGCTGCTGGGCGCACCGCAAACGGCGCACAGCCGCCTGACCTTTGCCCAGGCCTTCAATTCGCTGGGCACGACCGTGTTTCCGTATGTCGGCGCGATCCTAATCCTGGGTTCGCTCGCCACCATCGATCCACGTACCCTGTCCGGCGTGGCGCTGGACGCCTATCGCGCCGCGGAAACGCGCGTGGTCGTGCACACCTATATCGGCCTGGCGATTGCACTGAGCATCGTTGCCGCGCTGGTCTGGCACAACCGCAAGAAGCTGGTGGAAACGAAGGCGCCGAAAGTCAGCATGCTGCGCGCCTTCGAACTGCTGCGCCAGCCACGTTTTGCCTTCGGTGCCGCCTGCATCTTCCTGTACGTGGGCGCCGAGGTGGCGGTCGGTTCGCTGATCGTGAACTACCTGATGGAAGCGAACGTGCTCGGCCTGGATGCGGAAGCCGCGGGCAAGCACGTGCCCCTGTATTGGGGCGGCGCGATGGTCGGCCGCTTTATTGGCGCGGCCCTGCTGCGCATGTTCTCGCCCGGTAAGGTGCTGGCCTGCGCGGCCGGCATGACGATCACGCTGTTGATCGTGTCGGCGAATACGACAGGGATGGTCTCGGGCTGGGCGCTGCTGGCGGTGGGGCTGTTCAATTCGATCATGTTCCCGACCATTTTCTCGCTGGCTTGCGAGGGGCTCGGGGAACGTGCGGCGGAAGGATCGGGGCTGATCTGCATGGCGATCGTCGGCGGGGCGATCGTGCCGCTGATCACAGGACATGCGGCCGATAGCGTCGGCCTGAAAATGGCCCTGATCGTGCCGGCGCTGTGCTACGCGATCATCCTGTGCTTCGGGATTTTTGCGCGCCGGCCACGGGCCGCGTAGGGGTGGTCCAGGCCAATGGCCTGGACCACGGCTTCACCGGGCGCCCCGTGCCCACCGACATCGTTGATTCGTGTTGGCGACGTTCTGGTGGGCACGGGGCGCCCACCCTACATCTGCTGCTTACTTCTTCGTGAAGACGAGGTCCCACACACCGTGCCCCAACTTCAGGCCGCGGTTCTCGAACTTGGTCAGCGGCCGATACGCCGGCTGCGGCGCATACCCTTCCGCCGTATTCGCCAGCTGCGGCTCGGCGCTCAGTACTTCCAGCATCTGCACGGCGTAGTCTTCCCAGTCGGTCGCCAGGTGAATGTAGCCGCCCGGCTTTAGCTTCTGGCACAGCAGTTTCACGAACGCCGGCTGGATCAGGCGGCGCTTGTTGTGGCGTGCCTTGTGCCAGGGGTCCGGGAAATAAATGTGAAAACCGTCCAGCGAGCCGTCGGCGATCATGTGGTTCAGCACCTCGAAAGCATCGTGCTGGATCAGGCGCAAGTTCGTGATGCCCTGCTCGCCGATCTGCTTGAGCAGGCTGCCTACGCCCGGCGTGTGCACTTCGACGCCAATAAAATTCTTCTCTGGCATCTGGCGCGCGATGTGCGCCGTGGTGTCGCCCATGCCGAAGCCGATCTCGAAGATGGTCGGTGCCTGGCGTCCGAACGCGGCCGCGTAGTCGAGCGTTTCTTTCTTGTACTCGACCAGGAACTGCGGTCCGAATTCCTCGAAGGCGCGCGCCTGTCCCGTCGACAGCCGGCCGGCGCGGGTGACGAAACTGCGGATGCGGTGTTCGGTAGGGTCGTAAAGCATCGTACGGGCCGGGCCGTTGTTGGGCGTGTCTTCGGACATGGGAATGTGGGTATGAGGAGAGAACGGCGGACATTATAGCCTACGGTCCTGCCTGAACAGCCTGTCCCAGCCGCGTGTGGTCATTCAGGCAATCTGCGCCATAATCGGGTTTTAGACACGCATTCGCCAAGGCTTGACCATGCATTCGACCAAACACCCGATCGCGATCGAAGACAACGTCGCCACTTTCCAGCTGACTTCCTTCCACTACGGCACGCCCGGAACCGGCAAGAAGGTCTACATCCAGGCCTCGCTGCATGCCGACGAGGTGCCGGCGATGCTGGTCGCCCATTTCCTGCGCCAGGAACTGGACCGGCTCGATGCCGAGGGCCGGGTAAAAGGCGAGATCATCCTGGTGCCGGCGGCCAATCCGATCGGCCTGTCGCAGACCATCCACGGCACGCCCTTCGGCCGCTACGACCTCTCGACCGGGGTGAATTTCAACCGCGCCTACAAGCACGTCGCCGATGACCTCAAGCAGTCGCTGGCCGGCAAGCTGGGCAAGGATGCCGACGCCAACGTCGTCCTGATCCGTGAACACGCCCGCGCATCGCTCGAGCAATGGGCGCCCGCGACCAGCGGCGGCCTGTTGAAAAAGATTTTGTTGTCGATGGCGATCGACGCCGACATCATGCTCGACCTGCATTGCGATAACGAGGCCGTGCTGCACATGTACGCCGGCGAACCGCTGGCCGAAGCGGTGCAGCCGCTGGCGACCCTGATGGGCGCGCATGCCGTGCTGCTGGCGCGCGAATCCGGCGGCGAACCTTTCGATGAAGCCTGCAGCCGCCTGTGGTGGGACCTGGCGGAACACTTCGGCCCCGAGGTCGCGATTCCGCCGGCCGGCATCGCCATCACGGTGGAGCTGCGTGGAGAGAACGACGTGCGCTACGACCTGGCCGAATCCGACGCCCAGGCCCTGCTGCAATACCTGGCCCGCAACGGTGTGCTCGACATTCCAGTCACCCCGCTGCCCGAGCCGCTGTGCGCACCGACGCCGCTGGAAGCCGTCGAGCCGCTGTCCGCGCCGCACTCCGGCGTGCTGGTCTTCCTGAAACAGCTGGGCGACAAGGTCGAGGCCGAGGAAGCGGTGGCGGAAATCGTCAACCCGGTGACGGGCAAGGTGACGCCGATCCGTCCCAAGCACGCCGGCGTCCTGTTTGCCAGCACGGCGCACCGCCACCTGCTGCGTGGCATGCATGTTTGCAAGATCGCGGGGACGACGGGTTTCCGCGCGGGGAATCTGCTGGGGTCGTAAGCCTCAGCCGCGGCTACGCACCGCCGTCAGCAATCGGGCTCCCATTGCCAGCAGCGCCAGGATCGGCAACATCCAGGCCTGGCCCGCATGCAATTCCACCAGCGTGGAGGTGCTGATCGCGCACCACAGCAGCGGCACGATCCACAGCATCAGGCCAGAGCGCCACAGCAGCAGGGCGGCAAAAGTCAGGGCCACGGTGGGATCAGGCGCCAGGCCGAACAGTTCGGCACCAGTCCAGGGACGTCCGCTCAACGGGGCCAGCAAGGGATAGCCAAGCAGTGCGATGACGGCAATGATCAACCCCAGCCTGCCGAGCGACCCGACGGGCTGCGCCAGCCGCGGCTCCCTCTTCCGGCTTGCCAGCCAGAACAGCAGCACGGCCTGCAGCGCGAAGCCGAGCACAAAGTACGGTGCCCCCGTGTTGATCGTCGCATAGCGCTGGGCAAAATAATTCCAGGCGACGTGCAGCCAGGCCAGCGCCAGCAGCAGTGCCGCGATTCTCCCTGCCCGCGCGCCGCCCTGCACCAGGCAGATCAGCAGCGCGACGCCGATGCCGACGGCGAGCAGTTGAAACGGCCACAGCGCCAGGTTCTGCAATTCGAACAGGCGAAAATAGGTCGCCTTCGAGAACATCAGCAGGTCCGATAAACGGTAGGTCCACCACTCGCTCATGTCAGCCGGGCCACGTCTGCAGCGATGCGCCGGCGCAGGGCCGCGTCGGGCATCGGTCCGCGCGCGGCCAGCATGTTCTCGCGCGCGTGAAGCGGGTTGGACGTGGCGGGAATGGCGCAACTGACGCCCGGCTCGGCGACGATGAATTTCAGCAGCGCCTGCGCCCAGCTCGTGCAGCCGATCTCGGCGGCCCAGCCGGGCAAGGGTTTATTGGCCAGCGCTTGCGTCAAGTCTCCCTGGCGAAACGGCCGGTTGACGATGATGCCGATCTTGCGTTCGCGCGCCAGCGGCAGGATGCGCGCTTCGATTTCCCGGTCGAGCACGTTGTAGCTGACTTGCACGAAGTCGAGCGGCCGGGTTTCCATGATTTTAATGAGCTCGCCATGCCGCCTGCCTTCGGAGGTGGTGATGCCGACGTAGCGCAGGCGTTTCTCCGCTTTCATTTGCTGCAGGGTGCGCAGGTGCTCTTCCCAGGCGAGCAAGTTATGCACCTGCAGCAGATCGAAGCGCGGCACGCCCCACAGGCGGCGCGAGCTGTCGATCTGGGCCGGGCCGCGGGCGCCGGAACCGATCCAGACCTTGTCGGCCGAGAACAGCGCCTGCGGATGCTTGAGTTGCCCGAGGGCGTGGCCGATGACGGCCTGGGCCGAGCCGTACATCGGAGAAGAATCGATCAGGCGCCCGCCATTGGCCAGGAAGGCTTGCACGACTTGCGTGCACCTGGCACGTGCAGCCGGGTCGTCGCCGACGTTGAAGGTAATCCAGCTGCCGAGGCCGACGACGGGCAAGGCTTCGCCCGAAGAGGGAATCGGGCGTGTGAGCAGCGGACCGGGTGCCGCCGCCAGCAGCGGCCCGCACACGGCGGAGCCGGCGCCCGCAAGCATGGCGTGCAACAGTATCCTGCGTTCGGTAGAGTGCTTCATACCTGCTCCCGCAAACTGACTGACCGGCTGAGACGCCATGTCACCACAGTTTGGATGAGGATTCAATCGTGCCGACGCCTTATCCGTTGGTCTCCTTTCCCTTCAGCGCCGCCAGCCGCGCTTCGGTTTCCCGCATCGCCAGCTCGGCCTGGCGCTGTTCGCGCGCATCTTTTCGCAGCATATAAAAGACGTTGAGGATGCAGGTCGTCAGGCCGGTCAGGATGCCGAAGGCCACCCCCACCCGCTCGAGCGTCATCGCGGAACCGATCGCCGTGATCGCACCCAGAATGCTCGAGATTTCAAAGATATGCCGTTTCATGCCTGCCTCCTCCTTCAACGTGTCATTGAGATAACTCAACCAGTATAGTAATACTATACTTTTTGGTTAAGAATTTCTATACTTGCGTGAAGCGAGTTGCTATACAATTTCACGATGGAAGCAAAAACGATGATTGCCAACTGGATCAAGGAGGCCCGGCGCGATGCCGGCCTGTCGGGCGAAGCCCTGGGGACGAAGCTCGCCTTCGAGCTGGGGACGGCACGCGGCCATACCAAGGCGAATATTTCCCACTGGGAGAACGAAAAGCACAGTCCCAGCCTGCAGCAGTTGCTGGCGATTGCCAAGATCACCGGCAAAAGCCTGCCGCATGCCATCATCGCCGGCCTGCAGGGCACGGATCCGGCCGCCCTCTTCCCGGGTGCCATGCGCGTGGTCGTCTCCGACACCAATGACGACACGTTCATACAGGTGCCGATGGTCAAACTGCGCCTGTCGGCCGGGGTCACCGGCTTCCAGACCGAACCGGAATACCACGATGGCGGCACGGTCGGCATGCGGCGCGACTGGATCGAGCGCAAACGCCTGAATCCTTCCAAGCTGATCGCCATCCTGGTCAAGGGTGAGAGCATGGAGCCGACCCTGTACGAGGACGACATCGTCGTTATCAACACGGCCGACCGCAAGCCGGCGGACGGCGAAGTGTTTGCCGTCAATTTCAATGGCGAGCCGGTCGTCAAACGCATGCAGAAGGATGGCGGGCGCTGGTGGCTGGCCTCGGACAACCCGGACCAGCGCACTTATTATCGCCGCGCCTGCGAAGGCGATCTCTGCCTGGTCATCGGCCGCGTCGTACGCAAGGAAAGCGACCGCATCTGATGCTGATCCAGGTAACGGAATTCGCACCGCACGGCTCGCCCATCGTCGTGGCGATCGTCGACTCGGCTTATACGGTGAAGGGCGCGGCGGAGCCGGTGCTGAAAAAAGTGGCGGAGCATTTTCCCGCGCTGCCCATCATGCTGGTCTCGATCGAGGCGAACGGTTTTCGGGCCTATGCGCCCTTCCAGACCGGAGAGTTGCTTGCTTTGTTGCAGCTGGAACGGCTGCGTTTTAAGGAAATCGATATTTCCCTGCCTGCGCCCGAGGACGACGCGCCTTTGCCGTTCTAGAGCCAACGTTCGTTTAAACGAGCGCGACATACAATTTGTGTCTGTTAAGATATTTATTTAACAGTTGTATGTACCAAGCCGTGACCGACCTGCCAACACTCTCCTCTTCAGCTGCTCCTGACGGACGTCATCCCCTCGAAAAGATCTTCCGGCGCGACATTAACGGCTTGCGTGCATGGGCCGTGATCGCTGTGGTTCTCTATCATTTCGAGATCCCGGGCTTCAATGGCGGCTTTGCCGGCGTCGACGTATTTTTCGTCATCTCGGGCTTCCTGATGACGCAGATCATTTGCAAAGGGCTAGCCCGCGGCGACTTTTCCCTGCCGTCGTTCTACCTTGCCCGGGCGGTGCGCATCGTCCCCGCGCTGGCCGCCTTGTGCGCGGTCCTGCTGGTGGCCGGATGGTTCGCGCTGTTGCCGCCGGATTACAAAACCCTGGGTTCGCATACCGCGTATAGCCTGGCCTTCCTCTCGAACGTCGAGTATTGGCTCGAAGCCGGTTATTTCGATACCAGCTCGCACGAGAAGTGGCTGCTGCACACCTGGTCTCTATCGGTGGAGTGGCAGTTCTATCTGGTCCTGCCCCTGATCCTGATGGGCCTGTGGCGGCTGATGCCCGGCGTGCGCGCGCAGCGCAAGGCGGTGCTGCTGCTCGGCTGTGCGTCGCTGGCAGCCTGTGTCTGGACAACGGCAGGCAGCCCATCGACTGCCTTCTTTCTCCTCCACACCCGCGCCTGGGAAATGCTGGCGGGCGGCCTCGTATTCCTGACCAGGGACGCGTTCGCCCCCTCGGCCGGCCGGCGCAGACTGCTCGAAGCAGCCGGCTTGGTGCTGATTGCCGCCTCGCTCATCCTGTTCGATGCCGAATCGTCCTGGCCCGGCTGGCGCGCCTTGATCCCCGTGGCGGGCGCGGTAATGGTCCTGATGGCGGAGCGGACTTCCGCATGGACTGGCAACAGGGTCGCGCAGTGGTTCGGCGACCGTTCCTATTCGCTCTATCTGTGGCATTGGCCGGTCCACGTCGGCCTGGTGTATGCGGGCTGGGCCGACGATGGCCTGGCAATCGCGGCAGGCCTGCTTGCGTCGACGGTGCTCGGCGCCGCATCGTATGCCTGGATCGAAGGTCCGGCACGCCGGAAGTTGCACGGCCGCCGGTTCTTCAATACACGGACCCTCGCGCTCGGTGCCATCGCGGCATCCATTGCCGCGGGCGCCACCGGGGTCTGGTTCCTCAAGGGCGTCAAAGGACGCTTCGCGCCCGACGTCGAGCTGGCGGCGGCTGCGGCGGACGATGTCAATCCGCGCCGCGCGACTTGCCATCAAACGGCGGGAACCACGTCGCCGGCCTGCCTCTTCGGCGGCACCGAGCGCAAGATCCTTGTCATCGGCGACAGCCATGTCGCCTCGATCATCTCGAGCGTCGTTGCGGCGAAGGCGGGCAAGGATGCCGGCGTCGTCCAGCTCTCCTACGACGGCTGTGTGTTCATCCCCGCCATGCGGCAACTGCGCCCGCAGCGCTTCGGCGCGCGCAACGACTGCAAAGGCTTTAACGATTGGGTCGCCACGCAACTGGCTGCGGAGCCGGCGCTTCCGGTGCTGCTCGTCGGCCGCTATGCCCGTTCGGCGTTCGGCCCGTTCGAGCGCAATCCCAACGGTGCCACACCTGAGGTGTATTTCACGTCGCAGCGCTACCCGTCCACGACGCCGGCTTTCCTGCACGAGTTCGGCCGGCATTTGACGGAAACCGCCTGCCAGCTCGCCAAGACCCGGACGGTGTACATGATGCGGCCGATTCCCGAGATGCCGGTCAGCGTTCCCCAGTATGTCGCACGGAAAATGGCATGGGGGCTGGATGCCAGTCTGTCCGTCACCCAGGCCCAATACATGCGACGCAACGCCTGGGTCTGGCAAGCACAGGACGAGGCGCGTGAGCGCTGCGGCATCGTCATCATCGATCCGACGACGCAGTTGTGCCGCAATGGCGTCTGCCAGTCGACCCACGCCGGACGCCCCCTCTACTATGATTATGGACACTTGAACGAGTATGGCGCCAGGCTGTTGGCGCCCGTTTTTGCGCCCGTTCACCGCCCACCTGCCGGACGATGAGCATGCGGATGCGCGAACGGCCGCTCGTTGTGCGAATGAGGGAGAGGATTGGGTCGTAGAGCGTCGGTGCCCTGGAAGCAGGGACTTTACGATGGAGCGGGTGAAGGGAATCGAACCCTCGTCATAAGCTTGGGAAGCCGTATTGGAAATGGCTCAACCATGCGCGTTTTGCCTAGTTTCTTGCTCCACAAATTGCGTTCATCACACCCTCTGTAATGCAGTATTCAGGCGAGACCAGTTCGTTTTGTGGAGCAGATTTAGAGCAGAAAGCGCTTGCTTGCTCGCAACGCAACGCGCACGTACACTAGCTGTTCCAACGTCTGCTATCGGCCAGAAGCAGACATTTGTAAGCTCCTAAAATTATCTTGAACGGTTAAGAATGTGGAACTTCGATCAACCACCAAATTGCGCGACAATCGTTTCCAGATCCGTCGTTAATGACGGCCACCCAATTCTTCTGGTTACACATGATGAAGATGACCATGGGTGGCAATTCCTCGATGGTTCGAACCCGCCGACTGAAGCCCTTATGGTGTGCCTAAGTCATGCGGTCGATCTGGATCCGTCCGTGAGCCAGCTTGCTGATCTTCCTCCGGGATGGCTTGCCTGGCGCGAAAGCGTAGAAGGCCCTTGGCTTCGTCAACAGAACGACGCTGACAATGAGGATTGAGGTAAGCGCGCCTGCCCACCTACCGCAATTCAACGTCCGCAATGGGTCGGGAGCGGACGCTACAATAGGTCCGCAATCGGCCACCAGCGGTCGTTCACAAACTTGTTCTGGAATACCTGAATGATCCATATGGAAGAAATGCGTCAGCTACTTTGTCGCACTTATCCGGGCCTTCGTGATCGCGTTGTCGCTTCTGCTGACGAATGGATCGGCGAAGACGGCGAATTCATCGCACAGGCGTGGTTGTCTCAGCTGTGCACGCTAGTGCAACAACGCTTCCTACAAGGTGATTACGAGCAGTCAGCGGCGCTTTTCGATCTTGTTGAACGGCTTCTTGATGAGGGTGACGACAGGGTAAAAGCCGCAATCGCAACAGGGTTCATTGAGGGGCTACAGCATCAGCAAGAAGTTGACCCGGTTCTGTGGCAGCCCCTATTAGGAAGCTCGGCAACGGCCCATCTCAAGGCTATGAACAACTTTTACGGGATTGATGCCTAACTTCCGCTTCGGGTCGATAGCGGACGTTTAAACCGATGATGCATAGGCGTGTTCTCCTATGAAGTACTCTTCATTTTCCTAAAACCTACGCCAAAAGTCACGCCACTAGATGCCACATTCTTTAGCAGAAACCCGAGCTCGCAATGCGTTGAAACGCAAGCTCAGTGAAGCCTTATGCCAGTCGAAGGCGTCTGGCGAAGTACTCTGGGCATGGAACGATTGTTTTAACGCGTTTTACGCAGAGTCGTTGAAATCGGTGGGGGCATGGGTTGGAGAAGAGGACATTACCTGGATGCTTATCGAAGCCTTTCGCCAAGCAGCGAAGGCCTTGGACAGGCCCCATAGCGGCACAATTGAGAATGTTGTCGAAAAACTGCGGGCCGACGAAATTGATGCGCTAGCGGCGAACATGGTTGATCTCCTGGCCAGCCTCCCAATCGAGTATGAAATCTCTTTCCCCCTCCCTTCATTTCCGGGGATCACTAAGGAACTCGTTGTTACGGACCATGTTCGATTAATCCCAGAGGAACGACAGCGAGGAATGCTGGATACTGAAGGAGCACGTATTGCGATTCGCGTTGCGGGATTTGCCAAGAACTCACTTCAACATTCCGGTGTCCGGGAGGCAGCGGCAATTTTGAAGATAGTGTTACGTGTTGGCGTTATACGCAAGATGTTCTTCGAGGGTCGAAAGGTGAGGCAGCCAAGAGTTGCAATTTTGCCGGAAACCTTTGACGCTGAGGTCGCCCACTACGCATCGATTCGTCAAGTGGACAGTGGTGTGATTACTTCAGTCAAGTTAGGCATGGGGCTCTCCAAATATTTGGATGGCATCCGGTGGTCTGATCAAGGTACTAGCGCTTTTGCTGATGATATTGCCGATCTTAGTGAGCCGCTAAAAATGATGTACGCGCCAGACGCTGAAAACAATGTTCAGTCGATCCGTCGAGCCATCGAATGGCAGTTCGACGCGATATGTGATGAAGATGCAACTACGCGGTTCATTAAGCACTGTATCGGCCTGGAAGCGCTGCTCGCAGAGCAGTCCGAAGAGATGGGAATAACTGAAAAACTGGCCGATAGATGCGCGTTCTTACTCGGCGATACTTCTGAAGAGAGAGAAAAGCGTCGCAGAATGATGCGGGAAGTGTACAGACTGCGGTCGAAAATTGTGCACGGTTCCGTATCTGGACTTTCACATAAAGACACACTAATCAGTTCTCGTGCGAGCAATCTTTTAAATGCACTTTTAACCGTAGAGCTCGATTCTGTTGAGAAGTGGTGGGCAAAACGCCATAAACGAACACCGAAGAGTTGGCCCGTAATATGAACGTGTTCATTCGCTCATAGGTTCATAGCCTATCGGGGGTTCGAATCCCCCTCTCTCCGCCAGAATACGAAAGCCCTTGATCTTCAAGGGCTTTTTCTTTT
>Ga0308160_10003460_pt1 | contig 17785 bp, 26 predicted proteins | sample PhyFR1_FD_201036 | JGI IMG/M metagenome (GOLD analysis project Ga0308160, IMG submission 201036) | Phyllosphere microbial communities from UC Gill Tract Community Farm, Albany, California, United States - DLSLF.R1 | ecosystem: Host-associated > Plants > Phyllosphere > Unclassified | place: USA...
CTGACGAGGAGGTCATCGGCGGCTTGAGAAGGAATCAGAACGTGTCGGCCGACGTGGCGCGCTCGATGTCGTCCGCCAGACGCTTCTGCTCTTCTTCTAGCGCGGCGATGAGCTCGCCGTCCGCGTCGGCCTGCTCCTGAAGGAGCGAGATTTCGAGTGTCTTTGGTGGGTGGGCGAGAATGACATTGTCAGCGACTCGCCCACAAAACTGGAGCAGCCCATGCACAGTGCAGCTCACCTTGCTTGACGACTCCTCTTCGAACTTGGCCCGGAGGGCGGCTTCCTCGCTCATCTTAAGCTTGATCTCCGTGATCTCGCTGCGCGGGCAAGAAGCGAGACGATACAAGAGGGTCAGCGTAACTTTCCAGGATGGGTCAAGAAAGCGGCCGGGTGGACGTACGCCTCAAGTTCAGCGACTCTGCAGATCGCGAGATGCATGCCGGTCAGATCATTCCAGGCCATCAATTGAAATCAGGAGGCACTCACTTGCGGGTGTGAGCCTCGTGCATCTTGGTCATCGGCGAGTTGAGCGAGTCGATGCCGTTGCGCGGGCTGCTGGGTGGCGTACGGTGCTCGCCGACCCGCGCCAGAGCTGCATCGCCGGCCCGGCTGATCAGCAAGGGATCCGGAACTGAGAGGGTTGCGAGGAAACGGACCCTTGTTCTTGAGCTCGCGCTCGTCCTCGAGTTGCTGACGCAGCGCCTCAACCTCCGCGAGGCTGGCGGCCATCGCCTCATCAGCAGCTCGCTTCACTGCCTCGACCTCTCGAACTCGGGCGACCGAAGCCTCCTCTGATTCCTTGTTGCGGTTCTCCGACAGCATCTCGATCTGCTGGACGAGGCTTGCCTTCGTCAAGTTTGCCGACTCTTGGTGAGACTCGAGCTCCTCGCGCAGGTTAGCGATCGTCCGGGGGAGCTGCTCTGCGGCCGAGTCGGCCGACGTAGACGCTGGCGCCGACCGCGCAACGTTCAGGTCGGCAGTGACAGCGTTGATCTGGCCGCGCAGGGCATGCAGCTCGGAGTCCTGCGCAGCCGCGTCATGCTTTGCCCGGCCGAGGTCTTCGCGGTGAGCTGGTGCGGGACGAGATCGGACAGTCAGCAAATGGGATAGGTTGGGAGACAGGCACGAGTAAAAGCAGGACCTACTCTGGAGGTCAAGCGTGAGACTCGTAATCTCCTTCGAGTGCTCAGCCTTCATTGACGTCTCCATCGACTGGAGGCTCGACTGGAGGGCCTCGACTTCGCTCGTATGCGCCGTCCTGTTGGGGAGGCAAGTCAGAACGCGACTCGATGACCTGCGACAAGGTCTTGGTGCTCACCGCAGCTGTTCGATCGTGGTCTCGTACTCCTTGCGCAGCGACGAGAGCTCTCTGGAGTGGTCTGCGCTGGCCTCGTTCTTGGCCGTCTCGAGTGTCTTGGTCAGCTCGAGAGCCTGAGAAGAGCGAATGGCCTCCAGCTCGGCCAGATGCTTGGTCGACAGCGCCTGGAAGCGAGTAGAATGGCAGGATGAGTGTCAGTGCAGCAGGCGACAGGACGAGAGCGGAACGACAGACCTCAAGGTCGGCCTTAATCGTCTGCAGCAGGCCATCCTTTTCCACCGACTCGGTCGAGCGTTTGAGAAGGAGGTCATCAAGCTCCTGTTTGATCGACCGCTCCTTCGCCGCCCATTCAGCTTCCGTCGAGGCTGTCGCATCGACCTGAGCCGCGGTGATAGCCTGCTCGAGGGAGGCAGCCTGAGACTGCCGAAGCTTCTCAAGCTCTTGCTCGTGAGCGGCAGTGAGCCGCTCGAGAGCCTCGTTGAGGTGGCCCTAGGGGTATAAAAGGCCGTTTCATGAGCGATCGACGCAGCGCAGACGCTCGGCAGGAAAGCGAACCTTGTCTTCGCTCCGAAGGCGTTCGTGATCGGTGGTCGCCGCAGCGAGAGCTTCCGAAAGTGCGATCTGGTGGGCGCTCTTCAAGTCGCCGATAGTCTGGTCGCGGCTCGCGTCGTAGCTCTCGTTCTGGCTACGAGCAGCACTGGCATCCGCTTCCAGCTGCTGGATGCGGGCTTGGAGCGCATCGACTTGACTCGTCTGAGAAAGGCGGAGGCTCTCGGCTTCCTCTCGAAGTGCCTGCAGGGTGCAGGGGCCAGTGTTCTTCGGCGGTCAGATGACTTGCGAGCGGGCATAAGTGTCGAGGCAGAAAGTGAACCTACGACCATCTCTGCACGGACTTTGTTCAGCTCTGCCCGCGTGACCTCAGTCTCGTCGGTCGCCGCCTTGAGCGCCTCCTGAGCAGACTGGAGCGCCCCGTGAGAACCATGGTTAGTGACCAGTGCTGGAAGGACAGGAGGAGCCCGGCCGATCTCACTCACAGTCAGCTCCTTCTGAGACGCCTCGTGAAGGGCAGCAATCGAGCCAGCGTGGCTAGTCGCATCGGCGATCTGACTCTCCAAACCGGCAATATGCTGCTGCAGTGTCTCGACGCGAGCGTCGCTGCCGCGCTTCTCGTCCTTGTGGGCGTTAAGCTCGAGCTGCAGGGCGTCGTGCTGTCGCTGCAGGGATGAGCTGCGAGAAGTCGAGCCATGCCGTCAGATTGCTGCCGCCCGTGCCTGCTAAGGTCGAATCGACGTACAGGGTGCTCCGAAGCGTATCCTCGTCCTCGTTCCGGGACTTGCGCTCATGGTCGAGGATCTCCCGGACGGTTGCGAGCTCGTTTCGCGACGTTTCCACGTCGCTCTCGAGCTGATCGCGCAGGGCAGCCAGTTCCGTCTCCTTGGTCGCCAGCTGCCCTCGACTGCTCTCCAGGTCGTCCGACCTGGCGATCGTCGCCTTCAGCTCGTTTAGCTCGGCCTGGGTCGACGTCAGAGCATCGCGTAGGGCGGCGACCTCTGACTCGTCCTGGACATCCTCCGCCGCAGGTGCTGGCGCAGAACGCTCGTCGATGGTTTTCTGCGCGGATGCCAGAGCCGCCTCGAGATATGCGATCTGCCAGGCCAGTCAAAATCAGCGCTCTGCTCTGATGGCCATCACGAGCTGGAAGTGCATGCGCACCTTGTCCTCTAGCTCCTGACGCCCAGGCTTGGCGCCTGCGACCGCCGTTTTAACACCCGGGCCGAGAGTCTTGCTGAGCGGAGCGCGATCAACCGACCTCATCGTCCCAACGGCGGCCCGGGGGGCTGAGCTGACGGACATGCTCTGCCTCGTGTGACCGGGTCTGGCAGCCGCGGCCGGAGCACCAGTCCCAGGGAGGGCTCGCCTGACACCGGTCGAGCTGGGAGCGCCCAGGCGGGGAGCAGCAGAAGCACGCCGGGCGGCAGCAGTCGATGCAGCCGGGTTCGAAGACTCCTTGCCGTTGCTGGTGGTCGAGGGCGCCGGCGAGGGGCCAGTCCGTCGAACGGCAGACGGTCCGGCGCTGGCGGTGCGCGCGTGAGCGGTAGCCACACCGTCAGAAGGACGGGCAGAGGCAGGGGGTAGCATGGAGGTCCTAGAAGAGAACAGGCTTTCCGTCAGACTCTGGACGCTGGGTAGGAACAGCGAGTGAGGCCGGACCTCTTGGCGGCCGTCGTCGAGGACGTTGCGGAGGCGCCGACACGCGACGTAACAGGACGCGCGCCGGTAACCGAGGGCGCAGTCCGGCTGTTTGATGTAGAAGAAGCACTCGAACCTGCGGGACGGGCGGAGGGGACGGCCGCCTTGCGGGCGAGGGTCGACGTCGCCGTCGTCGGCCGGGTGACGGCGGTCGGCTTAGAGCCAGCAGGTGCGGTGGTCCGGGCGGCTGACGTTGCGGTCGGACGTGACGTTGCCACGGAGGGTCGAGCTGTCGGCTTTACTGCTGCAGTGAGAGTGGGCATGGGTCAGACATCAGAAGGCAGGGCAGTTCGCTCGCCCGCCCGGGGCAGTTGACCCCACCCCCCCCCCCATCCCCCTCGCCTGGGTGCACTGCGCGGCAGCGTCCGAGCCGCCTCATGCTCAGTGTTCTCATTTGAGGAGCAACAGATGGCTGGAGGGGATAGAGAGAGACGTGTCGCGTACCTGAAGAGCTAGGTTTGCCCTCGAAGGCCTTACGTGCGTTGGCGACGAGATTGCCGGCCGGCGCCAGGACCTTCTTGACCTTCTCACCGAGGCCGTGCTCTTTCGGAGGCTCGTCGGCAGGCACGTCGCCCTCGATGTCATCCTTGTCGACAGGAGCCGCAGGCTCAATCGCCTTATCTTGGACACTCGGTCCGTTCGTCGAGGGCGATGGCGTTGGAGGCGACTCTTGAAAGGAGGTGGGGGCCGTCGACGAGTCGACAGGGGGAGGAGGTTGGGCCCAGTCGTCGGCAGCGTCGGCGATCCTAGCGGCGTCCTCCTCGCTCGTCTCGAGCTGATGCTCTGGCTCCAGCTGCGTGACAGGATCGAGCTGAGCGCTAGCCGTGGCCTGCTTGGTGTCGACGGCCAGGCCGAGTGCCGGCGAGAGATCTGGCGGCGGCGTCGAGAGCGTCCGGTCGCGGGTGCCTTCAAGCGGGGGCTCGTCGGCGAGGAGCTGGTGGTCGCCGTGGCTGTCGGTCGAGTCAGTGGCGACGGCGTACGAGTTGTCGTCGGGTCTGGACTGGTCTTCCATGCTGCGGCGGTCCAAGATATGGTGTGGCAGGGAAGGGGATGGGTCGGTGCTGGAGATGGGCGGGCAGATCAAAAGGAAGGCGCGTCCTCGAAGGGTCCGAGCTGCTGCTGCTGCTGGGCTGGAAAATGGCAGTCGGGCTGCGCGCGGTACTTCGAGCCAGCGCCAAACGCGCGAGTGACGGTCTTTCAGGCGACTCTCGAGCAGGCCGGACGAAAAATATGTCGATACAAGTGGGGGCAGTAAAGGCAAGAGAAGCGTACAGCGGCCAGTCGAGCAGAGCAGATGGCGGGGCAAGGAGAGGCAGGCGACGACGCGCGCGCGCCAGAGCCGCTCAGTACCGGTCGAGACCGGCGAGCTTGCGGCCGACGTCGGTCAGGACGGGCATCGAGGCCGGCTTTTGGCGGACCTTCCAGGCAGCGTCGCCAGGTGTCGGGGCAACGTTGGGCTAAGAGATCGCAGAGGAGAGGGAAGGTCAGCGGAGGCCAAATCGAGCAGTCAGAGGCCCAAGTCAAGTCCAATGCCTAGCCAGGGCCAATTGAGTCCTCTGCTTAGGTTCGTTCAGGCAGAGGGAAAAAGAGGCTAGGATATACGTACCAGTACCTGGAAGCTCACGGCGTCGTGGGTACAGTTGAGCTGCTGCTCAAAAGCCGCCCGCTTGGCCGCATACGTCTCGTCCGAGGCAAGCGCAGCGGGCTTGTAAGCGACGTCTGAAGGCACGAAAACACAGATCGTTGTCAGGATGCGTGACCCGCTCGCATCATCGCACGTAGGGGGCTGTCGGACGTACAGGTAGCGATCCGCGGATTCTTGGCGAGCGGGACCGAGCCATAGTGGACGGTTCGAGAGTCCCAGAGGATGAGGTCACCGGGGCCGGCGACAACCTTCTCCCAGTAGCAGCCCTTGTCCTTGATCATCCAGTCGATCATCTCGGGCGTGTGGTGGTACGAGTCGGCCAGCGTCCAGCCGCCCTCCGGTTTCTGGTGGTCGAAGCGGGCGAAACACTCGTTGAACTGTAGGACAGAGATACTATGTTTCAGCATAACCTCGCGCTTGCAGCTGCTTGGAATTGGAGGGGGTGTGGACGGACGAGCTCCTTCGAGCCACGGAGGACCATGAGGCCGCCGTCGAGCGGGCCATTGGGTGCCAGGTTGGCGATGCCTTGGACGCAATGCAGGAACTGCCTCGTCGGGCTTTGGTCGACGTGCGGCCAGGGCTTGCTGATCTCCTTGTCCTTCTCCTTGTCGAGATCGAGCGGGATGCTTGTGTTAAAGCCATCGAAGCTGACGAGGAGTTCGTTCGTGCCCCAAATCCGGGCGAAGGCGTCGATGATGCCGGGCTCTTGCCGGATATCCCAGGCGTGCTGCTCATGACCGCACGAGTACCCATTGTAGAGCCCGCCGCGATGCGAAAAAGGCAGCTTGGAGCTCTCCCAGGTCGACGGATCGTTGCGGTCGAAGCCCAGGCCAAACGACTCGAGGAAGGCGTATGCCGCGCTGGCGTACTGCTCGGCGCGGTCGGCCGGAATCGCGCCCTTGACGACGACGACACCTGGAGGGAGGCAAGACGATCAGCCGCCAGGTCGGTCGAGTCAGGCGCTTGCGGACAACGCACCCTCCTTGAAGAGCTCATCTCGGAAGTCGCCGTGGGTGTGGCTGGCCATCTGGGCGAGCGTCGCTTGGACGTTCTTGTAGGCCGGCGAGGCCGTGTCGATCGCCTTGGGGCCAGGCTGCTTCTCAAACTTGAGCGCGGGCGCCGGCGTCGGGGGCAGCATAGCGACAGACATGGTGCAGGTTGAAGATGTGGGTGTGGTCGAGAGGGATGAGGATTGTAGGGTGAAAGCCCGCTCTTGAGCTGGTAGCAGAGGGCCGTCTGCGGAGACGCCTCGGAGCTCGGGTCGGAGGAGGTGGAGGAGTTTCGCCCGCGGCAGGGACGGCCTCCGCCGAACCTCGCCGAACCGTGGGCGGGGTCGGTCATTTTCCTGCCGCTGCCCAGCGTAACCACCGACGCTCGACAGCCAGCAGGGCTCGCGCGCGCACGCAAGACGACTGAGACGATATCAGCCAGCTCGACTGTCGTCTGAATGCTCGCTCGTCGCGAACTGCCTCCACCATCGTCGACCCGCTTAGCAACGCCTCTAGCGATACACCTCCACCCGCTAGTGGAGTGAAAGCTAGTCGTTCATGAAGGGAGTCATCATAGAGTCTGCGTCTAGCCACCCATGCCGTCGGAGTCGCGCCGCCAGCGCCGGACGGGCGTTCGCTGCTTGCCGAGCGCGAGCTTGGCAAGCTTGAGCGGCGAGCGGCCGAGAGGGTACTCGCCGTTGCCGCCGCCGACGTCGGTCCGCCAGCCGGGGGCGTCCGCGGGCACGCCGTCGACGCCAGGGACGCGCGTCGTCTCGCCGAGCCTGTCGCCAAAGGCGCCGAAGGCCGACTTGTCGGCAGTCTCGCGCTGGAAGCCACCCCGGCCGCCAAACTTGGCCGGCAGACGCGCCCAGCGGTGCCGGTCCTCGAACGGCACCGGCTTAGTAGCCGTCTTGATCGCCATCGCCGGCAGAAGCTCGCCGGGGCGGACGTCGCGGCCACTCGGCTTCTTTGGCAGGTGTTCCGGCCTAAGGTGGGTCGGTCGGGACACAGGTGGGGCATGTCAGCGACTGATCTGCGGCGGCGGCTCGGGTGTGCCCAACCAAACTGACAGCTGGTCCTTGATCGCGATGGATCCGTAGCGCTTGCTGCAGGAGAGATGGCGGAGAGGATAGATCGGGCGGTGAGCGATGCCTTTCGCCCAACTAGGCGCAAGCTAGGGACGCACCCTTCAGGAACCGGCGGCCGCAGGTCGTACTCCATCGTCGCCTTGCCGAAGACGGTCTCCTCTGCCCGCAGCATATCCTGAGGCATGAGGCAGGGACAGTCAGAGATGACTTCCTGTCGTGGGCGGGGCCGCCGACGGAGGAAGGGGGAGGACGCACCCGGTAAGCCTCTGCCTTTGCCCGAAGCTCGCCCCGCGCCTCCCCTGGCCGGTACCGGAGCGCCTTTCGGATCGCATCCTTCAGGAACCAGTTCGAGTACTGGTCGAGGATCTCTGCATCAAAGATGTCGACCTTGCGCAGCGCCCGCCTGTGAGGTTAGACGGGGTAAGGCTGTGGTCAGCGTCACATGGCCCCCGAGGTTGAGGGCGTCCGGCCCGAGGGGGAGTGGGTCGACGGGAAGCGACGCACAGCTCCTCCTCGTACATCTTGCGTCCGAGCTTCCGCGCGAGCATCTCGAAGCGCAGCTCTCCCGGTCCATCGACGAGCTCGAGAACGGCCATGTCGGCTCGGTCGCCAACGCGGCTGCCCGTCAGGTGGATCCGGGCGTAGCCGCCGGGTCGCTCGACGTAGCGCTCGCGCAAGATCGTGTGCAGCGCCGGCATCGTCACCCGGTGATTGAAGAGCCACGACTGGGTCGCGCCAAACGACTCTGGCGTTCCCTTCCGGGCCGAGGTGATCACCTACGAGGTGCGAGAGCGAAGAGCAAGGAGGGCAGCGGTCCGCTAGATCAGCTGGAGCTCGAGACCGAGACGGAAAAGAGGGGCTGAGTCGATGCCGGGGCGACCTGGGCTGAGACCGAGATCGACTCGATGATGAATGGTGGACGCACCTTCTCGAGCACCTTCTTGGCCGCCTTAGCTTTGGCGACCGTTGTCTCGATCTGCCCATGCTCAATGACGGAAGAGACGAGCCCTCTACGACAACGAAGGGGACGAGAGAGGGTCAGCGAGCTCTCTGGTTGACGCAGCGGCGGCCGGGAAGCGCTGCTTCCGCGAGTGGGGGACAGACCGGAGAAGCGTCTTGACGGGCCGCGAGCCCTTTGTGAACTTGGCGAGCTGTTTGCCGTGGCTCTGAGGCATCGTTGGCAACGGGACGGACGGGTGAGGGGCAGGGAGGGAAGGAGAGGGCGGCGTAGGCTCGCAGCGAGCGCGCGAAATCGGGTCCGGGTCGATCCCCAGATGGGGCCCGGATCGGGGGCCGGCGACTACGGGCCGAGATGCGGTCGACGACACTGGTCGCCGCTGCTGCTGATCCTCGCCTCTCTCCATCCCTCCGCCTCCGCCCCTTCCCTCTGCTCTCGTCCGATGCTCGTCTTCTCTGCCGCCCGCCGGCTCATGCAGCCCTCCCGCAGCGCCGTCCGTGCTCTCTCAACCTCGGCCCGCCTGGCTGCCGCCGGAGGCGAGTCGACGAGCCCCGACCACGCCGCCAACCTCGCGACCGGCTCGCCTCAGACGGCCGTCTCGTCGACGGCGCCAACCGGCGCGGTCGTCGAGCAGGCGACAAACATGCCCAAGACGTGCGTGCCTTCCAGCGGCTTATCGGGCGCAGCGTGTCGAAGCCGGCTTAAACATCGCTGACTGCGTCGCGTCGCACGGTCGTCCCCGCAGGTGGTCGCCGAGCCAGCAGCCTCGAGACGTCGCCTATGACGGCGCCCGCTTCGAGCAGACGGCGCTCGACGCCCAGCCCCGGCCGCTCAGCGCGATGGAGATGATCGCCAAGGTGCCGGTCATGATGATCCAAGGCCGCAAGGCGGTCTGCGACGGAGGTGCGTACCGAACTGGCTCTTCCGAACGACTCAATTTCCGCCAATCTGAGGGGTTGCGAACATGATCGGCCCCTACGAGTGCCTCAAGCTGACCTGTCCCTCCTGCAATACCCATCGCGCAGGAGGAGGTGCCCTCGGCCACCCCAAGGTCTACATCAACCTTGACCAGCCCGGCCCGCGGTCATGTGGCTACTGCGGACTGAGGTTCGAGCAGGATCCGCACCACCACGGCGCGCACGCCGCCCACTAGAGGCTGGGCGACGGGCAACGAGAAGGCAGCCGGTACGGCCGACGGTCTCATACCGGTTTATTGAGACGCAGCCGCGGTCCGATCGGAAGGGAGGACGACAAGAGCTGAGGACGACATCGGCGCGGCGGTCGGGCTAGCGCACATATCATGACCACATCTGCAAGCAAATCAGCCGAGCCATCCCGCTGACGACAGATGTCTGCACGAGGAGGCCCTGTATGTGCGGCTGACCTGGTCCCCGGCCGATATCGCCAACATCCAGCGTGGTTGCGCCACGGGTCCAGGCTGAGCCAGCCGGCGTCTTCACGGGACGACATCTTCCGACCGCGGAGGACCATCTACGCGAGGAGGCCGACCCGCAAGCCATCTGGCACTCGCGGGTTCTGGTGTGCTCTAGGAAACAGGCGCGGCATGTCGGCGTGAGCACCGGGCATGCGCGCGGATCATACCGGACCGGGGATAGTGTCCGCACCCCCCCGGGCGTCCTCACAGCCGGCTTATGTTCTTCATTCAAGCTTCTTTCATCTCTCTATTCAGCAGTCGACCCCTGACCTTCCCGCCTGCTTCTAGTCTTGACGATCATCTTTGATCTGGATATGCGTTCGGGCAGCGACAACGAAGGCCCGCATCGTCTGCGTCGTGCCTGATGATGATGCCGCCATTCCAAATTGTTATTCCCTCCATCCTGACAACACCCAGTTCCGAGACGATTACAGCTGTGCTTGCCTGGCGCTACCGATGTTTCAGGCAGTGCAGCTCGTCGGCCTCGACGCAAGCTAAGAGAGAAAGCACAATCCAGACGTCGACGTGGCGCAGCTGCAGCGGAGTTTGCCGCCTGGGGATGATTTCGGCCGTGGGCGAGTCAACCGAGCAGCCTTGACCTTGCCCTCCCACTCGGACCCTCGACACTTCAGCTCTTTGCAGACACCCCAGCATGCTCCGCTCGGCCGCTTCCGCCTTCCGTGCTGCCTCCCGGGCTGGACCCGCGGCGCGCTCCGTCCGCTACGCCTCCTCCCTCGAGGTGAGCCTCCGCCACCGCCCTTGGTTGCTGCCTCCGCCGCCCTAGAGCTCCGAGCAAGCGCAGCCGACCTGACTCGTCCCGACCCTCGTTGCCCCTGTCTCGTTCTCGCTTCCAGGCCAATAAGAGCCACCTGAAGCCGTCGCACCCGGATCAGCCTGCACCGGCCGACGTGACGACGTTCCTGGAGCAGCAGGCCGAGGGCCTCCTCTCGACCTACGCCCGGCCGCCCATCGTCTTCACCCACGGCAAGGGCAGCGTTATCTACGACACCCAGGATCGGGCATACCTCGACTTTTCGGCCGGCATCGCCGTCAATGCGCTTGGGCATGCAGATGACCAGGTGCGAACCCGTCATCATTTGCGGCCTGGCCGGAGACCGGCATGGCCAGGTGGTCAGGAGCGCGAGCTGACCCCCCTCCCGCCCCCCCTCGCCCTCCCCTCCGCACCTTGCCGACGACTACGGTTCGCCACAGATCGCCGAGATTATGTACGACCAGGCGAAGAAGCTTATCCACTCGTCCAACGTCTACCACAACGAGTGGGCCGGCCCGTGCGCCAACCTGCTCGTCGACCTGACCAAGGAGCACGGCGGCCTTGGCCTGACACCGGCGTCCAAGACGGCCGACAACTCGTCCGGCAAGGTCTTCTTCGCCAACTCGGGCACTGAGGCCAACGAGGGCGCGCTCAAGTTTGTGCGCAAGTTTGCCAAGGAGAAGTACCCCGACCAGCCGGCCAAATCGGAGATTGTCTGCTTCGAGCGCGCCTTCCACGGTCGCACGCTCGGCGCCCTCTCGGTCACGCCCAATGCCAAGTACCAGGACCCGTTCGCGCCGCTCTTGCCTGGCGTCAAGGTCGGCAAGATGAACGTCGAGGAGGGCCTCGAGGAGCTCATTAACGAGAACACGGCTGGTCTCATCGTCGAGCCGATCCAGGGAGAGGGTGGCTTGTACGAGGCCGAGATGCAGTGGCTCGGCAAGGTCGTCAAGCGCGCGCGAGAGGTCGGTGCCGTCGTCGTCTTCGATGAGATCCAGGTACGTCACCCGTCCCCCTTCCCGATGCTTCCGGGCCGATCGCTGTATGCTGAAGTCCCTTCGCTGCGGACCCGATGCAGTGCGGCCTCTTCCGGACTGGAACGATGTGGGCGCACTCAAAGTACCCGGCCGAGGCGCAACCTGATATCGTGACGATGGCCAAGCCGCTCGCCAATGGCATTCCGATCGGCGCGATCCTCGTTCGGGACGAGGTCGTCAAGGTCGTCACCGTCGGCTCGCACGGCACCACGTTTGGCGGCAATGTCCTCTGCACCCGGCTCGCGCACCACGTCCTCCAGCGCCTGTCGACGCCGTCGTTCCTCTCGGAGCTCGAGTCGACCTCGACCCACCTGTCGACGCTCCTTCACCGCCTGCCGACGCTCTTCCCAACCCTGATCCCGGCCCCTCCCCGCGGCCGGGGCCTCATCCTCGGCATTCCGTTCTCCAACACGGCGATGCCCGGCCGCTTCGTCGAGCTCTGCCGTGAGCGCGGCGTCCTGCTCCTGACGGCCGGCACCGACTGCGTTCGAGTCCTGCCCAGCCTCAATGTCACCAAGGAAGAGTGCGAAAAGGCGGTCGCCGTCATGGAGAGCGTCGGCGAGGTCATGGTCGAGGAGGGCTGGACCAAGGACGGCAAGGTGCACGTCCCTTAGACTGCCCGCGGAGGGCGACGCGTTGTACACTCTCTCATCAGGCTCTTTCATTATAGAAGTTTGTCTCAAAGATTTGGCGTCTCGAGCATGTGTCGCCGCTCACTCTTGGCGTCGGCCCGCCGCAGGCAGGCAGACACGCAGTGGCCGGGGCGTCGCGCGTCGAGCTCAGCCCCGCCAACTCAACTCTCATCTGCCCGACTGCTCGTCCCCCTCTCCGACCGACCTCTCCTTCAGACCAGCAATATGTCGTCCGCCTACTTTGAGGTCTTCTCGCCGGACGCTCCGACGTCGTCCAAAGCTGTCCAGAGGCGGTACGATGAGGCGTCGGCGCTTCTCAAGGGCAAGCGTCGAGCGGTCGATCAAGGTCCGCTCATCTCCTTCCTCCGAAGCCGGCCAGCTCGCCTAGACTCGCTCGCGCTGGCAGATCCTGAGCAGGAGGGCTAACTAGTCGTGCGTCGCCTCCGGTGGAACAGAGTCGAATGCGCTAGAGCAGTTTGCCATGGCGGCTCTCGCCCTCGGCAAGATCCAAGAAGCTGAGGTCGGTCCCGAGCGCTCTCCGCTCCCGGTCCCGGCCATCTGCTCTGGCCCTAGGCCGTCGACGCTGACAGAAGCCGTCTGCGTGCTACCCACCCAACAGGCGGCCATCGAGAAGCTCACGAGTCGCTTCCCAGACTCTCCGCGGGTCGACGTGCTGCACGGGATGCAACTGGAGGCAAGCGGGCGCCAGCACGACGCCGTGCTCGTTTACCAGAACATCCTCGCTTCGGACGAGACCAACATCGTGCGCCCCCTTCGCGACTGCCTCCCATCTTTCGGCTCGGGGGCTGATCTCCTTCTCTGACGAACGTCGCAGCCGGCCAACCGCCGCCTTCTATCGCTGCCATCGCTCAGCACGAGCGATCGAATAGGCAAGCTGCTGGAGTACCTCGATGCGTACTACACCGACGTTGAGGGCTGGAACCTGCTCGGCGAGCTCTACTCGTCCCTCGGCCTGTCAGTGTCCTCTTCGGCATGATTCTGTCTCCAGACTGCTGACCGGATCGAGCCCTGCTACCATGCGCCGCAGCCACTCGCAAGCTGTCGCCGCTCTCTCGCACACGCTCCTGATCGAGGCCCAGTCGCCGCTGCGCTTTCTCAACCATGCAGAGGCTGCCTACGCCGCCGGCGACCTGCCGCTGGCGTTCAAGAGCTACATGCTCTGTCTCAACATCTGCGAGAAGCCCGGCGACGGCGAGGAGGACATCAGCCTCAAGGCTTGGTACGGCGTCAAGCTTGTGCGTGTCGTCTGCATCGGCCGTCTCGCCTCGATTGTCCCGCCTGCTGAACTTTGACGGATTTTCTCTACAGGTCACCCGGGCTCTGCTCGCGGCTGGCGGCTCGGCCACCTCGGCCTCGGGTGTCGCCGTGCCGACGACGGCCCTGCTGCAAGAGTTTGACGTGCTCGCGACCAAGTGGCTTGCGAAGATCTCGGCCAAGCCGAGCAAGGAGCTCGACGTCGAGCTGCTGAAGGCCGTCAGGGAGGGCGCCCTCGCAGGAGTGACCGGGGCCAAGTAGGTGGACATGCATCAATTATGGCTGTGCCGCGACCTTTGCGTTGAGCCTCTGGCGTCAACAATCGGCCGGGACGGCCGGGAGAGCGTGAGGTCGAGTCCAAGGAGGACGCTGCGTCGTTGCTGAACGCGAGCGGCGTCATATACGGCGCGCCGTGTCGTCGGTGTCGACGACGTGATGACTGGGCCATGTTCGGCCCGAGGCTACTGAGGAGACGTCGAAGGCCCCTTAGGGCGCTCGCATCCGGGTGACCTTCGGAAGCATCTGGTCAGGCAACATCGAGGTCAGCGCGCACCGAGAGGGCCAACAGGTGTGCAGGTCGGCCGCACGTCCTTCAAGTACATGACCTGCTTCATGCGCAGGTCGCGCTCCGCCTCCTCGCCCTTGCCGTCCCAGACGCGACGCTTGACGATGCGAGCGCCTCCGATGGCCTGGCCGTCGTCCGAGAGCCACAGCGCCGTGTAAGGCTCCAGCGTCTCCGAGGGCTCCTTCTCTGGATCGGTCCTGTCGGCCGGGTCGCTGTCGCCGGCGAGTGCGAGATCGGCGTCTACCGCCGGGAGGAGCGCGACGCCTGCGCCGAGCGAGCAGCAGTTGGTGATGCGCATCGTCGCCGGAACCGACGACTTGGGCCCAAATGTGTTGAAGTCACCGACGGACGACGCCTCGATCCGCGAGGCGACAGCGAGTAGATTCAGGTCGCCGATCATGAGCGGCTCCCGCTGGCGGTTGACGATGACGGCCTGCTCCTCGATGATGTTACAGGAGCCGATCCTGATGGGGCCATTGACCGCGAAGATGGTCGCCTTCGGGTGGACGATCGTGCCAGGTCCGATTGTAACGGCGCCACGGATGTCGGTGTCTTGGCAGACGACCGCTCTGGACGAGAACTCAAAGGCGTCCTTGCTGCAAGGAGGTCGCCCGGAGGTGTCAGTTGCCGGGCGCAGCGCGTTGCGAGCGCGAGTGGGCTCGTGCAAGGATGAGAGACCGACATGGCCATGGCGGCGTGGCGGGCAGATGTCAATCAGCGGCAGACCAACGCCGACTATAGAGACAGCACTAGGCAATACAGCGAGCGCAAAGACGTGAGTGCTCGAAAGGAAGCCAGGGGGCGTCCGGGAGGCGTCGTCGCTGTCGTCGTCGGCGGGCTTCGGGCGAGGCGAGGCGGGCGAGCTTCAAAGTCCAGGGCCTGACCATCTCGCCCAGCAACCGCCATCCGTCCCTAAACCCTTTGCAGCGCACTCGCGATGCCCGACAATCCTTCCTTCACGCCGGCCAAGCACTCGTCGCTCCGGACCGCCGTCGCCCAGATGGAAGACCTCGCGCTCTCGCAGCCGGCGACGCCCGGCTCGCACCCGCTCTCAACCCATCACTCGTCCTCGACGCCGTCGCTCTCGGGCCTCAACGACGCGCTCGAGGAGCACGCCCTCAAGCAGGAGAACGGCGAGAGTCTCGTCCAGAGCCCTGGCACGCGTGCTCGCGAGGGCAGCGAGGCGAGCGGCGACGGCGAGAAGGGCAACACCTTCTTTGGCGCGACGACCCCGCTGTGCGTCAGATCATCCGGCTCCCCACCTCCGGCCGCCCTCGGTCGGCTCGCTGCAGACTCATCACGTCTGCGTCCGATCCTTAGGAGCTGATCATGTCCTCCCGAATGTCGCTGCTCCTGCAGGCTCAACGAGCTCGACCGGAGCACAGCCCTCAGCAGGAAGAACTCGCGCGCGCCGACCCGAGCTCCGTCCGTTACGGGTATCGGCAACACCGGTGCGTCAGATGCCTGTCTCGACCGAGTGCTCTGGCATCACAAGCTGACCAAGTGGCTGGCTCTGACCATGCAGTCAGCAAGCCGGACTACTCGCGGGCCAAGATCGTTGTTGCGATGGTGCGTCTGCCCTTGGCACGTGGGGCTCGACCTACTTGCTGCCGATTGACCGGCCCCGTTCCCTCTGCCTCTGGATAGGTTGGCCTGCCGGCGCGCGGCAAGTCGTACTTGTCGAACAAGCTCATGCGCTACCTGCAGGTGCGTCTCGCTCTGCCGGAACTCTGCAAGCTCAAGCCGGAGGGGAAGGCCCTGACCTCGCCCGGGCTTGTCGCAGTGGCTCGAGTTTAACGTCAAGGTGTTCAACGTCGGCCAGCTGCGCCGGCGCAAGGCGCGCGAGCTGCCCAAGGGCCAGGTCAACCATGGCGAGAAGTACTTTGACCACTCGGATGCCGAGGCCAAGCGCGTACGCGAACAGCTGGCCGAGGAGTCGCTCGACACGCTGATCGACTGGCTCAAGCGAGAGGGCAACGTCGGCATCCACGGTAAGTGCTGCGCTCAAGGCCGGTGCGAAGCTGCGCTCACCTTGTTGTGACTTCCCAGATGCGACCAACACGACCAAGGCACGGAGGTGCGTTCATCGCCTGCCGCTCTCTCGACATCGGTCCACCGCTCACATCTGACCGCATCTCTCCTCGTCTTCGATAGAGCCGCCATCGCAGCCCGCGTGGCTAAGGAGCGCGGTATCCACCTCCTTTTCCTTGAGTCAATCTGCGACGACGTCTCGGTCATTGCGACCAACATTGCGCTCAAGGTCTCGTCGGGCGACCCAGACTACAAGGACATGACGCGCGAGGCGGCCGAGGCCGACTTTAAGCAGCGCATCGCCAATTACGAGAAGGTCTACGAGCCCGTCGACGAGCCCCACCTAAGCTATTGCAAGGTCATCAACGTCGGTCGGACAGTTGAGATTAACCGGATCGGTGGCTACCTCGAGTCGCGCGTCGCCTACTACCTCATGAATCTCCATCTCAAGCCGCGGGCCATCTTCCTCTCGCGGGTGCGCAGTGCTCCCTAGCCTCCTGCCCTAGCTGTTCGCTGAAAACTCGCCTCGCGATTGCTCACCCCCAAAGCACGGCGAGTCGATGTACAACGTCGGCGGTCAGATCGGCGGCGACTCGGACCTCTCGCCGCGCGGCCAGCAGTACTCCAAGATGCTGCCGTCGCTGATCCTCGACAACGTCGGTGACGCGCCGCTCCAGGTCTGGACGAGCACGCTCCGCCGGACGATCCAGACGGCGCAGCACCTACCCTACCCGAAAAAGACGTGGAAGTCGCTCGACGAGCTCGATGCCGGCGTCTGTGACGGCATGACGTACGAGGAGATCGAGGAGCGCTACCCAGAGGACTACCGCAACCGCGACGACGACAAGTTCAACTATCGCTACCGCGGCGGCGAGTCGTACCGGGACGTCGTCGTCCGGCTCGAGCCCGTCATCATGGAGCTCGAGCGGCAGGAGAACATTCTCATCATTGGTCACCAGGCCATCATCCGCTGCCTCTACGCCTACTACCAGGGCCATGCCCAGGACCAGCTGCCGTACATCAGCATTCCGCTCCACACCCTCATCAAGCTGACACCCAAGGCCTACGGCTGCGACGAGGAGCGGTGCGCCCTTTACGCTCTCGTCGCGGAGTCGCTCGCCCAGCGTCGGAACTGCTCGCTGACGACCCATCTCTCCCGCTCGGCGCTCTCAGCTATTCGCTGCCGATCGCCGCTGTCGACACGCATCGGCCTAAGCCGCCGTCGCGCAAGGCGTCGCCGACGTCGACGCCTAAGATCCCGGGCATGCACGGCAACCCGCTGCTGCGGCCGCTCACGGAGGGTGCCGCGGGCGGGGCTGGCAGCACGGTCGTGACGATGCCGTCGACACCGCGATCCTACTTTGGCGATGTGCGTCGTGTTTCTCAACCTCTTGGTCGGGACCTCTCCCGTCTGACAATACGGCGCCTGCTCGCCTTTGCAGGAGATCCTTCCAACTCACCCACCCAAGCACAAGCGGGCGCAGTCGCCTGCCGGTCCTGACGAGCACGTCGCCGTCCAGCCGCCGACGCCCAACAAGGGGACGACGCCAGAGGCAAAGCAGGAGCCGCCGCAGAAAATTCTGCTGACCGCGCCAGAGGACCCCAAGCCGGTGATCAAGTCGCCCGAGGCGTACTAGGTGGCGGCCGGCCTTCGTCTTTGTACCGCGTAGCACGGGAGGAGTCTGTCGTACATTCGGAACTGTATCATGAACGGTCTGACCCGTCGTGTTCAGGGCCAGAGCTATATTAGTCTAAGTGACGGGGGATTGAGGTGTAGATGGGGGGTAGAT
>Ga0308160_10003464_pt1 | contig 17775 bp, 15 predicted proteins | sample PhyFR1_FD_201036 | JGI IMG/M metagenome (GOLD analysis project Ga0308160, IMG submission 201036) | Phyllosphere microbial communities from UC Gill Tract Community Farm, Albany, California, United States - DLSLF.R1 | ecosystem: Host-associated > Plants > Phyllosphere > Unclassified | place: USA...
GACGTGGCCGAAGCGGGCCTGGAAGAACTGACCAAGCACGTCGACTCCCTGATCGTGATCCTCAACGAAAAGCTCGAAGACATCTACGAAGATGAATCGATGCTCGACTGGATGAAGCACGCCGACGATGTCCTGAACAACGCGGTGGCCGGTATCGCCGAGATCATCAACGTGCCGGGCCACATCAACGTCGACTTCAACGACGTCAAGACCATCATGGGCGAGCAGGGCAAGGCCATGATGGGCACCGCGACCGCCGCCGGCGTCGACCGCGCGCGGATCGCCGCCGAACAGGCAGTGGCCTCGCCGCTGCTCGACGGTATCGACCTGTCGGGCGCCAAGGGCGTGCTGGTCAACGTCACCGCCAGCCGTGGCCTCAAAGGTAAAGAGATCAAGGAAGTCATGGCCGCCGTGCGCGCCTTCGCCGCGCCCGACGCGTCGATCGCACAGGGCATCGCCTACGACGACGAGATGGGCGACGAGATCCGCGTGACCGTGGTCGCGACCGGCCTGGGCAAGAACAAGAAGACCATGCAACTGGTGCAGCCGCAGCAGGTGCAGCGCACCGGCACCTATGACGCGCCGGTGATGCAGGGCAGCTCGGCCCTGGCTGGCGGCCTGACCGCCGGCAAGGCCAGCCCCGACGCGCTGGGCGGCATGAAGCAGCCGGCCGTGTGGCGCCGCGAGCAGGCATCCGAACAGGTGCAGGCAATGCAGCGCAATGGCGTCGAGACGTACGATATTCCGGCGTTCCTGCGCAAGCAGGCTGACTAAAGCCGGTATTTGTTGGCGGCGCACGCCGCCGATGATCGAAGGGCCAGCGTGAGCTGGCCCTTTTGTTTTGGTGCGTGCTTGCACACCCAGCTTCTGCAACCGTCGTGGCAGCGGCGCGAACCTGGGTCGCCGCCTGCGCGGGGATGACGGTCTTGCGGGAGCAGGTCGCTGCACGGCGCGACAGGATCAGCGATAATGGCCGGATTCTCAAAACATCAACCAAGGAGCACACATGACGATCCAGATTGGCGAACGCCTGCCTGAAGGCGCACTGGCGGAATTCATCGAGAACGAAACCGAAGGCTGCAGCCTGGGGCCGAACACCTTCCAGGTAGCTGACCTGGTAAAGGGCAAGAAGATCGTCATCTTCGGCCTGCCGGGCGCGTTCACCCCGGGTTGCTCGGTGCAGCACGTGCCGGGTTATGTGAAGCACGCCGACGCTATCCGCGCCAAGGGCGTCGATGAAATCTGGTGCATCTCGGTCAATGACGCGTTCGTGATGGGCGCCTGGGGCCGCGACCAGAAAGCCACCGGCATCGTGCGCATGCTGGCCGACGGCAACGCCACCTTCACCAAGGCGCTGGGCCTGGACAACGATTTCTCGGCGCACGGCATGGGCACGCGCTCGAAGCGCTATGCGATGCTGGTCGAAGACGGCGTCGTCAAGAGCCTGGACATCGATGCCAAGGGCGTCGAAGCGTCGAGCGCCGAGGCGATGCTGCAAAAGCTCGGCTGATCAACGCCGCGCGCACTACCAACGGCGCTTCGGCGCCGTTTTTGTTCTGGCCAACCCCTATCAATCAGGAGCATCGAGCGTGAAGCGCCCATCCGGAAACCTGTACAGCATCTACGCCATGCTGCTCGCCGTCTTCATGTTCGCCCTGATGGACACGGCCATGAAGCTGCTGTCGGCGCGCTATCCGGCGCTGCAGGTCGCGGCCCTGCGCGCACTGTGCTCGCTGCCGCTGGTGGCGGCCTACGTGGCCTGGCGCGGCGCGTTCAAGGGCATCGTCCGGGTGCGCTGGTCGATGCATTTCCTGCGCGGCGTGCTGGGCATCGCGATGCTGGCGCTGTTCGCCTTCGGCCTGCGCAAATTGTCGCTGGCCGAAGCGTATTCGATCTTCTTCATCGCGCCGGCCCTGATCACGGCGCTGTCGGTGCTGATGCTCAAGGAACGCGTCGACCTGGCGCGCTGGGTCGCGATCGGCGTCGGCCTGTGTGGCGTGCTGGTGGTGCTGCGCCCGAGCGGCGCCGGTTTTCTCACCGTGGGCGGGCTGGCGGTGCTGGCCGCCGCCGCCTGCTACGCGGTGTCGGCGATCACGGTGCGGGTGCTGGCGCGCAGCGACCGTAACGAGCACACCGTGTTCTGGCTGATCGTGATGATTGCCGTTGGCGCCGGCGCGCTGGCGGCGCCCGACTGGGTGCCAATTCCGTCGAGCGAAATCCCGTTGTTGTGCGGCCTGGCGCTGTCGGGCTTTATCGGCCAGCTGGCCATTACCGAAGCGTTTTCGCGCGGCGAAGCGTCGAGCGTGGCGCCGTTCGAGTATTCGGCGCTGGCCTGGGGCGTGGGCATGGACTGGCTGCTGTGGCGCGCGCTGCCCGACGCCTGGACCATGGTGGGCGCGGCGATCATCATCGGCGCCGGCATGTATCTGATCCGCCACGAAAAGACGCATGTGGAATCGGAACATCCTTGAGCATTCGACGGCGACGTCGCTTGATTGCCACTAGGGAATAGGCGCCGTCAGCGCGCCGTAAAACGCTGGGCTATAATCGATTCATGCTGAAACAACGAACCATCAAGGAACTGGTCCGCACCACGGGTGTGGGCCTGCATTCGGGCCGCAAGGTCGAACTCACCCTGCGTCCGGCCGCGCCCGATACGGGCATCGTGTTCCGCCGCGTCGACGTCGATCCGATCGTCTCGATCCCGAGCAGCGCCGACGTGGTCGGCGACACCCGCATGGCGTCGGTGCTGATCAAGGACGGCGCGCGCGTTTCCACCGTCGAGCACGTGATGTCGGCCTGCGCCGGCCTCGGTATCGACAACCTGGTCATCGACGTCACGGCCGAAGAGATTCCGATCATGGACGGTTCGGCTTCGTCCTTCGTCTACCTGCTGCAGCAGGCCGGCGTCGAAGACCAGCCGGCGCTGCGCAAGTTCATCCGCGTGCTGAAAGACGTCGAGGTGCGCCAGGGCAGCGGCAACAGCGAGAAGTGGGCGCGCCTGTCGCCGCACGACGGCTACAAGCTCGACTTCTTCATCGAATTCAACCACCCGGCGGTGGATGGCACCATGCAGCGCGCCACGGTCGACTTCGGCGACATCACCTATGTGCGCGACGTCGCGCGCGCGCGCACCTTCGGCTTCATGCAGGATGTCGAGAGCCTGCGCGGCATGGGCCTGGCGCGCGGCGGCTCGCTCGAGAATGCGATCGTGATGGACGAGTACCGCATCCTCAATGCCGACGGCTTGCGCTACGAAGACGAGTTCGTGCGTCACAAGATCCTCGATGCGATCGGCGACCTGTATCTGGTGGGGCACCCGCTGCTGGCCAGCTACACGGCGCACAAATCGGGCCATGCGCTCAACAACGACTTGCTGCGCGCCTTGCTGGCCCAGCCTGACTCGTATGAGATCGTTACCTTTGACGAGCTCGGTACGGCGCCGCCGTCGTATGTGCAGCAGACCACGCGCGAGTGGGCGCAGAGCTGATTGCTGGCGAGTGCTGTCTTGCGTTTCGAGACACCGCCGGCATGGCGAACGGGTAGCGCAACCCTACCTGCGCTTGGCCGCCAGTGCCCGCAGCGCCGCCACCAGATCGTGATTCTGCTTGTTGTCGGGCAGCGAATCGGCCAGTTCTTCAAACGCCTGCACCGCCGTCGCCGGAAGCTCCAGGGTGCGCATCTGCGGGCGGTCGGGCAGGGCGCGGGTGACCTGCACCTTGATCCGCATCGATTCCACCTGCCAGCCGCGTCCCACCAGCGTGGCCTGCAACTTGGGCAGGCTCTGCTTCAGGCGCGCCGCCAGCGCCGAGCTCGGCACGGCCAGGGTCAGCACGCCTTCCTGGAACGACAGCACATCCGAATTATTGAAGATCGCCGGCAGCGCCTGGGCGCAGTCGGCCTGCAGGCGCGCCATGCGGTTGGCGGCCGGCAGCAGGCTGGCCAGGCGATCGTTGGAGCGCAGGAAATCGGTGGCGACGTGCGAGGTCTGCCGGTTCTTGGTGCCGTAGATATGGAAGGGGCGATTGGGAGGAGATTGCTGCATGCTTGGAACATACCACAGGACGCCCCATTTGCAAGCATCGGCGAGCCGATTGCGGCAAGGCAGTGACGGGCGCACGACAGGACGGCGCGCGAGCCGCCGTCAAGCGATGCAATTTGATAACATTCTCCACAGGAACGATCTTGTTATCCTGCCCCTCATCCCCAAGTGTGGCCGGGTCACATGATAAAATCATTAGTTATTTGCCTAACGCGGTCTTTGGTGCGTATCTGTTTGATATCATCTTGGCTCCCATCGTGGCTGCCTTTGCGGCGTATTTTTTAGAAACCAAGCATGTCATTACTGACCCAGATTTTCGGCAGCCGTAACCAGCGACTGCTCAAGCAATATCAAAAGACCGTGCGCGAGATTAACGCGCTCGAGCCGCAGATGGAGCAGCTGTCAGACGAGCAACTGCAAGCCAAGACCCCGGAATTCAAGGACCGCGTGGCCAAGGGCACCTCGCTCGACGACATCCTGCCGGAAGCGTTCGCCGTCTGCCGCGAAGCGGCCAAGCGCGTCATGAAAATGCGCCACTTCGACGTCCAGCTGATCGGCGGCATGGTCCTGCACCAGGGCAAGATCGCCGAGATGGGCACGGGCGAGGGCAAGACCCTGATGGCAACGCTGGCGGTCTACCTGAACGCGCTGTCGGGCAAGGGCGTGCACGTCATTACCGTCAACGATTACCTGGCCCAGCGCGATGCCGACCAGATGGGTCAGCTGTACGGCTGGCTCGGCCTGAGCACCGGCGTCAATCTGTCGCAGCTCGACCACGGCAGCAAGCAAAGCGCCTACGGTTCGGACATCACCTACGGCACCAACAACGAATTCGGCTTCGACTACCTGCGCGACAACATGGTCTACGACCTGCGCGAACGGGTTCAGCGCGGCCTGAACTTTGCCGTGGTCGATGAAGTCGACTCGATCCTGATCGACGAAGCGCGTACCCCGTTGATCATTTCCGGCCAGGCCGAGAACCACACCGAGCTGTACCACAAGATCAATGGCGTGCCGCCGCAACTGACGCTGCAGATCGGCGAAGAAACGCCGGACGGCAAGGGCAAGATCGAAGTCCCGGGTGACTACACCAAGGACGAAAAGGCGCACACCGTGCTGCTGACCGAAGCCGGTCACGAAAAGGCCGAGGCGATCCTGACGCAGATGGGTCTGCTGCCCGAAGGCGCGTCGCTCTACGACGCCGGCAACATCACCCTGATCCACCACCTGTACGCGGCCCTGCGCGCGCACGTGCTGTACCACAAGGACCAGCACTACGTGGTGCAGAACGGCGAAGTCGTGATCGTCGATGAATTCACCGGCCGCCTGATGACCGGCCGGCGCTGGTCCGATGGCCTGCACCAGGCGGTCGAATCGAAGGAAGGCGTCAAGATCCAGAACGAGAACCAGACCCTGGCCTCGATCACGTTCCAGAACTACTTCCGCATGTACGCCAAGCTCGGCGGCATGACCGGCACCGCCGACACCGAAGCCTACGAATTCCAGGAGATCTACAGCCTGGAAACCGTGGTGGTGCCGCCCAACCGTCCTTCGCAGCGCAAGGACCGCCAGGATCAGGTCTACAAGACTTCGCAAGAGAAGTACAACGCGATGCTGATCGATATCCGCGACTGCTACGAGCGCGGCCAACCGGTGCTGGTGGGCACCACCTCGATCGAGAACTCCGAGCTGTTGTCGGGCATCCTGAGCGAAGCCAAGCTGCCGCACAACGTCCTCAACGCCAAGCAGCACGCGCGCGAAGCCGAGATCGTGGCGCAGGCCGGCCGTCCGAAGATGATCACCATCGCCACCAATATGGCCGGCCGTGGTACCGACATCGTGCTGGGCGGAAATATGGCCAAGCAGATCCAGCTCATCGAAGCCGACACGAGCCTGGCCGACGCCGACAAGGCCAGCCAGTCGCAGACCCTGCGCGACGAGTGGCAGTCGCTGCACGACCATGTGGTCAATGCCGGCGGCCTGCACATCATCGGCACCGAGCGCCACGAATCGCGCCGCGTCGACAACCAGCTGCGCGGCCGTTCGGGCCGCCAGGGCGATCCGGGTTCCTCGCGCTTCTACCTGTGCCTGGACGACGCGCTGCTGCGCATCTTCGCGGGCGACCGCGTGCGCGCCGTGATGGACCGCCTGAAAATGCCGGAAGGCGAACCGATCGAAGCGGGCATCGTCACCCGTTCGATCGAATCGGCCCAGCGCAAGGTCGAGGCGCGCAACTTCGACATCCGCAAGCAGCTGCTCGAATACGACGACGTCGCCAACGACCAGCGCAAGGTGATCTACACCCAGCGTAACGAACTGCTCGAGTCGACCGACATCAGCGAGATGATCACCAGCCTGCGCGCGGGCGTGTTCAGCGACGTGGTGCGCGGCTACGTGCCGGCCGAATCGGTCGAAGAACAGTGGGACATCAAGGGCCTGGAAACCACCCTGGCCGGCGAATGGAGCCTGATGGTGCCGCTGCAGCAGATGCTGCAGGATGAGCCGAACCTGAACGACGACGACATCCTCGAGCGCGTGCTGGGCGCGGCCGACACCTCGTACAACGACAAGGTGGCCGTGGTGGGCCGTGAATCGTTCGGCGGCTTCGAACGCAACGTGATGCTGCAAAGCGTCGACACCCACTGGCGCGAGCACCTGGCGGCGCTGGACCATCTGCGCCAGGGGATCCACCTGCGCGGCTACGCCCAGAAGAACCCGAAGCAGGAATACAAGCGCGAAGCGTTCGAACTGTTCGGCGGCATGCTGGACCAGATCAAGAACGAAGTGATTCGCACCGTGATGACCGTGCGCATCCAGAGCCGCGAAGAAGTCGACGCGGCCGAGGCGGCAATGGCGGCCCAGGTCGCGCAGCTCGAAAACGTCAACTACCAGCACGCCGACTTCAATCCGTCGGCCGCGCCGGAAGAGCTGCTCAACCCGAACCCGACCCCGAACTCTGGCGGCGATCCGGTCTCGCCGGAAGACCACAGCACCTACCTCGGCATCAAGGTCGGACGCAACGATCCATGCCCATGCGGCAGCGGCAAGAAGTTCAAGGCGTGCCACGGCAAGCTCGCGTAAGCCGGCTGGCAACACGTAAAAAAAACGGCCGGAGCGATCCGGCCGTTTTTTTATTGGGCGGCGCTTACGACTTGGCTTTCGCCTTTTCCTTGCGCTTCTTCTGCTCTTCCTGGTATTGCTGGAAGCGCTCGATGTGCTCTTCGCGGCGCAGCACTTTCGAGTGCGGATCGAGCGTGTAGGTGGCGCCCGCCGGCAAGGGTACGCTGCCGCGGCCACCAACCATCGGCACGAGCACCAGCTTGCTGCCGACGCGCACCTCGACCGGCATCGGGAACGGCGTGTTCTTCTCGGTGCTCCAGGCCAGCTGCAAGGTCGCGCCATCGCGCGAGGCCTTCAGTTCGGGCAGGGCGGCCTGGTACAGGTAGGCCTGGAAGAACCAGTTCAGATCCTGGCCGCTGTTGCGGTTGACGATGTCGATGAATTCGCGCGTGCTGCCGTAGCGCGGCGCGAAGGCGCCCGGGGTCGGGGTCGCGCTGCCGTACACGATTTCGCGCACGGTGCGCAAGAACACGTCGTCGCCGACCAGCCCGCGCAGCGTGTGCATCGTCAGCGAGCCCTTGGTATAGATGTCCAGGCCCGGACCTCCCTTGTCGAGGTCATACACTTCGTCCTCGCGCATCGGCTTGCCGGCCACGATCGGCGCCTTGTTGCGGATCGCCGCGCGTTGCTGCTGCAATGACGCGAAATATTCCTGGTCGCCGCGCAGGTACTGCATGTAGAGCGGCTGCATATAGCTGCCCAGGCCTTCGTGCAGCCACATGTCGTCCCAGTTGGCGTTGGTCAGCTGGTTGCCGAACCACTCGTGCGCCAGTTCGTGCTGCAGCAGCTCGTCGTAGCCGTAGGCGGTCCTGGCGTACTCGTTGCCATAGGCGTTGATGGTCTGGTGCTCCATGCCCTTGTGCGGGGTCTCGACCACGCCCAGCTTTTCGTCGCCGAACGGGTACGGACCCACCGTGCTTTCAAAGAAGTCGAGCATCGGCGTCAGTTCGGCGAACAGCGCGCGCACCTTGCTTTCGCTTTGCGGCAGGTACCACATGCGCAGCGGGATGGTGTTGCCGAAGCGGCTCTTGTAGTCGCCCTCAAGCAGCTTGTAGGGGCCGATATTCAGGGCGATGCCGTAGGTGCTGGGGTTCTTGGCGCGCCAGTGCCAGGTGCGCCAGCCATCCTTTTCATCCATCCCGAGTGCGACGCCGTTGCCGGCCGCAACCAGCGGCGCCGGCACCGTGATGTGCGATTCGACGATCCTGGCCTTGCCGGTCGGATGATCGATGCAGGGCCAGAACAGGTCGCATCCTTCGCCCTGCACCGCGGTGGCCACCCACGGCTGGCCGTCCGCTGTCGTCGACCAGACGAAGCCGCCGTCCCACGGCGCGCGCTTGGCCACGTGCGGCTGGCCGTGGTACTGCACCCGCACCGTGGTCTGCTGGCCTGCCTCGAGGCGGCGCGGAAGGTCGATCGTGAGTTTGCCTTGCGGGTTGCGCCATTGGCTGGCCCCGAGCGGCTGGCCGTCGACGGCGATGGCGTCGATCGGCAGATTGCGGTCGAGGTCGAGTTCGATGCGGGTCACCGGGGCGCGCGCGCCGAAGGTCAGCGCGACGTCGCCGCGAATGCTGCGGCTGGCCGGTTCGACGCGCAGTTTGAGATCCGCCTTTTCGAAATCGAGCTGCAGTTGGTCAAGGCTGCGTTCGGCGCCGGAGCCGGCCGTGTGATCGGTCAGGGGAGGTTGCTGGGTAGCGCAGGCAGTCAGCACACTGCTCATGCACACAAGGGCGATTCGCTTCATGGTCACATTCCGTTTTGATAATCCTGGGAAAGATATCACAACGGAAAGAGGGCCTGGTGCCGTCTTCAGACAGCCCAGGCCCCGGTTCGATCGAATGCCTAAGGAATCATACGCCCAGGCGCAGTTGCAGGCCCTTGGCGGTATAGGTCGGCGTCACGCTGAAGCCGTCCACGCTGACGCTCTCGAATGTGCCTTGCAGGCTGCCGGCGCTGATCACGTTCAGGACGTCGCCCACGGCCGGCTTGACGCCGTCCTGGAAGCGGATGCGCAGCACGCCGCCGCCGATGGTGGCGGCGCCCGTGACGTTCAGGCGGCCGCCCTGGGCCGCGCCCAGGCGCAGTTCGAGCGTGGCGCCGCGCAGCTGGGTGTACTTGCCGCCCACCGCCAGTGGCGCCGGCGCGTTGCTGATCACGCTGGCGCCAGCGGCCAGGTGCACGTCGCCGCTGCCGAAGGCGGTGCCCGAGAGTGCTTCCAGCGTGCCGGCTTCGATCTGGGCGCCGCCGGTCCAGCTGTTCTTGCCGCCCAGCTTCAGGGCGCCAGTGCCGCGCTTGACCAGCTTGCCGCTGCCCGAGATATCGTTGCGCCAGCGGTCGGAGGCGTGGAAGCCGCCCCTGGCCGCATCCATGTCGATGATCACGTTGCCGGTGAGCATGCCATAGCCATCGGCGGCGGCGAACAGGTTCATGCGGCCCCAGCCTTCAGGATCGTCCAGCACCGGGTAGCCGGATGCGATCGCGGTGGTCTTGAGCACCACTCTTCGCTGGGCCTCGCTCAGGTACGGCAGGCGCGTCTCGAGCAGCACTTCGGCGCCTTTCGGCACGGCGGCCGGCAGGTTGGCGGCGCCGGTCTGCGGCAGCCCGTAGGTCAGGCGGCGCAGGTAGTTGGCGCGGCTGGCGGCGTAGTCGCTGAAGCGGTCGCTGGCCGCGGTGCCCGAGGTGGCGCTCGTGGTATTGCTCAGCTTCATCAAGGTGGCATGGGCCTGGGCCACGGCGTCGGCGCGTACGCCGGGGGCGGCGGCGACCATGTTCGCGGCCGCTACCGCCTGCGCCTGCACCCGGCCGCTGATCACGTCGAGCGGCGAATGCATGCCGGCCAGGATGCGGCTCTCGCCCAGCTCCAGGCCGCGCCCGACCAGTTCCTGATAGCGTTCCGGCAGCACGTAGGCCATGGCCATGGCGTTGCGCGTGGCCTCGGCCGAGTGGCCGCTGGTAAAGCCGCCATCGGTGGTCGGCGTGCTGCTCTTGGCCGGTTCCAGCTGCGGCACCACGGCCACCTGCGCGCTCCAGCGGTACGGGCGCGCGTACTTGTAGAAGCGCTTGGCCGGCTCGGTCGAGCCATTGGCGCCCATCGAGTTGATGAAGTCGATCACCTTGCCGAATTCGGCGTTGGCGGCGCCGCCGACGCCATTGTTGTTGCCGCCGTCCTCGTACTTGACGCTGACCGCGTCGGCCGGCATGGCGTTGATGGTGGTGTTCTGGCGCGCCGCGCTGCGCCAGGCAGCCGTGAGTGGTCCCATGCCTTCGGTCACGCTGTAGCCTTTGCCGCGGCGGTCGTCCAGGTAGGCCAGGAGCGACTGTTCCGGGGTGCGGCTGCGGGTAGCCTTCACCACGTACTCGATATTCGCGTTATGCACCTGGGCGTTGACGATCGTGCCGCCGGCCGTGCCGTCGTTCGGCACGCCGGTCCAGCTCGATTGCACGACGGCCGCGAAGCCGTCGACGGCGGGTGCGCTGTTGCCGGCGTCGACGATCTCGGTGAGCGGCTTCCAGATGTCGAGCATGCCACCGAGCACGCGGACGCCGGCGTTGGTGGCCAGCGTCGCGTAGCGCGCATCGCCGCGCTGGTTGGTGGCGACGCTGTCGACGAAGGCGACGGCCGACGGCAGCGGCGCCGTATCGGCCACGCCCTGGTCGGCCGGCGCGGCCGGAATCACCAGCGCGCTGTCGGCGGCCTTGTCGTCAGCGTCGTCGTGATCGGAACCGCCGCAGGCGCTCAGCGCCAGGACGCCGCCGATGGCGATGGCCAGTGGAAGGCGGCGCAGGGGAATGGCGTGGTGCATGTGGGACCCTTGAATGGATGAATGATGCGGAAAAACTGGGGGCATCATACGAGGGGTCTGTGACGGGTTCATGACGCTGCGCGTGCGTGCCGCGGGGGCGGGTCGCGCCGGGCGGGAAGATGCAGAAGCGCAGACGTGGACGGCGCTGCAGGTGCTGCGCGCCAGCGCTATGGGGAGGCAATTGAGGGGGATATTGCCGCTGCCCGCGGAGCCTGGAGCGGCGCCCGGCAGCGGTTTCAGACGCGGTCGATCAGTGCTGGTGACGGCGACGCTGGCGCGCCGCGTACAACATGCCCAGTCCACCGAGCAGGATGGCGCCGCTTGCCGGCTCAGGCACGTCGGTGGGTGGCGCATCGAGGTCGGTGATCGTCAGCGTGTAGCTGCCCGAACCGAAAAAATCGGTCAGGTTGAAGGTGCCGAGCACGAAGCTCGGCATGAATTCGGAGCCGGTGTACAACTGCGGTCCAACCGCGCTCAACAAAAGCACATCGTTATAGAAATCGTAGATCTCCAGTCCGCCGTCCAGCGCGTCATGAAAGAACGTCAGATCGGCGACGTTGAACAGTGAGCCGGGGAAGTCACCTTCGACATCGATCAGCAGGAAACCTTCGCCCTCGCCAGCAAGGTCCGTTTCAAGCGTTGAATCCAGTTGCCAGCTGGCCGTGTAATCGCCCGTCAGATTGAATTGGTACAAGCCGGCGTGGGCGATGCTTGACGAAAACAGTACGGCAACAACAGAAACGTTTCTCAACATCTTCAATAATTTGAGCAACATGAGAACTCCTGAAGGAAGGGTGGACTGAAAGCCGGCCCCAGACAATGAAGCAGGCCTGTATGGCTGAGCAAGTAACATGCCCGGTTGTGCTGCGCGTCCAGGTAGTTGAATTCTTTGAGGAATTAATAAAGTTTGTTTCTACCGCTCACGACTGTGTAATATTTCCCGACGATAGCGAGCGCCCCCAACGCCACCGGCTTGCCTGGCATGCCCCATGCCGTTCGCATTGCCAGCCGTTGCCACTGGCGCCCGCAGTACAATAACGAATTCGACAATCCTTCCAACGAGATCGCCATGGCCGTCAATTCCCCTCTGCCCGTCGCAGCCGACCTGAAACCCGTCAACGGTATCGAGATCGGCTTTGCCGAAGCCGGCATCAAGAAGCCCAACCGCAAGGACGTGCTGGTGATGCGCCTGGCCGAAGGCGCCACTGTGTCCGGCGTATTCACCCTGAACCGCTTCTGCGCCGCGCCGGTGCAGGTCAGCAAGGCCAACCTCGAGGCCGTGAAGAACGGCGCCGCGCCGATCCGCGCGCTGGTGGTCAACACCGGCAACGCGAATGCCGGCACCGGCGAGCAGGGCCTGGCCAATGCGCAGGCCACTTGCGCCGAACTGGCCAGGCTGCTGGGCCTCGAAGCCGGCCAGGTGCTGCCATTCTCGACCGGCGTGATCCTGGAACAGCTGCCGCTGCAAAAGGTGGTGGCCGGCCTGCCTGGCGCGGTGTCGAACCTGAAGGCCGACAACTGGTTCAACGCGGCCGAAGCGATCATGACCACCGACACCCAGCCCAAGGCGGCTTCGCGCACGGTGACGATCGGCGGCCACACGGTCACCATGACCGGCATCAGCAAGGGCGCCGGCATGATCAAGCCAAACATGGCGACCATGCTCGGCTACCTGGCGTTCGACGCCAAAGTGGCGCAGCCGGTGCTCGATCAACTGGTCAGGCACGCGGCCGACCATTCGTTCAACGCCATCACCATCGACGGCGACACCTCGACCAATGATTCGTTCATGCTGATCGCCACCGGCGCCGGCAGCCTGCAGATCGACAGCGCCAGCGGCGCCGAGTACGAGGCATTGAAAGAAGCCGTCACCGACATCGCGCGCAACCTGGCGCAGCAGATCATCCGCGACGGCGAAGGCGCGACCAAGTTCATCACCATCAGCGTCGACCAAGGGCGCGACGTGGCTGAATGCCGCAAGATCGCCTACGCCATCGCCCACTCGCCGCTGGTCAAAACCGCGTTCTTCGCGTCCGACCCGAACCTGGGGCGGATCCTGGCCGCGGTCGGCTACGCCGGCGTCGACGACCTCGACGTCACCAGGCTCGACCTGTACCTGGACGATGTCTGGGTCGCCAAAGCGGGCGGACGCAATCCCGACTACAAGGAAGAAGACGGCCAGCGCATCATGAAGCAGTCCGAGATCACGGTGCGCGTCAAGCTGGCGCGCGGCGACGCCACCGCCACGGTCTGGACCTGCGACCTGTCGCACGATTACGTGTCGATCAACGCCGATTACCGTTCCTGACGCGATGACGACGCTCGACCAGTTCCTGCGCCGCGCCGAGGGCTTGCTCGAGCGGCTCGAAGCGGTGCTGCCGCCGGCGCATCCGCGCGAGCCCGACTGGAAGCGCAGCTTTGCGTTTCGCTGGCGCCGCAGGCCGGGCGGCGGCAGCTTCTTGCAGCCGGTGCTGCACGCATCGACCATCGCGCTCGGCGACCTGCACCACGTCGAGGCCCAGAAGCGCCAGATCGAGCAGAACACGCGCCAGTTTGTGCGCCATCGTCCGGCCAACAACGTGCTGCTCACCGGCGCGCGCGGCACCGGCAAGTCGTCCCTGATCAAGGCTTGCCTGAACGCCTTCGCCGGCCAGGGCCTGCGCCTGATCGAAGTCGACAAGGCCGACCTGGCCGATCTGCCCGACATCGTCGACCTGGTCGCCGGCCGCCCGGAACGGTTCGTGGTGTTCTGCGACGATTTGTCGTTCGAAGAGGGCGAGGCCGGCTACAAGGCGCTGAAGGTGGCGCTCGACGGCAGCATCTCGGCGCAATCTGACAACGTGCTGATCTACGCCACCTCGAACCGGCGTCACCTGATGCCCGAGAAAATATCGGACAACGCCAGCTACCGCCATGGCGAGGACGGCGACCTGCATCCGGGCGAGACGGTCGAAGAAAAGATTTCGCTGTCCGAGCGCTTCGGCTTGTGGCTGTCGTTCTATCCGTTCCGCCAGGATGACTACCTGGCCATCAGCGCCCACTGGCTGGCCAGCTTCGGCTGCACGCAAGAGCAGATCGAGGCCGCGCGCCTTGACGCGCTGCAATGGGCGCTGCAGCGCGGCTCGCGTTCGGGCCGGGTGGCGTGGCAATTTGCGAAAGACTATGCCGGCAAGCTGCCGCAGCAAGATGAAACGACGTGAAGAATGACTGAAGCAACAGCCAAGCCGGTCGACGTCGCCGTCGGCATTTTGATGGGGGCCAATGGCGACGTGCTGCTCGGCCAGCGGCCCGATGGCAAGCCGTATGCCGGCTACTGGGAATTCCCGGGCGGGAAAGTCGAGCAGGGCGAAGACATCTTTGCCGCCCTGCAGCGCGAGTTCATGGAAGAACTGGGCGTGCAGGTGCTCAGCGGCGACCCCTGGTGCTGCGTCGAGCACGTGTACGAACACGCGCATGTGCGGCTGTATTTCTACATTTGCCGCGAGTGGCGCGGTGAGCCGCAAAGCCTGGAAGGGCAGGCCTTTGCCTGGCAGGGCGCGTACGGCGTCAGCCCGCTGCTGCCGGCCACGATTCCGCTGCTGGAGTGGCTCGACCGGGTGCGCTACGCGCCGGCGATCGCCTAGCGGCGATCAGCAATTGCTAGCGGTCCGCTTCCGGATCGTCGAGCGAATCCTGCGGCGCCGCGCCCGGGATCGCATACTTCTCTTCGGCCCAGGCGCCGAGGTCGATCTGCTTGCAGCGATCGCTGCAAAACGGACGGAACTTGTTGGCCTCGGTCCATTCGACTTTTTTGGCGCAGGTGGGGCAGGCTACAACGGTCATGGTGCTTTGATCGGAAATCAGAAATCAAGTATCAGAAATTACAGAGCGTCAGGTCGAACGGCACGTCTTCTTCGAGCGCCTTGGGCTTGCAGTCGCCGCCCTGGCTGGTGAAACGCACCCACAACATGTACTTGTTGGCCGAGATCTCGGGAATCGCGCCGAGCGATTCGTCCAGGGTCAGGCGCAGCATCTGGTAGATTTTACCCTGCAACATCTGCTGGTAGCTGCCCGCCGCGGCGAACATCTTGACCGACGTGCCCGAATTGCGCAGCAGGCGCAGCACCAGCGCCAGCGCATCGAGCAGCGGCGCCAGCGGGCCGAACCAGCCCATGATGTCGGCGTAGCGCTCTTCGAACGAGCGCTTCTGCCAGGCGTAGTACGAAGGCAGGTCGAATTCGCAGGCGCCGCCGGGGATGATGGTGCGGCCGCGGATGCTCATCAGCCACTCGTTGTCGCGCACGTTCTGGCCGGTCTTGCCCTGGCTCTTGACCAGGGCGCCGCTGACGGTTTCCAGTTCTTCGAGCACGGCGTCGAGCATCTCGGCGGCCACCGCCGGATTGCTGCGGTAGACCAGCAGGCTCTGGCGTTGACGCTCGAGTTCCTGCAGCAGGTCGGATTTCAGGTCGGCGCGGCCGGCCACTTCGAGCATGTCGAAAATCGTGGACAGCGCCACGTGATGCTGCATCGGGTGTTCCTGGCGTACAAAGAACTTGAACTTCTCGTACAGATCTTCCAGCCGCAACAACGTGCGAATCCGCTCGTTGAAAGGATATTCGTAGACGATCAAAATGACATTCCTCTGAATGTAGGCTGGATGGCAACTGCATGATTCTGAACCATGCGGCGCAAAATTACAAACACTGCATCACTCTTGTTACACACTCAATGCAAGATACTGTTCATGCAAGCGTTCGACCTGCGGCCGCAGGGCGTGCACGCCGCCGTCGTTGTCGATCACATCGTCGGCCGCCGCCAGCCGTCCCTGGCGCGATATCTGCGCCGCCATGATGGCGCGCACCGCCTCGGCCGACAGATTGCTGCGCGCCATGACGCGCGCCACTTGCGTGTCTTCCGAGCAGTCGATGGCCAGCACGCGCGACACCCGCTCGCGCCAGGCGCCCGATTCGATCAGCAGCGGCACCACATAGATCACATACGGGCCGCTGGCGATTGTGGCGGCCGCGGCGGTGGCGTCGCGGATGCGCGGGTGCAGGATCGTCTCCAGGCGCGCGCGCGCAGCGGCGCTCGAGAACACCAGGGTGCGCATGCGCGCGCGGTCGAGCGCGCCATCAGGCGTGACGAAGTCGGGACCGAACTCGGCCAGGATGGCCGGCATCGCCGCGCCGTGCGCGGCGCTGAGGCTGTGCGCGATCAGGTCGGTGTCGATGATCGTGGCGCCCAGTTCGGCGAACAGGTCGGACACGGTGCTCTTGCCGCAGCCGATGCCGCCGGTGAGGCCGACCGAGAAGCTGCGCTGCGGCGTCGGGATCGTCATGCTCAACCCAGCAGGCTGCGGGTAAAGCCGCCCAGCTGCTCGCCGTACAGCATGGCGATCATGCCGGCCGCGGCCAGGTAGGGACCGAATGGAATCGGATTGCTGCGCTCGCGCCTGGCGAACACGATCAGGCTGATGCCGACGATGGCGCCGACGATCGAGGACAGCAAGATGATGGTCGGCAGCATGGTCCAGCCAAGCCAGGCGCCGAGCGCGGCCAGCAGCTTGAAGTCGCCGTAGCCCATGCCTTCCTTGCCGGTGACGAGCTTGAACAGCCAGTACACGGCCCATAGCACCAGGTAACCGGCGGCGGCGCCGATCACGGCGTCGTGCAGCGGCACGAAGGTGCCGTTGATGTTGATGAGCAGGCCCGCCCACAGCAGCGGATAGGTCAGGTCGTCCGGCAGCAGCTGGGTGTCGAAGTCGATGAAGGTCATCGCAATCAGGAGCCACGCGAACAGCACGCCGCCCATGCCCATGGCGCCGCTGCCGAAGGTCCAGACCAGCAGGCCGGACAGGGCAGCGGTGAGCAGTTCGATCGCCGGATAGCGGGGCGAGATACGCGCCTTGCACTTGCGGCACTTGCCGCCCAGGGCGATGTAGCTGATCACCGGAATATTCTCGAGCGCCGTGATCCCGTGCCCGCAGCACGGGCAGCGCGAGCGCGGCGCCATCAGGTTGAACTTGTCCTGGTGCGGCAATTCCTTGCCGCTTTCCTGCGCCACGTAATTGTCCGACTCGCGCTGCATCATCTTCGGCACGCGGTAGATCACCACGTTCAGGAAACTGCCTACCAGAAGGCCGAGCAGGGCGGCGACCAGGGTTGGGCCGAGGGCTGCGGGCGGCATGAACAACAGGGATTCCAGGGGCATGGTGAGTCGGTCCGTTCGGGTGGTGCGGGGCGCAAGTCAGAGAGCAACTGCCGGAACCAGTATCCAGGCAGTACAGATGATTCTCTGCATCAACCTCATTGTAGGGGTTTTCAATGGCCCGTGGCGAGCAACGGACCGCGATGCTCGTGGCGCCGGCGCAATTGTTTTCTTGTTGCCAAAATTAAACGGCAATCGAATAGATTCGAAAGGTTTCGAAAGTTGTTTGATATTTCGAAATTCTTCTATTACTATTTGGTTACAACGACACCTGAGGAGAAGCGCCGTGGGCAGTAGATTCGAAAAAGGATTCCGTCGCAGCCTGATCGCCACCGCCGTCAATACCGCCCTGTGCGGGATGGCGCTGGCGCAGGTCCAGCCAGGCAGCAGCGCCAGCGGCGCCGAAGCGGGCGCGGTCCAGGCCGTGGACGTCGCGCCAGCGGCGCCGCAGCCGATGGTGCAGTCTGCGCCAGCCGCGGACGCAGGGGCACAGGCGGCTGCGCCGGCCGCCCCGATCGTGGTGGTCACCGGCGCGCGCGCCGCGCTGGCCCGGGCGCTCGACCTCAAGCGCAATGCCGACGTGATCCAGGATTCGATCTCGGCCACCGAACTCGGTCGCTTCCC
>Ga0308160_10003465_pt1 | contig 17772 bp, 38 predicted proteins | sample PhyFR1_FD_201036 | JGI IMG/M metagenome (GOLD analysis project Ga0308160, IMG submission 201036) | Phyllosphere microbial communities from UC Gill Tract Community Farm, Albany, California, United States - DLSLF.R1 | ecosystem: Host-associated > Plants > Phyllosphere > Unclassified | place: USA...
CGGCGGACCGGGCATGCCGCCGCCACCACCGTTCCCGAACGGCGCCGGCGGCCAGGTCTATCCGCAAGCGACCGGCTGGGGCGGCGGCTTCTAGAGCGCGGGGCGTCTGAGCGAGTAGACACTCTGTCGCTCTGCTTCTCCCCCGCGCGCCGCGCCGGCCTCTCCTCTGGCTGCTCCACCGTCCCTGATTCTCTGTCTTCCCCTTGTTGGTGCTTCTGCCTCTCGATCGATGCCCTCTTTTTCTTCGTTCTTTTGCGCCTCGCCTGCGCAGGTCCTGTTTGCAAGCAGGTGGCGCAATCCAATACTCGGGAGGTCACTCGAGTAGAGAAGGAGAGCAGAATGAAGCGCAGCTGCCGCGTCGAGCACCGGCGTGACGACGATGGATACGGGCGTGACGACGATGGATACGGGCGTGACGAGGATGGATTCGGGCGTGGCGCTCGGGAGAGCGCAGAGAGGGAGAGAGAGCGAGGAAAGGGATGCTACGGCGGCTCCATGCTGATGCGGCGCGACGCGGGGACGAGAAGGGTGTGTGAGCCGACAGCACGGCCTGGGCCTAGACAGAGCGCTGACCTGAGCGTCGCGCCTCAGGCGTCGATGTCCCAGTCTGAGCCGATGTCCCAATCCGAGCCGGCCTCCTCGTCAGAGGTTGCGCCACAGACATAGCTGTCGTCATCCGAAGCTGGATGAGGGACAGAAGTAAAGGGGGGAGGTCAGGATGATGGAGTGCGACCCTGCAGCCCTGGCCGACCTTGAGACTGCTGACCCGTTTCTTTGGCCGTTGTTTCGGGAATGTCCTGCCACCAATCCTCGGGAAAGGGCAAAAACGCTAGGGGTGGGCCCTTCAAATTCGTCAGTAAGAAGCGTTGGCGAGCGAGGTTGATGGCTGAGGACGCACGCGATGGCTTCGGGCAGTCCATCTGCCAGCGCCGGTCGTCGCTCGAGCGGATCGACGGCTCGCAAGTGAGCATGAAGGCCGGGGTCTTGCGGCCGTCCCTCCCGGGCGGGCAAGAGATCGAGAGCGTCCTACGCACTAGAGCCCGCGGATCCAGGGTCGCGAGCCACAGGCGCTGGCCCCAAGCCATGTCCTGGCCGCCAGGCGGGACCGCGACCATCTGCTCGTCCTCGTGCCACCAGCTCGTTGCGGCGATGGCGCACCACGCGCGGAAGACGGCGCCGACCGAGACGACTCTCGAGCCCGAGGTGATGATGTCGCGAGGAGGATTCGGCGCTGTCGACTCGGCGAAGGCCATGCGGAGGTCGACCCGAAGGACGGCGTCTGCGACCGCCGGCGAGGTCGCCGCTTCGTGCTGCGCCGGAAGGGAGGCGAGCTCGACGGGCTGAGCGAGCTTCCGCCCTTGTGAGTCGCGGACAACCATCAGCTGCTCAAAAGTAGCCATCGGCTGCCAGTCGACGCAGGCGAAGAGCGGGTGGACCTTGAGCGTCGCCGAGGGTCCGAGCCCCCGGCGCGCGATCTGGCGGAAGAGATGCGAGAGCGCCGCTTTGTCGGGGTGCGTCTCTTTGAAGCGCACGCGGGCGATCTCAGGATGTGCGGTGGTGATCCTACGGACGAGGTCAGAGACGTCTCGACTGCAAGCCTCGAGCGACTTGCAGCCGCTGTAGTCCAGCTGGGCGACGATGAGAATCCAGACTGCAACTGGCAGCTTGTGCGCAGAGAGACTTCTCAAAGGCGAGCACGCATCAAGCTGGCGCATGTCTGAGAGGCCTTGGTCTGTGAAGGCGGGCGAGTAAGCGACTGCAGCACTTTAAGACGGGCAGACTTGCGTGCTACTCACCGAAGACAAAAGGCCGACCGATCTTGATCGTCAGGTAGTCGGCCTCCGCTTCGTCCTCTCCGTCCGACGTCTCGTCGTGATTGCCGTCTCGCCTGGCAAAAGAGAGGCGTAGACTCGCCGCCTGCATGCCCTCGTGCTCGTCGATCGGGTTGCGCTGGAGGTCCTCGAGCATGAGATCGCCAAAGCTCCTGCCGTTGAGCTTCACGTTGGCGTCGCAGCAGAGGTCTTGCATGAGCTCGCAAGCAGCTTCAAGGACTTCGATGACTGTCACGCCATAGGAGCTCTTTAGCCACTTGACAGGCATCTCGTCGTAGAGGGCCAACCGGTCCGTCTCGACGGAGCCGGAGCATTCGACGCTGACCGCGAGCTCGTTGACGGCCGGCGACGTCGCCCTCTCGTGGCGGGCATCGAGATGCTGGAGGAGCACCGGTCGTTCGAGCCATTCGCCCTGCGGATTCCAGCGGACGGCGAGCGACTCGACCGTGGCCAGCGGCGTCCAATCGGTGCAGCGGAAGAGCGGGTGGGCCAGCGGGTCGACATCGGGCAGGTGGCAGACCGACGGAAAATGGCCGTCCTCCATGGGCTTGAGAGAGAGTCCCTCGTGTTCGAACAATGTCTGACGTCGGATTAGGTCCGGCTCCTCCTCCTGGAACCGGATCGCGGCCAGGGCCGGGTCGTCGACGAGCTGGCGGAAGGACCGGTTGAGCCGTTCAAAGACCTTGCAACCCTCGTAGGAGAGCTGGTGCGAGATCTGCAGCCACGTCTCGACCGGCAACACCGGCGAGGACATCGTATGGATGTCGATCATGGTTCAAACCGACGGCAAGAAGGGAGGTGAGCGCAGCCTGAGAGGGTCGAGGTCAAAGAGGAGGAGGCTTGCTCGAAGGGACGACGACGCGACGGGACGGGACGCGACTGCTGCGCCGACGGCTCGCTGGCTCGGCCCTGCACTGAGCAGCAGCAGGAGCTAGGAGCTCCTGGCCAGCGCCCGTCGGCGGACCGCTGATTGCTCCTGTCGGCTTGAAAGCTCATGTAAGACTCGACCGACGCGAGCTAGATCTCGTCGTCGTCCTCCCAATCGATATCTTTCTTGACAAAGGGGACGATCCGGCCGACTTGCGTGCCCTCCTTGCCCGGACGGGCGGTGATGGAAGCCTGCGACAGCTGGGCGCGGACGCCGTCGCTATCAAGCCAGCGGTCGGCATCGGCCCCGATATTGTTGCAGGTGATCTCGAGCCAGAACTCAGCCTCACTCCTCTCGATAAAGCTGGCGTCGGCCTTTTCACCCGTCTCGAGCATGAGCTTCTCCTCTAACCGGCGGTCCTCCTTCGTCTTCCACTGGTCGGGATCGATCGAGTTGAGGAAGGGCGACTAAGAGCGAGAGCAAAGTCAACGAGAGGGGCCGAACGGGCGCACATCGAGGCTCAGGGAACGAACCTGCGTGATGGAGTTGAAGAGGGTGGGGCGGGGAAAGAGGGCGCTGCCGAGCGGCTTGGAGGGCCACTTAATCCTGCGAGAGGAGGGCGCAAGACAGGTCGTTTCAGCTTTTGAACATAGTCGGGGACGGCGTTCGGTGAGGCACGCACGGGCCATCAATCATCCCCGGAGGCGGCGGAAAGTGGATGTCGCAGAGGCCGATCTGGAGGCCACAGCAGCGAGCGGGTCAGCCGTGAAGCGACACGCGCTCGCCAGCCGTCGGAAAGCGCACCTCATCTTCCGAGGCAGCCAGCGCCAGCGTAAACTCCCGATCGTCGGTCTTGAAGTTGGCGATGTAGAGGGGCAGGTAGATGGGCACCGCCTCGAGCTGCGGTAGCAGGGAGGCCCGGTCAGTCTGCTCGTCAAGCCGTCTTCGATGTGCACAGAGCGCGACGTACCTTCTGCCATTCGATCTCCTCGGTTGAGACCGTATAGGGGAGCGACTGGATCGTCGACTGCCGCCGGAGGACGTCCGGGATGGCGAGCGGCGACGTGTCGAACGGGATGGCCGGGATCGTCTCGGACCCCGTCTCCTCGAGAAGTTTTGCCGTTGAGATGACGCTCGGCACGTGCGACGGGTCGTACTTCCGTACGGGCGAGTCGGTGTCCCGGTTGATCTGATTGTCGACCGAGAAGCTGATGAACGACAAGGGGCTGATCGAGGTGCCTGAAGGGGATAGGTCGACAGAAGTCAGCTGCTGCGCGAGACAGACCGCCTGGCCGGCCAGGACGGACCGGGGAAGAAGTTGTTCTTGAGCTTCATCGGTCCGGTGACCTCTTTCGGCATGCCTTGGGGCACAAGTCGGTCAACGAGCATGTTGCCTCCAAAGCTGAGGCTGGCCAAAGCCTCTGACGGCGAGTCTTCGTCGCGGGCGACGTCGCCGTTGGGCGAGGCATCGCGCTTGGCCGTCCCCTTTACTTGGGCGGCCCAGATCCAGGCCGGGAGGTAGATTGCCTTCCACCGCGTCAACTCGATCGGATTCGGGATGAGGCGGAAGCCTGCCGGAGGCCAGCCCATCAGTCAGTCATAGCGCGGTCGCGCGCCCACGCGTGCGAGGCGCCCGTGCAGCAGAAGGACGGACCGAGGAGTGATTTGGAGAGATGCGAGAACATGCCCTGGTAGGACCGGGCCGTGACTGACGCAAAGAGCTCCATGCGCTGGATCGCGAGCTCGGGCGCCTGCTGGAAGGGCATCACCCAGATGTCGGACGGCTGGGGGAGCAGCGGGCTCTCGGGAGCGGCCGATGTCGAGCTCGCCTTGGTGGCCTGCGAACGGACCGAGTGCTGGTCGCGCGGCAGCAGCGATGCCCGAAGCAGGCGGCGGCGAGCCGGCTGGCACAAGCGAGCGGCTTGGATCATAGCGTCCTGAGTTATGGCGCGGCTGGTGCACGACCGTCGGAGTATGAGAGGGAGGAGAAGGGAGGACCGTCGGAGCCAGCTGCTAGAGATCGAGCCGGAGAGTGGCCGTCGAGGGAGGCTGAGCGAAGGGTCGCTGCGAAGAAGGACCGTCTCGGTCTCTCGCGTCGGGATAGGGCGCTCCAAAGAGTGTGGCGGATAGGGACGAAGAGGCCCGCGATGGTGCGAGGGAAGGGCGATGGCGTCGAGGTCGGGACGTCGGCTGAGCAGCCGCTCTCCCGGCCGTCGCGGCGCCAGCGGCGGCCGGTCGTCGCGCGGTGCGTACGAGCGCCGGCACCACGCCTACAAGACAAAGGTCCTTCGCAGCAGGGGCCAGGGAGATGGAGAAGGGTCATGATAGGTGTCGTCAAGGAGGAGAGGGAGCGCGAGTAGGTGGCACAACATTTTGGGGGGGGGGGTCGTGGGTGAGGATGGCGGAAAGGGGTGAGGACAGGGTTGGCGTATCGGTTACGACTGCTGCCGTCGCTGCGAGGCCGGGAATTGCGTGAAGGTCAACGGGAAAGGTGGTAGTGGCCGGTGAGGGGTACGATTGGCTTGGGGCAGGGACTTGATCGGCGAGCGAGGCGTGACGATCCGCTGTTCAGACGGCGAGTGCACGGTTAGCCAGAAGACAGCGGGCAGAGCCGGTCGAGGCGGACGCACCTCGCCGGTGACGACTATCTCATCGTCGCTGTCATTGCTGTCAGACAGCTCGAGATCTTGCAGATCGAGCGTGCTCGAATGCGACTGAGCCGGCGACGTCTTGACCTCCCGCGCCGAGCCGGGCTGACTCGACCCGCTAGCTGCGGTCGACGGCCCGGGGTCGGCCGATGGCGTAGGAGAGCGCGGGCGAGGGGTCGACTCTCTGCTCGAGAGCGGCGAGAGGGAGCCGTCCATCGTGGCGTCGGTCGTGCTGGTTGCCGTCGAAATGCTCCCTGCGCTGTCGATGCTCGCCTTTGATGAGCCAGAGACGGTCCGCTTCGGCCGCTTGTAGGTGCTGCCGAACGTATAAGATTCGTCATCGTCGTCGTCGTCCGAGTCGTGCGGTGTGCTTCGCGTTGCTGGTCGTTTGCCGAGGGCCGGCGGCGACGATGGCCTCCTTGGAGGGGACTGCGGTCGCTCAAGGCGGTCAGGATGCAGTCATCTCGGGTGAGAGGGCGGGCCAAACGCACCAGGACGGGACTGATGCGAGCGCTGCTGACGTCGGTGACGGACGCCGTACGGGCCCGCTTTGACTGGCCGGTCGTCGGAAGGGCCGACAAATCAGGCTCGACCGCCTTTCCCGAGAGCGTCGCGATCTGCTCGCAGAGCCGAGCGATGACGGCCTTTTGCGAAGCGACCGTCGTCTACACATCGATCGTCGGCGGAGAGCGAGGAGTCAGCGTCGAGTCTACAAAGCGCCGCCAGCGGAACGTCCAGACTGACAGCGTGACTCTGTACGTTGCGGCCGTCCTCCTTGCGCTTCTCGGCCGTCCGAGCCGCCTTCGACTTGACCTCGCCAAGCGACCGCTCGAGTAGTTGCTTTTCGCCGCGAGCTGCCATGAGCTCGCTCCGGAGCTTCTCGCTCGCCTTCCGCGTCTGCTCAAGCTTTTGCTGCTGGCTGACCCACTCGACGTGCAGCTTGTTGTGCGCGGCCTCGGCCTCGGCGGCCTGTCGTAGCAAGTTAAACTGCTGCGCTTCGTACTGATGGATGACGGTCGCGAGGCGGTCATTCTCGGCCTTGAACGTGTGCGTGTTCATCTGGCAGACAGCAAGCGGCGCAACGGTCAGCATGGTGGTTGGTGCGGCAAAGAACGTTGACGGTGGAGGAGACGACGCACGTCGGCGACCGACAGCCGCTGGCGCAACTCCTGGTTCTGAGCCGTCAGCGCCTGGAGCTCTCGGACGGAATTTAGCCGGCTCTGGCGGTCGACCGTTATCTTCAGGCGTGCATCGCGAGGCAGCCTGTTAGCCAGAAGCAGCAAGGAGGCGAGCCAAGGCGGGTGGCCCGCACCTGGAGTGTCTTGTTGGCCGCCCGAAGCGAGTGTAGCTCGTTCTCGAACTGGATCTCGCGCTCGCGCGCCGTCTTGTCCTTATGGGCGGCCATCTCTGCCGGTCGCGGGCGAGCAGAGCCCAAGGTCAGCCCCTTCGAACGTGCTCCGATCGCATCAAGAGACGTACTGCGCTGGACTTCGGCAACGCGGACGTCCTCGTCATGCCGGCGGGCTAGGAAGGCCGCGGTCTCGTGAGCGAGCAATTCCCTCCGCTCCCAGACGACTTCCTTGAGCTTGATCTACGGCGCGATCAGGTCGCAAGAGACCAGCCCGTCAGCCTCCTGCATTGAGCTATCGAAGAGGCGGGGCGGCGCACCTCGGCCAGGACGTCCCGCACTCGGAGCCGCATGAGCTCGAAGTCGCGCTCGCGGCCGCCGCCTGACGTGGCCTGCTCGAACCGGGTCTTCCATTCGTCGCGCTCCTTGATAGCCTCAGCCTTCTGGTTGCGGATGTCGACCGCCTCAGCCCGGTGCTTGGCGTCGAGCTCGGCCTTGTCGTCGAGCGCCCGCTTCAATTGCTGCTCGAAGAAGATGCAGCGCTCCTCTTTGGCGCGCAGGGCGTCTTCCATGCCGGCTCAGGGCGCCTCGGCCCTGGTGTGGGGCAGCGACAGCGGAGTGCTAGTCGGGTGGCGAGCGCGGTAGGATCGCGCCAAGTGCGTGTGTATCACGAGGTGGCGCCCAGGACAGAGGCTAGCGAGGAGTGACAGGGATGCTGATGGCTGTGGGCGGCGAGTGAGCGAGCGAGCCCGGCCGGAGCAAGCCGGTCTGCCCGCTCAGACAGCCATGACGACCCCCTCTCCGGCCTCTCTCGCTCTAGCGACCCGGCGATGGCCATGCAATCTTTCCCAGCGAGGCGACGGGGAAGTGTGCGCAGTCGTGAGATGTCATTCAAGTCGTCAATGGAGAGAGTTGCTGGAGGGGTTGAGAAGGGAGGAGGCGCAGGAGCCCGCGTCCCCTCTTGTGCGTGCAAGGCTAGTGCGTCGGCCCGCCCCTCTGACCATTGTAGGCAGAGCGACGCGAGGCAGCAAAGTGCTGGAGTGCAGCCTTTGAGCGTCGGCGAGGGCCAACAATCCTCAACGCCTTCGGAGGGAGAGGGTCGCTGCGCCATGAAGCGGCGCCGAGAGTACCGACGCGTGTCTCAGGACGCGACAGCTCGAGGCCGCCGCCTTGCAAGGATTGCGGAGGGCGTTCTCAGCGGCAGAGTAGGCCAGAAAGGCGGGCCGCCAGAGGGATGCAGGGTAATCGAGGCCGTCGTTGGTCCGACCGAGGGCAGAGCAAGAGGTCGACGCGAGTGCAGGCGTCGGTCAACGATGGCCCTCACGCCCAGGCAAAGGTGAAGGTCGACTTCTCGGCGCCAGCGGCCGGTTTCGGTTTGGGCTCCTCGTCGGCCTCGGTCGGTTTCGCCTCGTCCGTCGTCGACTTGGCAGCCTCTGTGGTGGCCGTTCTGCGCTCGCGCTCCCAGAGCTGCTCGGTTGGTCCTGGCGAAGCAGTGCTCGCGCCGGCTGTTGATGCTCGCTCGGCCGCCTCGGCAGCGGCGAACGACCGGGCCGAGAAGGTCGACCGCTTCGGTGCGCGCTGGCGCGGGTCGTCCGACGGTGGCCGGGGCCGCTTGCCAGCGACAGTCGGACCGCCAAAGTAGGCCGCCCGAGGGGGCGCGTCGGACGCGAACGAGAAGGTCGACGAGGACGAGGCGGCCGAGGAGAAGAAGGGCGAGCCGGGGCAGTCGCCGGCGCTGCCGGCTGTCGGCCGGAACGAGAAGCTGAAGCCGCTCTGGAGGTCGTACTCGCGGCGTCGTTTCTCGCACGAGAGCACCTCGTAGGCCTCCTTGACCTAAAGTGCATGCGAGGGAGGTCAGCCGCTGGAGTCGAGGGCCAAGGGGGGGTGGTCCGAATCGCGGCGCACCTGCCGGAACTGCTCGTCGCAGCCGCCCTTCTTGTCCGGGTGGGTCGCGAGCGACCGGCGGAGGTAGGCCGCCCGGACCTCGGCCGGTGAGGCGTCGACCTCGAGATGGAGAAGTTGGTAGTAGAGGGATATCTTGCAGAGCATCGGCAGGGAAGGTGAGGGAGCAGGTAGGGACGACGCGATGGCCCTCGGAGAGGTCAGCAGGCGGCTGCGGCTTCCGCCGGCCGCCTTGACTGCGGCGCCACACAGGCCGCCCGATTACGGCCGACACCTGCCCGTCCTCGAGGAGCAGCCTGGCTGCTCGCATGAACGGTCCGGGAGAGAGAGAGGTGGCATGCATCGGTATCGTCACGGCGAATCGAGGCGATGGACTCGACATAGTGCACCAGCCCGTAGAGCGCCAGCCCGGCGTCTATGTGTCGTCGGAGCGGCAGCCGGCACGCATGCTCTACACGGGGCTCGACAAGAGAGCTGAAGAGGAGGAGCTTCTCGACGGCCGTCGCAGGCGGCTGGACTTGGTTGGCAGTGAAGTGCAGCCGTAGGGCAAACCGATGATGGAGGGGGGCGCCCCTACGGAAGGGGGTGCAGAGCGGGCGGCGTGGCCTCGAGGCGAGGCAGCGGACAGGGCTGCAAGCCATTCGGGCTGCCGAGGCAAGCAAGATTCGATCACAGGTCTTAAGAGGCCTTTGACGACCGCGACCGAAGCTCAATCGCCGGCTTCGGCAGGCTGCAGGTCGGGAAGAAGCAGGAGTATCAGCGCCACCGTTTGCGCGTCTCAGGGTGAGGGAAGCGTGACCAACTACATCGACAGGGGGGAAGGCCACAGCGAGGGCTGCTCGCGGCTCGGTGGGAGGTCTTTGCTGGTTGCTCTCTGTCCGGGTGGAGAGCAACTTCGCCCGCATAGAGGCTGCAGAAAGCACAGGGGGGTCAGGAGGTTAGACTAGATTCGAGCTCAAGCGCGAGGTCTGCGCCGGTCGCTGGGACGGACCGGCGATCGCTTCGCAGGCCTTGGGTCGCATGAGGAGACAGGGTCAACGGATGAGGTCGAAGAAGGGAGAGCACTGCGGCCGGCGGACAGACCCTAACATCGGCGTTGGTCGCTGCCTTGTAGGCCACGTCGAACGCCAGCTTGCGGCCGATCTCGCCCGAGCCGCCCGAGCCGACAAACATGCCGACCTGGTTCTCAGGCCGAGCGTGCCACTGGCGCGAGAAGACGCCTCGCGCGGCGGGCGACATCTTGGCCGTCTTGGATGGGCCGGGCCAGACGGGCGCATCGGGCGGGAGGATCTCCGGGTCTGCAACACGGCGCTGTGCGTTAGTTGACGGGCGTTCGTCATCGAGGACAGCGAGAGGGGCACGGACGGGTCTCCCGGAAGCGTTCGATGATGCGATCCACATCCTCCCTCGACGTGCGCTCCCACGCGCGCTTGCACGCCGCCAGCTCGTCAGGCTCCATCGCGAACGGTCTGTCGGGACACCAGTCGATCTGAAAGATCTGCCAGTCCGAGATCGGCAGGTGTGTCGGCGCCAGCTCGGCAGGGTGGGGCAGCTTGAAGTACTCCTATGGTTGGACTCATGATCAGACGGTTGCGCTCTCCCTCACCAGGACTAGGCGAGTCACGGCCGGACGCACCTCGAGCTCGGCCGGGCTCATCCCACGAGTCGCCGCCAGTTCGAGCGACAGAAGCTCGTGTTTGCGCTCTACCGGGAGCGGCACCGGACCAAGCTTGCGCCAGACATTGCTCTGGATGAGCCTCACCGTTGAGCGTGAGCTCGCGGGGATCGCAGACCGGCCTGCCGAGGCCCTGGTCGGCTGACCGCGGGTGCGAGAGGATTGGCTGGGGGTGGTAACCTTGGCCGAATCGCTTATCAAGCTCGTTGCCACTCTGGCGGTCTTCCTCGACAGAGAGCTCGGGTTCCGGACGCGAAGGAGCTTTGAGCGTGTCGTCTTTGGCGGCAGGTCCGTCCACGACGACTGGCTGATGCGGAGGGCGATATAATCCTCGTAGACGTCGTCCTCAAAGCGGTAGACGGCAGGACCTGCAGAGACAGGTGCAGCCTCCGGAGGCTCCACGGCGCCATCTCGACCCGGCTTGCCTGTGACACCGCCAGCGCACGATGATGCCGACACGGCAGTGGGCGGGGGCAAAGCCGCGTCGCTGGGACCTGCGTCGCTGATGGGGAGCGCACGAAGGGCACTGCTGTGCCTCTGGGTGGTCTGGTGCAGGCTGCGCAGCTGATATGGCTGGCCAGCAGGTCTCGCACCAGCCTCCAAGGCTGAGGAGGCAAGGAAGGAGCCCGTGAAGCGGCGCGTGAGTTTCTTGAGACCCGACGCGACAGAGTGTCGGCTGAGGTGCACGTACGAGCTTGTGCGGCGACACCCGCAGCGAGCTGGGCCCGCGCCAGCGAGACAATCGTCCTCGACCGACCGGCTGCGTAAAGAACCAGTCCGAAAGAACCAGTTAGAAAACTTCAGCCCGAGCCACTCCAAAATATAGAGAGAGGGAGGGTCGGGGACGTACGCAGGCAGGTCGAGGCCAGGTGGACGGCGGAGGTCGCCGCGCCGAAGGACGCGCCAGCAGCAGGCATGAAAGGGGCTCGGCTGGGACGTTATGGATGGGCGAGCCTGAGCGCCGACCTGGAGTTTTGTTGAGCGTGGGGCGGACGCCTGGAGACTTCCGAGCTGCCGTATGCCGCGTTCGGAAGCACCAGCAGGTGCGACGGATGCCGACGGGCCGACGTGAACAGGCAGGCGGCCGACCGACGGGTGAATCGGGGCGAGAGGGTACGAGCAAGTCTGGAGCGGCGAGTGCCAATGCTGCAGGCTATCAAAGCAAGGACGGCAGCTCAACGTCAGAAGGGACAGCTGCTTCTGATAATCTAGACAGTTACAAATCTGACCTTTCCTGTGCTCGAGGACCGTCCGAGGTACGTCTGGCGAGGGTCGCTGGTAGGGAGGCAAGTGGCAGCGCGTCGCGCTTCAGCCGACTCGGACTCGACGAGCCGTCGGGGCGCGCGCCTTGACCTTGACCTTGACCATCTCGCCTCTCGAGCCACCGCCTTCGTCTCGGACCGGTCTAGCGGGACCAGAGCTCGCTGGTGATCATGTGCGCTCGGTCGTCTCGCCTGTGCGCTGGCGATGCCGTGAGCTTGCTGACGACCGTCGGACGCTCCTCCCACGCCGCCCCTCGTCAGGTCCTCGCTCGACCGCCTCGTCATCCGCGGCATCCGGTCGTTCGAGTCGGTACCCAGCCTCCCCGCTCCGGTTTAAGAGGTGGCCTTACTGACGAGAGGAGCTTGTCTCCAGCAACAATGCCGCCGCCGTCGTCGAGTTCCAGACGCCGGTGACGGTCATCGTCGGCTCGAACGGCACGGGCAAGACGGTGCGTCGTGCCTCGGGCGACCGGCAGCACGAGCCCCCCCCTCCCCTCCGCCCCTTTCGTCCCCGGCGGCCTGCCTTCAAGGTGCTGATAGCCGACCTTTCGCTTTACATTTCAGACGATCATCGAGTGTCTCAAGTATGCGACGACCGGCGAGCTGCCGCCCAACACCAAGGGCGGCGCGTTCGTCCATGACCCAAAGGTGCGTCGATGCGCAGGCGCCTCTCTCGGGACATCGTCCGCTGCGGGGACGAACCGACGCCACGACCTGGCCTTCCCTTCGCTCCTCTTCGAAGCGATGCTGACCGGACTCTCTTCACCTCTTGCAGATCGCCGGCGAGAAGGAGGTCCGCGCGCAGGTCAAGCTTCGGTTCCACAATACGAACCGGGCCCGCATGGTCGTCACGCGCAACCTGAGCGTCAGCGTCAAGAAGACGGGCCTCAGCATGAAGACGCTCGAGGGCGTCCTCGCCACTGATGAGGCCGGCGAGTCCAACGCCAAGGTGCGCGCCCTACGTCATGGTGTTTGTAGAGTGTCGCCTGACGCATACCCGTTCTCAACCTGCAGCGCAACACGATCTCGTCCAAGTGCTCCGAGATTGACGCCGAGTTGCCGCGGCTGCTCGGCGTGCCGCACGCGATCCTCGATAATGTCATCTTCTGCCATCAGGAGGAATCCAACTGGCCGCTGAGCGAGCCGGCCAAGCTCAAGGCCAAGTTCGACGAGATCTTCGAGGCGACAAAGTGCGTCCATCGGGGCAATCGACTGCGCGCGGGGAGGGGACTGGCGCTGACGTGAGTACCGGGTCCCCTATCAGGTACACGGCCGCGCTCGACGCCATCAAGAAGGACCGCAAGGACCGCGTCGCTGACCTCAAGGCCGAGAAGGCGCACCTCGACCACCTTAAGGCCGATAAGGACCGGGCCGAGACGGTACGCCGTCAGAAGGCTCGACTTAGGCTCTGCTGAGCCGCGCCTGGCTGATGTGTCTGCCCTCGGCTGTTTTCGTCATCCTCCAGATCAAGACAAAGATCGCCCGCCTGACGACCAAGATCACCTCTTCGCAGGCCCGCGCAGACGACCTCTCGTCCCAGGCCTCGGAGCTCGCGTCGATCAACCTTGAGTGGCGCGAGAAGGCCGAGGCGTTCGTCGAAGTTTTCCAGAAGCGGCAGGCGATCGAGCAGCGGGTCGAGACGTGGGAAGAGGAGGTCCGTGGCATGGAGGAGAGCCTCGAGCTGCTGCAGGGTGCGTCTCGTGCGCCGCCATCCGTCCCTCGCGCGGTCTCTGACGCGTCGTCGAAACTCCACCAGACACCGAGACCGAGCTCGAGGGGCAGAAGAAGGACTTTGACCGCACGTTGGCCGAGAAGCGCCGGACCAAGATCTCGACCGACAACAAGCGGGCCGACTGCGAGGAGCGCCTCCGGCAGCGCGAGAAGGATCTCGCGAGTTCTGTCCGGCGCAAGGGTCAGGTCGAGGGCGAGCTGACGGTCCGTGTCGTGTGCGCCGCTTTTGAGACCGCTCACCGCGCGACAGTGGCTGATTCGCACCGTTGTCGCCTCGACAGGCGCACGAGCGGGCGATCGCCGACCGGGTCGCCGTCGTCAAGGCCGTCTGCACCAAGCTCAAGCTGACGCAGTACAACTTTGACGCCCTGACGGCCGAGCACGTCGCCGAGGTGACCGAGCAGCTCCGGTCGCGGCGCAAGGAGGCCGAGACCGAACTGCGCAAGCTGAAGGTGCGGAGAGCGTCTCCGTCTCCGGCGCACCACTGCGAGGCTCGGGAGCCTGACGACTTCTTTTCCTTGACGCTGCTCCCGCCTCAGGCGACCGGCAAGGAGGAGGAGAACCGACTGCTCGCCAAGTTGACAGAGCTCAACTCAACAAAAGCAAGCGCGGCGGGGTCCAAGTCGAACCTCAAGACCCAGACCGTCAGTCGGTGCCTCGAGGTCCATCTGTTACGGCCGCTGAGCGCTGACACCGGCTTGTCGCATCGCCTCTAGGACGACCTTGAGCGCCAGATCCGGGCCGACTCGCATGACTCGCAGTCGCTCCAGTCGCTCGCCTCACAGTCGGACGTCGACAGCCTTGTCGCACGAATCGTCGACCAGAAGGCGTCGATCGGCAAGGCCGAGAAGGCACTCGAGGATGGCCGCTTCGAGCAGGTCAAGCGCGAGCGGCGGGCCGAGATCGGGAGACTCGAGGCCGAGCGCGAGGTCCTCGGGCACGAGCTCAGGGAGATCCAGGCCGGCATGGAGCGTCGCGCCAAAGTTGGCGTCATGCGTGGCAGCTATGACGAGAAGCGCAAGACAATCGACGGCATGTGCGTTCCGGCCTCGCTCCTTTGGCAGGGTCCTCTGCGGGCAGACAGAGCCTCTGAGCTGAACCCACGACGCAATCCTTCTAGCCTGATGGCCAACGGCGAGGCATACCGCACGCTCGTCGGCAAGGAGATTGACGAGCGCATGATGGACCGCTTTGTCTCGACCAGGGTCCGCGACCTCGAGGACGAGGTCCGGGCCAAGACAACCGAGCGGGCCGAGATTGACCGCAAGGTGACGACGCAGAAGGCCAACCTCACGACCGAGCGCGACAAGATCAGGGACAAGGCGCAGGAGGTCACGGGTGCGTGACGACGTTACTCTGCCGCGGCCGGTGCACGGCAGCCCTGTCGCTGATCGCCCCTCCTACAGACTTCCGGGAGCAGCGGAAGGAGCTGCTCGAGACGCACGGCGCGGCTGATCTGCAGGAGGCGATTGAGAAGCTGCAGACTGAGCTCGACGAGCGGCGCAAGTGCGTGAACCGCTTGGCAGCCGTCGATCTGAAGACTGACGACACTTTACCCTGCGCGCAGCTTCCTCGCGACGGCCGACCACCTGCCGCAGATGTTCAAGACGATCCGCGACAACGCCCAGCGCAAGAACCTCTGCTTCGGCTGCAACCGGACGATCGAGGACGACGAGGCCGACGCTTTCTTCAAATACGTCTGTCCCAGCCGCCCCCGCCCCCTCCAGTCTGTCCGTCGCATGCGGGTTGCTGAGCCGTTCTTCTGCCGCAGATCGAGCTCATGCTCTCCGACCGCCAACGAGCGGAGGATGCCGCCCGATGGAAGCTCGAGATTGCCGAGCTCGAGCGCCAGCTGATCGAGGTCCGGGCGATGGCCAACCGGCAGCCGGCGTTCGAGAAGGCCAAGGACGACCAAGCCCGGCTCGCCGAGGAGTGGAAGAAACGCAAGGCCATCTTTGAGACGATCGAGAAGCAGGCGGCCAAGGTGCGCTTTCAGCCAGACGACCGTTGACCATGTTCTACCTGGCACTCACCGGGACTCTTGCTGCGACCTCCTGCCAGGTGGCCTCTGAACTCGAGGCGCTGCAGGCCGACCAGGCCAAGCTGAGCGTGCTCAAGCAGGAGGCGACAGTGCTTGCCCGTGTCTATGCCGAGGCCGAAGCGCTCAAGCGTGACATCGACAACCTCGACGCCTCGTCGGGCGGTGCAACGACCAAGTCGCCCGAAGACCTCGAGCTCGAGATTGCAGAAGTGGAGCGCGACCTGTGAGTGCTCTTCTTCGCTCGCTCGTTGCTCGTTCGACCGGGAAATACGTCTGCTGATCAGCAACTTGCACCCTCTAGCAAGGACGCCCGCGCGACGCTGGCCGCCGCCGCCGAGGAGCAGGAGCGGCTCCAGGCCGACGTGTTCAAGCACAAGGCTCTGCTCTCGCGGACCGAGAACGACCTGCTCCGCGTCGAGCAGCAGCTCCAGAGTCTGCGCGAGGTCAAGCAGCGGCTCGAGGACGCGCAGCTCAAGCTTGACGGTCTTCGGCAGGAGCTTAAGGTGCGTGGCGCGGCGACAGAGCTGACGGAAGTTTCGTCTGACCTGTGCCCCTTTGCTCCTCGCGATTCTCCCAGGATGTCGACGCCCGTGTCGCCGCGGCCGACGTCCCGATCAGGGAGCTCCAGACCACAATCGAGAAGCACCGGCAAGATCACGGCGATGAGATTCAGCTCGCTGAGGCGCGACTCGGTGCCCTCCAGCAGCAGGCGGCGACGCTCAGTTCGGCGACCCAGGCCGTCAAAAAGTGCGTGCCACGTTGGCTCGCTGCGCGTTTGTCCCGATACTGAGAATCTTCAACGCGTGTCTGCTAGGTGGGACCAGGACGAGGGCCCTCGCCGGCTGCGCGAGGTCGAGGACGAGGTTGAGGAAAAGCAGCAGCTGATTGAGTCGAGTCGGTCCGAGCTGGCCGAGCTCGACGGTCGGGTCAAGGCGCTCGAGGCCGACTTCCATCAGGCCGACAAGCGGCGCAACACTCTCGAGGCTAACCTTCGCCACCGGCAGTACAAGGCCCGCATTCGCCAGGCCAAGGAGGAGATCAAGGCCCTCCCGGTCGAGGAGTCGAGCGAGGCCCGCGAAAAGTACGAGTGCAACTACGGCAAGTCGAAGCAGAAGGAGCAGGAGCTTATCAGCCAGGTGCTTTTCTCGATCGCGCGCTGACCGAGCCTGACGATGTTACACAGAGCTTATACCCCTCGTCTTCTTTCCTTGTCTGTCCGACAGCTCAACACGCTCCAGGGCGAGATTTCGTCGTGGCGGGCGCAACTGTCGGAGGACCAGGCGACGCTCGCGTCCGAGTACAAAGACATCAAGCACAAGTACGAGGTCAAGTTGATGGACGTGAAGGTTCGTGGCGCGTTTTCGTCTGTGCGGCGAGGAAGACGGCTGCTGGCTGACGTTCATCCAATGAAATGCCAGGCCGCCGAGCTCGCAAACATCGACCTCGAGCGCTACGCGAAGGCGATGGATATGTGCGTTCCGGTCGTTCCCGAAGCGTCCCCGGTCTTGTCCTCGACGCGTCGTTGATGCCAGACGCTTCTCTCGGCACGCACTCAGGGGCGTCATGAGCTACCACAAGGTCAAGATGGACGAGATCAACGACAGCATCAAGACGCTCTGGAACACGACCTACCAGGGCACCGGTGAGCGTCTCGCCGCTACTGCTGCTGCTGCTTGCGCGGTCCCACTCGGATCTCCAAGGCCGCTGACCTAACCCCATCCTCCCTCTCGCAGACATCGACACGATCGCCATCCGGAGCGACAGCGAGGAGCCCAAGACGACGACAGCGACGACGCGGCGCAGCTACAACTACCGAGTCCGGTCCCTCCGCAGCGACGGTGTAGTGCGCTGCCCCCCCCCCCCCCAACTGACTCGAGCTCTGTAATCCCACACCCCCGCGCAGGTCGTCATGGAGAAGGACCAGGTCGAGATGGACATGCGCGGCCGGTGTAGTGCCGGCCAGAAGGTGCTGGCGTCCATCATCATCCGGCTCGCGCTGTCCGACTCGTTTGGGCACAACTGCGGCATCATCGCGCTCGACGAGCCGACGACCAACCTCGACAAGGAGAACATTGCCTCGCTCGCCCAGTCGCTTGTCACCATCATCGACGAGCGTAAGCAGTCGGGCAACTTTCAGCTGATCGTCATCACCCACGACGAGACGTTCCTCCGCGAGCTCGCGTTTGCTGGTCAGCTCGACGTCTACATGCGCGTCTCGCGCGACAACCAGCAGAAGGTACGGGTCCCCCGAAGTGTAGGACGAGCGGCGCTCTGAAGGACTGACGCCCGCCCTTGGCTCTGACTCCTCGCCGCAGTCGGTCATCAACCGGCATAAGACGGCAACGCTCAGCCATTGAGACGTTTCCTGCGCTTGCAGCCTAGCCCATTTCCCCCCTCCCCCTTCCTTCAACACCCACCTCTGACCGTCACGACCCCCCTTCCTGCCATCGCACGGCCCTCTAGCT
>Ga0308160_10003466_pt1 | contig 17771 bp, 17 predicted proteins | sample PhyFR1_FD_201036 | JGI IMG/M metagenome (GOLD analysis project Ga0308160, IMG submission 201036) | Phyllosphere microbial communities from UC Gill Tract Community Farm, Albany, California, United States - DLSLF.R1 | ecosystem: Host-associated > Plants > Phyllosphere > Unclassified | place: USA...
GTTCCTTCGTAAGTTCAGTTCAATGATCACCGAAACACGTAGCTGATTGGCAGATTCCTCTCGACTCAACCAGACCTATGCGCATCATATCACCAAAAGATCTTCGCCCAACCGATTCCCCCATCGTATCTCCCTCCCCCACCTCGTCCTTCCCGACCCTCGATCCCCTCTCGAGATGAACTGTCCAGAGCATCCTCCATGTCGGCCAGATCAATCTCACGCGCCCCATCTGAGATATCGGATATTTCAAGAGCACCAAGCGGTACCTCTCTCCATCGTAATTTGTCCCGTACGGAAAGTATGCCAGGGCAAGAAATGCGACGATCTCGATCTCGTTCCATTGATCAGGGCCAGGTCAGGCCAGAGATTAAGAGACCAATGATACGCGCTCCTAGTGGGAAAGATCTATTCAAAGGAAGGGAAGTGGGTCTGATGAGGAGAACGGGGTCTAGAAAAGAGATACCAGGCATCCGACGAGATGATAGCCAAACACAGCCTAGTCTGGGATTATTGGGTAGAAAAACTAGTGATCCCAAAAAGAACAGGGTTCCTGATGGTGAGTCTCATGACCGAAGGGCACTGATATCCAGAACCTCAAAGCAGATCTACATTAGTATTTGCCACACCTGCCAAACCACGTCCTGGGAATCCCTTTTCTCGCCGACATCATCCAACGCCAATCCAAGAAGAACCGTCAAGCGGGGAACGTTTCCGACCTAGTTTCGTAGCGGAAACGCCTTCTACAAATCGTATCTTACATATGCCACCGATTAGCTCCCCTGCCAACTCCTGTACCAACAGCCGGGTCTCTGAGACCCCCATGGGAGGTCGAGTTGTAGAGTCGCCCGAGCCGGAAGATGATCTGGGGGAACTGATGGTAATGACGGATGAAGAGGACGAAGACGACGAAGATGTAGAGTTTAGGAGTGTTAGGTTGATTCCAGAAACTCCAGCTAAATAGGAAGAGTGCATTGTACAGGTATCAAACCAAATCGTTAACCCGGATCCTATCCCCTTCTTCCTGGAATGTACTGCGTGGCTCATCTCCCGTCTCGCTCCCCTCATCCCACGCATTACTCCCCGCCCTGCCCCTATACGTCTCTCGAGGGGGTTGAGCGTCGTCGAAAGCATGTTCCCGACCCCTAGCGTCTCTATAAGTGGACGAATCTAGTGGTTGATATACACTTGAAAGCTCGCTCCGCCTTTGTTGGCGGGAAGACAAGAGGTGGGCAAGGTAGAGGAATAATGTCGAGCCGGTGAGGTTTGCCTGGATGTTAGCTTGAGCCTGGCTAAAGAGAGTATACATACGACGATATCCCCCCATTGGAACGTCTTCCACTACCTATCAGCTACGTGTCCTTCATGTAATGGGTGTACTCACCGGTAACATGCCTTGTATAAATTCCGAGATGATTGAGCCAAAGAAGAACGACATGACGAGAGTGAGAATCAAAGGAGCTCTGCGGATGTACCATAACCTCCTCGCTGGCCCCCTAATTTATTAGCTTTATCACTTCCTTCAATACCGAGCCGTGAGGATGAGAACATACTCAGGTACTTCGATAATGAAGTAAACCAGAAATGTCGCAAATCCCATCTACCCATCAGTCTCTGCCGGCCGTGCCAATGATAAAGTAAACCTTACACCAAAGAAATGTAATGCTTTATCGTTGATTGGTATAGTCGGGAGCGGAGCCATTCCAAGAATACCAAGTACAATCAACCATGTAGCCGTTAGAAATATAATGACCTATTAACCTTTTGTCAGTCTCATGTCTAGCTGCCTTATGGTGACAAGGGGGCATACTGGGCGAATATTTAGTGGATAATCTTTGATCGGCCAGGACATCATTGTTGTTTCTCCTATATTCTCTTGGAGCGTCTGTATCATCCTCGTCGGTGCTGGATAGCTTGACATGGTTGTTTGTCTGGTGTATGGTGTATAATATGTATAGATAGGTCGGTGACGCATGACCGGGTAAGGTAACGTAAATACTCCCGTCAATCCACATCCGCCGGTTCCAGCCAAGTGCACAGTAGATAGTCACTCACGTACACTATACTATACTATACATTCACCGTATATATAACGTAGCAAGCGATACTACACGGACCCTCGAGGGAGATATTGCACTCAGAAAATCATATTTACCGGATGGACCGATAGATCGATAGACCAACAAGAGCAGATTCCCCCTCAAGATGGCCAAACCTACTCCCCCTCTCACGTCGCTTCCCCTCTCTCAGCTCCAAGCTCTTGTCAACGTCGAGAATGAATCCCTCACCGATCGAACACCAAAGGACTGGTTCGAGCGAGCAGTACGCGAATCCGAGCTATCAGTCCTGGCAGCTCGTAAACAGCGTAAAGAGGAGATGTTTCTATGTTATACGAAAGCATGCCAGTATTACATGAATGCTAGGATGCATCCGGACTTTGGGAGTACAAAAAAGGGAGACGTAAATTGGGCTCAGAGGGTCAAGGATTTCAAGGAGGTGAGTGATTGAGAATGACGTGGTGAGAGAGGCTTGACGGAGCTGATAAAGCAGACTCATGAAGCGTATTTAGGTAAAGCGAAGGAACTGAAAGAAGCTCTCAAGAAGCGGGAGATAGAACGTGATGGGTTAGTCCTACCCCACTCACTCCTCGTCAAGGAGCTGACATGTACAGAGGCACAAGCCCCACCCCGTCGTCGGCATCATCAACCACCAAAGCCTCTGGACCGGAGACGACTTCAATGGGAAGTATAGCCGATCGAATGAAGGCATTATCTGGAAAAGGGATGGATGTAGGAGGATCTGATCGGAAAATGTCCAAGGATCTAGAAAGACCGCCTGTATCAGCGGGGCTGGGATTAAGCAGGACAGGAGCAATCCAGAGGCCGCGAGCTACTTCGAACTCGAAGCCCGCACAGGACGGGAGCGAGGGCAAGACCTCGCCCAATGAGCCTGGACGATCGAGGTCCAGCTCCGTCAAGGAGTCCAAGCCCCCAACAGTTGTCTCCAATAACAGACCCCTGCCGACTCATGAGGAACATCAACCCCAGGCGTCCTCGAGTCGACCGCCACCTGTTATTGCGCCTAAACCGAAACTTCCCATCCCACCTACGCAACATACGACACCTACTCAGACCATCGAATCATCTCATACAGGTTCATCGACAGCTTCGACACGGGTCAATATAAACGGCCACCGACCAGAGAGTGGTTTCATAACCACTTCACCAATTGCTCCTACTCACTCAGGGCCAGCACCTCTGTCTACAAAATCGTCTAAACCTCCTCTACCGCCTATCCCACAGTCCAATACTGGCAGTAAGAAAAACGGACCTGGACCTGAAACCAACGGACTGGATGATTTCGAAAAAGCATTTCCATCACTCGATGATTTCGGTAAACAGTTTCCAGATTCCGTACCTACGCCCAAGTCCCAGACGAACGGGGTTCAAGAGAACGAAGAGGAATCAAAGTACGCCTTCCCCGAAGTCCCTTCGTCGTCGTTCCCGGATCTACCTTCCGTACCCTCTTCCCGACCTGGACTTGCGTCTCCACCTGGATCACCGCCGACTGGGTTTGCAGGGCTCAAGCCGCCTAGTGGGCATGGACAAGGACACGATTCTCCACCTAACCCAGATGTAGACAGGGAAATAAAGAGACCAACAAGTCAACCGAATTTATCAAAGCTTGATGGACGAGTGGATCCCTCTATAGGTCTCGCATCGCCTGATCATCCCGCACCGACTCTCCAAGATTTCAGGACCCCTCAACTCCCCACTCCCATGATGTCGCCTCAAGCAACCTCGCCAAATGGAGGTACACCACAGCCAGTGATTGCATTCCCAACGCCTCAACCTACTCCCGGACGTAGATCCATACCGATACCACCACATGATACGCACTCGGTACCGAAACCAAAGTTCCCATTTAGTAATTCAGTAAATTGCGAGACGCTTCGAAGTTATTTCTTGAATCCCGATGTGGAGATGGTATTGCTAGATGTCAGGTCTGACGACGAACACCGAAGAGGAGTAGTTGGGGCTGAGTATGAGCCTAAAGGAGCAAAGTTGAGGGTCGTCTGGATGGATCCTACCGTTTTGATGCGAAGCGAGTGAGTCACCTATCGAGACTGCAAGACTAAGCTGATGATAGCATCACCTCGGCAAAGCTGGAAGATTCCCTCTCCCTCTCGCCTGAAGCTCAACGACGCGCTTTTGCCGATAGGCATAATTTCGACTTAGTCGTCGTGTACGACGGTAAATCCTCTGCTTGGCCGGACAAAGGCTCTCAGCCCAGTCCACTCTCGAAATTATGGGATATCATCTACGAACATGAATTCACGAAGCGATTAGAGAGGAATCCAGTCTTGTTGGAAGGAGGTTTCGCTGCTTGGAGGGATTTCATTAGAATGAGAGTCGCGAAACATCAAGCTGATGGGAATTTGCCGAGGCCGAAACCGAAGCAGGCTAATGGGTATCCTTCGGCAACGTGAGTCCTCATATGGTGTTCGATACGGAATGGTCTGACCTGTAGGCCGAATGGGACTAGACCTGAACGAAGTGGATCTGGTGGAGATAAGCGCGCAAATAGGGATGCTGGGGTGTACCAGTCTGCGCCTTACGCTCGTAATATTGCTGATAACGTACGTACTGGCGCTTATATACTATACTGGGCTGACGTATAGATGGCACCCTCCTCCTACCCCTCCCAAGCTCCTTCCAGGTCCTACGCTACCTCGCCCCCTACCGCATCCAGTCACCGTCCCTCAAACTCGCTATCAGCATACAACTCGCCTTCAATAGCTGCTCCTCCACAAGCATCCATCCACCCCGGTCCCGGTCCACGCCGGCAATCAGGATATGTAGAGCACCACAACCAATCCTACTCGGGCTACATCCCAACTTCAAGACAACCGATAGATTACCCCACACCTCATGGTTTATCCCATTCTCATCCGCAGCCACCGCCTCCTACCGCCGCTCATTCTTTGGAGAGATACGATGCGAGACCGAACGTTCCTCGTTCGAGCTCTATCAGGGAGCTGGCCCTTGTTGCGAACGGAGAGGAAGTCAGGTATTGGGGTGATGTCATGCTTGGTTTGACTGGTTTGAAGAATTTTGGATCGTACGTCCCTTCCCAACTCTGGAGGCTGTGCTGATGAGTAGGACTTGTTATATGAACTCGACGGTACAGTGCTTGAGTGCGACATATCCTTTTTCGCAGTTGTTCCTAGGTCAGCTCCTCGACCTTCAGACATGGTTCTAGGCTGACGGTCAGACGGAAGCTATAAGAAAGCGATCAACATGCACAATAAGCTTGGTACCAAAGGGAACCTCGCAAACGCATGGTCTGAACTTCTAAAAGCCCTCTGGAGGGAAGACTACACTTTCTTGTCCCCAGTCACTTTCAGAGTACGCACACGAAAGCCTTTCTTGGTGAAGCTGACTGAGTAGACATCAATCGTAAAATTCGCATCCCAATTCTCAGCTACGAACGAACAACACGATTCCCAAGAATTCCTCTCTTTCGTCCTTGATGGTCTACATGAAGATTTGAATCGAGTTCATATCCCTCCTGCGCCTGTTGAGATGACTCCTGAGCGCGAAGCTGCGTTGGAGACTTTACCGCCTGAGGTGGCTTCTGAGAAGGAATGGGCGATTTACAAACAGAGGAATGATAGTTTTATTGTGGACTTGTTCCAAGGCCAATATAGGAATAGGTTGGAGTGTATGACTTGTCACAAGGTATGTCCCCCAATTCCATCCTTGGGCCAGCAGGGCACGAGCTGATATCAGACATCAACAACATACGATACATTCATGTACATCTCCCTACCCATTACCACCGGAAAGAACAAGGTCGTTATTCAAGAACTCATCGACGATTTCATTGCAAGTGAAATAATGGATGGAGACGATAAATGGAATTGTCCACGTTGTAAAGTCCCCCGCCGCGCCACCAAAACCTTGACAATCGCCCGACTACCTCCAATCGTCATCATTCAGTTGAAGAGGTTTACGACCAAGAATGGTGTGTTTTGGGATAAATCGGAAAATCATGTTATTTTCCCCATGCAGGGATTGGATTTGACGAGATATGTGCCATATAGAGCTAAAAGGGGTGGAGAGGATATGGATGATCCTAGGACTCAGATTGGACCTTTCAGATATGATTTGTATGGCGTTAGTAATCATATTGGAACACTGTCTTCGGGTCATTGTGAGTCTTCTTTCTCCTTGTTTCTCTTCGCTTTCTTCCCCTCCTTCACGGTAGCATGGCGCTAATAACAGATACCGCTTTCGTAAAGGATGCAAAAGGCTGGAAATTCGCAGAAGATAGTAGAATCAGTAAAGCCCAAGAAAAGGATATAGTCGTGAGCACTCCCCTTCATTCTCTTGCTCAAAAGCTGATCCCAGTCCCGTCAAGCATATATGTTGTTCTATAAACGTGTCAGAGCTTAGACTCGCTCTCTGGGTGTCAAGTGGAAAGGATTCTTGTATGGTTGTAGCAATAGTCATTGGTCAAATAGTCAAATAAGGTAGTCGGATGCAAATGCCAAAAGTCAAGCAAGCCAAGCCAAGCCATAAATTACGAGACGCGTCGGTTCAAAGTGATCCGACCACTTCACCTCCTAATCACCTTGTACAACAATTCTGAATGAGCATTTAGATATAGACGCAATATACTCTACGGCCAGTCCGGACCGGTGCACGACCTTACGATATACGTTAGAAGGTTAGACGCTAGTAAAGAACGAGAACACACAAACGGTTACATACGCGATCGACATTAGACACATTTCGTAACCGCTACAAGTCAAAGTGAGACAGATCAGTCTCTTCTCCTCTCTGGTGACGCCCCGATCGATTCGCAGTAATCGAACTCGGCTGAACAATTACGATTCCCAAGTAGCGCAATTTACCCGCTTCCTATCCTTGTCGTCATAACTATAACGCTTTGACCGCCAACCTTCATTTTGTCGATAGTCCGGTCAACCGGCCTCAGCCGCATCACTTTGCGGTAGCACGCTTTGATCGTCAAGGAAACGAGGTCGGACTGGATTGAAGCACGAGGTACAAGGTACCCTCGAATCCTGGTTCTTGAGATAGGCTTCAATACAGTTCTTAAAGGAGGGTTACCGCAATTAAGGCAAAAGCCCAAGACTGTGACCGAGCGTTACCTTGACAACGCACCGCCTGATCCCCAGCTTCCTTGAATACGTGTACCCTAGACCGGCTTGACCGAGGCCGTGACAGGACAGGACAAGAACAGAGACAGGTCCAAGTCCGTGAGTGAGAACTACCTCATGATCCCGATAACCCGACCCTCATGTCTGTGCTTCTTTTCCCACTCCACCCCTCCTTTCGGACCTTACGCAAAAGTGCTTATGACTCAGTGCTAGGACCTTGAAAGCCATCGGTCGATCGGGATTGCGCCTCCGTTGGAGGTCGAGGCGAAACGTCATTAATCGGAAAACCGCCTTCACACACAAGAATACACACAAACGCCATTCAGTAATCACTCCGCTCCACTCTTGTGAAAATCGAAAGGTATCCTTCCACCCCTGTATCAGTGAAACGTTTCCTATTGAGGGATAGGATAGGGTGGGGTTTCTAGGTTTCCTTAGACTGAACTTGAACTTACCTCTTAGGATTTCGCTTTGCTTTTAACGTAACGCTTGACTACCCCCCTCTTCCCGCCTGTTGGTTATATCATATACCATACCTATCATAACTTGATCACTGGTTGATCTTGCTCTCTATTTTGTTCAATCAACTCTCGAATATATCCAACGACAATATCATATCTCATATCTCATACACATAACGACCCCATCCAATATACATCTTGCGGACAAAATACAAACTTGCTAGCGGAAGAAACTCCACTAGCTCCGTTGACCCTTCGATCACCAATTAGTACCGGAGTACCATCTGTCACCATGGATCCATCCCTGTCTCACCTGATATCCTGGGCAGAACCTACAAGGGGTGACGCACCATTACCCCTCACTGTAAGTTCATCAGCTCCACCTATGGATTGAGACTGATGAATAGGGTCCATCATTGACTTTATCGCCACTAGGTGCTCCCCATGCTCCTACTGTATTCCTCTTCGGAGGCAAGTTCGTTCAGAACAGGCGTCTCTCTTCTGAAATGTGGGCTTTCGACCTGGCATCAAGAGCTTGGGAAAGGGTCGATGCAGGTGAAGGTCCTGCACCTAGGTACTTCCATACCATGGATGTCTGTACGTATTTTACTGCTATATGCGACATGACCTGATGTACAGGGGAAGACAAATTGGTGTGCTTTGGTGGAATGTCCGAGAGTGAACCACACATGAGTGTACATGATGATATTTGGTTCTTCGATTGCGTTAGAAGACAATGGTTATCCCAACCCTCCCCTTCTCCCGAATACGGTCCTCAAGATCCAGACTTCCTTCCCTCGGCTCGATATGCCCATTTGAGCTCTGTATCAAGGGGAAAGTTGGTCATATCAGGTGGACAGCATGCCGATAATTCGTATGTCAAATATCTTTTACTTTGATTGGCAGCTGACATGTCAGATGGGTATACGAGATCAATGTATATGATCTACGAAGAAAGATGTGGATCTCTAGGACAGATCAACCGGAACGACAGGGTTTGCACTCAAAAGGCGCTTATCGATCTGTTGCTTGTTCTGCCAAACATCGAGTCATTGCACCTCGAGGAGTCGATTCCAAGTCGGCTCATACCTACACCATCGATGAGGAAGGTGAAGGAGGTGGTGAGTTTCTTCTGCCTACGTAACGAGTAAGCTGATGGCAGAAATCATGTGTTACTCCAACTACGATTTCGCCAAAGTCCGAAGAGAGCTCGATCTCTTTACACCCCAAGATATGTCTTCATCACCACCAGTCCCTTCTGCCAAACACGTATCTCCCCCTTCATTCAACATCCGAGATATCTCTGCTCGAATGCAGGGCGCCACTCAACCTCCCGGACTACGTTTCCCAACTGGTGGTATCGTCGGTAATCACTTTATCCTATGTGGTCTATACCTCGCTTCCTCATCCGCTGCCTTTTCAGTATACGCTCTCAATCTCGATACATTCGTATGGAGGCATATCGAGCCTGCCATCCTTGCTACTGGATCATGGAACCGTGCTGTCATCTGGGCCGATCGAGCGAAATTATTGGTCTTTGGGAATCAAGATTCTGATTTGGCTGGCGATTACGGAAGACGAGCAGTCAGTGTTGATCACATGGCTGTCGTCTCTCTTGAGACGTTTGGTATTTATACCCCACCCCGATTGGAGGTACCCCAAAAGATCCAAGAGATGGGATTATCGATGCTCGACGAAAACTTGGCTTCAGACTTTGAAGTAGTCTGCGATGATGGAAGGAGAATCAAGTGTTCTCGGAAATTACTGGCGGACAGATGGCCATGGTTCGCCCAACAGGAAAGGGAACTGAAAATGAAGATTGCGGGAATCACCTCAGACGCACCGGTCGATATCAACGATACACTCCTTAGAGCATGTAATCCAGCAAAATTAACTCCAACATATCTCGATTTACCCGAACCATTCCCTGTCTGTGTCGCTTTCGTTCAGTACTTCTACACCTTATCACTATCAACACCATTACAGAATAGGGCACCGGTATTATCGGCATTACTTTTCCTGGCGAAACAATACAAGATTGGACGACTCGCTGAATTGGTTGTTCATGCTTTACATGAGCGACTGGATAGCTCGAATGCTGTCGGGGTATACGAGATTGCTACCTTGAGTGGTCAGCAGAATCTGCAAGTCAGGGCTTTGAATGTTATTCATGTAAGCTGTTCTAACCTCAAATTCGAGTCCAAGCTGATGATAGTCTGCCAAGAATGGAGCGTCTTCGCGAAGCCATCGACAGGTCCCACCGCCCACCGGCAATGGCGCCGGAGACAACAACACCGACAGTCCTCAGCCTCCACCTTCTTCCCAAGGTTTCGCATCGCCTAACGACTCCAACGTCGCTCCTTCACCCTCTACCGCCATGAATGGACCTTTCACAACTCACTCTGCTGTTATCCAGGCTCGATCGGAATCACCTACCCTTGGACTCGAGGAGGAAGAAGATGCTTCTGCCATGCTCGCCGCTCTGGATATCACCAGGCCTCCACCTCGACCTACCCGAGCTGCTCCCCCTGTACCTCCCATGGCAAGATTACCTCTTCCTACACCACCTTCATCTGCTCATTCGAGTGTCCCTGATCTAGGGCATTACCGATCGACCAACACTGTATCAAGGCGGGGATCAATCACTTCTTCCGAAGCTCCTTCACTCGCTACTCCTTGTCCATCGCTTAATGGATCATCCATCCGAGAATCCACCCTGCTACCTCGAGGATCGCACTCTACCCTCGACTCGAGAGCAAGTGGTAGTTCCCAATACGGTAAAGGTCTTGAAACACTTTCCGAGAATGGTAGTGGAAGAGGTGGATATGGCTTAAATAAATCAAATTCGATGAAGAAGGATTACCAGCTCCATCATTTCGATTCTACCGCTCCTCCCCCTTCCGCATATTCATCGCATCAAGCACAGGTCATCTCGGCATTATCAACTTATCAGATGGAAGGTCGAATGCCAGTTTCCGAAAATCAGCTCCGTCGTCAAAACAGCCAAGCTAGTCAACAAACCCTAGGTTCGAGTTATTTACCTTACCTCGCCAACGACAAGATGAGGCATTTATCAATGAATACCGATTCTTCCTCTTCATCCTACTCTTCCAATGGTCACGGGCATAAGAGTATGGGATCAATCGTTACTTCCGATACTGCAAGTGCTATTACCGATTACAATGTCCATCTCGCTTCCTCCGTCAATCTAAGTAATTTGAGTAGGACCGAGACTGGAGGAAGTGGATCTACTGGAACAAGTAGTAAACAGCAAATGAAGGATGAGAAGAAAGCGTAAGTCCCTCAATCCCTTTCTTCAATAACAGAAAGCTGATGAGCAGTATCGCAGCAGCGGAAAAAGCAGCAAAACAAGCGGCTCAACAAGAACGATTCGAAGCTCTTCGACTTCAACAAGCTAAAGCTATGGCCCTCGCTGCTGCCGAGACACAACGTAAAGCAGAGATTGCAGCTGCTCAACCACCTAAAGAAAAGATGGCACCGAAGAGTAGGTTTGGGAAGCTAGGAGCGAAATTTACGGAGAACGTCTTGTTTCCTAGTGCTGGTGGGTCGAATAGTATGTTCTAGGACGCTACTGGTGGGGAGATGCTGGGATATGGAGACATGGAAAATAAGAGAGAATTGTATAGTACGATATACTTGGGAATTAGACACGATATACATTTTCATACAGGACATAAACCCATATTTTCCAATACATTGTTAATGATTGTTACGAACTGCTTGCTTATGTATACCATCTTTTGTCCAATATCCCCTGGTCTAGTATGTTGATACATGTCAGAGTCTCCCAATACGAGCTATGAAGCATGTTTGGTTAGTGAAGACCTTTCATACCCCTTCCCGATGACGGCTGGGATGAAAGGATGTTATCAGTCCCCTGTGTTTAAATCGGAATGTGATGATATCAATGCCTCTCATTACAGGGCTTCTTCGACTATATATCATAGTTGACCTCCCTGAGAAAGAAGTACATCTTCCCCACTACTTCCAGCATATCAATAACAACACTACCAACCTAAGCCGACCAACCTCTCGCACCTATCTTCCCAATCAAATTTATCTAATCACTTATCCATTCTGCTCACCCACTTCACCGACGCTGTACTCCAACCCATTCATAGCGCCACTTACAATCTTCCTCACTGCCCTCACACTCCTAGCATTACTCCTCATCCTCCCTCAGGCCCCATTCCAATTCTCAAAAAGAATGCCATCCGATCCACGAGCCGCTGCTTCCTCCTCCTCTTCCTCCGCCAGACCATCTTCATCATCCTCTTCTTCACAAGCCCGACCTTCCTCATCATCTTCATCTTCATCTCGACCTTCATCCTCATCGTCTTCTGCTGGACCTCCGGCTCAGCCGACTCCGTATATCTCTGCTAATGCTTGGATGTCGTTCTTCCTCTTTTGCTGCCTTGTGCTTATCATCCTTCAAGGACCCCTTGGACTGAGTGGCATCGGTACAGCTGCTGTGACCGGTGGTGCAGGGGGTTTATCGGTATTTGGTAGTTTAGGAGGAGTTGAAAATGGTGTGAATCTCGGTGGAGGGATTGGATGTGGTGGGATGGCAGCTGGGTATGTTCCTTGGTGTCAGCAAGTTGGGGGAGTCGGGATGGTACAGGCCCAACAACCACCTATTCAACAACAGGTGCAAGTTCAACAAGTCCCCGCTGTTGTTCATCCTCATCATCGCCAGGCCCAGGTTCCTCCGGGATATACCTATCCCCGGGTACCTGGTTACGGAGCACAAGGGTCGATCGCTTTACCAGGAGGAGGCGGAGGGAGTTGGTCTTCATGGTATGGTAACCCTGCTCAGCAGTATAGTCAATATGGTAGGTCTACCCCGTTTGGAAATTAGCTAATGATCAGCCCAACAAAGACGAGATCCTCAACGATCATTCCAGTATCAACGACCTGGTCTCCAAGTTCAAGTGAACCAGGGCCAAGGACGAGGACAAGGACAACCGACATATCAGACTCAGCAAGGTGGGTCAGTCTCCTACTCTCCTTACCCCAACCCCTTTTCGTATTCGTACCCATACTACCTCGATCGTGTATCGCAATACACATATGACCGCTCGTCGTATGGGTACGGCTATGGATACGGAAATGGAAGTCCCACCCTTGATGCTGGCGTCGATACTTCGGAATGGACTTACGAATACTTATGCTATCGCCTCCCTTACCTCTGCCAACCTCTTATCCCCTATGCCTATGCCCAATCCCAACCTGTCCCCCAACGACACGTTTCCACTCCAGTCATACAACGTCAAGTTCAGCCTGTTCAACCGATACGTAAGTACCTTCCAATGAGATTGCTGATCGATAGCTGTAGTACCTGTCCCCACCATGACACCTGGTACAGTGATGGGTATATCTAACCTTGAGAATGCTTTCTTCCCATTACTTGTAGGTGCTATAGCTCTACTAGTTATGTTTGATTACTCGTCATAGTAGTATGAATTAGGCGTGCCATAATGAATTAGTTAGGTTAGCCAATCAGCAATTTCCGGTTTCGCGTCAGTTGTAATGAATTTTGAGCATATACGGTAATACTCGCCATTGTACTCGACTCGAATACCCTTGTTACAAAGGATCATACCATACACCAAAGTCGAGTCGCCAGTACCGTAAGTGGCAAATCAAATCAAGAAAGATTTACCCCATCAAGCTCGCTTTTCGACCTCTGAACAATCCATAAAAGCGATTTGAAGAATGTCGGACAAGCTCACTCGTGTGGCTATTGTCTCGGATGACAGGGTGCGTCATCCTAATTCCCACTTCTGCTGGCTCGTTACGAACCTATCACGAGCTGCAGGAGTGAGACCCAGGCTAGAATTGAGCTGATGCATGCAGTGTAAACCCAAGAAATGGTACGGATGACGAAATACAATACGAAAGCTTAGCTAATCACCAGTCGTCAGGAGTGCAAGCGTTCATGTCCCGTCGTCAAGATGGGAAAGCTGTGCATTGAGGTCAACCCAACAGACAAGAAGGCGTTCTTGTCAGAAGAGCTATGTATTGGATGTGGTATTTGTGTCAAGAAGTAAGTCCAACCTGCCCTTGCACCCTTGACAACCACTTATGTCAGGTGCCCTTTCGAAGCTATCCAGATTCTCAACTTGCCTACCAATCTCTCAACTCACGTCACCCATCGATACAACGCCAACGCTTTCAAGCTTCATCGTCTTCCCACTCCTCGTCCCGGTCAAGTCCTCGGTCTAGTCGGAACGAACGGTATCGGAAAGTCTACTGCTCTCAAGATTCTATCTGGAAAATTGAAGCCCAATCTCGGACGATACGATGATCCACCTGAGTGGCAGGAGATTTTGAAACATTTCCGAGGATCCGAATTACAGAATTTCTTTACCAAAGTTCTCGAGGATGATATCAAGGCGGTTACGAAACCACAATACGTCGACCAAATCCCCAGGAGTATCAAGATCCCCAAGGCAACTGTCGGACATATGTTGGATATCCAATCTCAGATGGAGAACAAGGAGCAGTTGGCTGAGGATTTGGAATTGAAGGGACTTTTGACGCGAGAAGTCACTCAATTGTCTGGAGGAGAATTGCAGCGATTCGCCATTGCTATTGCCAGTATCCGACAAGCCGATATTTACATGTTTGACGAACCTTCTTCCTACCTCGATATCCGTCAACGTCTAGCTGCCGCTCGAGTCATTCGTGGTCTAGTCACCCCAACCAACTATGTCGTTATTGTCGAACACGATTTAGCCACCCTCGACTACCTATCCGATTTCATCTGTGTCCTGTACGGTGTACCAGGTACATACGGTGTAGTCACCATGCCTTACTCGGTTCGAGAAGGTATCAACATCTTCCTCGACGGTATGATTCCCACCGAAAACTTGAGGTTCAGAGAAGAGTCCTTGACTTTCAAAATATCCGAGAACGCCGATGAGGTACAGGCGCCAAAGACAAGACGACACGCCTACCCCGCCATGACCAAGACTCTTGGTGGATTCAAGCTACACGTTGATCCTGGAGAGTTCTCTGAGTCCGAGATCTTGGTATTGCTAGGAGAGAATGGAATGGGTAAAACGACTTTGGTTCAATTGTTAGGTGGAAAGATGGAGCCAGATGATCCAAAGGATAAGATTGAGCTCAGGGTCTCCATGAAGCCCCAGACAAGTATGTCCACATCAAATCTGAAGCAGGATCAACCGTGGTCTCGCAGCTGATAAATAGTCTCCCCCAAATTCCCAGGTACCGTCAGGCATCTCTTGCTCAAGAGGATCAAGGCCATGTTCATGCGTACGTCGTTTCTTAGACGCCTCGAGACGACGCTGATATCCAGACCCTCAGTTCAACTCCGACGTTATCAAGCCAATGCAGATCGAGCCAATCATTGACCAGGATGTCCAGACGTAAGGCCAAGCCCTTTTATACAATGGCAAGCTAAGCCTTCAGATTGTCTGGAGGAGAGTTGCAACGAGTCGCCATCTGTCTCGTGCTCGGTGTTCCAGCAGATGTCCTGCTCATCGATGAACCTTCCGCATACCTCGATTCCGAACAGCGTATCCACGCTAGTAAAGTTATCAAGAAGTTCGTCATGTCTTCCAAGAGGACTGCTTTCATTGTCGAGCACGATTTCGTGAGTCTCTTTTTATCATTCTTCTTCTCCTCCAAGAAAATACGAGGGCAAGGCTAATGATAGATCATGGCTACATACCTCGCTGACCGAGTTATCGTGTTCGAGGGTAAACCCGCTATCGAGTCATACGCAAGGACACCAGAGGGATTGTTGACTGGAATGAACAAATTCTTGAGGTCGCTTGACATCACTTTCCGAAGAGATCCCACGAATTTGTACGTTTGTCTCTCTGCTCCTTAGACGAGTAAGGATGTAAGAATGGTAGCTGACTTAAACAGCCGACCCCGAATCAACAAGATGAACTCGCTCAAGGATAACGAGCAGAAATCTTCTGGATCATACTTCTTCGTTGACCAGGATTAGGTCTTTCAGAGAGTAGAGCGATGATTGATATACAAAAAGGAGGTGTGCCACTGCTGGCTTTGTGAGATAGATGCTGGGTGTATCGGTTCCATTGCGTGATATTGACATGCATATAGTAGTTCGAATACAGTCGTTTACCTGACTTAACTTCACCTTCCCGTTGACGGACATTGAGTGATACCCAATTGTCGACCCGATAAGCCCGAATGACGATCTGTCAGTGATCAAACGAAGGGACCAGCGACGACGATCGATGTTCATCATAACGATGTCACCCAAAGCAATAGCATTAAAGGATCTGGTAACGCTTTGGCCCGCTCTCCTCGTTTCCCCTCATCCCGGTGACGGACACGATCGCCCATGTCACCCGAGCGATTTTAACCTTGATTGAACGATCCCTTGACCTGCATCTACCGATCCTTTATCACCTACTGTGGGGAAATGGCAATCTCCCCTCCCTTAAAAATGGCTGGTCAATCAAATGTAAGGACCGTATTCAAAGCGACTCCTTCAAACACAGACCCCTTTGCCGCAAGCGACTCACCTATCGTTTCGTTATCGCCGGGGGTAAAGGAGACTACCCAATCCCACCATTTCAAACTTGATGCACAATCTAAAACTGCTGATCCTTATTATTGAAAGGATGAACTACATAGAAGAGATAATTGGATTTGGTATATCAAGCCGCACCAATCCCACTGTGTAAACTCCCATAGTTCATAAAGCTGCAGGTCAGCACCAGTCCCCTTCGCCTCGATCTATCATCTTACATACGTTTGATACAAGATGAAATTCTCCCTATTATCCCTCATTGTCCTCTCTTCGCTCGTATCCGCAATTCCCACACCAGCGAGGTGGTCATCGGAAACGACCCTCTGCAACGGTCGCCACTCAAGCAGCTGCTACTCCTGCCGTTACATCGGCCGTTGCGGCCGAACCCGCTCCGGTTGTCTCGACCAGAGCTTCTGCTGCTGCTATTTCCACAGCTGCCGCCGGAACCGTTACTGCTGGCTCAGGAACGGGTGGGGGAGGTGACAGCCATAAAGTCACAGTATGCTCATTTCTATCTGATTGAGTCTTTCGCCACACCTATAGAAACTAACGGGTTAGGTGATAAACAATTGCGGTAGCGGCTCTGTCCAATGGCAGCATCAAGGTCTCGGTCAAACAACGTTTCCCTCTGGATCGACCACAGTCGATAAGTCAATCGTTTCGGCTATCATGTGGCTAGACGGATATAACGGTTTCAAGTGCGGACCGAACGCGGTCAATTGCGGGATGGTAGAATTCACTCTGGGTGATAACGGCCACAATGCAATCAACTATTCTCTTCTCATGCAAAATCTGGGTAATCATGTCCTGTGAGTCCGTGTCCACATGAGTATGTCCGGGCGTCACTGATCCCAATAGGAGGGCACCGATGTTTATCGAGTTGACGGGGGGGACTTGTAGTGCCAAAGCAGGGGGGCCTTGTACTGGGATGACTGTTGCCGAGTGCCCAAACGGGTACACCGGTACTGATACCGATACAGGGCCCCCTGTAGACTGTGCAGGTACAGGTGTCGGGGTGAGTCAAATTAGTCGGGCGAAAAAGCCGAACCCCTTTCTCGACATGGCTGACAATCTCAGGCGACTATAACGTTCTGTCCTTGACGAACAGATGAATTAGTGATGTTAGGAGTACATTGAAATGTTATAAATCCAGAATGTAGTGTCAATGTACTGAGTTGTGAGGATCGAGTCGGAGGCACCGAGGATGGAGCACGATTTCACATATCCTGTTTAGTGCTTCAACGTGTCGAGTGAAACCCAATCAAATCGCGCACCCCTTTGCCGCCAAGGCGACTGCGGTCGTAAGCACCCCACTGCGCGGCGTTGGTAGCCGTCGGTCTGATTCATCCTCGGGCACGACTTCGCTTCGAGCTGGCGCTAAGCCGACTATAGGTGACATTTCATGGGAAATAATGGAAGAGAGTGATGAGAAACGGCTCAGCGGGCGCCGCCTTCTATATGATTAATAATGTTCCCGGCGATATTTGCGATCCGCGGAGGTAAGGAACAATATTCCGGGGTTACACCGAGCAATAATGGAGGTCATCAGCCCCCACCGTCACTTACAAATGCA
>Ga0308160_10003467_pt1 | contig 17758 bp, 15 predicted proteins | sample PhyFR1_FD_201036 | JGI IMG/M metagenome (GOLD analysis project Ga0308160, IMG submission 201036) | Phyllosphere microbial communities from UC Gill Tract Community Farm, Albany, California, United States - DLSLF.R1 | ecosystem: Host-associated > Plants > Phyllosphere > Unclassified | place: USA...
CTGTTCGGCGACCCGCTCGACGACATCGCCCGGCGCCAGTCCTCGGCCCAGATCTTCCTGATCGAACAATACGTCGACGAAGCGCCGGCGGACGAATGGCTGGTGCGCCTGAACCGCGTACGCGAAGTGTCGGACACGCGCTTCGACCTGATCTCCCTGGCCGCTGCCCGCGCCGCCCTGCCGCACGCCAGCCTGCGCGCCCTCGAACGCGGCGAGGTCGTGCTCGACATTGGCAACAAGGCCTTCTACCGCCGCGTTGACCTGGACGGCCAGCGCTACATCGGCAGCGACGAGGAAGTGATCCACGCGCGCGACCTGCCGATCGACGTCAACCTGGCCCTCAAGATGGAAGCGGTGCGCTACGTGATCGTGGCGCTGGCCCTGCTGGTGCCGGTGGCGCTGTGGTCGCGCTCGCACTGGCAGGGGCTGCAGAAGCTCTCACGCGTGGCCGATGAATTCGGCGCCGGCCGCCTGTCGGCGCGCGCGCGCATGCCGCGCTCGGCCAGCATCTATCCGCTGGCGGAACGGATCGACCACATGGCCGACCGGATCGAAGAATTACTGGTCGCGCAGAAGAACCTGCTGCACTCGGTGTCGCACGAACTGCGCACGCCGATCGCGCGGCTCGAATTCGCGCTCGAATTGCTGGACGCGAAAGCCGGCGACCCGGCCCTGCGCCGGCGCATTGCGGCGATGGAAGGCGACGTGCGCGAGCTGAACGACCTGGTCAACGAACTGCTGGGCATGGCCCGCCTCGACAGCGAGCAGGCGCTGCGGCGCGAAACGGTGGACGTGGCCGGCCTGCTGGAGAGCGCCGCGGCGTCGCTGCCGCCGGGATCGCAGGCGCTGGACGTCGCTTCGGCGCAGGATCTCGGCATGATCGAGGCCGACCCGCGCCTGCTGGGCCGGGCGCTATCGAACCTGCTGAGGAATGCGCAGAAGTACGCGGCGGCATCGATCCGCCTGTCGGCCGTGCGCGAGGAAGGAAAACTGCTGATCATGGTCGAGGACGACGGGCCCGGCATTCCCGAAGCGGAACGCGAACGCATCTTCGAGCCCTTCTACCGGCTCGACCGCAGCCGCGACCGCGCCACCGGCGGCTTCGGCCTCGGCCTGTCGATCGCGCGCAAGGCCGTACTGCTGCACGGCGGCAGCCTGAGTGTGGAGGACTCGGCGCTGGGTGGCGCGAAATTCGTGATCGCCCTGTAGAGCGGGCAAGGCGCACACGCAGCGTGCGCCTTAGCCCCGGGTCTGGCCGACCGCCCTACTTGCGCTCGGGCTTCACGTGCGTGAAGCCGTACCACAGGTGTTCCCACCAGTGGGCGCGCGACTTCACGGTGTACAGGCAGGCCTTGTCGACCCCGCTCTTGAACACCGGGTCAGGACATTGATTCGTGATCAGGGCATGGCGCTGGTTCTCGGCATTCACGAGCGTGATGCAGAGCCAGATCACCAGCCCGAGCAGGATCACAACGAGCGACCACGCGATGTGGTTCACGTTGCTGGTCTCGAACAGGTCCTCTTCACGAGGGCGGGCGCCCTCGTACATGGCCAGGACCTTGCCTTCGCTATCGCTCATTTCGTCTTGGCTGCCTTCTCGACAAGGGCGTCCAGCACCTGGAAGCTCGCCTGCATCAGTTGGTTACGGTCCGTGATCTTCAGCTTTTCCGACACCTGGCCCGGCGAGGTCTGGTACTTGCCGTCGATGATGATGGTCGGCGTGCCGCTCACCTGGTAGGCGGTGGCCACTTGCGGCAGGCGGCGCAGCTTGGTGGTCACGCCGAACGAGTTCCAGGTTTCGAGGAACTTGGCGCGGTCGATGCCGTTCTTCGACACCCAGTCGATGATCTGGTCGTCCTTCATCAGGCGCACGCGCTGCACGTGCACGGCGTGCAGCACCTTCGGATGGAATTCGGCCTGCTTGCCCATCGCTTCGAGGGTCAGGAACAGGTGCGCTTCCGGATCGGCCGGGCCCTGGAACGGCAGGTGGACACGGCGCAGCACGATCTTGTCACCCTGCTTTTTGACCCATTCGTTCAGGCCAGGTTCCAGCGCGTAGCAAGCCGGGCAGTGATAAGCGAAGAATTCCACCACTTCGACCTTCTTGCCGGTCGCCTGGACCGGCTGCGGCGTTGCCAGGGTCGTGTATTCGACGCCGTTCTGCGGATTGGTTGGCGAAGCGAAAGCAGTGCTGGCAACCAGGCTGGCAGCGACGATGGCGAAACGCAGGGAGCGGCGCATAAAAATCCTTCTGTGTGAAGTTGAAGAAAACGACCGCGAGATTACCACTTTTTCGCCGTCCCCTCTAAGCTGGACACGATTTTTTGCAATTGCTTACGGGTGTAACGCGGCCATCTGTGCGAATGTGGGTCGTCGTTGGCGCGGGATCTGGTGGCATCGTTGATGATCGTACGGTGGGCACTTTGTAGTGCTGGCATTTAGCCAGCCCTACTGCCCACGCGGAATGGTGAATATGGTTGGCACGGTTTTATCCGCTAACGCTAGCCCATCGAAACGTGTTCGAATGATCATTTGGCGGCGCTAACACTTGGCGGATTTGCGGTCAGGGCCTTGCCAACACCATGCATGTTTCCGCGTGGGCACGGAGTGCCCACCGTACGGGTGATGTCGGTGCCAACGCGTGAATCAATGTGAGCGCCGGGCACGCGCCTCGTCCAGGCGCGCGCACAGCGCCGCGGCGCCATCGACCACACGCGGGCCCGGCCGGGTCAGCAATTCCTCGTCGAGCGTGAACAGGTTATTGCGGCGCACCGCCGTCATGCCCTTGTACGGCTGCCAGATCGACAAGCCCCGGTCCTGCGGCGTGTACAGCTTGCCGCCGACGATCGCCTCCGGGTCCTTCTGCACCACGGCTTCCACGCCGACCTGCGGCGCCACCGTCTTCAGTTCGGCAAAGATATTCCGGCCACCGCAGGCGCGGATGGCGTCGCTGGCGATCTGCTCGCCGTTCAAGGTATAAAGCGGGCTGTCCCAGGCCTGGTAGAACACCGTCACCGGCGGGCGCTGCGCATAGCGGGTGCGCAGCGCCGCCAGCTTCGCCTGGTATGCGCCCGCCGCGGCGCGCGCGACGGATTCGGTGCCGAGCAGCTGGCCGAAGCGCAGCAGGCTGGTCGCCACCTCGTCGAGCTTGCGCGGCTCGCTGTGGAAGACCGGAATGCCCAAACCCTGCAGCTGGGCGATCTGGCGCGCCGTGTTCCCGCTCTGCCAGACGATCAATAAATCCGGCTTCATCGCGATCACGCGCTCGATGTCGATCTGGCTGTTCGAGCCGATCAGGGGAATGCTGCGCGCGGCCGCCGGGTAATCGCTGTAGTTCATGGCGCCCACGATGCGCGGCCCGCCGCCAGCCGCGAACAGCAGCTCGGTGACGTGCGGCGCCATCGAGATCACGCGCTGGGCCGGACGCGCCAGCGTGACGCGCTGGCCGGCGTCGTCGACCACGCTGACGGCGGCCTGGGCCGACACGGAAAACAGCAGCAGGGCAAGCAGGGGCGCTTTCATTGGGTCGTCCGGACAGGTGCAAGGTGGGTGATGGCCGCCGGCGCATCCGGCAGGAACACGGTGCGCGCGCCGTGGGCGATCGCCGCGATCGGATGGCCCAGGCAGGCGCTCAGCAGCTCCGGGCGCATCACGTCCTGCGTGGCGCCGGCGTGCCAGCTGCCGTCGCCGTTCAGCAGCAGCGCGTGGGTAGCGCCGCTCCAGGCCAGGTTCAAATCGTGGCCGACGCTGACCACCGCCCTGCCCTCGCGGCACAGGCGCGCCATCAGCTCGGTGACGGCCACCTGGTGCGCCAGGTCGAGGGCATTCGCCGGCTCGTCGAGCAGCAGCAGCGGCGTGTCCTGGGCCAGCAGCGCGGCAATCGCCACGCGCTGGCGCTCGCCGCCCGACAGGGTGCGCACGTCGCGCTCGGCCAGGTGCGCCACGTCGAGCGTGCGCAGCGCGGCTTCGGCGGCGGCGTGGTCGTCGCTGCCTTCCCAGTAGCGGTCGGCGTGATAGGGGTGGCGCGCCATCAGCACGGTTTCGATGACGCGGTAGGCAAAGGCGTCGCCGCGCGATTGGGCAAGGTAGGCGCGTTCGCGCGCCAGCGCCGGCAAGGCCCAGTCGCCGACCGGCTTGCCGGCCAGGGCGACCGTTCCGCCGTCGGGCGAACGCAGGCCGGCCACGGTGCGCAGCAGCGTGCTCTTGCCGGCGCCGTTCGGGCCGATCACGCACCAGCTTTCGCCGGCGTTCACGCGCCAGTCCAGGCGCTCGACGAGCAGGCGCCCATCGACGCGCAGGGTCAGGTCTTGGGTAGCAATCATTGGCGGGATCATCGGCGGCGCAGGTGAAGTTGGTGCAACTGGAACAGGAACACGGGTACGCCGATCAGCGAAGTCAGCACGCCCACCGGCAGCTGCTGCGGCGCCAGCACGGTGCGCGCCAGCGTGTCGGCGACAACGAGGAAGCTGCCGCCCACCAGGGTGGCAGCCGGCAGCAGAATGCGGTGGTCGGGGCCGAAGGCATGGCGGCAGGCATGCGGCACTACCAGCCCGACAAAGCCGATGCTGCCGCCGGTGGTGACGGCGCAGGCGGTCAGCAGGCCCGAACACAGGAACAGAAAACGGCGCTGTGCGCCGACGTCGATGCCGAGCGCCACCGCGGCGTCGGCATGCAGGGCCATCACGTTCAGCGCGCGCGCGCGGCGCAGGGCCAGCAGCACGGCCAAGCCGAGCACGATCCAGGGCAGCAGCCGCCAGCTGGCGCCGGCCAGGTCGCCGATCATCCAGAACACCATGCCGCGCAGGCGCGACTCCGGCGCCACCGACAGCATCAGGGTGACCAGCGCCATGCAGGCCGAGGCCAGCACCACGCCGGTGAGCAGCAGCACGCCGGATTCGCCGGTGCGTACCGCTTCTCGCCCACTACTGCGCCCGCCGCCGAGGTCGCGCCGCGCCAGCAAATACAGGAGAAGAGAAATCCCGACCGCGCCCGCGAGCGCGCCGAGATCGACCATCCACAGCGCCGCGCCGAACAGCAGCGCGGCCAGCGCGCCGACGGCGGCGCCGGCCGACACGCCCAGTACATAAGAATCGGCCAGGGGATTCCTCACCAGGGCCTGCATCATGACCCCGGCCAGCGCCAGCGCCGCGCCGGTGGCAAAGGCGGCGCTGGCGCGGCCCAGGCGCAGGTCGAGCAAGGTGGCGGACATGGTATCCGGCGCGCCGGACAGCACGCTTGCCAACGCCTGCGGCAGGTCTGCAACAGGCACCGGCACCGAACCGGCCAGGCCGGCAGCGGCCAGCGCCAGCAGCGCGCACACGGTCAATACCAGCACGATCACGCGCTGGCGGGTCCGTGACGCTGCCGGCAGGACGCTCACTGGCCTAGCTCACCACAATCAGAAATCGTAGCGAGCCGAGAGCTTCAGCTGGCGGCCGTCGCTCGGGTAGATGCCGCTGCGGCAGCCGAAGGCGTTGCTGTAGTACTGGCGGTCTGCCAGGTTCAGGCCCGATACGGCGAACTCCCAGCTGCCGACCTTCTGCGCGAAGCGGGCGTCGATCGTGGTGTACGACGGAATGCGCGCATTGCAGGTATTGCCGAAGTCGTTGCCGAAGCGCTGGTCCGACACATACTGGGCGCCGATGTCGGCCGTCTGGCCGGTGCTCGGCATCCATGCCAGGCGCGCGGTGAGCACGTTCTTCGGCACCAGCACCATTTCGCGGCCGGCGTTCGGGCCATCGGTGAACTTGGCCTTCACATGCTGCCACTGGCCGGTGATGCGCCAGTCGCTGGCGAAGTTCACGTGGCCTTCGACTTCCACGCCCTGGCGGCGGGTCGGATCGAGGTTGGTATTCGCGCCGAAACCGTTCAGGGTCGGATCGTAGAAAATCTCGTTCGTCAGGCGGTGGCGGAACACGCGCGCGCTGATGCGGCGCGCCTCGTTGCCGGCGCTGACACCCAGCTCCAGGTCGCGCGAGGTCTGCACGTCGAGCAGGCCTTCCGACGAACGGTAGCCGTTTTCGTCGGCGTTCGGGATGCGGTAGCTTTCACCCGCCTTGGCGTGCACGGTAATGCCGGCCAGGGGGTCGATGCTGCCCTCGACGCTCCAGCCGTTCTGCGACTGTTCGCCCCGCTCCGGGCTGCCGAAACCGCTGTCGTCCTTCTTCTCGAAGCGCTCGTGGCGCGCGCCCAGCGCCAGGCGGGCGTTGTAGGCGCTGGCGAAGCGCATCTCGTCGCGCAGGTAGAAGGCTTTCGAATCCTGGCTGGAATCCGCACCGAAGCTGGTGCTGCGCTCCCAGCGCGTCAGGTCGACGCCGGCCACGACTTCGTTCAGCATGCCGTTGTCCAGGCGCGCGATGTGGCGCAGGCGCGGCGAGAACTGGGTCTGGCGGCTGTTGTAGGTGGACTCGGACAGGCCGCTGCCGAAGTCGTAGGCCGACTTCACTTCGCGCTCGCGGTGCGCCAGCTCGGCGGCCAGTTCCACGCTGCCGATGCGGTGTTCGCCGAACAGGGTCACGCGGTCGCTGTCGAGCGAACCGAAGTCGTTCGGGTTGTTGGTCTGGCGCGGATTGGCGTCGAATTCTTCCTGGCTCAGCGAGCCCGGCAGGCGCGAGTGCTGGCGCGCGCTTTCCACGCGCAGGCCGAGGCGCGAACCTTCGACGGCCCACTGGACGCCGCCGCTGATCGACTTCTGGCGGAATGCGTTGTTCTCGCGGTAGTTGTCGGTGCCCTGCTTGTCGGCGGCCAGGTCGAACGACAGCGGGCCTTCGCCGTGGCGTACCGAGGCGCGCGCGTCGTACTGGTCGAAGCGGCCGCCTTCCAGGCTCAGGGTGCCGTGGTAGCCGTCGTTCGCGCCGCGCCTGGTGATGATGTTGATGACGCCGCCGGTGGCGCCTTCGCCATACAGCACGCTGCTGCCGCCGCGCGTGATCTCGATGCGCTCGACGGTGTCGACCGGGATCGAGGACAGGATCGGGCCGGCCAGTTCGTTCTCGTTGAGGCGCACGCCGTCGACCAGGATCACCATGTTCTGGCTGCTGTTCGAGCCGAAGCCGCGCAAATCGAGGCCGAAGTCGGGCGAGCCGTCCAGGCTCTGGCGACCTAACACGCCACCGATCTTGCGGATCGCGGCGTTCACGTCGTTGGAACCGGCGCGGCGGATGTCGTCGGCGGTGATCACGGTGGCGCCGATCGGGGTCAGGGCCGCGTCGCTGGCGAAGCGGGCGCCGGTGACGTTGACGGTGGCGATAGCCTGCTCGGCGCTGGCGGCGCCGGCGAACAGGGAAAAGGCACAGGCAAGCACGAGCGGCTTGATCGCCGGCGCGCTGGTCGGAACAGCAAAAGTCATGATGTTTTTAAATTCGATAAGTGTGCATCCGGCCTGCGTCCCCGCAGGCCGGATTCAACGGACAGTCCCTGGGAATGTCCACCTGTCCTGGCCGGTATCCGGGCTAGCAAGTCGAACCGCCTCACCTTCCTGTGTCGTGCACAGTGGTGTTCGAGGCGGCCTGTCGCCGGGGCGACGCTTGTTTACCGTTGCGGGGGCAGCACACCTGGCCGTGCGCCGGGGGCGCAGGGGCATCGTGTTTCCCGTTTAACTGCGCACGCGGATTGCGCGCGCGGGCACCAGAACGGGGCGGATTATATAACGGGCAAGGGTTTTCGTTCATTGTCATGCGCCGCGTGGTGCATGGATTGACACGCGGTGGGTTCGAGAACCCACCGCCACGCGACATCGCCGGATCGGCTACCATCAAAATCTGTCACCACACAAAGGAGCCGCCATGCCCACCCGCCTGCCCACCTATTTCGTCTCCCACGGCGGCGGCCCCTGGCCCTGGCTGAAAAAGGAATTCGGCGCCGCCTACGACCAGCTCGAAGCCTCGCTGGTCGACATCCCGCGCCAGCTCAAAGCGCGGCCGAAGGCGGTGCTGGTCGTGACCAGCCACTGGGAAGCGCCGCGCTTCATGGTGTCGTCATCAACGGCCCCCGGCATGATTTACGACTACGGCGGCTTTCCGCCGCACACTTACCAGGTGAGCTACCCTGCCCCGGGCGACCCGCAACTGGCGGCGCGCGTGGCCGCCCTGCTGAACGAAGCCGGCCACCCTGCCGCGCTGGACGACCAACGCGGCTTCGACCATGGCACCTTCTCGATGCTGTATCCGGTGTATCCGCAGGCCGACATGCCGGTGGTGCAGCTGTCGCTGCGGCGCGACCTCGATCCGCTGGCGCACATCGAGGCCGGGCGGGCGCTGGCGCCCTTGCGCGACGAAGGGGTGCTGATCATCGGCAGCGGTCTGTCGTTCCACAACCTGCGCCAGTTCGGGGCGAGTGGACGCGAGGCGTCGCACGGGTTCGACGGGTGGTTGAACCGGACCTTGCTGGAACTGGCGCCGGCCGCGCGGACGGCGGCGCTGCTGCGCTGGGAAGAAGCGCCCTCGAGCCGGGCGGCGCATCCGCGGGAAGAGCATTTGATACCGCTGATGGTGGCGCTGGGGGCGGCGGAGAACGAGGCGGCCGCCAGCGTGTATCACGAGGATGCGTTTTTTGGCAGCCTGGCGGTGTCGAGTTTCAGGTTTGGGGAGGTGGGGGGTGGTGGGGGGTGATCATTTGGAGGCGGTGCGGAACCGCACATGACGCGGCTGAAAAGCCGCAATCACCGCGCACAGTTCCGCGTGGGCACAGAGTGCCCACCCTACCGTCAAAGCAAACGATCGATAGCGAAGCCGGTGGGTGTCCGGCTTCAGCGATTACGTGCCGCGCTTGCCGCGGGCGGCTTCCTCGGCCTTGGCGGCGGCCTTCTCGGCGGCGATGCGCGCCTTTTCGGCTTTTTCGATCTCATGCGCGGCGATGCGGGCGGCGCGGGTGTCCGGGGTCTCCAGGCTGATGCGGCCCAGGGCGCCGCTGCGGTAGTCGTGCAGCAGCACGTGGGCCGCCTTTTCGACGTCGAACTCGCCGCCGCGCACGCGGAAACCGCGGCGCGCCGCGACGTTTTCCACCACCGCGATGCCGTCCATGCCCTCGGTCTTGAAGCCGTAGCGCGCGGTCAGCAGATGCGGGTAGCGTTCCAGCAGCAGGTCGCCCAGGAAGAAGGCGACTTCCTCCTCGATCAGCGCATTCGTGCCGATCGCGTGGCTGGCGGCCAGCATCATGCCGTCGCTGTCCATCTCGATCTTCGGCCACATCAGGCCCGGCGTGTCGACCAGCACCGTGTGCTTGTCGAGATACAGCTTTTGCTGGGTCTTGGTCACGGCCGGCTCGTCGCCGACTTTCGCCACGCGCTTTTTCAGCAGCGCGTTCATCAGCGTGGATTTACCGACGTTCGGAATCCCCATGATCATGATGCGCAGCGGCTTGGTCGGCACGCCGCGGTGCGGCGCCAGCGACAGCGCCAGCTGCGGGATGCGCGCCACGTCGAGCGGCTTCTTGGTCGTCATCGGGTAGGCGGTCACGCCATCCTGGGCATCGTAATAGGCTTTCCAGGCGGCGGTGGCCACCGGGTCGGCCAGGTCGATCTTGTTCAGGATTTTCAGGCAGGGACGCTGGCGGAACTTGCGCATGCGGTCGACCAGCGGGTTGCAGCTCGCTTCGGGCAGGCGTGCGTCGAGCACCTCGATCACGAGATCGATGTTTTCCATCTGCTCCTCCGCCTGCTTCTTGGCGGAGTTCATGTGGCCCGGGAACCATTGTATCGACATGCTGTGCTTTCCAATTCTTTCTGACGAGGCGGTATTCTACGCGGCTTGTCCCTGCCGCGTCGCCTCCTGCATGTCTGAATGTTTCCACAAGGAACGAAATCGTTTGATCTGTTGCAATAGGGACGCACCGCCAGCCCGGCACCATGACGAAACCGGCCGCCTGTGGCCGGGTCGAGGAGAACGTCATGGGGATCGGTCGCAACGTGGAAGTATGGATTTTCGGGGCATTCCTGGTACTGGGCCTGGTGGCCTGCCTGAGCGGCCCGTCCGAACGCGCAGCGCCCGCGCCGGTGGCGAATGCGGCGGTGGAAGGCGAGATGGCGCTGCCGATCGATCCGCGGCAGCCGATGTACACGGTGTACGTGGTTGGCAAGCGGCCGACGGCGGCGGAGAAGGCGCAGATGCGCAAGCGGGACGCCAGTTAGCACCACGCCATTTACCCCATTGGAGGGGCGGGCAATTACCCGTAGGGTGGGCACTCGGTGCCCACGCGGTTACGTGCCCGTCTGCAGTCTGCTGCGGTGAAGTGTCGCTCGAAACGCTTGCAACGAACCGACAAGCTAGCCATGTGCTCCCGATGCGCCGGCATCATTCGCCCATATCGACTGCGGTGAGCGTCAACACTATGCCGGCATTCGCGTGGGCACGGAGTGCCTAGCGCGGCCCGGCCCACCCTACGGTTGCGGCAGCAGGCTGCGCCAGCGCACGCTGATAAATCAATCCCACATCATCGCGAGCAACTTCTTCACCGCGCCAGGTTCTCCATATCCCGCCGCAGCACCGACGTGATCCCACCCCAGTTCCGCCCCGTGTAGTGCCCGTAATCCTCGCCATCGTCGCGGAACACCACCGAGTGATACGCCCATTTCGGCCGCCCGCCCTGGTTGTTGCCCGCTCCCAGGCGCAGGTCGTTGCAGAACCAGTCGCCCGGATTGCACAGCGAGCTGCCCGAGCTCCCCGACGCCCCGCCCGAGCTGTGGTAGGCCACCACCTCGTCGTCCTGCCCCGGCAGCGCGAACGAGTACAGGGTGCCGTTCGCGCCCGCATACATGTAGAACCAGATGTTGCGGGTGTCGTTGTGGTTGTAGAGCGCGCGCGCGGTGGCCACCTTGTGCTGCTGGGCCAATGGTTCGCTGGTGAGCCAGGCGCCGATGTCGGCCAACTCGCTGCCGCCGGCGGAACCGGCCGCCGCGCGTACCCAGCGGATGTTCCAGCCGGCCTGGCTGCCACCGCTGCCGGTGCAGACGCCGGCGCCATTCGCCTGGGCATTCGTCACCGGCCGCGCCGAGCCGCCGTAGTTGGCCAGGGTGTAGCCGACCAGCATGTCGCCGGCGCTGTGGACGGCGATGTAGCACCAGTTCTGCCCGGTGCAGAAGCAGTCCAGCGCATTCCGGACGTAGCCGCTTTGCGAGGCGATGCCGCTGCGGCCGTCCCAGTTGACCGACTTCTTGTTGACGCCGGCCGGCGTGGTGTTCGGGCCGAAGTAGGCGAAGTCGTCGTAGTTGCCGATCGCGCCGCCGCCGGTGCGGCCGTGGACCCACAGGGTGTAGTTGGTGGCGCTGGCGACGCCGGCGGCGAGCATGCCGGGCAGGCACAGCGCGAGTGCAAGTTGACGCGAACCGCTTGCAGGACGTCCCATGTCTTCCTCCGTGTTGTTGTAAGAACCTATCTCAGTAGATAAGAGGAAGCGGATGAGGATGCCTGGGAAGCGCGGGCTAGGCGTGAGGAGGCCGCATGGCTGGCCATGCAACGACGAGCAACGCCGCCCCCGCTTTCCAGGCGCCTCAGCAGCGACTCTTATCTACTGAGATAGGTTCTAAAGGCCATCGAACAACGTGGGAGGCGCTGCGTCAATCGCGCGCAGGGCGGGCGTCGTGGGAAGGATACCGAACAGCGGGGAGGAACGGGTGGCGGCATCGAAACGCCGCCACCCTGGCACGCATGCACCTACATGTACGCTAGCGCGCCGGCGTCCCGCAGGCGCTCGGCGGCAGCGGCTGGGTTGGATCGAAGGCGGCCAGGTTGTCGCGCGCCAGCTTGCGGTCCTTGGCAAACTCGGTCAGGTAGCGCTCGCGTTCCTCGCCACCGGCCTCGTCATCCGAGATGCCGTTCAGCGACTGCGTGCGGCTCTTCAGCACCGGCCCTTCCAGGCGCGGCATCAGCTCGCGGTCGGGATCCGTGTTTTCCTTCAGCAGGTAGCCGTCGACGTCGCGCAGGGTCAGGGGCAAGGCCGGTGCGCCGTCGTGCATCAGCTTGCCGAACACGGTCAGCTTGATGTCGTTCGGTCCCGGCCCCAGCACCTCGTTGAAGGTGGCCAGCGCGAACGGCCGCCCTTTGGCATCGTCGACGCGCCCGGTGACCACGTAGCGCCCCGGCGTGCGCACGTCGGCGCGCAGCACAAAGGCGAGCGAGCCGTCGGCCACGACTTCGCGCGGCGGACCGGCCCACACCGCCGGCAGCCGGGGCGAATAGACGACGTCGAAGATCAGCGCGCCGTTCTTGCCGCCGGCCGTGTAGCGCACCTCGGTGCGGATGGTGCCGTGGAAGCCGGCCAGCCCGGTCTGGGCCGGCGTGAGCACGGCGGCAAAGGCGCCGTCGCCGGCCACCGGGTCGGCGCCGCCGCCATCGTCGGCAAAGGCCAGCGCCACCTGGGTGGTGGGACGGGAGCCGGTCGTCATGATGCCGGCCGCCACCGCGCGCGTGACCACCAGCGGCACCAGGCTGCCGTCGGGCGTCACCGCGCGCAGCGAAAACGCCACCGATTCGTTGGCCGCCATGTAGACGCGCGACTGCGAGGTTTGCAGCAGGATGTTGGGGTCGCCCTTGCCGTCGCTTGTCCGCATCGGCGTCATCTCGGTGACTGGCTGGTTCGGGTAGGCCTGGTCGGGATTCTGCGCCATCGGGCGCGAGCCGGCCGGGTACTTGCTGCCTTCGAGGTAGCTGCAATAGGTGTGGTCGGTCAGCTGGACATGCTCGACCAGCAACTGGCGCCGCTGGGCGCGCTCGGCGGCGGACGGCTGCGCCGGCTGGCCGTCGACCTGGCCGAAGAACTGCGGTCCCTGTGCTGGAGGAGGAGCGGCACTTGCCGCTGCCGGCGCCGCCTCGCCTTCTCCCCTCAGGGCGAGCCAGGCCAGGGCCGCCACCAGCGCTGCAAGCAGCGCCAGCGGCAGCCAGCGGCGCAGGCCGGAGCCGGCGCCGTGTTGCGTGTTGCGTGGACGATCAGAGGGCACTGTTCACCACGGCATTGCGCACGACACCGACGATGCCGCCCCAGTTGCCGTTCGCGTAGTGGTTGTAGGCCTCGGCGTCGTCGCGGAAGCTGACCGAGTGGTAGCTCCACTTGGCCGAGCCGCCTTCGTTGGCCGCGGTGCCCAGGGTCAGGTCGTTGCACAGCCAGTCGCTTGGATTGCAGTAGGAACCGCCCGCACTGCCGGCCACGCCGCCGGTGCTGTGGTAGGCCACGGCTTCGTCGTCCTGGCCCGGCAGGATGCCGGAATAGGCCGTGCCCTTGGCGCCGGCGTACATGTAGAACCAGATATTGTGCGTGGTGTTGTGGTTGTACATGGCGCGCGCGGTGGTGGTCTTCAGGTCCTTGACCAGGGCTTCCGACACGGCCCAGGAGCCGACGTCGGACAGTTCCGAGCCGCCGCCCGCGCCCGATGCGGCGCGCACCCACTTGATGTTCCAGCCGGTCTGCGAGCTGCCGTCGGTGTTGCCGCACACCCCGGACGAGTTGGCGCTGGCGTTCTTCTTGACGCGCGCCGAGCCGCCGTAGTTGGCCAGCGTGTAGCCGAGGATCAGATCGCCGGCGCTGTGGGTGGCGATGTAGCACCAGTTGCCGCCGGTGCAGAAGCAGTCGAGCGCGTCGCGGATCTTGCCGCTTTGCGAAGCGATGCTGCTCTTGCCGTCCCAGTTGACCGACTTCTTGTTGACGCCGGCGGCCGTGGCGCCGGGTCCCCAGTAGGTGAAGCTGTTGTAGTCGCCGACGGTCCCGCCGCCGGTGCGGCCGTTGATCCACAGCGTGTAGTTGGCCGCTGCGGCAATGCTTGAAACGGCCATCAGGCAGAGCGCCAGGGCCAGTTGACATGCTTTTTTCACAATCTCCTCCGTTATTGAGTGGACGCCTGATACGGTCGCCATCGCTGCCGGCTCACGCAGGCGCAGCCGCTTGTTGCGGCTGAGTCGACTGTAGGGTCCGTATGTATGAGAGTCAATTGTTTGGAGGTAAGACGAGACATCCTTTGTGAATGTGTCGCGTTAACGCCAGTGCAAGATAAGTGGGAATATTGTTCTGCGCGTTGGCGGTAACCGTACGGTGGGCACGCTGTGCCCACGCGGAACGATGGTCATTGTTGGCCGATGCAGCATCGCATTCCCTGCATCGTCGCGGCGTATCGAAAAGCCTCTCGCGAACGTGTCATCCATGGTTGAGCCGCGGAGCGAGTCATCCCGGCCAACACATCAAGGATGCGCATGTAACCGCGTGGGCACTTCGTCATTGATGCCCCCGGCATCAATGACCCCACCGTACGGTTAAGGCCGTCACCAATGCGGCGTTAGCAGCTCGGCCCGGCGCTAGTCCAGCTCCGCCAGCACCTTCAGATGCGCCACCACGCTGCGCCCCAGCGACGACAGGTCATAGCCCCCTTCCAGGCAACTGACGATCCGCCCCTGCGCATATTCGTTCGCCACCACCATCACTTCGCGCGTGATCCACGCGTAATCCGCCTCGACCAGGTCCATGCCGCCCATGTCGTCGTCGCGGTGCGCGTCGAATCCCGCCGAGATGAAGACCATCTGCGGCCGGAAGGCGTGCAGCGCCGGCAGCCATTGCGTGCGCACCAGCTCGCGAACGACGTCGCCGCCGCTGCGTGCCGCCACCGGCACATTCACGCTGGTGGCCGTGATCGGCTCCGGTTCCGAATTCGGGTAGAACGGATGCTGGAAGAAGCTCGCCATCAGCACCCGCGGGTCATTGCGGAAGGCATCGGCCGTGCCGTTCCCGTGGTGGACATCGAAGTCGACGATGGCCACGCGCTCGAGCCCATGCACCTCGAGCGCATGGCGCGCCGCGATCGCCACGTTGTTGAACAGGCAGAAGCCCATCGGCTCCCTGGGCGTGGCGTGGTGCCCCGGCGGGCGCACCGAGCAGAAGGCATTCGCGATGCTGCCGGCCATCACGGCGTCGGTCGCCGCCACGGCCGCCCCCGCCGCGCGCAGGGCCGCCTGGTAGCTGGCGTGGCAGAGAATGGTGTCGGCATCGAGCGGATAGAACTCGCCCGCCACCGGCACATGGTCGCGCACCAGCGCCAGCGCGCCGGGCGTGTGGTTGCGCAGGATGGACGCTTCCTCGGCGGGCGGCGCCAGGCGCCGTTCGACCAGGCCGTCGAGCCGGGCCAGGATGAGTTGGTCCTCGATCGCCTGGAGCCGGTCGGGCGACTCCGGGTGCCAGTCGCCCATGTCGTGCTTCAGGCAATCGGGGTGGCTGAAAATAGCTGTGCTCATGGTGCGCTCGTCAAGCGTGGGTGACTGCCCTGCTCATCCATACACCGGAAATATCCGTTCTCGCATAGAATCATCCGGACGGCCCTCCCCGCGTGGAAGAATAGTTGCCAATATCGCTAATCTACCATGCCGCCCGGGCCGTCGCACCATTCGACCATGGGAACCCAAGCATGTTCAACAAATTGCACGCCGCCGCCCGCCAGGTCGGCCAGATCGTCGTCGGCAAGGACCAGCAGGTGCGGCTGGCCTTTACCTGCCTGCTGGCCGGCGGCCACCTGCTGATCGAGGACGTCCCCGGCGTCGGCAAGACCACGCTGGCGCACGCGCTGGCCCTCTCGCTCGGCCTGAAGTTCAACCGCGTCCAGTTCACCAGCGACCTGCTGCCGGCCGACGTGGCCGGCATCTCGGTCTACGAGCGCGAAAAGAACGGCTTCGTGTTCCACCCCGGCCCGATCTTCACCCAGGTGCTGCTGGCCGACGAAATCAACCGCGCCACGCCGAAAACGCAATCCGGCCTGCTCGAGGCGATGGAAGAACGCCAGGTCACCTTCGACGGCGTCACGCGCGACTTGCCGGAACCCTTCTTTGTCATCGCCACCCAGAACCCGGCGCACCAGGTGGGTACCTTCCCGCTGCCCGAATCCCAGCTCGACCGCTTCCTGATGTGCCTCTCGCTCGGCTACCCCGACCCGGCCGCCGAACGCGCCCTGCTGCTGGGCGAAGACCGGCGCGCCATGCTGCGCACCCTGCAAGCCGCCACCAGCCCGGCCGAACTGATGGACGCGCAGGCCGCGCTGCGCCAGATCCACGCCTCGCATTCGCTGGTCGACTACGTGCAGGCCCTGGCCCAGGCCTCGCGCCAGGGCACGCTGTTTGCCGAAGGCCTGTCGCCGCGCGCCACCCTGGCCTTGTTGCAGGCCGGGCGCGCCTGGGCCGCGCTGGAAGGGCGCGACCACGTGCTGCCGGAAGATATCCAGGCGGTGCTGGTGCCGGTCTGCGCGCACCGTTTGCGGCCGCTGCGCTCGGCGCAGGGCATGGCCCTGGCCAGCCGCGACCTGGTGCTGCAGCTGCAGAAATCGGTACCAGTCTGAACACTATGGCGCCGGCAGAAACGCTCACGGGCCGCCTGCGCCACAAGGCGCGCACACGCTTGCAGCGCGAACGTGACGCCGGCGCGCTGCTGCTCGGCCAGCGCCGCATCTATATTTTGCCGACCGGCCCGGGCCTGGGCTTCGGCGCCCTGATCCTGGTGCTGCTGGTCGGCTCGATCAACTACAACCTGGGCCTGGGCTATGCCCTCACCTTCGTCGCCCTGTCCTGCGCCCTGGTCGACATGGTGCTCACCTGGCGCAACCTGGCGCACCTGGTGCTCACGCCCGGGCGTGCCCCGAACGTGTTCTCCGGCCAGGAGGCGCCGTTCGAACTGCAGTTGGCGAATCCCGGCCCGCGCAAGCGCTACGCGGTGTGGGTCGATGTCGCCGGCGTGCCCGAGCCGCGCCACGTGGCCGACGTCGCGGCCGGTTCCAGCGCCACTGTGCGCATCGCCGTGCCGACGGAAAGCCGCGGCTGGCTGGCGGCGCCGCGCCTGACCCTCAGCACGCGCTTTCCGCTCGGCCTGTTCCGTGCCTGGGCCTACTGGCATCCGGACATCCAGGGCCTGGTGTATCCCTTCCCCGAGGAAGGCGCGCCGCCCCTGCCGCAGGTGGCGGGCGGGCGCAGCGACGGCACGGGGCAGGCCGGCAGCGACGATTTCGCCGGCGTGCGCCCCTACCAGCCGGGCGACTCGATGCGGCGCCTGGCCTGGCGCCAGATCGCACGCCTTGACCCGAACGACGGCGGCCAGCTCGCCACCAAGCATTTCGAAGGCGGCGCGCGCGACGAGCTGGTGCTCGACCTGGCCGCCCTGCCGGCGCAGCTCGACCTGGAGGCGCGCCTGTCGCGCCTGACGCGCTGGGTGCTGGAAGCGGAAAGCCGCGCCCTGCCCTACGCCTTTCGCCTCGGCGCCGACCGCCATGATGCCGGCAATGGCGCGGCGCACCAGGCGGCCTGCCTGCGCGCGCTGGCGCTGTATGGCCCCCCCGGCAACGGGAGCACGCCATGAACCTGGCGCGCCTGGCCAATCTCCCACGGGACAAGGCCGACACCCTGCTGCTGCTCGCCAGCGCGCTGCTGGTGCTGGCCCCGCACACCCTGCACCTGCCGCTCTGGGTCTCGCTGCTGTGCGGCGCCACCCTGGCCTGGCGCGCGGCGATCACCCTGCAGGGCAAGCGCATGCCGCCCAGCCTGGTCCTGATCCCGCTCGCCGCCGGCGCCATGCTCGGCGTGATGCACACCTACCAGACCCTCCTCGGGCGCGACGCCGGGGTCGCCATGCTGGTGCTGCTGGTGGCCTTCAAGATGCTGGAGATGCATGCGCGGCGCGATTTGTTCGTGGTGGTCTTCCTGTGCTTCTTCCTGGTGCTGACCAACTTCTTCTACGAGCAGGGCATCGGCACGGCACTGCTGATGTCGGCCTCGGTGCTGCTGCTGTTCACCACCCAGATGAGCTTCCA
>Ga0308160_10003468_pt1 | contig 17757 bp, 9 predicted proteins | sample PhyFR1_FD_201036 | JGI IMG/M metagenome (GOLD analysis project Ga0308160, IMG submission 201036) | Phyllosphere microbial communities from UC Gill Tract Community Farm, Albany, California, United States - DLSLF.R1 | ecosystem: Host-associated > Plants > Phyllosphere > Unclassified | place: USA...
AGGAATTCGTCCTTGCGGCGGTCGGCTTCGCGCAACTGCTGCTCGGTGGCCTTGCGCTCGGTGATGTCGCTGGCCGCGCCAATCCACTCGACCAGCGTGCCGGCCGCGTCGAACATCGGCACCGCGCGCGACAGCGTCCAGCCCACGCTGTTGTCGGCGCGCCGCACCCGGTGTTCGAGCTCGAACATCGACGACTCGCGGATCGAGCGCGCGATTTCCTTGTGTACCAGTTCGTGTTCGTCGAGCGGGATATAGTCGTCGAGCCAGAACGAGCGCGGTTCGAGGGCGTCTTTCAAGAAACCGCGCCCCTCGAGGTGGCGCATTTCGGTCCAGTCCGGGCTCATGCGGTAGATGACTTCGGCGGTGGCATTGGTCAGCGCCCGGTAGCGCCGTTCGCTTTCGCGCAGTGCGGCGTCGGCGCGCACCTGGTCGGTGACGTCGTTGTTGCTATGCGAGATGCAGACCACATTGCCGTCCGGGCCAAACAGCGGCGTGCTCACCGCGGTCCAGAAGCGCTCTTCGAAACCCGGTTCGCCATTCGGCAGGATGACCGGGATCGGATAGCGCACCGCCGGCAGCGTATCGGGCGCGCGCGTGGCCAGCACCTTGGCGAACGAGGCGCGCAGGCGCGCTTCGCCAGTGTCGGCAGGGTCGTCCGGATTGCTCGGAAAGGCTGCGAACAGACTGGCCCCAACGAGTTCTTCGCGGGTTCGGTTGGCCGCCTTGAGGAATGCGTCGTTGACCGCCAGGATCACCGCGTCAAGCGTGGGCGACAACAGGTAATGCCCGAACGGCGAACTGTTGAAGGCGGACTCGAAAAGGTCGGAGGGGAGCATCGTGGCGGCTACCGGTTGTGGATGCCGCATTATAGGTCAGAACGAGTTCATGTTAAACCGGCAATGGTGTGCTTCACGATTCGATGCGCTGACAAGGCATGTTTCCTGTTTGAAATTCTCCATTCAATTCGATATGATCCAAACTCGACCGTTGGTCGGGCGATGGACTGATCGGAGACGACAATGGCAAAGCGACGCAAGAGTGGCCTGGGGCGTGATCTGATCGGGCTGCCGTGGCAGTTCAGCGCATTGGTCGCGCTAGGTGGCTTTGCCGTAATACGCTGGTTACTGCCTGGTTTCATGCCAGAGTCGCCCACACTGGCTGGCGTTGGCTTGCTGTTCGATCCGTTTTCCTGGATTGTCCTGGTTGCGTTTGGCATCCTTTCGATGCTGGCAGCGTTGCGCGCACGCATACCGCAAGGCCCAGGTCATCGGCAAGCCCAAGCAGCGCAGCCAAGAAAGGCAAGCGCAACAGGCGCAGGCATGGCAACGCACGATGCCAAGCCGGTCCCCCGCCATGCGCATGAATTCCGAGCCGTTGAGCATGCGCGGCCAGAAGCCTGGTCGCTGGATGCGCTGCGCATCCTTGAGTGGAAACGGTTCGAGCTGCTGTGCGCGCGCTATTACGAGGCTGCAGGATTCCGGACAGAGACGCTCGACGCGGGTCCCGATGGTGGAATCGATGTCAAGTTGTTCAAGGCCGATCCGACGCAGCCGCTTGCGGTGGTGCAGTGCAAGGCATGGAACACACGCCAGGTCGGCGTCAAGGAAATCCGGGAACTGCTTGGCGTGATGGTACATGCCAAGGTGGCGCGTGGCATCTTCATCACCACCGGTACGTTTAGCGAGGATGCGCTCGCTTTTGGCGCGGCCAGCCAGATTCAGCTGCTCGACGGGGCTGGTTTCGACGGAAAACTCCGCGCATTGCCGCACGAGCATCGGGCTGCGCTTCTGACGTTTGCTTTTGACGGCGATTACCGGACGCCCAGCTGCCCGTCATGCGGCATCAAACTGGTGGCGCGCGATAGCAAACGCGGGCCGTTCTGGGGCTGTATGTACTATCCCCGCTGCAAGAGTACGATGTCGATGCGCGCCTAGATGAGCTTATAGCTAGGCAGATGCCAGGTGCTGCTCTAACGCACCCGGAGTAATTGCTTCTGACACCAGCGCGTTGCGGATCGCGTTCGAGGCGGTATGCCGTGGATGCGGCGTTCTGAATGCGCGAATCCGAACCGGATCGCCCGAATCGCCACCAGTCGCGACGCTGAATTCCCAAAGACGCTTGGGAACGTGGACTTTAGAGTTGGCCGACGGATCACGGTGGAACGTCTTGAGATAGTGGTCACAACTGCTTCCGGTGGCGAACACGATCATTTGCGGTCTTAACACGTCGATCTGGATGCGTAGCAGTTCAGCCGACAACGCGACAATCTTGGCTGTGATCGGCCCGGCGCCATTATCCGGGCGAGTTTTATTTGCATCGACGCAAAAAAGGTTTGCCCATACAGGTGCGTCCTGCGATGTCCGATCTTCAGGCGAGGCCACCGTGCGTGCAGCGTGTCGATAGAACTGGAAAAACTTGGAAGTGGCGCTTACGTTATGCACTTTTTCTGTGTGATACAGCATCTGACGCTGCAGGTAATGCGCGACGTTGGCTGAGTCAGGGCTCACGGAGACATCGATGTGGCTGCGCCAGCCGGCGGTTTCTCTACCTACGATCAGAAGCCGGGCTCTACTGCGAGTATAGCTTTCGCTCACAGCCGGGATGAAAAGACCGGATAGTCTTTTATCGGCAGCAAACTGCTGTAAGGTCTCGGCATCGACGGCTTCTGTGTAGCGCTGCAATAAACGATTGTTCAGGGTGGCGGCAGATTCGGTTGTAAGAGAATTCGGATCGGTCATGTCGAAGACAACTGTTCGTGAAGAGTGATGAGAAAGTATAAAGCACGGCTGGTTGCGTATAATCGCCATTAGCCTGTCTTATCACTACCAGAAAACAAACAACTCATGGCCTCATCTTCCGACAACATCAGCATGGCGGTGTTCTGCGACTTCGAAAACGTCGCACTGGGCGTTCGCGACGCCAACTTCGAGAAATTCGACATCCGGCCGGTGCTCGAGCGCCTGCTGCTCAAGGGCAGCATCGTGGTCAAGAAGTCGTACTGCGACTGGGATCGCTACAAGGGCTTCAAGGCCGCCATGCACGAGGCGAACTTCGAGCTGATCGAGATTCCGCACGTGCGCCAGTCGGGCAAGAATTCGGCCGACATCCGCCTCGTGGTCGACGCGCTCGACCTGTGCTACACCAAGTCGCACGTCAATACCTTCGTGATCATCAGCGGCGACTCCGACTTTTCGCCGCTGGTGTCGAAGCTGCGCGAGAACGCCAAGCAGGTGATCGGCGTCGGCGTCAAGCAGTCGACGTCCGACCTGCTGGTGGCCAACTGCGACGAATTCATCTTCTACGACGACCTGGTGCGCGAACAGCGGCGCGCCGCCGCCAAGCGTGACGAGCGCAAGAGCCAGCCGTCGAGCCGCCGCGCCAGCAGCGGTTCCGCCGCCGGCGCCAGCGACGACAAGCGCAAGGAAGAACTCGAGACGCGCAAGGTGCAGGCGCTCGAGATGGTGGTCGAGACCTTCGACGCGCTGGTCTCCGAACGCGGCGACACCGGCAAGATCTGGGCGTCGCTGCTGAAGGATACGCTCAAGCGCCGCCGCCCTGAATTTTCGGAAACCTACTATGGCTTCCGCACCTTCGGCAATCTGCTCGAAGAAGCGCAGACGCGCGGCCTGTTCGAATTCGGCCGCGACGAGAAGTCGGGCACCTATGTGTACCGCAGCGCAAATGCGCCGGGCCTGGTGCTGACCAGTGACAGCGCCGGCAGCGATGGCGCGCAGGCGCCGGACGCGGTGGTGCAGGACATGATCGACGCCGCGGCGCCGGTCGAGGGTGCGGGCGAAGAGCCGGCCAAGGACAGCCGTCGTGGCCGTGGCGGCCGTGGCCGCAAGCAGGGCGGTCGCGCCGACGCGCAGGCGTCGTCGGGAATTCCTTCGCTGCTTGAGCCGGTGCCGCAAGAGCCGCGCTTCGAGCCGGTGGCCGACATCGCCGAGGCCGGGCAGGCCGAAGCCGCAGAGGCGACGCCGCCTGCGGTCGAACCTGACGCCGCGCCAGTCGTCGAGGAGGCGCCAGCGCCGGTCAAGGAACGGCGCCGCGCCGCGCGCAAGCCTGCGGCCAAGAAGGCGGCGGCCGCGCCAGTGGCGGAAGACGTCGTCGAAGCGTCGACGGTGGCCGAAGTCGCTGACCCTGTGGCTGCCCAACTGCCTGGCGCAAGCCAGGCCGAGACGGCCCCGCAAGCCGAAGGCGATGCCGAAGCCGATGCCGGATCGCGCAAGAAGTCGTCGCGCCCGGCCCGCAAAGCCGCCCCCCGCAGCCGCCGTCCGGCCAAGCCGAAGGCGGGCGCCGAAAACGGCTGACAGCAGGTCGTTCCCGCGCAAGCGGGAACCCCGGCCCCGTCATTCCCGCGCAGGCGGGAACCCAGGTTCGCAGCACGCCACCCGATCAAACCGAAGTGGCTGCGCATGCACAATTGGGTTCCCGCCTGCGCGGGAATGACGGTTTTTAAGCTGACAAGGATAACGATTTCTCTGGCCGATATCGATTTCTGCCTGATAACGATTTCTCTGGCCGATAACGATTTTCCCGGCCAATGAACCAAATCGTTCAGTTCCTGTATTCCCCCCTCATCATGTCGCCGCTGCTCCTGTTCTGCATCCTCATCGCCTACTTCCTGCTGCTGCTCGGCGTTGCCCACGTCACTTCGCGCGGCGCCAACAACGACAGCTTCTTCATCGGTAACAAGAGCAGCAACTGGATGCTGGTCGCCTTCGGCATGGTCGGCACCACGCTCTCGGGGGTGACCTTCGTCAGCGTGCCGGGCGCGGTCGGTGCCGATGGTTTCGGCTACGCCCAGATCCTGATCGGCTACGTGATCGGCTACCTGGCCGTGGTGTGGCTGCTGCTGCCGCTGTACTACCGGCTGCAACTGACCTCGATCTATCACTACCTCGACGTGCGCCTCGGCCGGCGCGCCTACCAGAGCGGGGCCGGCTTCTTCATCATCTCGCGCCTGCTGGGCGCCACCGCGCGCCTGTATTTGGTGGTGAACATCCTGCAGGCGACGATCCTCGACAGCCTGGGCATCCCGTTCTGGATTACCACCCTGGTCGTGCTGGGCATGATCCTGATGTACACCTACCAGGGCGGCGTCAAGACCATCGTCTGGACCGATACCCTGCAAACGAGCGGCATGCTGTTTGGCCTGTTTGCCTGTATCTGGTTCTTGCTGGGCCAGCTTGGCATGTCGCTGCCAGAGAGCCTGAACCAGATGCAGGCGCAGGGCCTGGCGCGCGTGTTCACGTTCGACCTCGACAGCCCCAACTTCTTCATCAAGCAGATCGTGGCCGGCGCCTTCATCACCATCGCCATGACCGGCCTGGACCAGGAGATGATGCAGAAGACCATCTCGGTCAAGACCTTGCGCGACTCGCAAAAGAATCTGCTCACCCTGACCGCGGTGCTGGTGGTGGTGCTGCTGTCGTTTCTGTTTTTGGGCGGCCTGCTGTACCTGTACGCGCCGAGCGTGGGCGTGACCGCCAGCGGCGACAAGATGTTCCCGGCGGTGGTGATGGGCCACATGCCGGCGGCGCTGCAGATCGTGTTCCTGATCGCGCTGATCTCGGCGCTGTTTCCGAGCGCGGACGGCGCGATCACGGCGCTGACCTCGTCGTTCTGCATCGACATCCTGGGCATCAAGCGCCGGCCAGAGCTTACGCCGCAGGCGGCCGAAGGCCTGCGGCGCCGGGTGCACCTGGGCTTTGCCTTTCTCTTCTTGCTGCTGGTGATGGGCTTCAAGGCGGCCGATAATCCGAGCATGATCGGGGTGATCCTGAAGCTGGCCGCGTACACCTACGGCCCGCTGCTGGGCCTGTATGCATTTGGCATGCTGACGCGGCGCCTGCCCACGGATCGGCTGGTGCCGTTCGTGACGATCGGTGCGCCACTTTTGTGTGCAATCCTTGAGTACAATCAGTCTTATCTGCTCGGCACTTACCGTCTCGGGCTCGAATTGCTAATGGTTAATGGTTTGCTGGTGTTTCTCGGTCTGCTGGCGATTTCGCGGCGCATCCCGGGCGGGGCCAGGTAACCGCTTATTTTGGTCAACCTTCTCATGGAGTTTCGATGGCCTTCAAGCCTCTGAGTGCCCTGCGGCGCGCAATCGTCTGGTTGTGGCACGCGCTCGACGTCACCCGCCGTACCTGCTTCAACCTGATCTTCCTGCTGCTGGTGGTGGTGCTGATAGCGGCGTTCTTCAGCGGTGGCGTCAAGCCGGTGGCCGACAAGACCGCGCTGGTGCTCGATGTGCGCGGCGACCTGGTCGAGCAGTACGAGACCACGCTGCGCGACACCGTGCTGGATAATTTTGGCGGCGACAGCAAGCGCACGGTGCGCCTGCGCGACGTGATTACCGTGCTCGACGCGGCCGCGAAAGACCCGAAGATCACCGGCGTGGTCGTGATCCTGGACGAAATGAACGGCGGCGGCCTGGCCATGCTGCGCGAATTCGGCGCCGCCATTGGGCGCGTGAAAGCATCCGGCAAGAAGGTCGTGGCATGGGCCGGCAGCTATGACCAGAAGCGCTACCTGGTCGCCTCGCACGCCAGCGAAGTGTATGTGCACCCGATGGGTTCGGTGCTGATCGAAGGCTTTGGCGGGCGCCGCAACTACTACCGCGAGGCGCTCGACAAGGTCGGCGTCACGGTCAACCTGATCAAGGTCGGCACCTACAAGAGCGCGGCCGAACCGTATATCGCCAACGGCCCGTCGGAGGCCGCGCGCGAAGCCGACGCCTACCTGTACAACGCGCTCTGGTCGGGCTACACCGGCCTGGTGGAAAAGAACCGCAAGCTGCCCGATGGGGCGCTGGGCGCGATGATCGAGAACCTGCCGCAGCGCATGGAGGCGGCCGGCGGCAATGCGGCCAAGGTCGCGATCGATGCGAAGCTGATCGATGGCGCCATGACGCGCGACGGCTTGCGCACCCTGATGACCAAGCGCGGCGTCTACGACGACGACATCAAATCGTTCCGCCAGATCGGCTTCCACGATTACCTGTCGCGCCACCCGCAGCGCCAGTTCGGCGACGCGGTCGGCGTCATCGTCGCCACCGGTTCGATCACCGACGGTGACGGCGGCCCGGGCGCGATCGGCGGTCGCAGCACGTCCGAGCTGATTCGCCAGGCGCGCGAAGACGATGCGGTCAAGGCCCTGGTGCTGCGCATCGATTCGCCCGGCGGCAGCGCCTACGGTTCCGAACTGATTCGGCGCGAGCTCGAACTCACGCGCGCGGCCGGCAAGCCGGTGGTGGTGTCGATGGGCAGCGTGGCGGCGTCGGGCGGCTACTGGATCGCGATGGCGTCCGACGAAATCATCGCCGACCCGGCCACCATCACCGGCTCGATCGGCGTGTTCGCGCTGCTGCCGACCGCCGAAAAAGTGGCCGACAAGCTGGGCATCCATACCGAAGGCGTGACCACTACCTGGTTGGCCGACGCCTACAACCCGCTGCGTCCACTCGACCCGCGCTTCACCCAGCTGATTCAGAGCGGCGTGAACAACGTCTACAGCGACTTCACGGCCAAGGTGGCGGCCGCGCGCAAGACCACCCCGGCCAAGATCGACGAAGTGGGGCAGGGCCGGGTCTGGACCGGCGCCCAGGCCAAGGAGCGCAACCTGGTCGACCGCCTGGGCAGCTACAACGATGCGCTGGCGTCGGCCGCCGGTCGCGCCAAGCTGGGCCAGGACTACCGGGTGCTGTACGTCGAGCGTCCGGTGACGCGCGTCGAGCGCTTCCTGCAGATGGCGGGCGCCTCGGCGGCGCAGGCGATGACGATCCAGGTCAAGCTGGGCCTGGTCGACGCGGCGATTCCGGCCGGCCCGGTGACCAAGGTGGCCAAGGACATGGCGTTCTTGTCCGAGCTGACCGAAGAGCGCAAGCCGTTTTCGGCGGTGGTGCACTGCCTGTGCGGCGAACTGTAGAGAGCCATTTGATGTAGCGACTTTGTAACCGAATCATACAAAGTGAAGACGGGCGCGGCGTAAAGCTGCGCCCGTTTTGCTTTGTTGCGCAGCTTCGTCGTTCATTCGGCAGCGAACGGTGTAAATCGGCGTTAAGCGCCCCATGCCGAGCTTGTTTAGCAGCCAACACAATGTACGTTACGAAACATATCGTACGGGAGTCACATGCTAAAGTCATTCTAAGCCGCATTGTGCATCTGGCATTCATATCGAACCAACAAGGACAAGCATGGACCAGCACTCCCCGATCAATTCTCCGACCACCCGACCGGCGCGCACCCGACGTTCGCGCATCATCGGCAGCGTTATCGCCGTGCTGGCGATGGTGGCGCTGGGCTGGCTGGCCTGGTCGCTGACCCATCAGCCGGCCGGGCAGGGCGCGGGCGGCGGCCCGGGCGCTGGCGGTGGTCCTGGTGGTGGTCGCGGCGGCCCGGGCGGTGGACGCGGCGGCCCCGCCACCACGGTCGGCGTCGCCACCGCCGAGAAGGCGGATATCCCGGTCACGCTCGACGCGCTCGGCACCGTGGTTGCCGCCGCCACCGCCACGGTGCGCCCGCAGGTGTCGGGGGTGGTGCAGAAGATTCACTTTACCGAAGGCCAGCTGGTCAAGCCGGGCCAGATCCTGGCCACGATCGACCCGCGTCCGTTCGAGATCGCGCTGCTGCAGGCGCGCGGCCAGCGCCAGCGCGACGAAGCCCAGCTCGAAAGCGCGCGCGTGATCCTGTCGCGCTACCGCACCCTGCTCGAACAGGATTCGATCGCGCGCCAGGAAGTCGATACCCAGGCCGCGCTGGTCAAGCAATTCGAAGGCACGGCGATGACCAACCGCGCCGCCGAAAGCACGGCCCAGCTGAACCTGAGCTACGCCACGGTGCGTTCGCCGATCGGCGGCCGGGTCGGCCTGCGCACGGTCGACGTCGGCAATCTGGTCGGCAGCGGCGACGCCAACGGCATTGCCGTGATCACCCAGCTGTCGCCGATCGACGTTGAATTCGCGGTCCCGCAAGACAATCTGCCGGTGCTGCAGCAGCGCATCGCGCAGGACGCCAAGCTGCCGGCGATCGCCCTCGACCGCACCCGCACCGACAGTCTGGCCAGCGGCAGCTTCATCGCGCTCGACAACCAGGTCGACACCCAGACCGGCACCGTGCGCGCCAAGGCGCGTTTCCCCAACACCGACAACAAGCTGTTCCCGAGCCAGTTCGTCAATCTGCGCCTGACCGTCAACACCATCGCCGATGCGGTGCTGGTGCCGGTGACGGCGCTGCGCCATGGCGCCAACGGCGACTTCGTCTACGTGCTCAATGCGCAGGCGCGCACGGTATCGCTGCGCACGGTCACGCGCGGCGAATCGACCGTCGACAAGGTGCAGATCCGCAGCGGCCTGAAAGCGGGCGAGCAGGTCATTACCGAAGGCGCCGACCGTCTGCGCGACGGCGCCAGCGTGGTGCTGCCGGGTGATCGTCCGGCTGCGCGTGGAGCACGTGGGCAAGGCGGAGCGGGTGCGCAAGGCGCCCAAGGTACGCAAGGCGGCGCTCGAAGCCAGGGCGAAGGCCAGCGCCCGGCGCGCCCGGCGCCGGGAGCCGCGCAATGATGGTGCAGCAATCGAGCCGCGCCGCTCACATGCCTGTGGCCCGCTCCCCCCACCCGTCATTCCCGTGCAGGCGGGAACCCAGGTTCGGTGCGCAGCGATCGGCTCACGGGTTCATGGTGCTGCGTGCACACTTGGGTTCCCGCCTGCGCGGGAATGACGTTGGTGAAGGTGCGAGCACGCTTGTTGTTGAGGTGTCCGGGATGTTCGTTAAATCTGGCGCCGCGCGGTTCGGAGGCCTGCAATGAGCCCGTCCACCCCGTTCATCAACCGCCCGGTCGCCACTGCGCTGCTGATGCTGGCGATCGTGCTTTCGGGCCTGGTCGGCTATCGCTTCCTGCCCTTGTCGGCGCTGCCGCAGGTCGACTTCCCGACCATCCAGGTGCAGACCCTGTACCCGGGCGCCAGCCCGGAAGTGATGGCGCGCACGGTGACCGCGCCGCTCGAGCGCCAGTTCGGCCAGATGGCGGGACTGACGCGCATGAGTTCCACCAGCGCCTCGGGCGTCTCGATCGTCACGCTGCAGTTCGGCCTGGGCGAAACGCTCGACGTCGCCGAGCAGGAAGTGCAGGCCGCGATCAATGCCGGCGGCTCGCTCCTGCCGACCGACTTGCCGGCGCCGCCGGTGTACGCCAAGGTCAACCCGGCCGATGCGCCGGTGCTGACGCTGGCCATTACGTCCGACACGATGCCGCTGACCGAGGTGCAGAACCTGGTCAACACGCGTTTGGCGCTGAAGATCAGCCAGGTCTCGGGCGTGGGCCAGGTGTCGCTCTCGGGCGGCCAGCGTCCCGCGGTGCGGATCCAGGCCGACACCGAGGCCCTGGCCTCGTATGGCCTGGGCCTGGACAGTTTGCGCAGCGCCATCACCGCGGCCAACGCCAACAGCGCCAAGGGCAGCTTCGACGGCCCCACGCGTTCGTACGCGATCAACGCCAACGACCAGCTGGTGACGGTGCCCGACTATGAAGGCCTGATCGTCGCCTACCGCAACGGCGCTCCGGTCAAGCTCACCGAAGTGGCGCGCGTGGTCGACAGCGCCGAGAACGTGCGCCTGGGCGCCTGGGCCAATATGAAGCCGGCCATCATCCTCAACGTGCAGCGCCAGCCGGGCGCCAACGTGATCGCCACGGTCGACGCGATCAAGGCGCGCCTGCCGGAACTGCAGGCCGGCCTGCCAAGCGCGCTGCGCATGGACGTGCTGAGCGACCGCACCACCGGCATCCGCGCCTCGGTGCACCACGTCCAGATCGAACTGCTGCTGGCGGTGGTGCTGGTGGTGCTGGTGATCTTCGCCTTCCTGCACAGCCTGCGCGCCACCATCATCGCCAGCCTGGCGGTGCCGATCTCGCTGATCGGCAGCTTCGGCGTGATGTACCTGCTCGGCTACAGCCTGAACAACCTGTCGCTGATGGCGCTGACGATCGCCACCGGCTTCGTGGTCGACGATGCGATCGTCATGATCGAGAACATCGCGCGCTATATCGAGAAGGGCGAGCAGCCGATGGCGGCCGCCATCAAGGGCGCGACCCAGATCGGCTTCACCATCATCTCGCTCACCGTGTCCCTGATCGCGGTATTGATTCCGCTGCTGTTCATGGGCGACGTGGTGGGCCGCTTGTTCCGCGAATTCGCGGTCACGCTGGCGATCACGATCCTGATCTCGGGCCTGGTGTCGCTGACGCTGGTGCCGATGATGTCGGCGCGCTGGCTGCGCAGCCACGAACAGGAAAAGCCGAGCCGCTTTGCGCGCAGGTTCCAGGCCTTCTTTGACCGCGTGATCGCGCGCTACGACGTGATGCTGGGCTGGGTGCTGGCGCGCCAGGGCCTGACGCTGATCGTTGCGCTGGGCACGCTGGTGCTCACCGCGCTGCTGTGGATGATCATCCCGAAAGGCCTGTTCCCGACCCAGGACACCGGCCAGCTGCAGGCGCGGGTCCAGGCGCGCCAGTCGATTTCGTACACCGACATGGCCAAGCTGCAGCAGGAAGCGGCGCGCCAGATCATGGCCGACCCCGAGGTCGCGTCGGTGGCCTCGTATGTCGGCGTCGACGCCGCCAACAACACCATGCTGCACACCGGCACCATGCTGATCAACCTCAAGCCAGAGCGTGGCAACCAGGACCAGACCATGCAGCGCCTGCGCGCACGGGTGGCGAACGTGGCCGGGCTGACCCTGTTCCTGCAGCCGACCCAGGACTTGACGATCGATGCCGAAAGCGGCCCGACCCAGTACCGCCTGTCGATCGAAGGGGCCGACAGCGACACCGTCAACGAATGGGCGCGCAAGCTGACCGTGAAACTGGGCCAGGTGCCGCAGCTGCGCAACGCCGTCACCGACGCCGGCGCGGTCGGCGCGGCCGCCTTCATCGACATCGACCGCGATACCGCCTCGCGCCTGTCGATCACGGCAGCCTCGATCGACGACGCCCTGTACAGCGCCTACGGCCAGCGCATCGTCTCGACCATCTTCACCGAGACCAACCAGTACCGCGTGATCCTGGAAGCGCAGCAAGACCAGGCGATGTCGCTCGACGCCCTGAGCCGGCTCCAGCTGCGCACCGGTTCCGGTGCGTCCACGCCGCTGTCGGCGATCGCCACCATCAGCGAACGCGCGGCGCCGCTGCAGGTGATCCACGTCGCCCAATACCCGGCCGCCACGGTCGGTTTCGATACCGCCGCCGGCGCTTCGCTCGGGCAGGCGGTCGATGCGATCCGCGCCGCCGCGCTCGAGATCAACATGCCGGCCTCGGTCAGCATGACCTTCCTCGGCGCGTCCGGCGCGTATGAGGCCTCGCTGTCGAACCAGTTGTGGCTGATCCTGGCCGCGGTCGTCTGCGTGTACATCGTGCTCGGGGTGCTCTACGAGAGCTACATCCACCCGCTGACCATCCTGTCGACGCTGCCGTCGGCCGGGGTCGGCGCGCTGCTGGCGCTGTGGGTCAGCGGCCAGGGGCTGGGCGTGATCGGCATCATCGGCATCATCCTCCTGATCGGCATCGTCAAGAAGAACGCGATCATGATGATCGACTTCGCGATCGAGGCCGAACGCGAGCAGGGCATGGGGCCGTTCGACGCCATCCGCCAGGCGGCGCTGCTGCGCTTCCGCCCGATCCTGATGACGACGCTGGCGGCGCTGTTCGCGGCGGTGCCGCTGATGCTGGGCTGGGGCGAGGGCGCCGAACTGCGGCGGCCACTCGGCCTGGCCATCTTCGGTGGCCTGATCCTGAGCCAGTTGCTGACGCTGTTCACCACGCCGGTAATCTACCTGGCGTTCGACCGCACCGCGCGGCGCTGGACCGGCAAGGCGCCGCACAAGACCGAAGGGGCGGGCGCATGAACCTGTCGCGCCCCTTTGTCGAGCGTCCGATCGCCACCATCCTGCTGACCATCGGGCTGGCGCTGGCCGGCATCGGCGCCTTCTTCGTGCTGCCGGTGGCGCCGCTGCCGCAGGTCGATTATCCGACCATTTCGGTGTCGGCCTCGCTGCCCGGCGCCAGCCCGGAAACCATGGCCTCGAGCGTGGCCACGCCGCTCGAGCGGCGCCTGGGCGTGATCGCCGGCGTCAATGAGATGACCTCGCGCAGCAGCACCGGTTCGACCCGCGTCAGCCTGCAGTTCGAACTCAATCGCAAGATCGATTCGGCCGCGCGCGAAGTGCAGGCCGCGATCAGCGCCGCGCGCGCCGACCTGCCGGCCACGCTGCGCAGCAACCCGACCTACAGAAAAGCCAATCCCTCAGACGCGCCGGTGATCATCCTGGCGTTGACCTCGAAAACGCGCACCCCCGGCCAGATCTACGAGGCGGTCTCGAACCTGGTGCAGCAACGCCTGGCGCAAGTCAAGGGCGTGGGCGAAGTCGAGATCGGCGGCGGTTCGCTGCCGGCGGTGCGGATCGAACTGGTGCCGTATTCGCTGAACCGCTATGGCGTTTCGGCCGAAGACGTGCGCGCCGCGATCCAGGCCAGCAATCCGAACCGTCCCAAAGGCGAGATCGAGTCGAGCGGCAACCGCCTGCAGATTTATTCGCAGCCGGCCACCGCCGGCGATGGCCGCAGCGCCGCCGATTACCGCGACCTGGTGGTGGCGTGGCGTAACGGGGCCGCGGTGCGCCTGCTTGATGTTGCCAGCGTGTTCGACGGCCCCGAGAGCATCAATACCCTGGGCCTGTTCAATGGCGACCCGGCGGTGATCGTGCTCGTCACGCGCCAACCCGAGGCGAACGTGATCGAAACCGTGGACGGCATCCGCGACCTGCTGCCGATGCTGCAGGCGCAGCTCCCGGGCGACATCAATCTATCGGTGGCGTCGGACCGCACCAATTCGATCCGCGCTTCACTGCACGAGATCGAGTTCACGCTGGTGCTGTCGATCCTGCTGGTGGTGCTGGTGGTGAGCGTGTTCCTGCGTAGCCTGCGCGCCACCGTGATCCCGGCGGTGGCCACGATCGTGTCGCTGCTGGGCACCTTCGGCGTGATGTACCTGTTCGGTTTCAGCCTCAACAACCTGTCGCTGATGGCGCTCACGGTCGCTGCCGGCTTTGTCGTCGACGACGCCATCGTGGTGCTTGAAAATACGGCGCGCCACATCGAGGCCGGCATGGACCGCATGGCCGCGGCGCTGCTCGGCGCGCGCGAAGTGGGCTTTACCGTGCTGTCGATTTCGCTCTCCCTGGTGGCGGTGTTCATTCCACTGCTGTTCATGGGCGGGCAGGTGGGACGCCTGTTCCGCGAATTTGCGGTGACGCTGTCGGCGGCGGTGATGATTTCGCTGGTGATCTCACTCACCACCACCCCCATGATGTGCGCCTTGCTGCTGCGCCCCGAGGACAAGAACAAGAAGCCGGGGCGCCTGGCGCGCTGGTCCGAAAGCGGCTTCGTGCGCGTGCTGCGCACCTATGAGCACGCGCTCGACTGGGCGCTGGGCAGCAAGCTGCTGGTGATGGTGATCCTGCTGTTCACCGTGGCGCTGAACGTGTACCTGTTCTCGAGCGCGCCGAAAGGCTTCTTCCCGCAGCAGGATTCGGGCCAGATGAATGGCGGCATTCGCGCCGACCAGAGCATCTCGTTCCAGGCCATGCAGCAGAAGCTGCGCGAGCTGGTCGACATCATCAGGAAAGACCCGGCGGTCGATACCGTGATCGCGTTTACCGGGGGCGGGCGCGCCGGCGGCGGCTTCATGTTCGTCAACCTCAAGCCGCTGGCCGAACGCGACGTGGCCGGGCAGGCCGTGATCGCGCGCCTGCGCCCGCAACTGGCGAAGGTCACCGGAGTCACGATCTTCCTCAACCCGGTGCAGGATCTGCGCATGGGCGGGCGCTCCAGCAACTCGACCTACCAGTACACGCTCAAGAGCGACAATGCCGAAGACCTGAAGCTGTGGGCGGCGCGCCTGGCCGAAGCGATGAAAGCGCAGCCGGCGCTGGTCGATATCGACACCGACCTCGAAGAGAACGGCGTCGAGACCTTCGTCACCATCGACAAGCAGAGCGCGGCGCGCCTGGGGATCAGCACGCGCGACGTCACCAATGCGCTGTACAACGCGTTCGGCCAGCGCCAGGTGGCGAATATCTACGATGAGCTGAACCAGTACCACGTGGTGATGGGCGTGGCGCAGCGCTATGCGCAGTCGCCCGAAGCGCTGCGCGACGTGTACGTGCCGGCGCGCGCCAGCGGCGGCGCCGGTTCGGGCAGCGCCGCCAACAGCGCCGGCGTGGGCGTGGCCAGCGGCACGGTCGGCAACGCCACTGCCGGCGCCAGTGCCGGCGCCGGCGCCTCGACCTCGAACCTGACCGCCGCGCGCGATCCGTCTGCGGGTCAGGCGCTGGCCAGCAGCGCCGCCACCATGGTGCCGCTGATGTCGGTGGCGTCGTTCGCCGAGAGCTCGACCCCGACCTCGGTCAGCCACCAGGATGGCGAACTGGCGACGACGGTGTCGTACAACCTAGCCGAGGGCTTCAACCTGGCCGACGGCGAAGCCGCCGTGCGCCAGGCCGAAGCCGACATCGGCATGCCGACCAATGTGCGCGGCAGTTCGCAAGGCGCTGCGGCCGCTGCGCAAGCGTCGAACCAGGAGCAGCCGCTGCTGATCGCGGCCGCCATCATCGTCATCTACATCGTGCTTGGCATCCTGTACGAAAGCCTGGTGCATCCGGTGACGGTGCTCTCGACGCTGCCGTCGGCCGGTGTAGGCGCCGTGCTGGCGCTGCTGTTGTTCAAGATGGAGTTCTCGATCATCGCCCTGATCGGGGTGTTCCTCCTGATCGGCATCGTCAAGAAAAACGCGATCATGATCATCGACTTCGCGCTCGAAGCCGAGCGCGCGCGCGGCCTGTCGGCGACCGAAGCGGTGCGCGAAGCGTGCATGCTGCGCTTCCGCCCGATCCTGATGACCACCCTGGCGGCGGCGCTGGGCGCGCTGCCGCTGGCGATCGGCTTCGGCGAAGGATCCGAGTTGCGGCGCCCGCTGGGCATCGCCATCATCGGCGGCCTGATCGCCAGCCAGTTGCTTACGCTGCTGACCACGCCGGTGGTCTACGTCCTGATGGACAAGCTGCGCACGCGCAAGCCGGACGAAGCAAACCTGACCCGCCATCCCCACGAGGGCGACGGCCCGTCCTTAGCCAAAACCTGATCTTTATGCACACCACCGTACCTTATCGCTTGTCTCTTCTCGCCCTGGCCGTGGCGCTGGCCGGCTGCACCGTCGGCCCGGCCTACCAGCGGCCCGAACCGCTGCAGGCCGGCACGCTGCCGGCCAGTTTCAAGGAGCTCGAGGGCTGGGTGCCGGCGGCGCCGGCCGACACGCTCGAACGCGGCCCGTGGTGGGCGCTGTTCGCCGATGCCGAACTGGATCGCCTGGCGGCCCAGGTCGAGACAGCCAACCAGAACGTGGCGGTGGCGGTGGCCAACTACACCCAGGCGCGCGCGCTGGTGGCGCAGCAGCGCGCCTCGCTGTTCCCGGTGGTGTCGCTCGGCGCCGGGGCCGACCGCGCCGGCGGCGGTGAACGCAGCAGCGACAATGCCTACCGCGTGCAGATCGGCGCCAGCTGGGAGCCGGACGTGTTCGGCCGCCTGAGGAACGCCGTCACCGGCGCCGAGGCCGGCGCCCAGGCCAGCGCCGCCGACCTGGCCAGCGCGCGCCTGGCCGCGCTGGGCGAACTGGCGATCAACTACTTCTCGCTGCGCCAGACCGACGCCCAGCGCCAGATGCTGGCCTCGACCATCGAAGGCTACGAGCGGGTGCTGCAGATCACCTCGAACCGGTTCGCGGCCGGCGTCTCGGCCAGGTCGGACGTGCTGCAGGCGCAGACCCAGCTTGCCACCGCGCGCAGCGAAGCGCTGGGCCTGCAGCGTCAACGGGCCCAGCTCGAACACGCGATCGCGGTGCTGGTCGGGCGCACACCGTCCGACTTTTCGCTCGCCCCGAGCCCATGGCAGGTGACGGTGCCCGCTGTGCCGGTCGGGGTGCCGTCGACGCTGCTGCAGCGCCGGCCCGACATCGCCGCCGCCGAACGCGACGTGGCCGCGGCCAACGCCGACATCGGCATCGCGCGCTCGGCGTATTTCCCCAACTTCGGCCTGAACGCGTCGTACGGCAACACCAGCAGCCGCGTTGGCGATTTGTTTTCGGCGTCGGCTGCGGCCTGGTCGTTCGGGCTGTCGGCGGCGCAGACGATCTTCAATGCCGGCGCCACCCGCGCCAGCGTGGCAGGCGCCGAGGCGCGCCAGCAGGCCACGGTGGCGCGCTATCGCCAGATCGTGCTCGACGCTTTCGCCAACGTCGAGGATCAATTGGCTGCGACGCGCGTGCTGGCGCAGCAGCAGCAGCTGCGGCTGGAGGCGGCCGAAGCGGCCGGCCTGGTCGAAGAGCAGATCCTGAACCGCTACAAGGCCGGGCAGGTGAGCTATACGGAAGTGGTGCAGGCGCAGGTGACAGCACTGAACGCAAGGCGTAATCTGGTGCAGGTGCAGGCCGACCGCCAGACCGCGGCGGTGGCGCTGATCCAGTCGCTGGGCGGCGGCTGGAGCGATGCGGCGCTGGCGCAGGCTGCGCGCTGACCCGGCGCATTGCATGCACTGGACATATAATGCGCCCATCTGATGCAGGGCTGACGCAATGAAAAAATGGATTGACCGTATGCTGGGCGGGGACGACAAGGCGCCGCCGGCGCCGCCGCCCGAGGACACCGCTGC
>Ga0308160_10003469_pt1 | contig 17754 bp, 9 predicted proteins | sample PhyFR1_FD_201036 | JGI IMG/M metagenome (GOLD analysis project Ga0308160, IMG submission 201036) | Phyllosphere microbial communities from UC Gill Tract Community Farm, Albany, California, United States - DLSLF.R1 | ecosystem: Host-associated > Plants > Phyllosphere > Unclassified | place: USA...
TGTGGCAGACCCAAATTCTTCATGTTCATAACCCTTACCTTTAACCCTGAAAAGTCCCGCAGCGTCTGCTTGCGGGGCCATAAATATTACGCGATCAACCCACTCATCAGATTGTTTTTTTGCAAAAAGTTGCAGGCGCCACTTATCTATTACTGATTGCAACAACGGCTTTGCCCCGGCACTCTGTATGCATAACCAGTATTTGATTGCATTGCACCATGGCCAACCCCCTCGAAGACCCCTTGTATTACCTGCATAACTTCCGCCAAGTGCTGGTTTGGTTGCGGCAACGCTACGCCGATTTGCTCGATGCGCACGAACAGCATTTCATTCAGCAATTTGACAGGTTGCCCCAGGCGTCCCAGGCGTTGTTGGTGCGCATGGTGATGCGCAAGGGCGTGCATTTTCGCGCCGCTAAACTCCATTACCTGGAAATCGGTTGCCCCCATGCGGCGGCGGGGCCATTGCGTGAGTTGGGATGGGTGGAGGATCAAAGCCCGCTGCCGTTTGCCACCCTGTTCGCGCTGCTGCAAAAGAGTGAATTGCTCGGTGCCTTCAAGCCCTGGATCGACCAACCCAAGGGTAACAAGGCCGACTGGCTTGAACCCTTGGCCGCGCAATTTACCGAGCCGCGCAGCTTTGCCCAGTGGTGCCCCGACGTGGACGACGCGCTCTACAGCCTGACGGTAATGGAGTTGTGTGATCGCCTGCGCCTGATGTTCTTCGGCAATCTGCACCAGGACTGGTCGGAATTCGTGCTGGCAGACCTGGGCATCTACACCTATGAAAAAGTCGAGTTTTGCGCCGAGTCGCGTGGGTTACGCAGCCGGGACGACGTGCATGGGTTCCTGTTCCTGCACCAGTGCCAGCAAGCCTTTGAAGCCGGTGACGCGCTGGATACGGTGTTGGCGCAGGTCGCCACGTTGTGTACCGACAACCCCTGGCTGGAAAAGCGCCGCGCCAAGCTGTTGTTCCAGATCGGCCAGTATTGCGAACGCTGCGCCGAGCTGGCGCTGGCCGAACAGATTTACCGCGGTTGCACGCACCCCGGTGCCCGGGCGCGGCTGATTCGCGTACTGGAGCGCCAGGAGGATTACGCCCAAGCCATGGCTCTGGCGACCGAGGCACAACAAGCCCCACACAGCGCCGCCGAACACCAACAGCTGCTAAGGGTAGTGCCGCGCCTGCGGCGCAAACTTGGCGGGCCGGCGCTGCCCAGGGCCAAGCCCCAAGCGGTGGCACGCCTGGACCTGGCACTGATGCAGGAGCCGCTGCTGTCGGTGGAATCCAGTGTGCTGGCGCACCTGAGTGAACCGGATGCGCCGGTGCATTACGTCGAGAATGGCCTGATCAATTCGCTGTTTGGCTTGCTGTGCTGGGAGGCGATTTTCGCCCCGCTGCCGGGGGCGTTTTTCCACCCGTTCCAGCGTGGGCCAGCGGACCTGCACAGCGAGGACTTTTATCAACGCCGAGAAGCCTTGTTTGCCGCGTGCTTTGCACAACTGGAGGATGGTCGCTACAAGGCCAGCATCCGCCAACGCTATATAGAGAAATGGGGCATTCAGTCGCCTTTTGTGTTCTGGAACCTGCTCAACGAAGAACTGCTGGAGCAAGCCCTGGCCTGCCTGCCCGCCGAACACTTGCGCCATTGGTTTACGCGCCTGTTGCAGGATATCCGTGCCAACCGGGCCGGGATGCCGGACCTTATCCAGTTCTGGCCCGCGCAAAATACCTATCGCATGATCGAGGTCAAAGGCCCCGGCGACCGCCTGCAAGACAACCAGTTGCGTTGGCTGCAATTCTGCGGCGAGCACCAGATGCCAGTCACCGTCTGCTACGTGCGCTGGGCGGAGCAACCCGCTTGAGTTACAGCGTGGCCGTGCGGGCGTTGTGTGAGTTCACGGCCAAGGTCGGTGACCTCGACCTGCGCTTTACGCCGTCGCCCAGTGCCCAGGAAGGCATCGTCGGCCATCGCACGGTAGCGTCACGGCGCAATGCGCACTACCAGAGTGAAGTGGCGCTTGAAGGCGAGTACCAGCAACTCAAAGTGCGGGGCAGGGCGGACGGCTATGACCCGGACAGCAACCGCCTCGAAGAGGTGAAGACCTACCGCGGCGACCTCGCTGCCCAGCCCGCCAACCATCGGCAACTGCACTGGGCCCAGGTCAAGGTGTATGGCTGGCTGATGTGCCAGAAGCTCGGGCTCAGTGAGATCAACCTGGCGCTGGTGTACTTCGATATCGTCGGCGAAGGCGAAACCGTGCTCAACCAGCGATTCGATGCGTCAGACCTTGAGCAGTTCTTCAACCAGCAATGCGCGCTGTTCCTGGACTGGGCCCGGCAAGAAATGCAGCATCGCGAGGCACGCAACGCTGGCGCGCAGAGCCTGGCATTCCCCCATGCCGACTTCCGTACCGGGCAGCGCACCTTGGCCGAGTCGGTCTACAAAGCAGTGAGTACAGGCCGGTGCCTGATGGCCCAGGCGCCCACCGGCATTGGCAAGACCATCGGCACTATCTTCCCGCAGCTCAAGGCCTTGGTGCCGCAGCAACTGGACAAGGTGTTCTTTCTCACCGCCAAGACGCCCGGGCGCAAGCTGGCCCTGGATGCTGCGCAGGTGTTGTACGACAGCAGTCCCGATCTGCCACTGCGTGTGCTTGAACTGGTGGCTCGGGACAAGGCGTGCGAACACCTGGACAAAGCCTGCCATGGCGACTCCTGCCCGTTGGCCAAGGGCTTTTACGACCGCCTGCCTGCCGCCCGCCAGGCCGCGTCCCAGGTGCGCCTGCTCGATCAACGCAGCCTGCGCAACGTGGCGCTGGCTCATCAGGTATGCCCGTACTATTTGAGCCAGGAAATGGCGCGCTGGAGCGACCTGATCGTCGCCGACTACAACTATTACTTCGACTTTGGCGCGATGCTGTTCGGCCTCGCCCAGCTCAACCAATGGCAGGTCTCGGTGCTGGTGGATGAAGCCCACAACCTGGTCGAGCGAGCCCGCTCGATGTACAGCGCCAGACTGGATCAATACAGCCTCAAGACCGTGCGCGACAGCGCACCCGAGGCGCTGAAAAAACCCTTGCAGCGCCTCAACCGTGAGTGGAACGCGTTGCACAAGGACCAGCTGGCGCCTTATCAGGCCTACGCCGCCAAACCCGACAAACTGCTCCAGGCCCTGAGCCTGTGCACCAGCGCCATGGGCGATTACTTCAACGATCACCCCGATGCCCTCAACGGCGACCTGCAAGCCTTCTACTTCGACTCGCTGCAATGGGCCAAGGTGGCGGAGCTGTTTAACGAGCACTTTATTTTCGATATCACTAAGCGCTCGTTCACCGCCAAGCGCAGCAGCTCGACCCTGTGCTTGCGCAACGTGGTGCCGGCCGAATTCATCCGGCCCAGGCTTACCGCTGCGCGCAGCAGTGTGTTGTTTTCCGCGACCTTGAGCCCACGGCACTATTACGCCGATTTGCTGGGCCTGCCGGCGGACACCGCCTGGGTCGATGTGGAATCGCCATTCAAGGCCGAGCAGTTGCAGGTGAGCATCGTTGAGCGGATCTCCACGCGGTTCGTGCATCGTCAGGCATCGCTGGAACCCATCGTGGCATTGATCGCCCAGCAGTTCGCCGCGCAACCGGGTAACTATCTGGCGTTTTTCTCCAGCTTCGATTTCCTGCAACAGGTCGCGCAGCTACTGGCTGAGCGACACCCACAGATTGCGCTGTGGCTGCAATCGCGGGGCATGGTCGAGGCTGAACGCCAAGCCTTTCTCGACCAGTTCACCCCGCACAGCCAGGGCATCGGCTTTGCTGTGCTCGGTGGCGCGTTCGGCGAAGGCATTGACTTGCCCGGCACGCGCTTGATCGGCGCGTTTATCGCCACCCTGGGCTTGCCCCAGCTCAACCCGGTGAACGAGCAGATGAAACTGCGCATGGGCGCGATTTTTGGCGCGGGGTACGACTACACATACCTGTATCCCGGTATTCAAAAAGTCGTGCAGGCGGCGGGGAGGGTGATTCGCGGCCAACAGGATCGGGGGGTGGTGATGTTGATTGATGATCGGTTTGGCGAGCAGCGGGTGCGGCAGCTGTTGCCGCGCTGGTGGACGCGTGAGCCTTGACGCTCTCCTTCATTGGCCCTTTACCCATACCAGCAGCTCCGAATACCGAGTGGGTTGGCCGCTACGGCTAAGGCTGTAGAACACCTTCACGATCTCGCCATCCTTGAGGTTTTCCACCGAAACCGGAATAGACAGTGCCAGGCCGGCTGTTTCCGCAGTCAGTGTTGTGGGCCCCGAGGTTCTGGCCTGGCTGCTGCTCCATTGCAAGGTCAGGATATCGCCGGGCACTGTTTCGGTGAACGGCAGTACGACGCTCACTTGGTGCTCAACCGTCGAGCCTTCAACTCGCGCCTTTGGCAATCGGCCGAGCGGCTCGCCGACCTGTAATCGCAGACGTTGCGACGCACGGCCAGAGGCATGATCGGCACGTTCGTAATACAGCTCGGTGAGTTGGTGATTAAAACGCCTGATCTGCTTACCCTCGATCCTGAACACCAGGATACGATCCTCAGGGAGGGTGAGCAGCGTGTATTCCTGGGTGTAGATCGTCGAGCGGCCTACCCACACCAGGCGTATTGGGACCGAAGCATCCCATCCATCGGGCGCCATCATGGACACTGTCACCTGGGCAAGAGTGGGGTCCAGATAGCCTGCCGAGGCTTCCAGAACCTGAGGCGCACGCCACGGGCTGGCGGCACCGCGTATGTTCAGTCGAACCTTCTTCGAAACCCGCCAGTCATCGGTTCTCGCCTTTTGCAGGCTACAAGACAAGAACGAAATACCGCCTCCCAGCGCCTTGAGCCTTTCATTGGGGATATTGAACTCCATGAAACTATTGGTGCGTTCGACCACTTTCTCCTCGCGGTAGGGCACCGGGATGTTCTCCGCGTCTCGACCCGCCCAGTCCAGGTGTACGCGATCACCTTTACCGAAGACCTCGGGGTGAAGAAACAACAGGACCTTCTGCGGCTTATCGCCCAGCTTTTTCAAGTCAACGATCTCCCCTGGTTGTTCAATAAAAGGAGCCTCCAGAGGGTGGGTGCCGAGGTCAACCGCCACCGTCTGGGTCGGTGACCAATTGGCGTCCGACTCAGGGGCGTAGACTGGATAATTGCCAACGGCGTCGATGACTTGCATCGCCATTTTCAGGTAAGGGTCGCTACCTGCATCGAGGATGACCTGAGTGGGAACCTTGATCTGGAAGCCCCTGCCAACTTCCTGGAAGGTGACGACATGGGTGAACAGCTCTGAGCCCCAGGCAAATCTGCAGGTGTCGTATTCCTCCATATTCTCGTAGGGCTTGACCTCCAGAATGACTCCCGATATGGCCCTCTCACGATCTATCACGGCACCCGCTTCGATATCCTCAGGTAAAAAAACCACCAGTCCTTGATGCCCCGGAAATTCGGGGCCCGGCTTTGGGTCGCGTTCACCGGGACGGTTCAGTTTGATCCGCAGTGTGAGGCTATTGGAGTCGACGGGGTCGGCAGCAGGCTCTTCCACCGTGCAATACACCTTGGCCATTGCCGGCAGAATGCTCTCTTTTCGCATCGTCAGGGGATAAACCAGGAGATCCACGTTGCTGTCGTCGATGACCAGGTAATCCTCCGGTGTCGGGCCGTTCCAGTACAGATACAGCACGGTGTCGAGCGCGAACGTTTGCTGAAAGGATCGAAAAAGCAGGGGGGTGAGGTCATATTCGACGTGCCTCAGGCCAATGCACCCATCCGGCACGGTATCTTCAGCGATAGGCCTGCCCAGATTCTGGATAATCAGCTCAGGTTGGTCATCCGTAGTTGAACCGCCAGTGTTTTTTTCAGAAGCATTAGGCATTATGAAGTTCTCCACGGTTAAGAGAGCGTTGCCAATCGAGGTACACACTTCAGCGTTGAACGTGATGATCACACCTGCTACCTGTTTTCACAGCCATCTATGCCGCGACGCGCAATCCGCAGTGTGACGAGTTTGGAATAGCGGTGCGCAGTCCCGTTCAGGCTGACTTGCCAATAGACTTTTACGAGGCGGTTGAGGTCTTCCAGCACATAGTGGGCGGGTATTTTGATCCGTACATCGCCAGGGGTTTCTATGTACTTGAGCATTTCAACGCGGTTACTTGGGCCGTACCAGTGCAAGCGAACCTCCCGGCCTACTGGAGGGGAAGGGATAGTCACCCAGACACCGTCACCTATCAGGTCCGGGTCAAGTTGATGCCCGATGACCTTGTCGACGACGGGGGCTGCCATGGGGGCCCACCGCTCACCTACTTGCAGGGGCTTGCGTGCTGAGACCCCCAGCGAGCCCCCCTCACTGTTGTTGGCTTCGTAGTACATCTGCGAAGGGCGGCCCTCGAACCGCTTGATCTGCTCTGCCGGTAGTACGAACTCAATGGCGCCGTGCTCCGGGCGTGCGCCGGCATTACAGCTAGAGCGGTATTCCACGGTGCCTTCAGGGTCAGGTAATACCCAGACCAGGGTGATCAGGTCTTGCGGTCTCCAGGCGGCTTGATAAGGCACGTAGGCATAGATGTCGACTTCAGTAGCTCGTGTGTCGGTAAAGGGCATAGCCTCGTTCAGGTATGGCGCAGGCCACTCCACATCCGCGCCTTCGATACTCACATAGGCTGCTTGCGAATACATCTCCATTGGCTGGACGTATTTGTGCAGTACGTAATGGAGCTTGGCGTGGCCATGGATCAGGTCCGCCATAAATGCATAGGGGACCTCGAAGTCAAAAATACGGTTGGTCCTGTCCACTGTTTGTTTTTTACTATAGGTGGATAGCTCCCCTTGGGCGTTGGTTGCCGTGAAAAAGAACTCCAAGGTGTCTTGTCGCTCGAAATAATCGGGTGAGGCAAACACAGAAGCGATCAGCGGTTTGCCCTGCAACTTATCCAGATCAATTACCCCGGTTTGCGGGTCAACCTCTGTAAAAGGCTCTCTCAAAATGTCCCGCTGGGCATACACAAGCACTTCGCTGGTCGCCGACCAACGTGCGGCGGGCTCGGTAAAGTTACCCGTTGGCCCACGTACTTGCAGCCGCACGTTCAACCTTATGGCGTCGCGGGCGGCCATGACTTTCGCGTAAGGCACCACAAGGCGTATCTCGCGGCCAAGGTCTGTGACGCTCACGGAATAAGTGATCTGCTGATCCCCCCAGCACAGCCGGATGCAGTCACCTTCCGCCATGTGAAGGTAAGGCATGAGCGTGATTTCGATCCCTTCGCGGGCTCGCTCTTCGCTGACACCGTTAACCAGCACATCGTCAGGCAGGTAGATAACCAGCCCTTGGTGTCCCGGTTTACCGGGATCCGGATCATTGCCTGCCGGTATATCGAGATTGACCCGCAAGCGCAGAGGGTGGGTTGATACGCCGGTATGGTTGATCCGGCATACGAGCGGGTCTAGCCATTTAGGCTTGATACTGCCCTCGGGCAGGAGAATCGGCAGCCATTCACTCTGGACGTCAGCGGGCATGACAAAGGTGTGAGCAATTGGAATTACTTGGTCGTTGCTGAAAAGTTCGAACAATTGCCCGGGGTATGTATGGGGCCCTTTCTTAACGTAGACAAGCTGCGGTGTTTCGATATTTCTGAGTCCCAGATTACCGTCAATCTCGGTATCGCTAGGTGCTGCTGGGTGTAGTCCTGGAATGTGAAGTTCACCCAGCTCAGCAACGGGCTGGGGAATAGCGGGAATGGCCGGGGACATGAGTGTGACTCCTTTCTAAAATACCTGTTAGGGTTCTACAAAGACAGTTTTGTACTTGTTAAATAAGTCTGAAACGAATCTCACCCATTTCAGTGTCGTTGCCATCGGGCGTTGCAACATGAGAGTTAATGTAAAGCGTGAGTTCTGCACTGTTGGCAGTCACATTGCCAATGAGTGTCTGAAAGTTTCTCAAATCTGTAATCGAAGTTTCAGATGTTACCGCCCCCTGTGAAGTACTCAGCGAATAAATTGGAACTGAATACCGCCCATCAAATCTTCTGATCTTTATACTGAATTGATACCGTTGTCCGATATGCAAATTGCTAAAAACTTGACTGAAAATTACACCGGCTTTGTTATTTTGAGCATAAGTATAGTTATGGAAGACCGTGTAACTGCCGTAGACTCTGAACGCTTTGTCACGAGGATCACTCAGCGCGGGGCCATATCTCCACCCATTAATGTTAGCATTGTGAAAGTCAGTAATATGGTCGCGCCCCTCGCGAATGTATAGCACGCTAATTGGCGAAAAGCGTCTAGGGACATTGGCCCTGACCAAGTTATATTTGATCCTCACTGACTCATTCAAATTATCAATGACAAAATTGCGCGGGACGGGAATGACCAGCGTCGCGCCTTCCTGCTCCTTGGTCACCGTGACGGGCACTGATGTGCTCGTGACACTGCCCTCCCAATCCAACGTTACAAGGTCATTCTCCAGGCTATCGGTAAGTGGAATAATTACGTTCACATGGCCGTCAACATCATTGGGATCCAAGTAGTTACCCCATGCTTGTTCCACTTCCACGGCAGGTAATGTTCTGGCCGGCTCGCCAACGTGAATCGGTAAGCGTTGCGACTGACGCTCGGGCTTTAGGTCGATACGTTCGTAATACACTTCGACAGACGACGTGTTGAAACGTCTGACTTGATCGTTCGGTACGGTAAATGAAATCACTCGGTCAACCGGAAAAGGATCTAGATAAAACTCTTCTGTAAAGTTAACCGAATGGGCTGCCCACACAATGCGCAGTTTGGTTGCGGTGGTCCAGCCATCCTGTACGTTGAACTTCATCGTGGCAATGGACGTTGGCTCCAGCTCTCCACCGGGGGCTTCGACAATGCGCGGTGCAGGCCATTCGGGAACGTTACCTGTAACCGTGACACGCACTTTTCTCGATGGCAGCCATTTGTCGTCCCGGTGCTTGTAAAGGCTGTAGTACATGATCACCGTACCCATCGCGACGGCACGTACCCATTCATTCGGGATGTCGAACTCTTCGATAACATTGGTCAGTACGACAGATCTTTCCTCCGAGTGGAAAAAGGGCACATTTTGAACATCGCGCCCCTCCCACTCAAACGCGATCGTATCGCCCTTCTCAAAAAAATTGTTATCGACAAACACCTGGACTGTCTGGTCTGCGGCTCCCAACTCGTCAAGGTTCACGTCCTCCCCGGCCTGCTCCAGGAAGGGTGGGCGCGGGCGTAACAAGCCGAGGTTGACCTCGACGCGCTTCTTCTCCGACCAATTCGAGGCTGAATTGGGATCAGCAGGGTAGTTACCGGCCACATCCCTGATCTGCATGGCCACCGGCATGTTCACGTAGTGGGGGTTTTCGAGGATTTCCTCAAGGGATATCGTCATCTCAAATTCACGCCCCACTTCGCTGGCCGTCACCACTTTTTCGACAATCTTTGAGCCCCAGGCAATACGGCAGGTATCCCACTCAGCCATATATTCCCAGGGCTGAATTTCAAGCGTCACACCGCGTTCCGCCCTGGCCATGTCTACGTGGCTACCGGCTTCCAGGTCGGGCGGCAGATAAAATACCAGGCCTCGATGACCGCTTTCAGAGTGCTGGTCGGGATCGCCAGGGCGGTTGCGTTTTACCCTGAGCCTCAGCGGCTTGGTTTTGGAGGGGTTGCCGCTGGGGCGCCTGATAAGGCAATAGACTTCGGCCCATTCCGGCAGGATCTGTTCCTTATTCACCATCAAGCTGAAATACCGGTTGCCCTGGTTTTCCGGTTGGATGATGAGATAGTCCACGGGCGCGTGAGGGTTGTTCCAGATCAGGTAGATCTCGGTGCCCACTGCCTGATCGGGAAACCCCAGGAGCAGCACCTCCAGATCATGTTCGACGTGTCGCGCGCCGAGGGCGCCGTCGGACTCGGTATCCCCTTCGACGGGAGGCGTTATACCGCTGATCAAGACTGGGCCCAGATCGTAGTCTTCGAGGGGGGTGCCTGTCTCTTTTATCGTTTTGCCGGTCATTGCTCTATCTCCAGGGCAAGGTTTTCGGGAGGGCTGCAGTTTTTACTTAACTACCGGCGCCCCAATCTGCACTGGCTGACGTATCGATTCGTTCAGGTCCCTGCTGCTGGCCAGAATGTTTGCGGATTCATAAACGTAGTAAAGGTCCGGCGTCGTGCGATTGAATTTCAACAGCGCGTCATACGGAATCAGGCGTCTGATCGCCATCCCCTCGGGCACTTGGCCGACCGTGAAGGGGTCATCGTAAATGATAAGGTCGTGGCTGCCCGGCACCTCATAACGCATGATCAACATAAGCTTGTCGGTGGGTTGACGCCAGGCGTACCACGGGATCTCCGCGGCGGCGCCATTAACGGGAATAGGGTTGACCACATGAGAGGGGTAGCGCAAAAAAGTCGGCGGCTGTAGCCGGACAAGGGCATCCTGTACTGCTGCAGAGGCAAACTTCGAGTAACCCACCTTGTCGAGCCCCTTGAGCAAGATAAAGCTGACCTCGATCTTGCCGCCGGCGCAGGCTCGCACCTTGTCATTAGGTATATGGAAGTCATGGGGCCTGCCAGCCGCTGTAATCGAAACGTATTCCTCGTGTAGCACCACGCCCCCCAACTTGGGGTAACCCCGGTAAGTGGCAAAATACGTGTGCCCTACAGGCCCATCAAACGGGTAGGTGAAAAGCTGCATATGCAGGTCCTCACCGGCGAGTGATTCAAGATCGATGACGCCGGGGAACTGCTGTTGCACGAAGATAGGTGCTTCCAAATTCGCGGTACCAATATCCACCAGCACCGGGATATTTCTTGAGCGGGGAGTGGACACGTTGCGCACTGCGTCGACGACTTGAAAACTCACTAAACGGTTAGTGCCGTTTCCGACGGCGACAATGTGATCGCGGTTGAGTTTTATCTCGGTCGGCAGGCCTACCCCCGGCACTTGCTGACGCGGCGGAAAATAGTTGCCGAATTGGGCCTCAATCACATCCAACTCATGCATGTTCGGGTAAGGATCACAGGTAATAGTGACACCTCGACCGGCCTGTATTTCTCGGATCTCTAAGTCAGACAGCGTGAAGTTGAGGGCAGAATGACCTGGTTCGATATGATCCTTGTCGTCGCCCGCCGGCATGCTTCTCTTGACCATTAATGTCAGCGGATAGGAGGCATCATTATCCGGTCCGCCCTCATACAGCACCTTGTACTGCAGTATCACATCGCCCTCAGGCAGGTCATTGTCCGAGATAGCGAATGAAAAACTGTTTCGCTGTTCTTCTCCAGGCAACAGGGTTTTCTCGGCAAGGACCTTCACCCCTCCGGCGATGGACAGCACTTGGATCGTATCCTTGGGCTTGGCCGACCAGTTTTTATCCACTGCAACGGTCAATCCTTTGGCCAACAACCACTGCGGGATACCGCCGTCATAGCCTTTAAACGCTGGGGACATCCCTGGAACCCGCGGGGTGTCAAGAAACTTGGGTTTTATCGGCGACACCTTTTTGCTGTTAGTGGTAGCCGGCTTGCTGTTTTTACTAGGCATGGCGTTCTCCGGGTAGGACGTAGGCAAGCATTCAGGATGCTGTTCCTGAGCGTGTAGGTATCAAACACCTGTGAAGAAGAACTTGGCTACTGTCAAAATTGACAGGTTTAGACGAACGGTCGTGCGCAAGCACATCATTCAAGAACCGGACAGTATCTGCACGCGCCGTCGCACTGACTCGTTCAGGTCAGTGGACCGCGCCTTGACGGAAGGGGATTCGGAAGTGGACTCGTACACGAAGTAAAGGTCTGGGGCGTAGCCTGCGAATTGTTCGATGTCTGCGCCTCTGATGACCCACTGAATCGGCTGACCATCGCCCCAAAATGACCCCACCGGTTTCGTCACGCTATACAAGATGATTTCATTGAGTGACTTCACAAAGCGCAGGATCAACGTCAGCCTGTCGTGGGAGGTGCGCCAGGCATACCAGGGGAGCGTCACCACGAGTTCTGTTTCGATGTGAACGATATCTTCAGGGTATTTTACGAAGTAGGGCGCCTCCAGCCGTACCACCGTCCCCAACACTTCAGCGAAGGTTTTCTTCGATGTTTGATTGACCAGGTCGTCTGCCCGAATCAATTCGTAGCTCAATTCCACCCGTCCTCCAGCGGCAGCACGGACCTTGCTGTAAGGCACCTCGTGATACGTCACGGTACCGGCCCTGCTGATGGTGACTATGCGCCGATGCACCACCTCGCCGCCCAAAGGCGGGTAGGCTTTGAAGGTGATGACATACCAGTCGCCAGCCCTGCCGACGCGTGCCGGGGTATACATACCGACGGTCAGGTTGCCACCGGCGAGTTTTTCAATGTCGATATACCCCAGTGGGTCGTCAGACTGGATGAAAGGGCCGTCCCATTGCGCACTGGTAAGCTCTACACGCACTTGCCGGTATCCGGACCTGAGGGCCGACGCATTACCGACAAGGTCGACGATGTAGAAACCGGCTAGCAGGTTCTCACTATCGCCAGCGCTGGCAATCTGGGCGTAATTGATGACGATCAGCGTCGGCTGGCCCACACCCGCGACCTTTTGCACGATGGTCAGGCCGCCCCATTGGAAGTGGATGCGGTCTTCAGCATGCATATTCGGGTAAGGCTCAATGATGGCATTGACGCCTTTTGTGGCATCGGGTGGGAATACCGTGAGAGTCGAGAGCGTGAACGCCAGTTCCGAGTGGCCCGGTTCGATCGGTTCAATATCTTCACCGGCGGGCAGTTGTGTTTTGATCAGCACACTCAGCGGATAAGAGGCCTCGTAGTCGTCCTGGCTCCCTTTGTAATTCACCACGTATCCCAGGCGCATCTCTCCGTCGGGAAGCTTTTCTGCGGGAATGGAAAAGAAATAACTGTTGTGATGCTCTTCTCCAGGAGCTACCTGCTTGATGGCCAGCAACGTCATGTCAGGCATCGAGACGATACTGACGATATCGTCGATGCTGGCAACCCAAGTGTTGTCCACTCTGACGCTCAGGCCTGCCGCGATTAACCAGGCCGGAATGCCCCCGTCGTAGCCGTCGACTTGGTTTGTGAGGCCCGGAATCAACAAGCGCGGAAGCTGCCTCGGTTGGTCCGGCGAGGAGATCTTGGCGCTTTCGTTGCTCATTTTCGTTCTCCTGAGCGAGTCGTTCGGTCGGCGCATCGCGGATTAACCACCTATGCCTTGGCGTTATCAAACACTCGTGATTCAGCGCTGGCTACTGTCAAAGTTCACAGGTTACGACGAGTGGTGTTGCGGCACTTTTTTCAATTGCGGTGTCATTACGCAGACACGCGGCCGTCTGTCGCTACCTGTGAATTCTGACAGTAGCCAGGGCAGTGCATTCAGGTGTCTGATTTACCCAGATGGTGCCCATGTCGATGGGGGCTGCGTGAAATCGAGGAGGCAAAATGGCCAGGCATCTTTATCGCCGTCCTTCCCTAACTCCCAACCTGCCAGTGGTGGACATCCCGCTGATGCACCCGCCCATCGAGGGCGATATCGAGAACGCTGATGGCGGCATCGGCGTGTCGCATACCATGCGGCCCTTGGTGGTGCATATCGACAGGCCAGATGGGACACCCGAAGGAACGTTGTTCGAGTTGTACTGGGGGCCCGGTAATCCGGTTGCCTTCAACCTGATTCGCGAAGGCGATGAGCACTTGACCCGCATCCCCTTCACTGTGCCGTTCGACAGTATTCGCGAGCCCTGGGCTGACCCGGTGCAGGTGCTGGTTATTTGCGGCAGTGACGATAATTCCCAGACCGCTCCATTGCGTCTACGCGTCAACCTGCAACATCCCGGCGGAGAAGACCTCAACCCGGCACCCGGTAATCAGAACCTGATGTTGGAATTACCGGAGGATGTAAGGCTTGAGGGGGTCAATGATGAGCGGGCCAAGCTCGGCGTGGAGATAATCTGCAGGCACTGGTCGAACATGGCTGCCTATGACCTGCTCATCGTCGTCTGGGGGTCGGCTCGCATCGAGCGGTTGATCCAGCCGGATGAAGTCGGCCGGGACATTGTTTGCTTTGTGGGCTATGAAGCCATCCAGGATGCCGGGGACAGTGAGTTGCTGCCGGTCGCGTTTCAAGTTCAAGGCCCCACCGGAAATATGCCCGATCCATGGGCGCTCTGGTCGACAACTGCGTTGGTTTCGGTGTACCTGGAAACCGATCGCCTGGGCGCGGCCTGGGTCCAGTTTCCTGAGACTGATCGAGAAATTGATCTGGAAGTATTAGGCACTCGGGACGTTGAAGTCGGTCTGGCAGTTTCAGCGGCGGATGCAAGGGCCTACAGTCAGATTTTCTTTTACTGGAATGGGAAGAGTCACCAAGGGGGCTCGGTTTCCCATTTTGAAGATCGGCCCCTGGCAGGTGGGAAGGGTTATACCTTCAAGATCGAAAACCACTTGGTGCATGCAATCGCCCAAGGCAGCGCGGTGGTGTATTACGAGTTGACGGGTGCCAGCGCCGGCGTGCCCGACAAACGCTCACACAATCTCTACCTCTCGGTTATCGGGGAGATAGTCAGATGGCCTGCGCCGACAGTGGACCAGGCCTTGGGTGGCGTTCTCAAGCCGGACTTGCCGCTGATTACCATCCGCTTCCCGGCGCAAACCAGTTGGGCCAGCTCCGACAGGCTGCAAGTGATCATCTTGGCCGCCGACGCCGAGGGTACGGTCGACTATATTGCCGGCCGAGCCGTCGGCGAGATATCCCCTGGCGAGGAAATGACTTTTGATGTATCCGGCACCGAGCTCGCACGCTTTGATGGGCGCCAGATCGAAGTGCTTTATAGCGTTACTCGAGGAAGCGAGCAGCCTCAGGAGTCTCTGCGCCAGGTGTATCAAGTGGGGGAGCCTACACGGGACATGCCGGCGCCCGAGGTGGAAAAGGCTCAAGGCAATCAATTGGATCCGGACGACGTCGTCAACGGGGCCAACGTCAAGGCGCGCTTCAGCGAGACCCAGGCCGGGGATGGGTTGACGCTGTATTGGTATAGCCGCGTTTCCGCGCCGCCTATTCCATTCAACGTAGAGACGGATGGGCAAGTCGCTGTCTTCCCGGTGCCGTACAAATATATCGGGCCCAACGAAGATGAATGGGTTTCGGCTTTTTATACCTTGGAGCGCGACGGCAAGAAGCGTTACTCAGCAATCACTGACCTGCTGATCAGTCGTGGCTTGATGGATTTGCCGGTACCGGCGTTGCGCCACGCCAGTATCACCGGCCCGGAAACGGCCACGTTGGCACCCATGAATGTGTTGCAAGGCAGCAAGCTGGTGGTCAGCTATACCGGCATGGCCGATACTGATTTCATTCAACCCAAAATGGTCGGTACAGCGGGTATCGGTTCGCCAGCAATACCCGGAAAACCGGGGAACGCGGCGGCGGGCAGCGTGGAGTTTGATATTGCCGCTTTGGCTTTTGCGGCGAATGTCGGCAACGCTGACAGAACCTTCACGCTTGAATATGTCGTCACACGGAATGATGTGGGTTGGCCGTCGAAGGTGTTAAGGGTAACGGTAACGCCGATACCCCAGGCTGAGTTGGCCAAAACCGTGCTCAAGATCAATCAGGCTAACGCGGCGACTCAAGTACTGGACTTGACTACGTTTACCGGCAATGCCACAGGTCATATTGGTGTCTGGCCGTTTATGACTGCGCCTTACCCCGTCTGGTTGAGGCTGCTGGGGAAAACGAACAAGGGCGATGATCATTCGCTGACGGTGTACAACGGGGCGGGCAGTGCAGCTGTCAATCCGACCTGGATCGCTAACGGAAAAATCGAACCAGGGATTGCTCGTAGTTATTTGAATGGATTGGGTGATGGAACCAAGCTGCAGATGGAGCTCAAGGCAGCGGTCAGCACAAGCAAGGATGAAACCCTGGCCATCAGCTTTCCGATAGTGGAGTACAAAGTCATCAACAAACCTCTCCCAATTGAGATCGAATTTACTAAGTTTGATGATAAAACGCTTAACGGTTGGCGTGCTGTCAACGCCGGGATTTATGGATTTAGTGCTCAAGCTGGAGGTTATTATCTGTGGCTAGTTAACTCCGGGGTCTCGGCTGAATTTGGACTGGAGAAGATTTATACGGGCAACCAGTTTTCTGCTGGCCAGAAATACGAGCTTAGTTCTGATCTTGCTTATGATCAGTCCGCTAATTTTTATGGGATTGCGTTAATTTTCTCTGGCAACAATCGAATTGCAATGGCAGATATCCTAGCTAATAATTATTGGAAAAAGCTTGTGGTTGAGTTTGTGCCGCCAGAGAGCTCTAATGTTTACCCTTTACGGGTTATGATTCTAAGCAAAACGCTGTCCGGCATGAAATTTTTTGTTGATAATATTAGAATTCGCAGGGTTTAATTTGATTTGTCTTGAAGTTGCGTGACGTGGGTTTGGGGTGCGGGCTTTTTATATATAAAGCTGCCTGCATTTCAAATCCCAAGACAGGTTTCAGATCACTTCCAAATACGAACTCTGCACCGCCCCCGCCAACTCCCGCACGCCCTCAATAAACTCCGTCAACCGCCTATGCAACCCATCCTCCAGAATCTCATCAATCCCCGTATACCGCAGCCGCGCTTCAAATTCCGCCGCCAACCGCTGCGCCGTGCGTCCATAGCTGCCGGGCAGGTCCGCAAGGATATGGCTCAACTCCTCGATACACGCATGCAGCGAGCGCGGCACGTCACTGCGCAACAGCAGCAGTTCCGACACCGAGCGGGCATTCAAGGCATTGGGATACAGCTCGGTATACGCCTCGAATGACGACAACGCGCGGAGCAGGGCGCTCCACTGGTAATAGCCGCGGGCCGACAGGTCGCTGACTTCTTCGGACTCTTCGCCGAACATCTCGTAGCGTGCATCCAGCAGGCGCAGGGTGTTGTCGGCGCGCTCGACAAAGGTACCCAGGCGGATGAAGCGGTAGGCGTCATTGCGCATGATCGTCCCGGAGGTGGCGCCACGGAACAGGTGCGAACGTTGTTTGACCCAGTCACAGAAGTGGCTGATGCCATGTCGCGCCAGGCCGCCGGCGGCAATGCTGCGCATTTCCAGCCAGGTGGCATTGAGGTTTTCCCACATGTCGGCGGTGATGCGTCCGCGCACGGCGTGGGCATTGCCCCGGGCGGCGCGCAGGCAGTTGTAGATGCTCGCCGGGTTTTCTTCGTCGAGGGCGAAGAAGTGCAGCATGCGCTCGGCATCCAGGGTGTGGTGGCGTTCCAGGTAGCTGTCCAGAGTGCCGCTGCTGAGCAACGACATCGCCAACTCATCCAGACCATCGCTGCGCCCGGCCTGGGGCATCAAGGACAGCGAATAACTGACTTCCAGCATGCGTGCCAGGTTCTCGGCGCGCTCCAGGTAGCGGGACATCCAATACAGATCTGCAGCGGTTCTACTCAACATACTCAGCCCTCCACCACCCGGTGTCCTTGGTTCCGCCGCCTTGCGACGAGTTGACGACCAGCGAGCCTTCCTTCAGCGCCACGCGGGTCAAGCCGCCGGGCACCAGGCGGGTTTCCTTGCCCGAGAGTACGAATGGGCGCAGGTCGATATGCCGGGGCGCAATGCCGTTTTCGACGAAGGTCGGGCAGGTGGACAGGCTCAGGGTGGGTTGGGCGATGTAGGCATGGGGACGGGCCTTGATGCGCTGGCGGAAGTCTTCGATCTCGGCGGCCGTCGACGCCGGGC
>Ga0308160_10003470_pt1 | contig 17751 bp, 15 predicted proteins | sample PhyFR1_FD_201036 | JGI IMG/M metagenome (GOLD analysis project Ga0308160, IMG submission 201036) | Phyllosphere microbial communities from UC Gill Tract Community Farm, Albany, California, United States - DLSLF.R1 | ecosystem: Host-associated > Plants > Phyllosphere > Unclassified | place: USA...
ATGGAAGAGGATGGCTGCAGACCAAGTGCAGCCTTTTCGACGTCCATATCGGCACGACGGGTCTCTTGGACGCCTGGGTCGTCTGCCGGGGCGAGATGAGCATGAGGAGCAGTGGCAGCCCCGATGGCGCTGGGATTTGGGATCCCAACCGGTAAAGCGACCGACTCATAGGGAGCTTCAGCATCAGCATCCCGATCAACCTTGTCGGACATTCTGCTAGGGATTCGATCGATCAGAGGACTGGGATCGGTGGGTTGCATCTCAGGGGCGCGAGACATCGAACGCGGTGATCCGGTGAGATTGTTGTTATTATTTGTTTGCGGTGTCCTGTAGTTTCTCTAGGATTATAACTGAGAGGGTCGTACTATATGAATATATGAGGCGCCAGAGGCGAAAGTCTTTACCAGGCAACGTTCGAACGCATTCGATTAGAGGTATATCTATCTCGACCTTTTGCCGTCGGAGGTGCGTGTGTGTCTGTAGGGGTGGGTGGTACGAGTGTTGTGTGTGTGGGATAAATCAAGGCCGAGGGCGCGAGCTTTCACTTTCACTGGGTGTTTGCTGCCGAAGAGCTGATGATGCGCGGGGCAAGCGGGGAATCTCGAGACGATCAAAATTGAAGCAGCCAAAAGCCTGTCTCCCCGTGACCGAGGGGGATGCAAGACGTCTCGTATCAAGCCATCGAGGGCCATCGCATTGAGAGCAAGCCGGGGCTCAGCCTGCTCCTCTTGCGCTGGACAATGTACAGAGTGTAGTGGACGTTCCGATTTCGACCTCGCTCGCAATTCATGATCCATCGGAGCCGTCCGAAGGGCATTGAACCGGCCGCCGCGCGTGCTCATTGACTCATCAATCTGTATTCACTTGACCGAGGCTCTCCCGACGACCGACTTTGCTTGCATCCTTTGTCTTAAAACAGGGACACACGGATGATCCCATCTACCTCTTGGACCTCTTAGGACTCTCAATGATGGTTCGAACACCGCAAAAACCACTTCCTTCTAGACTTGCTTCTTCGATGCTACCAAGCTTGATGCAGTCGCAGCACAGAGTAGTAGACACGGGACTGACACGGCGAACCGTCCGCGGCTGACCTGTTCCCTGTCGAGTCACACCGAAGTAAAATGGAAGGAGTGGCGGGTCCGACAAGACCGCATCACAGAAAGAGGTACATTTATGGCCGAGGCATGCTGAACGTGTAAATCCTGATGCGTGATGTGATAACGCAATCACAAGATGATGGACGAAACACGCCGGGAAACGGCTTTACCCCTGATAATCGATCCGAATCCTTCCAATGGGGATGAGATGCACCGGTTGGGTTTCCCTAGATTCCCCCGATCACGTTGGGAACACGAGGCTTCGGTTCGCGTGCGAAGATTCATCAAAACCTAATCAACTCGCTGCGAGGCCGAGGCATTTTTGTGATTTCATCCTCGGTGCCCAAAAGCGCTCGGCCGATTGCTGGTGAATGCTCACCGAGGGAATATCCCATAAGGCTACGATTCTCATCGAAGAGTGGGACAGCGTTCTTCGTAAATGTCCATCGAGGTTACATTCATGAGTGCTTATCTGACTACTTAGCGACTGTATGCTCAGTCTCGATATTTGAGCCCCCACTACCGGGTGTGAGCGCTGACGAGCATGTCAAATCGACCAGTGAGGGTGAAGGCGGTCGGTCATCCGCCTGTCAGACAGTAATAGAACCAGAATTTGCGAGCTCTGTCGGGCAACAGGGTGAAATGGAATCTTCAGGACTGCCAAGCAGCAGTGACATGGTTGCATCCTGCAGAGGTACCGACCGCAGCGCCTACATATCCCGTGCATTCTATCGACGTTCAGCCTCGCAGCTATGGTAATAGCGTCCTGAGTGAGGTCGTATGATACCCTGAAGCCCTGACACAATTGTAAATAAACATCCTGCGCTGCCCATACAAGCGACGGAAACCTCGCCCTGGGATGTAGCGCGGAAGCACTCCCGCGCCACTGGTCATTGGCCGCTTTGGGAGACGCATCCCGTCTGCCCTTGGTGTTGTTGCTCGGCTGAGTAGACCGACGGACCTCTGCAGATATATTTCTTTCATCTCCCTATTCATATTGTAAGCTTTCGAGTGATTTGCTCAAGGCCTTGGCCTTTTATCAGATCTCATGCATCATTGAGATAGCAAGCATTGATCGCTGCCCAAGACGCGTTGCCTGGAAACGCCTGGGCCATCGCTGAACCTTCAACATAGAGAGTCTATAGACCTAGACCTGCTCAGCTACTAGATAGACCAGCATGGACTATAGGACATTGGCTCAGCAAGCGGCGCCGTACCAGCGCTCTTGCCGAGGAGGTATCGAAAGCTCAGCCTTACCCTTAGGCAACGGACACCTTGACAGGACCTATCTCTTGACGGAAGACAATCGCTAGGGCATCGAAGTTACTGCATTCAACACCTTTTCAGGTGTGCGAGTCCGCGAAGCCTCGATAGCTCATATGGAGTTTCGCTAGGGATCTGGGATGATCTGATGGAGGATCTTCTAGACCAAGACGCGATTTTGACGTCCGATAAGAATATCTGCCAATTTCTCGGACGGAGCTCGGTGGGTCTCGGAGCCCGGCTGTGATTGCTCAGAGGCTTTCGGCGCGACGTTCCTGCGATCGCATTCTGATGCATCAAGTCGATCACGAGATACTCTGCTCATCAGTAACATCTGCTTGACTAAAGGAGTTGATGGATGCGAATATGCCACATATCGCTCCATGTCACCAGCTCCTTCCAAGCGGGGCTGCAATGACCTGCATTACATCTAGCCTATTCGGCTCCTCGAACTAGTTGAAATGGATCATCAGCAAGGCATCTATCATCATGTCATCAAGCCAAACTCGATCAAGTGATTGATCGGTTGATGGGATTGATGGTGGATCATTGTGGCGTCGGTTTGACCCGCCTAAGCGATCAATCAACGCTTTCTCACGCCTATCGACGCGCACACGCACCAGCCTCGTGCTTCGGGTGCTTGCCGAAGCGATTTGCAATCGGCGTGATCGGAGGTTAAGGCGCCTCTTCGCTTGCGAACCGGTGGCGCTCGCGATGGTGCGCTTTGATTTGGCGACAGACGAATCATAACCGGAGCACCTGTTCATTTGTGAGTTTCAGCGTATATTTGACGAAAGCAGGCCGTTTGGTCTTTGCAACGATATCAGATGATCTGACGATATGCCTGCTTTTATATGACGTGCAGAACTATGTACAAGATGATGAAATCGAACAGGTGCTAAGAATGAACGACCATGTCTCGAAAACGTTTGAAGCCCAGGAAACCATTGACGAAAGCCTCCCCTAACCCTCCTGGGCGGTGTGGTGTGTGTGCCGCTTCTACTTTGCAAATATGGCCATCTCAGCGGGTTTACGGAGGTCGTTGGGGAAGTAACAAAGGACTCACCGAGAATATGGCGAAGCGGCATAGGATGTGACGAGCTCCGATGTTCCCGAAGGTAATCGGCGTATCTGAGACTCGGAGCGAAGGGTATATGCTTAGCATGGGTGGAAGTATCGTGAAGGCTCCAGGCCTACTCACGAATTATCAAGCTCGTATCGCTCTTGGGTAGCGTCCTGTGAACATGGAGCCCGAGCATGCTTGCGTCTAAAGCGTGACGGCTAGATGCCATGTCAGCGGCAAGCCAAGGTATCATTCGACTCTCCAGGCTCTCGATCAACGTACCGAGGCCTCAAAGGTTATCTGAGATGGTTGTTGCCTTGTGGTCGCACGGAGACGCGGGGTCATGCACCTGTTATGGATAGCGGAACCAAAGCAGTGTTAGGATACCTCTGGGCAGGACCTCTTCGCAGCCGGCTGACTTACACCTGTGAGGAAATACATGACTTGCATGGGGTGTCGAGGTCGAGATCGAGGTCGAAGTCGAGGTCGAAGTCGGAGTCGGAGTCGGAGCCGAGGTCGAAGTCGGAGTCGAAGTCGAAAGTCGAAAGTCGAAGTCGAAGTCGATCCCGCCTCCGTGGTGACAGCCCAAGCATTTCGCAAGTCTGCCACCTGGATTGGGTCACCGTTCGCGAGTTACGTCGCGCCTGCAGACTTCGGCATCGAGAGACGTTGTACCGCCACGCTATATCGACGGTACGGACTTGGGTTGTCTCGCCACTGTCGTACAAAGTAGAGGCACATCCTTGCTATGAGACGTCCGCCCAGAACCTCGATCGACCCGTATCGACGAGGTATACATATCAGCCATTTCGGAAGATAGATAGCTCACTGCGCGAGAGGCCTCCCTCCGTTGGAGTTCGGCCCCTAAGACACCGAAGCTTCTCGAGAGATCGTATGTCTTGGCAGCCTAGGTCAGATGCGGGTTCGCGGGATCCTTCCGGCATCAAGGGTTTTTTTAACAGGCATTTCACCGAACCTCCGCTAGTGCTTTGTTGTCGGTGTGCCGGTTTTGGCGATGTCGATGTCGATGTCGATGTTGTCGGGCATGTCGTTGGCGGTGTCGTCGTTCGTCCCGACGTCGCTCTACCAGGAGTAGCAGCAGTCAATACTCGCGTAAAGGTAGGACACGTCAAAGAGGTACTTACGTATCGCGTTAGGCCGAATGCGGTCGAAGTCGAGGTCGGAGCCGGAAGTCCTGATCCAGGCGAAGGAATCTGTTTAGAAAGGGAGAAAGCGGGAGCCATTGATCCAGTCCCGATGAGCGATCACGGAAACACCCGATTGCTCGCGGTGGTAATGAACGACACTCTACTGGAGTGGATGGCCGTGCCATAAAGGCGAAGGGATCGGATTGAGGGACCTCCTTGCGGAGGGATCACTCTACTGGAGTGGAGGCCTTGCCATAGAGGCGAAGGGATCGGATTGGGGAACCTCCTTAGGGAGGGGTTAGACACCAGGGCATCTGAGAAGCAGAACGAGAAGTGCGAGTGAAGGGAAAGAGAGGCAAATGGAACTCGCGAGTCGAGCCTTATATGCGCATTTGCCAAAGCGGAAGAGGCAAATACAAACGGATGGCGGATGAAAAGTATGCGCGACAAGTCCAAGGGAATCATGTCCAATCAGACGAATCTCCCGTTCCTATCGCCTGTCTACACCGACTACGCCCGCTGCGCAGCACGCAGATGGTTCGCGAAGGCTATGCTCTGAGCGGAGAGATCGCTGTCCGCGGTCTGGTCAGCGGATGGGCGGTGTGTCCCAGCTCGTCAGGAGAGAGCGGTCTGGCGAGGATAAATACAAACAACAGACACAAACAACAAATACAAACAACATTCGCAACTTACAGCCAACCTTTCATCATCATTTCCCTTCTTTATCATTTTTTCGTCATACCTTCTCGCTTTATACCTCTGCTACCCCAATGCGGCACACATACCATGCATCGAAACCAACCTAAGAACCTGGCCATTCGCGGTCGCGGTCCCCAGCCCATCATCACTCCCGCGGTGTCGCCTATCGGCCCCGTCGATCCTGCTCTCATCAGAACCACCTTCAACAACGAAAGAGCCTCGACTCAAGACCACACCGACATTATCGAGGGAAACGCTCCTGCCAATGTCATTGATCCTACTCCGGCCAACATGATCGACTCTACTCTCGCTCCCGCCATTGTGATCGAGCCTACCCTCAATTCCACCGCCGTCATGATTCAGCCTACTCTCGCTTCCAACAACATGATCGAGCCTACTCTCACTTCCACCGACGTCATGATCGACCCTACTCTCACTCTGAACGCCGTCATGATCCAGCCTACTCTCGCTTCCGATGACATGATCGAGCCCAATCCCGATGTGAACCTCGCCGAGACTGCTGCTCAAGCCATGTCCGCTCCGGTGGGTGGGGGAGCCGCTTGGACCGCGTTACAGTACAGAATCCCTTTCGGTTGTCGCATTGCGATTAGCAGCGGACCGTACGACCATCGTATGCAAGGACAGGAAGAAGGGGATAAATCTGCTCATTCGGACGCGCTTTTAGCTCAACTGAAGAAAGCTGCAAGCGGTCTCGGAGTCGACTCAGGAGAACTCTCTACCCTTCACCTTTGGGGCACTGGGTGGATCTCGGACGTTGCTGGAAACCACCGTATGCACTGGGTACTTATCGATGGCGACATGACTGCGAAAACAATCGTCTACGGCCTCCGTGGTATCTGTAATTCGATTAAGATGCGACCGACCCACAATCTCCGAGGCGGCGTCAACGTCGTTCTGAAGGTCAACAAATACGAAGCGCCTACCTCTGCACCTTTCTTTTCTTCATCCACTGAATCTGACCATGACCTCGCGGCTAGTAGGCCTTGGGTCGTGTACGATGAAGGGAGCCACTGGGAAGTTGCCTATGCGTTCGATGGCGACTATGCCCAAAGCGTCCTCGCGTGGGCTGCGATGAAGGACAGTATTACATTCCCTTACGTCAGTCAAGAATTTCGTTCGTTCCGCGGCACCCCACGAATGACCTTGGCGGACTTCACGATCACCTCTACTGCGACTGTCGGACCCGGCAGTCTTCCTATCCGCCCCCCCGCCTCCACTAGCTGCAAGAGGACTGCGTCCGACGTCGGTCTTTCGGCCCCTTGGCCGAAAAGGGTCGCGACGAACCTCGCTGTTTGCCTGAAGGCTAGTGACGAGGCTGACGAGGCTGTGAAAGAAGCGATCGCGAAAGCGGTTTTGGCTCACGAGGCGACTCAAGGCGAGTTGACCGCCAAGTTAGCTCAACTTCGAGCTTTCGGTAAGTAAAAAAGTTACACTCGCTCCGTGGTTCAGTCGCTGATCCTCTCTTTGCGGCAAACGCAGTCTAGCTTCCCATGATGGTCCGCTCCGTCGTTCGTGTCTATATAGTCTGTGCCGTCAGAGTTTGTGATCTGGTAGACGGAAGCTCTCCAGAATGATGTTACATTACAGTCAGCCACGCTTATTACATTTTTTGGGTTCTATAAACTACGTTGTGCCCAATCAACCCTAACTCAGGCGATTGCCCATCATAAGCTGGGAGTTGTGAAATATTCAGATCAGAGAAGCGAACTACATAAGGCGCTTCACTGATTGTGCACCTCCTGCTTATCCAAAGCAGGATCAACGTTCTCTTCGTCATCCGGCCCGACTACCTTCATCTGACCTATCGTCCCGTCTGTATAATCCCCTACATCGTAACCTTGCTGCCCAGCTTGGCCATAGTCTTCTGCTTGCAAATCCTCTCCATCCGCGATCCCTCCACCTGACCTTCCTACGTGATCCGTCATACTCCCCGCACCGTCCTGCTCCAAGCTCAAGCCTACTTCGTCTTGTTCGAATGTCTCATCCTCGTCCGCGTCAACAACGTAATCGGTGCGGTACCCCTCCATCTGCGCCACTTGCCTCATCGCTTCCTCTCGTAGAGCCCGGATTGATGGGTCGTCGGCATTTTCACCTGTTGTCAGGGACTGCATCAGCCCAGCTGCAGCGGCGGCGGCGGCTGCCGAAGAAGTGGCGGTGTGCATCCCCGTTGATGAACCCTCGCCGACATCGGCTTGTGTGTGATGCGAGCTATGATGAAGCTGGTGGTGATGATCTTGTTGCTGCGAGTGGTTTTGTGAAGTCTGGCCGGGGTGTTGTCGATAATTGACGGATGCCATCTGAGCTTGTAAAGCCATGTTCATAATGATCGCTCTTGCTGCTTCGGCTTGAGCTTCTTCGAGCTTCCGCGAAGTCGAAGCAGATCCATGCTGATCCTGGCCATGCATGTCCATGTGATGGTGTTGCTGATGATGCGAAGCTGATTGTGACGTGGAAGAATGAACGTGATGCAAGGCGTGATGATGTACTGATCCGAAAGGCACGCTGCCATCTTCTCCGTCCGCATCAACCGGCTCTCCGTCCTCCTGCTTTTTCTTGAATTTCGAATTCCTTCTCCGTTGAATGAAGCCGTCTGGGAAATGCTCTTGCATGATCGCTCGTATTAGATCACTATACATGGATAAGACGCCATGCGAAGTGCAGGGAGTCAGTAAGTGCAAACTCAGGTGATTGCGTCAGGACCTCGCATGCGGCCAACTGACCGTTTGACGTGAATTCCTTGTTTCCCTAAGTCCTTCATGACTTTGGTGGGAGAGTCTCTGCACATTGGATCGTTTTCCCGGATATGATCGAGGATGATTGGAGTCGCAGTGTCTTTCGAATAGTTCATTCGTCGCGATCCGCCGATATTGAATTGTCGGAGGTATCTTCCCAGAGTTGCGCGTCTGTCGAACGAGCTCAATCAGCGCCGGTATAGAGACTCGTTTCAGAAGACGAAAGGGTGAGGAGAAGGACTCACTTGATCTTGATTCCATGCTCATTTTCCAGTCGGGAAAGGACAACTTTCCACTCTGTAATACACTCTACGTTGAAGTACTGCCGAAGGATCTCCCGTAAAGCATCAACGTCAACTGTTGATACGTTTGCAGGGCATCAGCGGCCGTGACCTCCAGGAAGGTACATAATACTGGGCCATTCCTGGCAAGTGATACCGGATAGCAGGCATCGATCAAGCCTCGGCCGCTCGCACTAACCTGGACTTCCATATTGATTCTTCCCGACTGGATTCCGGTTGTGCGAAATTCTTGGTTTCTCGATCTCCCCTAGCCCCGCCAGCGGATGATTCTCCTCATATCCGCTCTGTTCCACTTCCTGCATAATCTCTCCGCCCAATGCTACCTGATTCGGGTCAAGTTCCAAATGATGATGCTGTCCGTGTTCATGTCCCAGATGCTCCATCGCGTCCTGTCCGCCCTGCGCGTGAGCTTGAAGTTCAAGGTCATTCACGCTCTCATGTCCCCCCTGGTGTCCCATCCCACTGAGCGAATCATGCTCGATAGTATAAACATCGTGAGCTACTTCTTCATCTAGATGGACACTAGACAAAGTTGGATCGACGAGCTCTTGCTGGTGCAGATGATGTTGATGTTGTTGCGGGATGTGAGGGTTTTGGTGGTGAAGCGTTTGTTGATGGTGCTGCAGAACACTCGGGTCTTCCAGGTAGACTTGCTCCATGGCGACCTTTAGCTGAGGAAAATGTACTATCTGATTAAGACCCAGGAGACTTTCAGGCGGGCCTTACGACATCAATCAATGGCCCGTAAGGTCGATTGACTATCAACATGGGATGATATCCAGGAAAGCGTTGCCGTTTTGACCTGAGACTTTCAGTCAACCCGCGGATAGCATATCCGAAGCAATAATGTCGGACTTGTCCGAAATGATGTTTCCTCTGCTTTCCAGTGTCATTCGGAAGGCGCAGACGTAGAGACCAACACGAAGCACGATTAAGATGCGTGGTCGACAATAACGACCTTTTTAAAAGCTTCAGATACGGTTTCGTTATTACAGGCATAGTCTTTGGCTGAATCCGAGGGATTTGGCAAGACTTCGAAATTGCATCTCTGCAGAATCATAAAGGTATCGTTACAACTGATGAACCTGCCGCTACACGACGTCATGATCGCGTTGTTCCACGCCACTTTTTCTTTCCCGAAGCTGTATCGAAGACGCCTTCGCCAATCCCAGCGCCGATATTGCCCTTGTAGTCCTTTTCTAATTGCTTGTGGCCGCCCTGACCTTCGAATCTGATAGGGAAATCCGCGTGTGTACTCGTGGGTAGCTTCGCATCGCCGTCCAACGTGGTAAACTCCGCTCGCACAAGGTATATGGAGGACAGAGCGTTGATGGAGGCACGATGCTCGGCCATCTTGAGGGACGACCCTGTCCCCTCTGCTAATTTCAAGCCAGAGGGCAGAAAGAGCCCGACAGAGAAGACGGGTGAGATGGAGTGTCGGCCTGACTCTGCGAGAAGTCTACAAGAAACATCAGGAGCAATAAGTCTTTGTCCGCTCGTAATGATCGATGCTGAAATCGCAGGCCACGAACCTAGATTCGATACCGCCAATGAGACCCAACCGTCTCATTTCGACACCGAGGACATGCTTCGGATTCCTAAAGTTCAGCATTCCGGGGATATCTACATGTCGTGTCAGGAAGTAGGAGTGTACGAAGGTTCGCGCGGCATTCATTCCCTAGACCATCAAACGTTATCGATCAGTCTGATATTTGATTATAGCCTCAGCCGCATGAACTCACTCGTTCTTGGTAGACGAGACCAACAAGAGCTCTGACACTGTCTGCCATCACGTCTTCCCAACTTCTCCGGTCAGATCCTTCCTTGTCTCTGATCCATTTCACTCTTACTCCCTCGGCTTTGCCTAATTTGGTCTTGCTGCTCCCTTCCGAACTGGCTACATTCACCCCAACACCCAATTCCCGTCCAACACTCGAACATGCTGATGGTCCACAGTATGCCGAGACACTTGACTTGAGGACTCGCGTAGGCAAATTGGGATACAAGGTAGAAAGGTGTTCTGAGGTGAAGAGGCCCAGGAGGGAGTTGCCGAGGGAAGAGAGGAGTTGATTGTTTGGCGTTGTCGAGGATGATGCAGCGTCGGATTGAACGACAGTTGTGTCCTCATTTTCTGAAGTGGTTCCCGTTGTCAGTGCTGTAGAGTCTTGCCGACGTATCGATTTCGATTTAGTTGCGTCCCAGCTTCGATCTGTCATACAGATTAAGATTTTGTCTTCTCCACCATCATCGAGTTGTAGCCTAGCTCCGAGCGCAGCTAAAGCAGACTTGGGAATAGGAAGATTCTCCGGATAGTCCGGTCGGTAGAGAGGATCAAGGGTAGGTGAGCGGTATGTAGAGGCAGGATTAGAAAGTTGTCGAGGAGATGTAGATAATGCCCGACGGAGTGGTAGACGGTTTAAAGCGTTCGTCGATGTCACCGCCGTTATGGCGGATCTTGCTGATGTCATATCTATGGAAGCGCTCTAATGACGTCTTGTAATGTGCTAGTGCTCTCAAGGTCTATTGCAATGCCCGCTTCACCTTGTTAGATCACCATTTCACCGAGATCAACCGGTCTTGTGAATTCGAGGTTGTTCATCCTAACAATCTCGCGCTTATCGAAATCTCGCGCGCTTCTCTTTGGCGTTCAGCGACAGCCACTCCCCAGATCACAAGCCCAGAATTCATATTCAAGATCGAAGTAGGATAGTACATGAGAGGAACATTTCTACAACCGCACTCCGAGGGTCAAACAAATCGAGGAAGCCCACAAGCTGGCGCTGATCACGAGCCTATTCCGCCATATCTACATCTCTAACCTGCAACATCTCGTCAGCCCAAGACTTCAGATCTGCTTGACGTGTTTCGCGAATCTGTTGGCGATTCTGCATCCAGACCTGCGCATTCTTCTCGTCATCTGCGTTTGATCCCCGGTAATAACAATCCTCGGTTCCTAGTAGAAGACCAGGGAGAGACCTCAGCATCGTGATAGCAACGCGGACTTAGGTTCTCAGCGAGCGTACTTGGTACAAAGAACATCCGATATCGCTCCAGCGATATTTTGACAGCCATGCCACTCTCAGCGATTTCGCCCGACCTATCATCTAGATCGACCAGATTTCTGTAGAAGGGAGTGAAAATTATTGGCCCGCTTTGATTTATCTATCCTCGTGAACTACTCACCTGCGCATGAAAGGCGGTTCGACAGCAAACCGTAAGCCCTCGGTAGGATGAGCCTGGAACGCACCGGTAGACTGGTCAGATATTGATCGCCGACTCGCGCTTTGAATCTCTTTACCATGGTAAAACTGTCCACATATGCCTGCCATCGCTGCTCCGCAGTCAAGATATCGTCTGTCGTTATATCTTCTTTCGACAAAAGGATGATCCGGAGTCGCTTGGTTGTTGCGAGCTGTTTCAAAGGTCATAACCAGTAAATTCCATGTGTGCGTGTATGCTTATCTCCCCAGCGCATGATCTTACCCATTCGATTTTAAACACATTCTCGTCTGGCGCCAAGGTCTTCTCCGCTTCGACGCGGTAAGCGATCTGCTGGCGGATATTCCGGGTTCCTTCGTGCCTTCTCTCGGCCTGAAGCAGGGCGTACAGGTCCTGACTTTTCCCATCCGACAGGATGTTCTGACAATGCTTGACCACCCCGGCTACAACCTTGTCGAGGGTAAATGCTGGATAGGCACGGATGCCATACATATATCTGACAGTCTCTTCGAAGGTCGGTGTGTCGATTTCGCCGTCGAAGAGTTTCTCGCATTGGTCGAGCAGGTGAGGGTAAAAGTGGGCAGCAGGATTTGAACCTTCTTCTAGAATCGCAGCAGCGGGGTCCGTGAGCCCGAGCTCTTTCGCTAGGGGATTGACAGGCTGATATCCAGCAGCGGTGTCAGAGAGACTGGAGGCAATATCTTTGAACGTTTTCAAGCGCGAGTACAGGATCTACATGGGAAGGAAGAGAGGTCAATCTCGCAAGGGCTGTACAGGTAATGCGGTTCAAGCTAACCTGTAGCATCCTGAAGAAGCAGAAGTAGTGATTGTTACCGAAAAAGACATGTCGACGGGGCGTCTTCTTGCGCTGCTCCACTGCCGGTTCTCCGGCAGCAGTATCCATCAAAACCCAAGTCTTCTCACCCTCTTGCAGCGCGACTCTGCTAGCAGCCACCTCTTCGTCTTCAGTGACAGGATCTTCGGCGGACGCGACACCATCCTGGACTGTCGTGGTGTCCGCCATGGCGACGTCGCTACTGCCGTTGAGCGCTATGTTATCGCTCTCCGGAGGGGTGAGAGCGGCGGATTCTGCGCGCTTGCCCAGTTTCTCTCCGGCTTCAATGACTTGCCTCAACAGCTTTGTTCGCAGATCGTTCTTCCCTCGAGTCTTTCTGCCAGTAGTGCTGGAACGACCATCATCCTCGTCGGGCAGACTGCCAGCGTCGCTTAAATTGTCGCCCATCTCACTACCATCCTCCTCGCTTGCGCCCGAAGCCAGCTCTCCGAATGTGGCATCATACTCGGATGCTTCGAATTGGAAAAACATGGGAACAAACGCGCGTATGAAAGATTCCACCCGATCTCGGTCCGCAGCGGCTAGCGTCATGCGATCAAGATAAGAGAAAGAAAGCTTGAGGGCATCCTGCAAGCAGTCGACGTCTTCGATGGAGAATTTGTACTGTCCTCGTTCGAAACCGGCCAATTGAGTCGCTTCGCCAGCCGCAGCTTGCTTTTGATTCTGCTCCTGGCGTAAAGCTTCAACTTCAGCGATAAGAGTCTTCGCAGCAAGCGCCTTCTTATCGTTCGCTTTGAAAACCACGCCTTGATGATCTAGAGACTTGTAAAAGTTCTTGGCATCGACTTCCCGCCAGACCTTGTTCCACTCGCGTTGCGCCTTCTTCCACTCTTCGTCCTTTTGCTTGAGTCGGTTCAGAACTACTGGTATTGCCATAGCAGGTGCTTCGTGAAGTGCGGCAATGACTTCGAGACCTTGCTCTCGACCGTAAATCTTCTTGAGGATACGCTGGTAGATTGACTTGCTTTGACCGCCGAGACCTGGTTTGAGCTTCCATTGCGCCTTTTCTAGCTCATCCATTTCTTTGATCCTGGCATTGAGAGGCTCAAGCAAGGCAATCGTACGGATATTGGCTTCGATGTGGTAGTCGTATTCGTGTCTCTCCTCCTCCGTCTTGTGTAGAGCTTCTTCGTACGCGTTCCGTTTATGCGCTGCTGACGGCACGGCGTCTTCGGATGCCCAGGTTGGATGAGATACCCATTCGTCATTCAAGACTTCCCAGCACATCGGGTCACGGCCTGAACAGGCTAGGTTAACCTCCTACAAGTGAAGAAATTTACAGACATGAGTGGGATATCTCTATGGGCAATTGACCTGCAGTACTAACCTGTTTGGGCAGCTTTCTATAGCTTGGTCCAGAGGCTCGCTGGTTGTTCAAGTCGACCTTGGGTCGTTGCAGCATAGGAATATTCTCTTCAACGCCGAACGGATCGAGGACGATCATTCCCGTAGTTCCAGCTTGAGTTACGATATCGGTGGTCTGATTGGGTCGTCCCACAAGGGCTTTGAACTCTCGGAAGAGGTCGTTGCTGTCACCTCCAAGAAAAAGAGCCGCTCGTTCAACAAGAGTCTTGGTGTCGATAATATCGTTGACAAAGAGGTTGAGCAATTTGAGGAATTCGTGATACGTAACACGATCATCAATTTGCTTCTTGACGCGCTCGAAGAAAACGACTTCCATCTGACTGGCTAGAGTAGTAGGTCCTGACGGCGGCTGAGAAGAAGGCGGACCAGCAACAGAGTGGTCTTCAGCGGGCGTGGCATCGCGATGAGCCACTTTGGTCTTCTTGCTCTGTCAGATCCAGAGAAGGTCAGCTTGCGAGAAACAGAGAGACCCGGTCTATCGACTAACCCTTGCACTAGCTTTGCTCTCTTTGTCGGCTGTCCGCTTCTTCCTTGAACCACCAGCAGCAGGGGGCGGGATCGGCGCAGGCGCTTCCTTGACCTCCTTCTCGGCTTTACCTCCCCGCTTGGACTTCTCCTGGCCAGGCTGCGGTGCCGCTGGCGCTTGAGGATTGCTCGGCGCGATCCCTCCTCCACCGAATAAATCGCCACTGAATAAACCACCCGAGCCTTGCTGTCCGTCGGCGCCTGGCAAGAACTGCGAGAACTCCTCGAGGAGGTCTGGCGCATTGTCGAAGAGTACCGTGACCTGCGAGTAGACCTGATCGAAAGAAAGTGCAGTCAGTAACGTACTTACGTGCAGTCAATGATGTTTTTGATGTTCGCAAAAGAAAAGCAACGCTACCGACCTCATTAATGTCTTTAGTCTCTTTTTGGTAGGTCTGAAGTATTTCCAAGAACTGCTTGTATGTTTCTGGATCGCCTGCAAACCTGTTCTTGATCTTGTTCACGAAAGCGATAGCGTGGTTGAACTCCACCATTTGAGCGGGTCGTTCTTGTACCTCTCGAAGCTGCTGCTGGAGTCTAGGCGGGAGTCGGTCGGTAGGGTACTGCGAGAGGAGATGCGATGAACCGGATTGTTGTTGTTGTTGTTCAAGTGGTCCAGTCTGAGCGGTTTCCTGTTCTCGGCCAGCTTGGACGATCATTAAATCAGCCGGCAAATGTCCAGTACCAGGTGTCGAAGGGCCACTATGCGGGCCTCCAGCAATGATACCTGAGCGGTCGATCCCGGACGGGATAGAGCCGGCCGGATGCATCGAATCGGACACCGGACCTCCGCCTGTGGTGGATGAAAGACCGGTCCTTTCGTCCCGAGTTCTTTGGATATTGAGCAACTCGTCTTTGGCTCGCATCTGAACTGACGATGGTTGCGAGGGCTCGTCAACCGGCGGGTACTTGTAGCGAGAGTTATAGTACGAGGGCGTCTGCGATCGAGAATCAGGCCCGCTTTTGCCAGCTGCGAAACGAGACCGGGAGGCATCGGTCATGGCAATATCCTCGTCCTGTTTCGCCTGGTTGTTCTGTGGAGCGGGGACGTTGGATCTCGCCTCGACCTCTCTCCGATCGATCTCGTCCATCTCGGAGGGGAACATCAAACGATTCCGTTCGCGCTGCTGTCCGTTATCCCACTTGTCAACGACCCCAGGCATCTGACGATCGCCCATCAAAGGCTTGCCCCTCATCTCCCTTTCCCTTCGAGCCTCCCGTTCTCTTTCTCGTTCGCGCTCTTCCCTCGCGGCTTGTTGCTCCCGTTCTTTGAGCCGCCTCTCTCTCTCAGCGGCAGCGAAACCTCCAGGAATTTGATTGACCGTTCCACTGGGCGTAGTGACCGAGATCATCATCAGCCCTTGGCCGGTTTTCTGGAAAGCCGGGTCACTCCTCATATTGGGGGGGAACTCTGCGGGATCCGTCGATGTATAGCATTCAATGCGGTAGCCAGGAGGCAAAAACGTGTTGAAACCTTGGATGAGCGATGGATGATAGTGGAACAATGTCGACACGCGGTCGATGACGCCTGGAGTATCGATCCTATATGAATACACGTCAACCACTAGATGTCAGTTCTGCGCGATCTGGTGTGATTAACTGAAGCGTCTCGACTTACGTTTGCCCCTTGAATTCTTTCATGACATCCAAAAAACGGTTATAGACATCGGGTTGATCGGCGAATTGTACCTTCACATCCGATCAAACCAGACCAAAAGTCAGCTAGCTATCAGTGGTAAAGATCTGCGAGCCTCGATGCAACTCACCTTGACTTGATCCAGATAGCTCAGAGCATCCCGGACATTCAGAGGCCTGTAAGCCGCTCCAGCGGCAGGAGTACCCGCAGGTGCAGCGGAAACGGCAGCCGCCGCAGCAGGCGCAGATATGGCTCCAGCTCCCGGTCCTGAAGCTGATCCTGTAGCAGATGAGCCCAAGTTCCCTTGCGGCACCCCGCCCATACCACCTGATGCTTGGCCTTGCGCAGCTAATCCAGCATATGCTGTGTTGCCAGATGATCCCGCCGATGAGTTGTTGGGTCCCCCTGGGCCTGTGTTGGGGTGCGATGCTCCGGCGGCAGCCATGTGCCCTACTCCGACCTCCCCTGAAGAGAGACCAGCAAGACCGATGCTGGCTGCATCAGTCTTTTCGCCTATAGTCGGCGACTTTCTCATACTCGATTGGTTCTGGCTTTGATTCTGCGATGCACCGGGAGGCTGAGGAGACGTTTGACCCCGAACTGGGCCTTGGCTAGTATATGTCCCCGGAACTCCAGCAGAGATGATCGTGGTGCCGGCCGAGACAGGTCGGTCAGACTTCGAGTCTCCGCCTTGATTCAACGCACTTGCCGCAGGCGGAGCCAGCGATGCGGATGCCGGATTGGGACTAACCCGAGCAGTGGTGGAGGCGGCGGCGGTATTCGTTCCAGGGTACAGTGTGGAGGTATTCACAGCCCCTGCAGCAGGAGAATCGACCTTCATCTCCCCTCCAGTACCCTGACGTGGATTGGAGCCTGAAGCATCATTGGCACCACCCCATCTTCGATCTGGCTGACCTATTGAGCCTGTGGGTTCATTAGCAGCTGAAGATGATCCCGGGTTTCCAGGTTGAGCAGACCCGGATTTGATCCCTGCATCGACTTTCGGTGCTGAGGTGCCAGTGCCACCGGAAGCACCGATTGCGGGAGACCCAGAAGCAGGTGCATTGGTCCCTGGAGGATTGGCGCCGCTTTTGTTTTCGTCTGGCCGACCATATGGGTTGTAACGAGGGCGGTAAAACTCGTACATGTTCTGCGACATGATGTAGTCTAGACTGAGGTGTCTGTGTGGTAAGGTACCGAAAATTAGGCGAAGGTGTCGTGATGGTGATTTGAATTATGGAACTTGAGATCGAGTGCGTTAGGAAATCGAAGACAAGCTGGATCCCACCGATAAAAGGTGGATGAGATCAGCGATCCTAGCATTATTACTTCGCACCCTTTCGAACACACTCACCTGTTAAAGCGCGAGCTGACGAGAGCTAGCAGCGGTAAGGTTTACCAAGACCCGTTGAAGGAGGACTCTATCACTCCTGGTCTTTGATCTCGGGCGAGGCAGCGAATTGTTGGAGAGTGAAGCACAGTCCGACGCTACACCTCGAACGGGACGCGAGGTAGATTCTTGCAGCCTGTCCGGGTGGCTTGTTTGACGGTATGAGTATGTCCAGTGAGCAGGACGAATTGCTACTCCCAGTCTGATTTGACTCAGCACAAGAGTGACGTAGACTGATGAGGACGTCTGCGTGCACCTTGATCGACTTCCGATCGCTACTCAAGAATGAGGTTGTATGTATGAACAGACACACCGCCGGCGAGGTGACAGAAGGGGGTCCAAGCTAACGAAGGATTTGTATCCGCATACTTCCATCCTCTTCCGCGTCACTCCGCCTCCTATAAGATCACGTGATCTTCAATTCGATCATCG
>Ga0308160_10003471_pt1 | contig 17743 bp, 20 predicted proteins | sample PhyFR1_FD_201036 | JGI IMG/M metagenome (GOLD analysis project Ga0308160, IMG submission 201036) | Phyllosphere microbial communities from UC Gill Tract Community Farm, Albany, California, United States - DLSLF.R1 | ecosystem: Host-associated > Plants > Phyllosphere > Unclassified | place: USA...
AACTGTTGTACTTGTACTTGTGTGCTGCCCTCGATTTTAGAGTGACACCGACTAGTGCCTAAAGCTTGTCTCAAAGGTACGTTAGTTCAATCCATCCGATGGGCAAAGTGACCTTTGGCTCATCCAATTTATATAGGAACGGAGCTTAGCTTACCAATAGTACTGCCCCGTCATACTACGTACTGCGAATGATACCACGTTACCAATACCTTGACTCCCTTACATTCCTCCGTTCTAATTCACACGTTACTCCTCCGGCTCCCGACTCTCACTGCTTGTGCTCGACATCATCATGCCCACCGCTACTACTACTTCCACTGCAAACGCACCGACTGGACGAGGATTAAAGGGGTTTCTAACGCGTAACAGGGTTACATCGCCGGAACCCGCCGAACCTACCAAGTCGCGTTTCAGGTCATTCGTAAACGAAGTCAGCGGCAGAGGGACAATCAAGCCAGCAACAAATGGAAGGGCTACTCCAGTACCGGATACTGCTACTGCGACAAGGAGCAGACTGGTACCCCGTGATGCCCGAGCCCGACCTTGCTCGCCCGACACTGCGACCAGGCGTATCCGGAACAATCAGCACCTACCGCCAGCGATACAAAAGGGGACAGATGGGAGATGGCAGCAACCCTCACTATCAAAAGGATCCATGTCTACGTCTGCGCTTGCTCGGTATAGGGATGAGGATGATCACACCGCACGACCATTGGACAAGAAAGGGAAAGGTGGATTATCGGATTTGTTTGGAGGAGTAGCTAAGCTGGAAAGGAAACTTAGTACCAAGAGGGAGAAGCGGTCACCACCTACTAGACCATTTCCGTTACCACCACCGGCGGATCTCGCCAAGAAACTCGCTCTCGACCCCAACTTCCCACAAAACCTGGAGGATGAGGATAGGACAATCAGGGCATTAGCTGCAAGAGCGGCTAAGGAGCGTTCCAGACCATCCACCGCGCCAGACAAACCTCCAGGTAGTCGACACACTTCCCGAGTCGAACTACCTCCTACTCATCGAGTATCGAAAGCCCTTCCAGCCGTCCCACAAATGACCTCTGCCGTTTCAAATGACCGGTCGTCCACTCCTACTCCCTCTTCCCCCGCGTCCGAAGCTCCATCGCCATATACCTGGAAACGCATCGATTGTAATGGTCCACCCATGCCGGCAGATCATTATCTGCTTCGTCTCGCCATCTCGGTCCTCCTCAAAACATTAACACCTTACATCCGAGGACCGGAATTCGCGACGAAAGAAAAGAATGGAGAAGTCAAGAGGATAGCAGCGGATAATCTGGCGATCCTGACCCGGATGGAGAAGACTTGGAACGGGGATTGGACACGAGCTGTAGTGGCGGGCTTGGAGAGGAGAGAGGAAGAGGAAGACATCAGGCAGAATCTCAGGATGGCAGATGTCGGCGATAGGGCCAAAGAGAGGGAGAGAGCAAGCTTCACTATTGCTCTATCGGATGGCGTATTGCTTTGCCTGTACGTTTGCTTTGACTTATCACTATGCCCAGCTGATCCTCAGGTATTTCAACATTCTCTTCAAGATCCCTGGCCAACCCCCTCCAATCACCCAGATAAACGTTTCGCAAGAACAAGCCCATCGGAACGCAAATATCTCGCGCTTTGTATCTGCATGCTCGAAAAGTGGGATTCCAGCCGAACGTATTCCGCTATCATCGGATCTCACCACTGACGGCACACGCGGATTGAGCAGGACGATCTCTGCGATTAATGGTCTGACGAGACTACCTCGGCCAGTGGAGGGACTAGGCCGAGTCAAGTCTACTACCGATGTAATCGGCCAGAGGGCAAAATCGCCGACGGAAGGACTGGGAGCGAGAGCAATGTTTCCGAACCCAACCGTCCGATTTGCTGGTAGCAGACCTCCATCACGAGCAGCGGTAATATCTCCACCCAGTAGCCCACCACAACGTACTCGCCCACTGGCTTCTCCTACAGCTTCATCAAGTCCGCCATCCAGGACTCGTACACTCACTGCCAAATCTCCATCTGCCAGTCCGACCCGCATAGTCGCCAGTCCGTCTCGGATAGTGGCCAGTCCCACACGTATAGTCTCCAACCCCCAGGCTTCTCGCCCGACATCGCAGCCAACATCACGAGGGATGGAGAAATCCAGATCGGCCGATAGTACCAACGACCTTCAACTCAAGCTACTTCCTTCCGCCGAGGCAGGAGCTGAAAATCCCGAAAAGACCCCTACCACCACTCCCAATACTTCCGCTATCCTACAAACTCCTTCAACCCCTTCTGGAGGCAACGGTCGTGGTCTTCTCCCCCGGCAGGGATTGACCCGGACTCAGACCCAGCCAAATGGATCGCCTGCTTTGAGACCAAAGTCGCCTTCTACCTCCACATCTGGAAGTATTACGCCTACTCATCGAAGACCCTCGTTGCGCCCTAGAAACACTACCGCTAGCGTGCTTACCAGTACACGAGTATCATTCGCTGAAGAGAGTTCTACCGGCATCGTCGAAAATACTGCTCGACCTGCCCCATCAGGTCTACACATGAAGGAACGGACACCCAGCTTGATCAGCGCTTCTACGAGACCTAGTACCGGCTACACCCGGTCTAGTGCCGCTTATTCGACCCTGACCGTCATGGACAACGATACCGACGACGCAGTGTTTGTCGAAGATGGCTCGTTTGGGAGAAATGGTATTCATACTCGAAGTCGACGGAATAGCGAAAAGACACTACAAGATGCGAGGCAGAGGATCATGGGTACGATTTTCGATGCCAATGGGATGACTCTTCGCGAGACAGAGGAGACTGAAGATGCAGATGAACGGGCTGCTGCTATCCAGAGCTCACTCGCTGCGTTGGAAGGTAGTCCTGGGAGGACTGGAGTTAGGCCGAGTCCACCCAGACCACTTGGTCCTCGTCGAGGTCAAAGTCTTGGTATCACTGGAATGGACATGCAGAATAGCCTCGGAGAAGATGGACTTCGGGGTGCTGTTACCCCCGACGCACGTCGCGCTTATGCAAACGGACGTTATTCGGCAGTCATTCGTCCTAGGATCCTATCGCCTGCTGGTCCATCCCCTGAACGATCACCTATGAGGGATACATTCGACGTGGGTTCCTCACCACCTATGTCACGGGTCAACTCTCGCATCTCTGGCGAGTATCGACCCATCCTCCGGCCGCGCCAGACCACCGGAAATGGAGTATATGGATATCAGCATGCCAACTCTGGCTCGGCAATTTCAATTATAGAACCTACCGGACGCAACGACAGTCGTACGAGGTTAAGCAGTATTATAAACAATAGCCAATCTTCCGGGCGGAGTGTCGAGTTGCCAATTCGATCCAGGCCTGTATCGGTGATCACGCTGGATATCCCTGACAAGGATGATATCGTGCGATATGTGAGTTTCTCGCTTCTGTACAGATGTGCATTACTGATCCAAGACGCTGAGCGAGTGTATTGGTAAGGGTCAATTCGGATCCGTCTATAAAGCCCTCAATAACTCTACTGGACAAACTGTAGCGATCAAGCGAGTCAGCCTGGATGGAATGGACGACAACGAGGTCAAGAACGTCATGGGCGAAGTTGAACTTTTGAAGCGGCTCGATCACCCTTCAATCGTAAAGTATATGGGCATGCACAAGAGCAGCGATTACCTCGATATCATCCTCGAGTATGTCCTCCCCAACTCCGATTTACGTGTGCTGATGGATAGATACGTTGAAGGAGGATCACTAGGTTCGCAGTTGAAACTTTGTCGCTCATTCAATGAACCCCTGGTAGCTATCATCGTAGCCAAGATCCTGGAGGGTTTAGCATACCTACATGACGAGGGAGTTATTCATCGAGATCTCAAAGCTGCCAATATCTTATCGACCAAGACGGGGAATATCAAATTGACGGATTTCGGTGTTTCGCTCAATACCAACGCTGTCGAGAATATCCCTCAAGAGGTCAGGACAGCTTCCGTCCGGCATGGGAAGGTCAATTGGGATGATATTGCTGGGACACCCAATTGGAGTGAGTCGGTGTTATGGTCTGATGGCAAGTGCTGATGAGTAGTGGCCCCGGAAGTGATTGAGATGAGTGGGGCTTGCTTCGCGTCCGATATCTGGTCATTGGGATGTACGATAGTCGAACTCCTCACTGGGAAGCCACCCTACGCAGATTTGAGGGAAAGCATGAGTGGTAAGTCACGACTCTTGCAGTAGACAAAGCTGACAAGCAGTCATGTTCCGTATTGTCAAAGATGACATGCCTCCCCTCCCACAAGGTCTTTCTGGGGAATTGAACGATTTTCTCCAGACTTGCTTTAGGAAGGATCCAACCTCGCGACCTGCAGCTACGGAGCTCTTTGATCATGTCTGGCTCAAGAGGTACTGCCCTGATCTCGTACGTCCATTTTTCGCTTTATGTATATGTCTGCTAAGAATCTAGCCCTCCCTCCGAGCTCAAGACTCGATCCCCTTCCTCCGACGAGTTAGTACCAATTTCGGACGACCATCTTTAGACCTTGGCGAGAATGATCGAGGATTGCAATCACGCCGACAGTCCTATGCCGAGTCAGCTGCCTCTCGTCCTCGGATGTCGATCGAAGAGCAACCGGTACTCGATAAATCTGGCAGGTCTAGTCAAGAAAGCTCGAAATTGCACAACTTGATCGCCACTACTTTTGCTAAACGTAAGCCTCCGTCATTGTATGCAGAGCCGAGCTGATGTCAGCGATCATATGTGGTATTTGCGGTCTTCATGTTCGCCAAGGAGCATTATGTCAGGACTGTCACCTGATTTGCCACGAGGCGTGTGCGACAGAGGATAAAACACAATGTGCCCAAGAACATTGGGCGAATTACGCTCGACGACTTGGCTCTTCATCTTCCAATGCCGCCGTCAACTCTTCCTCCTCAATCATCGATATTCCCGCGGCGGTCCATATCCCGGAGGTTGTGGTCGAGAAGCCTTCGCTTCGTCCCTTCCCCGTCCTGGACACTACTACTGCCAAACATCAGACGGGTCCAGATAATACCGCAAAGCGCGTCCCAGCTCGGAAAGAAGAGGTTGTATCGACTCCAGCGATCCCGCCTCGTAATTCAACAACGTACCATAAATTATGTGTCGAGACACCCAGCGAACGCGCCAGGCGAGTCAGTTCAAAGTCAAACAGAACCTCCAAATCAGGTAAATCAAACCGGTCAGACGATAAAGAGAACCGGCATCGCGTCAGTAGTCAAACACGACAAAGACACCTATCTCAGACCGAAAGAAAAGTGGAAGAATTGAAGGAAGTCATCATGATGGCAAATGCGATCGATACGATTAGGGAGAAAGGTCAAGCGAAGGCGAAAGAGGCGAAGAGTGAATGTCGGATTATGTGATTTCTTTTTGTAGCGAACAGTTAATATATAATACATGTTGTTTCTACTACCTTAGTTCTCGTCTCATTATATTTGTAAACACGTACGGACTTATTTGTAGTGCTGTCGATTGATCCATATATGCATATACATCCTGCATGCAATGCTTCTGTTCTTTGATATCGTGACGGGTTTCTACTGTACGTGGCATAACGTTATCCATTGTTTAATTGGGGCTTCGAAATCGATTGCCACGATATTCGAAGCAATTTTGGGACCCAGGTACTCATACAACTGGCCTCAAAGAAGACAATGAGCACTGAAGCGAGCAGTCGTTGCCTTTTGGAGGGTTACCAATACTCAATAGTTCATAAAGTCAAAAAGCGAATCATCCTCATCCACGACCATAGAATCTAGAAAATTCCGCATCCCGTCCGATCTGCGCAGACAACCTGGATATCGCCCAGTTAGTAGCAAGGTGGGGGACCACTTGCGAATCCTGTTAGGTGTTGTGGTTCATTTCCTTTTTGCCCAGTCTCGGTCTGGTAAAAAAAGCGTAGCGAGATGTCAGGTAACTTGGAGGAGTTCCCTGATTTAAGGTTTTATGAATTACGTAAAGTAGCTGGGCATTACCTCCACTTGTGATTTTGAGTTTGTGAACGGTGGTTGTACTGTATACACATCTTGGAGAATCATGGTCAAAGTCAGTGTATCCGGATGGAGTGCTTGGAACGCCGTGCTGATATTATAGCCAACACCTCAAGCAGGCCAGAATTGGGAGCAGCTCAAAAATGTTCGTTGGGTCTAAGCAAGATGATACAAGGGCTGATGTACAGAAATTACCAGCAGACACAAGTGCAGCTGCCGAGAAACGTAGGCAGCGACGAGCATGGCTCGAGACAAACGGCGGAAGGAAGATTAAGGGTCTGAAGTCATATCTGCCTGATACAGAAGGGTAGGTGATCAGTATCGAGCGCAATCATCCGGCTGACGAGAAGTGCTGGGCCATCCAAACCTAGAGTCGAGGTAGCGAGCCCTGCGGCTGTAGAGGGTGTGGTCTTACTTGAAGCGCCTAGTGATGAGCCACTTGTGAGGGAGTTGAGGGATATGGTCGTGGGAAAGACGGTCTCGAATGAGGCTAGGAAAGCGTAAGCTCATACACGCCCTTGTGAACATCAGCTGATAAACAGACCAGGGAACTAGTAAGCTTATCCGCGCCCTTTCGGCAAAGCTAACAGCCAGTATCGCCATAGATTGTGAGATGGTGGGAATCCACGAGAAAGGATCGGAATCAACAGTCGCCCGAGTCTCTTTGGTAAACTATCACGGCCACGTCCTACTGGATACATTCGTTCAACCTCGGGAGAAAGTGACGGATTATCGAACTTGGGTCTCTGGGGTCAGAGCAAGTGATTTGGAAGGAGCACCGGTATTTGATGTAGTTCAGAAACAGGTCAATGAGCTCGTGGAGGGAAGGACACTGGTTGGACATGCTATTGAGAATGACTTGAAGGTGAGCTCCGTCCACAGTTCCGGAAACTTTAGCTAATAGTACAGGCTCTTCTACTAAGTCACCCGGCTCCTATGATTCGGGATACGCAAAAGTGCAAGGTATTGAGGGAGAGATCGAAGAGCAAGATGCCAAGTCTGAGGAAATTGTCAGCTATGGAATTAGGCTTGGAAATTCAAAAAGCTGCTCACAGTTCTGTACGTCTCAAAGGTCGATTCAATGTCATACTGATTCCCAGGTGACCGATGCACGAGCTACAATGGGACTATACCGGCTCCACAAAGTCGAATGGGAGGCTTCAGTCCGACCACAGACCGAGGCGTACAAAGCGAAAATTGGTTTGAGCAAGGGCAAGGAGAAGAGAAAGAGGGGCGATGAATCCGAGGAAGAAGAGGAAGAGGAGGGCGAAGATACTAGGGGCAAGAAGAAGAAGGAAGATTTCCCGGGAGGTGGAAGGAGGGGAGTGAGTTCTGGCTTGAGTGTGATTGTCAGGCGGGGTGGGAAGAGGGTAGATGGACCTAGACAGAGGGGAGTGCCGAGACCCTCTAGTGAAATTGGCGGAGCCGGTGGAAGTGGAAGCTGGTGGGAAGATATCTGATCTGGAAGGCCGGACGAGCGTGATTCCTGGCCAACGGTCTAGTCCAAATAAGATATATGTACAAGCAACGTAATTACAACATGTTCATCAACACGAGAAGCTCGCAGATAGCGCCACCATCATCAGATCCAGCCTGACGGTAAAAGTCCAGCGGCACGATCCCCTTGATACTCTTCCCCTCTCTCACGTGCCGAACCAACCACCCCTCCAGTCGACTATTGATTCCCTCGACTCCGAAACCCCACTCGGGCCATCCAAAGCCTTTTGCAATTATGTATGGCGGAGCTAGGGGATAGCCTGATGCGGAAGCATATGACATCGTCAATCTCGGTGCTTCGTCCGCTTGTCGAGGGGCTTTTAGAGGATCAGTCGTCTTGGTGTGTGAGCTTCACAACAGTGTCGAGGTGGCAGAACTCACTATTGCCAATTTCTCTGGGATATCGAGGAAGCTCGACATGCTGTACCAATCCTGCAGGATACCCTTTGTTCCACCACAGTCAAATTCGAGGCCTTTGACCGGTGGACCCCAGCCCGGTATACGCCATCCCATCCCATTATCCCAACTATCATCATCTGGACCTATCACATCAGCAAGATCATACGTGGTTGGGAGAGCTTACTACACCAGAATCGTCCCATGATGATTGCTTTTCCCCTAACCTCTCCCAGCGTTGGCACTCGATTTTCGAGAAACCAGATATCTCTGTATTTCACCATATCCAACCAAAGTAGTCTTGAGAAATCTTCATGGCGCTTTTCATCTTTCAGTGACATGATCACTGTTTCGGTAGGATGCGATGCGAGGAAGGATAGTAGATCCGCTAAGACAGCTATGAAGGTGGTTCGCTGGTTTCGTTCACCGTGGTAGACTGCCTCGTCAGCTGGGACCTGGAATTGTAGCTTACCGATGAGCTCGCTCTTGACGACTCGTAGTCGTATATCAAGGAATCGCACACCTATCACGATGTCAGTGTGACCAGACGAATTCAGGGGGAGCTTACCATCGAGTAATTGTTCCGCAAGCGGGGTTGCTGGTTGCTGGCATTGCGATACGGGTACTAGACATCAGTCTCTCATCTTCCATATCGAGATATTGATGACCTACCACCATAGAAAGCACAGGTATCGTGTGTGCCTAGCAGACTCAAATCGGCAATCGAGGTCTCATCCGGTAGGTTGCCCATGAACGAAGCGGTATCCGGTCTACGGTAAAGAATAATGGTCATTCTACTCCCATCTGCGTCCTGAGTATAAGCTTTGGCACGATGTTTAACTTGGGGGACTTGCGAAAAGCAAATAGCCGCTCAGACCTTGGTCAAAGCTCGAATCCACTGTTGCTACGCGTAGTCGAGCCCAGCCTCTTTTCTTCGCCCTTCGCTTTCGAGCTGATAGGGGTTGTATGATGATTGACTCCTCCGGTTTCCGCCCATTGCCGTTTGTAGCATGCATCAAGTTGATATGTATCGCTTCTTGGGTCAAAGCGTAATCGCGTTGCGTCAACCGAAATGCTTTCGAGTCGTCCCTGCATCCCTGGGACTCGGCGAGCAGCTCGCCGTTGGCTTTGATGCCGGTGATTGTTGGCTGCCCAACGATTATTAGATCCATCATAATACTCTTCAATTTTCACTTGACATGTTCGACACAGACAGAGCCAGAGAGTCGTTCCGTTGTCAATGCTGAATAGCCGACTTAAACCGTCGATTAAGGCACGGCTATCATTTCGGATATGAGCGGTGTTCCGACTTCTTCTGGTATTGATAGTCGCGACAAAGGATTCAGTGAGCTACAACGTTGACCTGCGAATCAAGATGTCAATCATAAGATGTGGATCATATGCTCGGCAGACCTTGGCGAGAGCTCCTCGACTGCTTGCTCGCAAGTCCACGACTTCAGCAGCTATCGACCCATCAGCGCCAAGTAATCATCTTGTTACCCTTCGAGAAATTGATCGACTAGTCACATCTATAGCAAGTGAGTGGACTTAAACCGGCAGCTGATACTGATATGGCCAGAATCATCACACACTACGTTCCATCCATCCCCACTAGCAATGCGAGCACACCGTATACCATGGCTATCACCTACCGGCGCATCCGACAACCCGTGGCTTACCACGTCTTCGCCTAATCTGTCGTCCGATGCCAACACAACAGCGAAAGACCCTGAGCTCAGTGCAGAGGAGAAGGCGGAACTGGAGAGACCGAGGCATATGAGTGAAAGCTATACGAGTTTCGACTTACCGCTTGCGAGCGATGCAATGCTGTATGACCGATATGTGAACACGTCTGGAGGGTTCCGTGAGTTTCAACGCGGCATTTGATGCTGATTTGTAGGAATGGGGAAACTGCTAGAACGTAAGTTCCCAAGAAATCGTATTTGCGCATATCTAACGGGTAGACCTCGACTCGCTAGCTGGTGCTGTAGCTTATCGACACTGTCTTCCCTCACCCAAAACCGCAGCCGTCTCGCCGACAGACTCAACACACGCCTTTCACGAGGCATCCTCTCGAGCGGGTCTGTATCTAGCAACAGCCAGTGCAGACAGGCTAGACATGTTTGGCCGTCTCAACAGGGAGAGCGTCAGGTGAGTCCTTGTATATGATCGATCGCTAATATGCAGGGACTTGAAATTCAGCGGATTTGTGACATGGACGGGATCCTCTTCAATGGAAGTGGTGGTCAAGATGGAGGGTACAAAACCCGGTAACCCAGGTGGTCACAGTATGCCAGAAACCGAGACCTTGATGCTTGGGCGATTTACGATGGTCTGCCGAGACTCGAAGACGCAGAAGGCTAGGAAGGTGCCGAAGCTGATTGTCGAGACGGCTGAGGAGAGCACTTTGTGGGATATAGGAGAGGGTAGGTCATTTCACAATGTCAGTAGTGGCTGCTGACAATCAGCTCACAAGAAGCGCAGGATGGAAACTTCTATGCTAGCTTTGGATAAAGTCCCAGTGAGTCCATTCGAGGGGTAACCGCCGCAGCTGACTTTCAGCCATCGTCAGAGGAAGCAAGGGAGCTGCATGAATTGATGTTGGAGGTCATCGACAAGAACGTTACCGAAATAGGTGGACAAAAGCTTGTACCCATGAAGGACACAAAGGTACGAATGTTTGTACCGCTGAATCCATCATGCTGATGTCCCAGATCGAGTCTGTGCAATTGATGTTCCCGCAGGATCGAAATCTGCATGGCAAGGTCTTTGGTGGCATCTTGATGAGAATGGTAAGTGTCCAAGCGTTTCTGGTGACGCCCCGCTGACAGGATCCAGGCTTTGTGAGTACACCCGATACTAGTCTAGAAATACGCGCTTATCAGTCCAGCGAGCTATGCTTTACTAATGCGGCAATCTTCTCGTCCAAACCGTTACGCTTCCTCTCCCTAGATCAGATCACCTTCCGCCTTCCCGTACCCATCGGAGCTGTTCTTCGCCTCTCGTCCAAAGTTGTACACACTACACAGCCAAAACAAGGTCCCAACGGAGAAGCTCGGGTACATATTATGGTCCGCGCCGAGGTCGAGGAGGTGGGAACAGGGGTAAGTTCCTGATACATACAATGTGCAGTACCTGTTTTGGCTGATCAAGGCACAGGTACGGCGCGAAACCAATACCTTCTTCTTTACAATGGCCAAGGAGGATCATGAGCCAATAGGCAAGATGGTAATCCCTCAAACATATTCAGAGAGTATGCATTACCTCGAAGGAAAGCGGAGGCTTGAGTTAGGGGATGAGATGAGGGCATTGTATCAAGGTGGTGTCGTCTGAGATACCCACGAAGCGCCTTGTATTACGTTAAACATGCATCTTACCCGGCTACACAGGACGCTGAGGCGTTTTGACCCTGACTAACCTTATCTTGGCGTCGACTACTGTAGTAGGGGATATAAGGAGCGGGGTGGTGAGCTCCAAAGTCTGTGCTCCCCCATCGCGCATCAACATGCAGGTCCAAAACGCTTCCACCAACGGCGGGAGTTTCATTCCCCTCTCTGCCAATGTCACCTGGCTATCACCACTTCTTCCCGGAGAGCCACCCAATGTCCTCCACTACGGGTTCGCCGGTTGTGTCCCCTCAAATGTCGACCTTGCATCCACCTGCTGCTCAGCCGTGAACGGACAATTCGTACAACAAGATCTTGCCAACTCTACCATCCTCGATGACGCCGAAGTTCGGCAGATATATGAGAACAAATACCCCGGCATGAACCTGTCTGTCCCGACCTCTGTACGACAGGGCAACCTGATAAACGCCACTGATGCAGGAGAGGCTGGCGCAATCAACTGGTGCACCATGCCTTACAATCCCCAATCCGACACCGCACTCGTTGGGTCCGGCTACGTCTCTGGCGGCGGTCTACTCGGAAACGTTCCACAAAGCATGATGGACTGGATCAAGTGCTTCGAGAACAGTACTTCGGCGGAGGCGAGGGCAAAGAACGAGGTGGTGTACACCTGTGTCGCTCGCGATGTTCAGAGTGGAGGAGAGATTAGTGGATACAATCAGACGTATGCTGCGGAATCATTCAAGAACGGAGGCGGAAGGCGAGAGCCAACTCGGTGGATTGGATTGTTGGGCATAACTGTCATTGCGGGATTGTGGACTCTGTGTGTTTGATTGTAGGGCCTGTAGTCTGTGTCTTGGGCAATAAGGAGGGAATCATGTAAATGTACTCAGTGTGTGCTGCCGTTTGGACCAAAGAATGCACCAAGGACGAAGCGATTTGCATTTTGTATGGGTCGAGACAATAGTGGATTTTAGACAGGAACAACATCGTGCCTCGAGCAACGTCCGAGTTGCTAGCAAAGAGTCGACCAAGCATTGGCTATGCATGCATCGCTCATTATCCAGACACTCGGACGGACACTCAAGTGTTTGTTGCGGACCCATTTGCATCTTCCATCGACATCTTGAGTGTGGAGTGAAGTGACCATCATATCCGTGAGACTGCGCCAAGATGATCGTCATTTCTATCGAGTCTCGGATACAATCCTGTCTTAGCTTGCATCATCTCTACATCATACTTCATATTTCATTCATTTAGCATTCAATTACCTTTCTTTTGCTGTCGACCAGACTCTTTTCCTTGCTAGCCCACGCAAGGCCAAAGCCATCACCGCCTCGGATTGAGGTACCTTTGGCCCAGCACACAACCAACCAGTCTGGACAAAGACACTCCTTTCGCCTTCGCGCCGACCATCCGCAAGAACAGGACGGTACACATCGCGTCTCTTGCCAATCCACTATTGTTCCATTATCTCGCAACATCACTGCCTGCTAGGCTGGTTGCCCTGTCCCACGATCTAGAATGGCAGTTACTTCACCGACTTCAGCGTCACCTCTATTGTCACTATTGGAATGGGATGAAAGCGCGGTACATAGCTGGATGGTGCATCTCGGATTACCACAATATGAAGATGTCATATATGGTGAGCCAATGATCTTGTGCATTAGCTAACAAAGTAGAACATGGTATAACAGGAGATGTGTTGTCGGTCATGGACCACTTGGCGCTCACCGACTTGGGAATCACTAGTCTAGGACACCGCCTGAACTTGCTACGTGCCGTATGGGAGCTCAAGCGAATACAAGGACTGGAGATAGGGGAAGACGAGTGGTCGCCGCAAGGTGGGTGACATAGAGACCACGAAATATATGCCTGGCTAATGTTCAGATGTGCCAGAGTATTCTGCTCAAAAAGCAAATGATCAGGTCGACAAGTTGTGGGACGTCATCCTTGAGCAACGTAAGTACATCCTTCAGATAATGATCCATCGAAGCTGATGATATAGAGGAGCGACTAGTCAATTTAGAGAGGGATCAAGCAAGGTTATTGGAAACGCTGCAGCAAAGTGGATTCGATATTCCAGTGGCAAGTTCGGCGGATGGTGAGCTGGATGCAAGTCACGGCATTGTCTCTCGAGCACACAAGGTGGACGCGAGCCGATCACGTAGTCCACGATGGCAGGACTTTGGAAGCAGGAGCGAGGATGAACAAGAGGCGGTATGTTCACCTGCCTTCGGAAAGTGTGATATGCTGACACGCCAGGGGCCAAGTCGACAGACGGCGAGACGCGCCTCTATACAGTTCCCATCGTCACTCGCTTCCTCTACAGCATCGAATCGACCGCCCCTATCGTCCAGTTCCGCGACATTCAAGGATTCATTCACGCCGACAACCTCAAACGGCAATTACCCCTTCGACTCCCCTTCAAATCACCTCTCCTCAAATGCTCAGCAAACTGGCCCGAAGCTTGGTGTACAACCTCCTCCGCTCGCACGTATGCTTTCGGGCAATGGAATGATGCCGACGAGCACCTCGCCAACCACCAATACCTCCAATGGCCTATCGTTATCTACAAATACGAACAAAGCCCAGTTACAGCCATCGCCAAGTAACATGCCCGCAGATCCTAGTCCAGCTCCACCAACACAGACTAGCGGACCATCCGATCAAGAGAAATCAAAAGCCAAAGATGCCGCGAATAATGCTGCAAAGTCGTTCCGTGTCACTCTGGAGGATCCATGCTGGAAGGTATTGCCTGCGGCATTGAAGAAGTACAAGATCAACGACGATTGGAAGATGTATGCTTTGTTCATATGTTTCGGCAATACAGGTAAGCTCAATCACCTCACCAAGGCCAATAAGCTAATGCGTAGAACGATGTCTCAGCTACGATGAAAAGCCATTACTGCTCTTCCAGAAACTAAAAGAGAGCGGCCAAAAGCCAGTGTTCATGCTAAGACATATCGTGAGTTATAACCACTTTCTGCGCTGACAATAGCGCGACATCAAATCACCCATCACTGTCGCTCAGCAGAAACAACTCATCAAGCTGGGTTTACCAGCAACATCAACCGTCAATGTTCTCCCCAAAATCAAGCCCGCTTCAGACACGTCGACATCACCAACAAAGGCGTCTACCCTCCAGGCATCAGGAGGCAGAGATGGCAGGGAAGCTAGAGGTCTTCCTGAGCTGCCCAGTCCGGGACTCAAGGAGGATGGCACAAAAGCTGGAGCTGTAATGGATGCCGAAGGCAGAGTGACGAATGTTACTTATGCCGTTTCGATATACCCATATTTGGCCGATCGACAAGACGAGTTTGATGTTGCCGTGTATGTCTTCTTACTACATCATCACCCACTTATGCTGACCGTGATAGTGGTGCTACGTTCGTCATCCTCTCCAAGGCAAAGGGATGGTACATTGTCCAAAAAGATCCCGATGGAATGGGCCAAATCGTCCCTGACCAAGCCAAATCCGGTTGGGTCCCTGCTGGTGAGTGCTCTGATGGTGGCCGACAAATAGGCTAATTATCAGGCTGTCTGTTGGAACTGTCAACCCCAATCGCCTTGTCCACACCACCGGCTGAGCTAAATACAATATATCCAGGTCTATCCCCTCTTTCACCCACATCCATCATGTCGTCATCGTATCCCGGTCTGGTCTTGATGGACTACGAAGGCAAGAGCAGTGATGAGCTCACCTTGAAAGAAGGTGAGAAGGTCAAAGTGTACAAGAAGTACTGCCACTGGTCATACACGTACGTTATCATTGCATCTTATATCGTGAGTATCATGCTGATATGTAGTATCAAACAAGACACAGGAGAACGAGGTTGGGTACCAGCATGGTTCATCGGCAAGATCGGAGCATCCTCGTCCGTGGCTCCAGCGCCATTGACAGCCTCTTCTGGAACAAGTTCATTGCCGACAACAGCTACGACGGAAATTACGACACCTAGAGAATCGCACAATACCGCTGGCGGTGTGGGATATACAAGTGGAAATGGCACCAATGAAGATGTAGATATCGATAGAAAGTAATCTGGACGGTAGATACGGTGTTCTTACGATTTAGCAATGCCTGCTTGACTTTGCTACTCATGTGCCTCGTGGACACATGTTCCCGGTCATTGCAGCCCTTGACTCGTCGCATGATACTGACAGAAAGGAATAAGTTCAATTGACGGAGTGGCTTCGAAATTACTCCTGGTCGATGGCAAAGGACAGTACCGACTTTTGGCAGTAGAGAATTGTAAGGAGATTATACATGAAGTACAGCTCAGAGAATAAGATACAGGAGAGGGTTAGTTGCAAGTTCAGCATACTTTTGATTGCCACGTGGGATTGGGTGCATTCCTGAAATTTCAGCAAAAGCCAGTGATCGTCAAGTCTTTCACTAGCATCTACACATACAGAACAGATGTCTACCTCAAGATCAGCAGTGAGACTAGGGGCAGACGTAGCCTCAAGCTCTAGACGGTACCTAGCATCCCAGGCCGGCGCAAATTCCGCATCCTCAACGAGCCAACCAACAGTCTACGCATCACTCCTACTCTCTCGTCCACCACTCTTGACGCCCACCCCAACAGAACTGGAATCGACATACTACAACTTCACCTCTTCCATTCAACATGCTATTTCAAATCCCCCAGCACAGACCAATGCATTCTACTTTAAAGCTGGTTCACTCCCACTTCGTCGATTTCAACAATCACAATATGAATCCCTAAAATCGACTTATGGCGAGAAATTAGCAGGTCCCAAACCAGATATTGGAGATGTACCAGCCGAGAATCCCGTTGAGTTTGTTTCGCGTGATCACTGGGAGAAGGAAGATGCAAAGAGGGCAGAAAAGAGTCTGGAACGATTCCCAGAAGAAGAGGTTTACTGTGTAGTCAAGGGTAAAGGAGATAAATGGGAAGTACCGAGGGTCAAGGTGGAAGTTGGAGAGAGTTTGGATGATGCTGTTGGACGTATACGGGAAGTAGGAGGAATGATGGAGGGACAGACAATGGATTCTTGGTTGGTCACTAGGAAACCCATTGGATCGCTAAAGTCGGACCAGGAGATCGTGAGTTACATCACCCTCCATATCTCGTGTGAGACTGAGACTGATGATCAGACCTTCTTCCTGCGATCCCACATCATGGCTGGAGAGCCAAAATTATCGTCAAAAGCAGCATTCACATCATGGGCATGGTTAACGCCAAAAGAGATCGAGGAGAAATTGAAGGCTCAGGGAGACGAAAAGGTCTGGGAGGGCATCAAAGCCATGTTTGGCGTCGTAGAAGAGGAGGCATAAGCAGTGTATGAATGCATATGCGTAATGGACTTCCGTGCCCTTCGTCTGATTGGTCACTATCGTTCCAGTGTACCTTGGCAAGCAGCTTCGACATCCGCAATCTCTTTAGGGGCATTTGCCGACAATACCATCGGCCCGTCCTTGGTGAATGCGACCTCGTCTTCGATCCTGACTCCCAAGCCATGGAAGTGCTTAGGATAACTAGTATCGAATGGGACGTAGATTCCCGGTTCGATCGTAATCACATTACCCTCTACCAATCTGTCAATCAGTATTGTTTCTACGGGTTGATCAAGGAGAGACATACGTCGAACTACGATCTGAGGTAGGGCAGTCGTGTAGATCACTTCCTAGATGATGGCTTAGGAAATGAGGATACTAGATCATCAGCATGCATCATACAGATTGACATACGAGTTTCCGCTCGACATCTCCCACGCTGAGCTTGAATCCAATCTGCCTCAATTCCTCATTTAGCATCACGCAACCTGATCGTCAACATCGTATAACCAGAGGTATAGTATAACAAGAGGAAAGGGGTGAACGTACTAGCTCGATGAAGCTCATTCAAGCTTACTCCATCTTCCACTTTACATTTCTTGATACATGCTTTCTGGGCACTCAAGACTGCTTCATACAGATCTCGTTGGGGATCTGTGAATTTACCGGATACTGGGAATGTCCGTGTGATGTCGGATGCGTACATGGATTTCTCACATCCGGCATCTATCAAAACTAGCTGACTATCAGCAAGGAACCTAGGCGGGCACTTACATCATCGGCATCGAGTTCGCAATCGTTATTGGTGTAATGTATCACTAGGGAGTTTGCACTATCTTATCAGCTTGGGCACAGTAGCTGACTCAGGCAGCTTACCCGGAAGCTACCACTGGTACGTATGCCGGACGTTCTGCTCCGCCCAGCGCACAATGGTATTCGAAATGAGCAGCCAGCGCTGCCTCTGTTCCACCAGCTTTAGCAAATCGCATGACCTTTCATTAACTCATGATCACCCCTCACCACAAGTAAAGACACCTACTTTGGCATGAGCATCCGCACTCAAATCCGCAGCATCCTTCATCAACCCCAATTCCCTCCTACTTTTCACCAACCTCATTCTCTGTACTTCCCTCTCCAGCGGTTTCGCTCGATCAGAAGTAAGAGCAGCAGCAAGCATTAAATGAGGTGGATCAGT
>Ga0308160_10003472_pt1 | contig 17731 bp, 17 predicted proteins | sample PhyFR1_FD_201036 | JGI IMG/M metagenome (GOLD analysis project Ga0308160, IMG submission 201036) | Phyllosphere microbial communities from UC Gill Tract Community Farm, Albany, California, United States - DLSLF.R1 | ecosystem: Host-associated > Plants > Phyllosphere > Unclassified | place: USA...
GCTTGGCGTTCTTCCTGTGCTTGAGAACGACACAGATGCCTGAAGGTTCACGGATTTGTAAGTAAAAATTTAAGAGCGAGGCTGGCAGAAAGTTTCGAGGTGAATCATGCTCGATCGTGAAGGGTTTCGCCCCAACGTCGGCATCATCCTGCTGAACGCCAACAACGAGGTGTGGTGGGGCAAGCGGGTGCGCGAGCACTCATGGCAATTTCCACAAGGGGGTATCAAATACGGCGAGACGCCGGAACAGGCGATGTACCGCGAGCTCGAGGAAGAAATCGGCCTGCGCCAGGAGCACGTCAAGATCGTGGGCCGCACCCGCGACTGGCTGCGCTACGAAGTGCCTGACCATTTCATCAAGCGCGAGGTGCGCGGCCATTACCGCGGCCAGAAGCAGATCTGGTTCCTGCTGCGCATGGTGGCCCGCGACAACGACGTCAACCTGCGCCTGACGGATCATCCGGAGTTCGACGCCTGGCGCTGGCACAACTACTGGGTGCCGCTGGACGTGGTCATCGAGTTCAAGCGCGACGTCTACCAGCGCGCCTTGCAGGAACTGTCGCGCTTCCTGACCTGGCCTTCGGGTGGACAGGGCGAGCGGCGCCACAGTTCGCGTTACCTGCGCCAGCCGCATGCGTCGCGTTCGCAGGGCCAGCCCGGCAATCAGCAGAGCAAGCCGGCCGCGAACCCCAGCAGCAAGGCAGTGGTGGCGGCCAGCAAGGCGATCGCCGATGCCTCCAGCAGCGCCAAACTGGTGCTGGCGCGTGACAAAGAGTGAGAATCCGCTACCAAAAGTAGCGTAGACGCAACACTAAAAAAGGCAAGTTCCCCCGATCGCCGGCGGACTTGCCTTTTTTTATATATTGATTGATTTGTCTATAAGGTTGCACAGTAGAATCATCGGCACCGTGACTCGACGTGTCGACCGATGAGACCGCTTTACCACCTGCGCGCGCTGGCGTTTGCCTGCGCCCTGCTGCCGCTCGCCGGCCCTGCCATGGCGGATAGCGCGGCCTGCGTACCCGCCGAGGTGGCATCGGTACCGATCCGCTACGCCGGCGCCGACCTGGCGCCCGCCATCGGCGGCGCCATCAACGGCAAGCCGGCGACCATGCTGGTCGATACCGGCGCATCCATGATCCACCTGACGCTGAACGGCGCCAACCGCCACGGGCTGGCGCTGCAGCCCACGCCGCGCCGCGTGCATGGCGTCGGCGGCACCTCCGCAATCTACATGGCGGAAGTGCGCGACTTCGCGGCGGGCCCGGCGCGCGCCGCACGCCGCCAGGCGCTGGACGTCATCGCCGAGTCGGACACGACCCCGGCCTTCGATGCCATCGTCGGCGCGCCTTTCCTGCTGCAGATGGACCTGGAATTCGACCTCGGCGCCAAGCGCATGCGCTTCCTGCAGGCGCGCGACTGCGGCCAGGCGCCGCTCGCCCTGTGGCAGGAAGACACCGTCGCCGTCCCGTTCGAGGGCGGCACCGAACGCAATCCGAAGCCGCATTTCACGGTCATGGTCAACGGCCAGGCGCTGGATGCGATCGTCGACACCGGAGCCTTCCGCACCGTGATGTCGCGCGCGGCCGCCCGCCGTGCCGGCATCGACGTCGAGGCGCCCGGCGCCGCTACAGGCGTCAAACGCCTGGGCGATGCCGGCGGCATCGGGCCGGACCGTGCGCCGCACTGGAGCGCCGTGTTCAAGACGGTGGCGATCGGCAGCGAAACCATCCGCGACGCGGAACTCGGCATCATCGATGCCCGCGGCGAGATGGACGCCGACCTGCTGCTGGGCCGCGATTTCCTGCGCACCCACCGCGTGCTGTTCGCGATGAGCCAGCGCAAGCTCTACTTCGCCCGGACCGGCGGCGACAGCTTCGGCCCGGCCACCGGACTGGCGCCCTGGATCCTCGCCGAAGCCGAACAGGGCAACCCCGACGTCCAGTACACGCTGGCGCTGATGTACCGCGACGGCCACGGCGTGCCGCGCGATCCGGCCCTGGCCCGGGCCTGGCTCGACAAGGCCGCCGCCGGCGGCGAACCGCATGCCGGGCTGCAGGCCGGACGCCGGTTGGTGCGGGCCGGCCAGCTCGACGACGGCATCCGCGCCATGCGCGCCGCGCTCGACCGGCTGCCGGCCGACCGCTTCTGGCCGCTGTGGCTGTACCTGGCCCGGGTGCGCAACGGCGTGCCGGGCCTGGGCAAGCGCGAACTCGAGGACAGCCTGGCGCTGCAAGGCAAGGAAGACTGGCCGCGCCCGATCGCCGACTTCTACCTCGGCAGACTGGACGAAGCCGGCCTGCTTGCCGCCGCCGGCAGCGACACGCACGCCGCGCGCAGCCGCAGCTGCCAGGCCGAGACGTATATGGCGGAATGGCACGACGCGCGCGGCGACAAGGCGCGCGCCGATGCGCTCAAGGCCGCCGCCCGCACCCATTGCACCACCCCGGCATCCGCCGCAACGAACAAGGACACATCGACTCGATGAAGACGCTTCACCTCATGCGCGGCCTCGGCGCAGCCGCCCTGCCCCTCCTGCTGCTGCCGCAACCGGCCCAGGCCCAGGACCCGTCAGCTTCCAGGTGCAACTACGCCGAAATCGCACAACTGCCGCTGCGCTACGCCGGCACCGCGCTGCAGCCGGCCGTGGCCGGCGTGATCGACGGTGTCCCCGCCGTAATGTTGGTCGATACCGGCGCCGATGCGAATTACCTGACCATGACCGCCACCCTGAAGCGCGACCTGCCGCTGCGCGTGACGCTGAACAGTGTCCACGGCATCAGCGGCAAATCGCGCCTGTACACGGCGCGCCTGAAGGATTTCTCGGTCGGCACGATCAGCAGTTCAGGCAGGAAGGAACTGTCCGTCATCAAGTCGATGGCGTCCACCCCGGGCTTCGACGCGATCGTCGGCGCGCCCTTCCTGCTGCAGGCCGACTTCGAAATCGACCTGCGCGCCAAGCAGATCAAATTCTTCCGCGGGCAGGATTGCGACCACACCCCGCTCAACTACTGGGAAGAGCCGGCGACCGACGTGCCGTTCGCACAGACGCGCGAGCACGATGCGAATCCGCATTTCAAGGTGCTCATCAACGGCAAGGAAGTCGATGCCATGATCGACACCGGTGCCTCGACCAGTTCCCTGTCGCTGGCGGCGGCCACGCGTATCGGCATCGACGTCAAGGCGCCCGATGCGCGCCTGCTCGGCAATACCGGCGGCGTCGGCGTGAAGCGCGTTCCGCACTGGAGCGTCCCGGTCCAGTCGCTGGAGATCGGCACGGAAAAGGTCGGCAACGTGCGGCTCGGCGTCATCGATTCGCAGTCGGAATACACCGTCGACCTGTTGCTGGGCCAGGACTTCTTGCGCGCCCACCACGTGCTGTTTGCCATGAGCCAGAAAAAGCTGTACGTGGCCTACATCGGCGGCGATATCTTCGGCCACCCGGCCGGCATCGAGCCGTGGGTGCGCGCGGAAGCCGAAGGCGGCAATGCCGACGCGCAGTTCGTGCTGGCGCAGGCCTACCTGCATGGCCGAGGGGTGGCGCAGGACGCGCGCCAGTACCGGACCTGGCTGGACAAGGCGGTGGCGCAGGACCACCCCCAGGCCAAGCTGATCCTCGGACGCCAGTCCTATACCGAAGGCAAGTATGCGCAGGCGATCCCGCTGCTGCGCGCGGCGCTCGCCAAGATGCCCGACGAGCGCATCGCCCCGCTGTGGCTGTACAACGCACGGGTGGCCAACGGCGAGGCCGAGCTGGCTGCGCGCGAACTCGAGACCGCCTTCAAGACCCAGGACTATGACGACTGGCCGGCGCCGGTGGTGCGTTTCTACCTCGGCAAGGAAAGCGCCGCACAGGCGCTGGCGGAAACCGCCCAGGGGTCGCCGTCGGCCTACCGCGACAGTTGCACCAGCACCGCCCTGCTGGCCGACTGGTACGAAGCGCGCGGCGACAAGGCGCAGGCCGCACCGCTGCACGCGGACCTGCGCACGCGTTGCGGCGCCGGTCCGGACGCGCCGCAAAAAGCCGCCAAATTGTAAGACCGGCGCCGCGGCAGCGGAGGGGGAGCAGAGCGGGAGCGGGCGCGCTACAATGGCGCCCTTCCCGTCCGTTTTCCAACGTCCCCATCATGTTCACCCCCTCCTCCAACGACGTGCGCCGCTTTTTCTGCGAGGCGTACCGCAAGCGCCGTGCCGGCGAGATCCTGACCCCGATGGATGCGATCGCCGCCGACTGGATCGACCACCACCCGGAATACCACGATGCGCTCGGCGACGCCGACGAAGCCGTGGCGCGTGACTATTCGGTCGAAGGCGGCCAGCCGAATCCCTTCCTGCACCTGTCGATGCACCTGTCGATCACCGAGCAGGTCTCGATCGACCAGCCGCGCGGCATCCGCGCCGCCTTCGAGGGCCTGGCCGCACGCATCGGCGAGCACGACGCCCACCACCAGATCATGGAATGCCTGGGCGAGATGATCTGGTCGGCACAGCGCCACAACACCCAGCCGGATACCGAGGCTTACGTGGAGTGCGTGCGCAAGCGCATCCGCTGACACAAAAAATCCCCCGGCCGGCATGCGGCGGGGGGATGTTTCGTTGCCGGCGTAGTTATTTACGTACGACCAGCGGCCCCGGCAGGCTTTGCAGGTAGACCGAGATGTCGGCCATGTCCTGGTCCGACAGCGGCTGCGCCATGCCGGCCATGATCGGGTTGTTGCGCCCGCTGATGCTCTTGTTGCCGCGTTTGTACGAGCGCAGCGCATGCGCCAGGTAGTCGGCGTGCTGGCCGGCCAGCTTCGGATAGCTGGGGTCGATCGGGGTCTTGTAGTCGGCGCCGTGGCAGGACGCGCAATTGTATTTCTTGGCCAGTTCGGCGCCGCGCGAGATGTCGGCGGCAGCGAGGACGGACGTGGAAACGGCGCAGCACACCAGCGCCAGCAAGAGTTTGTTCATGGCGTCCCCGTTTATTTGTTCGGCGTGGCCGCGCTCTGCTGCGAGTAATAGGCAGCGATGTCGGCGATGTCCTGGTCCGACAGCACCTTCGCGGTCGGCGTCATTTGCGGATGCTGGCGGTCGCCCTTTTTATAGGCTTGCAGAGCGGCTTCGATGTACCTGGCGGACTGGCCGCCGATCATGGGTACCTGGTAGACCTCGGGGAAGGCGGTCTTGTAGTCGGGGATGCCGTGGCAGCCGATGCATTGTTCGATCTTGTTGGGGGCCGCTTTCGGATTGCCGACGATATCGGCAGCGCCCGCTGCGCTGCCGAGGGAACCGAGCGCGCCGAGCACAAGTACAGCTGACAATTTTTTCATGGTTGGGCAATCGTAAGGTTGGATCGAATACCGCACTGCACAAAAACATAGCATTTGTACTACGACTTGCCGATTCTATATGAGAACCATGGCTCAGTCTACAAAGCAACACGCCCGCTCCCGGCCGGGATCTAGCATATACTCGATGGCATTCCCACATCATTGCCAACCGCGCCGACCACGCCCATGCCAGCCTCCCCACGCTTCGAAGGCAGCGACAACTACGTCGCCACCGATGACCTGAAACTGGCGGTGAACGCCGCCCTTACCCTGGCCCGTCCGCTGCTGATCAAGGGCGAACCCGGCACCGGCAAGACCATGCTGGCCGAGGAAGTCGCCGCCGCGCTCGGCATGCCGCTGCTGCAGTGGCATATCAAGTCGACCACCAAGGCGCAGCAGGGCCTGTACGAGTACGACGCGGTCTCGCGCCTGCGCGACTCGCAACTGGGCGACGAGCGCGTGCGCGACATCCACAACTACATCGTCAAGGGCGTGCTGTGGCAAGCCTTCACGGCGCCCGCACCGGTGGTGCTGCTGATCGACGAGATCGACAAGGCCGACATCGAATTCCCGAACGACCTGCTGCGCGAACTCGACCGCATGGAATTCTTCGTCTACGAGACGCGCGAGATGGTGGTGGCGAAGCACCGTCCGCTGGTGATCATCACCTCCAACAACGAGAAGGAATTGCCGGACGCCTTTTTGCGCCGCTGCTTCTTCCACTACATCAAATTCCCCGACCGCGACACGATGGCCGAGATCGTGAAGGTGCACTACCCCCACCTGAAGCAGGAATTGCTGGCCGCCGCGCTGCACAGCTTTTATGAGCTGCGCGAAGTCGCGGGCCTCAAGAAAAAGCCGTCGACCTCGGAATTCCTGGACTGGCTCAAGCTGCTGCTGGCCGAGGACATCCCGGCGGAAGCGCTGCGCAGCCAGGATGCGCGCACGGTGGTGCCGCCGCTGCACGGGGCACTGCTGAAGAACGAGCAGGACGTGCACCTGTTCGAGCGCCTGGTGGCGATGGCGAGGCACAACCGATGATCCGCGTCGATCCGGTCACCCTCGAATTCCGCGGCATCCGCCTGGAACCGCTGGCCCTGCACCACGTGGACGGCCTGCGCACCGCGGCCTCCGACGGCGAACTGTGGAAGCTGCGCATCACCTCGGTACCGGAACCGCACACCACCGAAGACTACATCCGCGCCGCCCTGGCCATGCCCGACCGCCTCGCCTTCGCGGTGGTCGATGCCGCCACGGATGCGGTCATCGGTTCCACCAGCTACCACGACATCCTGCCGGCCGTCGACCGCGTCGAGATCGGCTATACCTGGTACGCGCGCAGCCGCCAGCGCACCCACGTGAACACCAGCTGCAAGCTGCTGCTGTTGTCGCATGCCTTCGATACGCTGGGCTGCGCCGTGGTCGGCCTGCGTACCGACAACTTCAACTACGCCTCGCAGGCCGCGATCGAGCGCCTGGGCGCCAAGAAGGATGGCGTGATCCGCCACCACGGCCTGCGCCGCGACGGCACCGTGCGCGACACCGTCATGTACAGCATCCTGCGCGGCGAATGGCCGGAGGTGAAGACCCACCTGCACTACCTGCTGGAGCAGTACGCCGGGGGCCATTGAGATGCTGATCGACTTCTTCTTCACCCTGCGCGACGCCAAGGTGCCGGTCACGATCAAGGAATTCCTGACCCTGCTCGAGGCGCTGGACAAGAACGTGATCGCGCCCTCGCTCGACGCGTTTTACTATCTTGCGCGCCTGACGCTGGTGAAGGACGAGGCCCATTTCGACAAGTTCGACAAGGCGTTCGGCGCCTACTTCAAGGGCATCGACACGGTGTTCGACACCAAAGCCGACATTCCCCTGGACTGGCTGATCAAGCGCCTGGAACGCGAGCTGACGCCGGAACAGAAGGCCGAACTGCAGAAGCTCGGCTACGACAAGTTGATGGCGCGCCTGCAGGAACTGCTGAAGGAACAGAAGGAACGCCACGAGGGCGGCAGCAAATGGATCGGCACCGGCGGCACTTCGCCCTTCGGCAACGGCGGCACCAATCCGGAAGGGATCCGCATCGGCGGACAAGGCGGCAAGCGCAGTGCCGTGAAAGTGTGGGACCAGCGTTCCTACCGCGACTACGACGGCGAACGCGAACTGGGCACGCGCAACATCAAGGTGGCCCTGCGCCGCCTGCGCCGCTTCGCGCGCCAGGGTGCGGCCGAGGAGCTGGCGCTGGACGACACCATCCGCTCGACCGCCAACAACGCCGGCTGGCTCGACATCAAGATGCAGCCCGAGCGCCGCAACCGCATCAAGGTGCTGATGCTGCTCGACGTCGGCGGCACCATGGACGACCACATCGAGCGCACCGAAGAACTGTTCTCGGCGGCCCAGTCCGAGTTCAAGCACATGGAATTCTTCTACTTCCACAACTGCGTGTATGACCACCTGTGGAAGCACAACCGGCGCCGCCATGCGGAGCGCTTCCCGACCTGGGACGTGCTGCGCACCTACCCGCCGGACACGCGCCTGATCTTCGTGGGCGACGCCACCATGAGCCCGTACGAGATCCTGGCCCCGGGCGGCTCGGTCGAGTACAACAACGAGGAAGCGGGCGCCGAGTGGCTGGCGCGCTTCGTCAACGCCTTTCCGAAATTCGCATGGCTCAATCCCGAGCCGGAAAACCTGTGGCCGTACCGCCAGTCGATCGCGATCATCCGCCAAATCATGGGCAACCGCATGTTCCCGGTGACGATCGACGGCCTCGAGCGCGCGATGCGCCTGTTGAGCAAATAAACTTCACATGGTGCGCGAGCGGATCGCCGAGCGCACCACCAGCAGGCCGACGATATCGATCCACAGGTGCACCAGGATCGCCGCGATCAGGCCGACGTACTGGAAGGTCAAGCCCAGCACCACGCTGCTGCCGAACACCCCGGCCGCCTGCACCAGCGACGCCCGGTCCAGCTTGCGGAAGCGGTACACCGGCACGTGCGTCACCAGGAACAGCAGCGACACGATCCACACGCCGAGCAGCGGCTGCAGCGCCGCGCGGAACAGCATTTCCTCGCCGATGGCGGCAGCCAGCGCCATCCACAACGGGTTGAAGCCGGCCAGGTCGAGACGCGCATAGGTCGCAATGGTCCTGGCCGTGGACTCGGACGAGGCGCCCAGCCGGTACAGGCCATACGAGACGGCCGCCGCCAGCAGCGCCAGGCCCTGGCCGATCACCAGCTGCCACATCGGCGCCGCGGGACGCGTGAAGACGGCCAGCGGTGCATCCTGCGTAAACCAGATGATGGCTGCGGCGATCAGGCACATCACCAGGCAGGTCAGCACCTGCGCGCTCAGGCGGATCGGCGGGCGTGCCGCTGCGGGTGGCTTGGGGAGATCGGACGATGGGGGTGGAGTCATGGCAGGGGTGCGCGTGGCGATGTTTGGTATCGGCCAGCATTCTATCGTGCGCGCGAGGCCGTCTTGTAGAATCGGCGTACATACAGGAGCTTTCATGCCCGACCTGCTGGCCATCCTGACCCCGCTTGCCTGGCCTGCCGCGATCACCCTCGCCTGGCTGGCCGGCGAATTCGGGCAGCGCTGGACCGGCCTGCCGCGCATCAGCTTCTATGGGCTGGTCGGCTTCCTGCTGGCTGCGCCCCAGCTCGGCGTGCTGCCGCCACCCGGTGCGGGCGCCGTGCTGCTGCTGGCCGACCTCGCCTTCGGCCTGGTCCTGTTCGAACTCGGTTACCGCATCAACCTGCGCTGGCTGCGCACCAACCCCTGGATCGGCGTGGCCGGCCTGGCCGAGGCCGGGCTGACCTTCATTGCCGTCTGGCTGATCGCCAGCGCCTTCGCCACGCCGGCGATCGATGCGCTGATGCTGGCCTCGCTGGCAATGGCGACTTCGCCGGCCACCGTGGTCCGCGTGATCAACGAGCAGCGCAGTTCCGGCCAGGTGACCGAACGCGCGCTGCACCTGTGCGCGCTGAACTGCGTGCTCGCCGTGTTCGCCTTCAATGCCAGCGTCGGCCTGTGGATCTTCCGCACCTCGGAAGACATCGGCGACGCACTGTGGAACAGCCTGGTGCTGCTCGGCGTCTCGGCCTTTACCGGTGCGGTGTTCGGCATCGTGGTGCCGGGCGTGCTGCACCTGCTCGGCAAGCTCACCCAGGATGCGACCGTGGCGTATGCGCTGGCCGTGATCCTGCTGGTGGCGATCGCCCATGCGCTCGGCCTGTCGCCGGTGGTGGCGGCGCTGGCCTTCGGCTTGACGGCACGCCACCGCCGCGTGGCCTTCAGCCAGGCGCAGCGCAACTTCGGCGCGCTGGGCGAGCTGTTGACCGTGGTGCTGTTCGTGTTCGCCGCCTCCACCCTCGACTGGCGCAAAGTCTGGGCCGGCGGCGCGCTGGCACTGGCGCTGGTGCTGGCGCGCCTGCTGACCAAGACCGCCGGCGTGATGGCCTTCGCCCGCCTGTCCGGCACCTCGTGGCGCAAGGGCGCGCTGACCGGCCTGGCGCTGGCGCCGCTGTCGGTGTTCGCGATCCTGATGATCGAACATGCGCGCCACGCCGGCGTGCAGGTGGTCGAGGACCTGCGCGCGGTGGCCGCGGTGACCATGCTGCTCGAAGTGTTCGGCCCCCTGATTCTGCAGCGCGCGCTGGTGTGGGCGCACGAAGCGCCGGAGCTGCGCCATGCCCCTTGAATCGTTCACGGCTTCCAGGCCGCTGACCTTCGGCGTCGAGCTGGAGCTGCAGCTGGTCAGCCTGTCCGACTTCGACCTGACCCCGGCCAGCGTCGACTTGCTGCACCTGTTGAAACGCAAGCCCTTCCCCGGCAACGTCGTGCCCGAGATCACCGAGAGCATGATCGAGATTAACTCCAGCGTCCACGCCGGCTATCCGGCGCTGCTGGCCGAACTGAAAGCCATCCGCGACACCCTGGTCGCCGCCGGCGACGTGCTGAACATCGGCATCGCCGGCGGCGGCACCCACCCGTTCCAGCAGTGGGCCGAGCAGCGCATTTCGGCAAAGCCGCGCTACCAGGAACTGTCGGCCCTGTACGGCTACCTGGCCAAGCAGTTCACGGTGTTCGGCCAGCACGTGCACATCGGCTGCGCCGACGGCGACGACGCGCTCTACCTGCTGCATGCGCTCGGCCGCTACATTCCGCATTTCGTCGCGCTCTCGAGTTCATCGCCCTTCGTGCAGGGCTTCGATTCCGGCTTCGACTCGGCGCGCCTGAATGCCGTCATGGCTTTTCCGCTGAGCGGCCGCGCGCCCTTCGTGCTGCGCTGGGACGCGTTCGCGAACGTCTATTTCGCCAAGATGGAACGCACCGGCATCATCAAGAGCATGAAGGATTTTTACTGGGACCTGCGCCCGAAACCGGAATACGGCACGATCGAACTGCGCGTGTGCGACACGCCGCTCACGGTGGAGCGGGCCGCGGCGCTGGCGGCCTATTTGCAGGCGCTGTGCCGCCACCTCTTGCTGCGGCGCGACGGCGGCGCCGCTGACGACGCGCCGGCCGAGGACGACTACCTGGTCTACAACTACAACCGCTTCCAGGCCAGCCGCTTCGGTTTCGAGGGCGTGATCACGCATCCGAAAACCTACGCCCAGCTGCCGCTGCGCGACGACATCCTGGCGACGCTGGCGCTGCTGGCGCCGCAGGCCGAGGCGCTGGACAGCCGCGAAGCGCTGGCCCACCTGGCGGCGGCCGTGGCGGACGGCAGCGACGCGTCCTGGCTACGCGGGCAGTACGGGCGCGAGGGCAGCGCCGAAGGCATGGTGAATGCCGCGATCGGCCGCTTTCGCGGAGAGTGGAACATCCGCTGAGCTGGCGTGCGTGCCGCTACCTCACGCTCGCCTTCAGGCCACGGCTGCCAGGGCTTCCGCCTTGCGCACACCCGGCCTCAGGATGCGTTCCAGCAGCGGCCGTTTGACGGGCAGCGGCGCCGGCAGCGCGCGGTCGACCAGGCCGGCCCACTGGGCGCTGAGCTGCTCGCAGGTCGCGCGCAGCACCGGGTCGGCGTCCGGCAGGCGCGCCAGCGCGACCAGGTGGCGCTCGATCACCGAGGCGAGCTTGATACAGGGCTCGTTGCGGTCGCGCGTCGTGTAATGCGACATCAGGTGCAGCACCGCCGCCACCAGCACCGCGTGCTGCGCAGAGCGCGAATCCGGGGGCGTGCCCGGGAGCTTCAGTTCGTCCGGCAAATCTCGATCCATTTCACCCTCCTCGGTTGAACATCATCTCTTTATGAGAATGATTCTCATTCAAATTATGATGTGGGCCAGTGGGCAATGCAAGCGAAATTCGATTGCCGCCTGATCTCAGCCAGGCGGTATGTCCGCCAGCGTGTAATACACCGGCTTGCCCAGCCGGCGCGCGGTCTCGACCATCAGCTCGGCCCCGCTCGACACCCCGGGAATCCGCAGCACCGCATCGCAGCGTGCCAGCAGGCGCTGCGCATGCGGGTGGAACACGGCGTCGAACACGGCGTCGCCGGCGCGCAGCGAACCGGCCAGGCGCGCGGTCGGCAGTGCCAGCCATTCGCCCAGCAGCGGCAGGTGGCCGGCGCGGTGCAAGGGTTCGACGCAGGCTTCCATCGCCGCGACGTTGCGCGCGATGCGGGCCGGATCGTCGCCGCTGCCGGAACGGTAGGGACCGGCGATCAGGATCATCAGGCCGGGCGGCACGAACAGGTGCTGGCGCGCATACTGCAGCAGCATGATGGTCTTGCCGTCGACGATGCCGCTGCCGATCATGGCCAGCGCCACGTCGATGTCCAGTTCCAGCACTTCCAGGTCTTCGCCCTCCTCCGCCAGGCCGCCGCCGGCGCCGACGCGGTCGCGCGCCTCGTATTCGGCGACGAAGAAGTGCAGGCGCTCGGTGACGCTGCCCGGACTCATGAAGGCGTCCCACAGGCGGCGCACCCCCTTCACCCGGTAGCCGGTCTCCTCTTCGACTTCGGCGCGGATGCGTTCCTCGGGTCGGGCACCGTCGAGCAGGCCGGCGGCTGCCTCGACCAGGAAGCCGTCATGGCCGTTCACATAGGCCGGCAGGCGGAACTGGCGCGTCAGCACCACGGTCCGGCGCGCCAGGTTGTACAGCAGCAGGGTCGCGCCATTGCCGCGGTCGTAGGTTTCGCGGGTCTGTTCGACCCAGGCACCGTCGCCGCGGCGCAGCGCGAAGGTCGTTTTCTTGAGCATGCCCCAGTCGTCGGACAGCACTTGCACGTTCCGGATAGTTACCTGATCTTGCACGATCCACCTCCCGTTGTGAGTTTCGTGTAAACTATCGTGCAATATCGTGCAAGGTCAAGCACATCTTGGAAGGCACAGCATGCTGACGAGCCAGCGCAAACACTATCTGATGGAAGTCCTGCGGCGCGATGGCCAGATCGTCGCCACCCGCATCAGCAGCGAACTCGGCGTGTCGGAAGACACCATCCGGCGCGACCTGCGCGAGATGGCCAAGGAAGGCCTGCTGCAGCGGGTGCACGGCGGCGCCCTGCCGGCCAGCGCGGCGCTGGCCGATTTCGCGGCGCGCCAGCACATCGCGCCCGGCGACAAGGCCGCGATCGGGCGCGCCGCCGCCGCCATGGTGCAGCCGGGCCAGGTCGTGTGCGTGGACGGCGGCACCACCTGCACCCAGCTGGTCCGTGCCCTGCCGCGCACGCTGCGCGCCACGGTGGTCACCCACAGCCCGTCGATCGCGATGGAGTTGATGGAACGCCCCGAGATCGAAGTCATCCTGCTGGGCGGACGCCTGTTCCGCCACTCGGCGGTGGCGGTGGGGGCGGCGACCGTGGAAGCCATTGCCCAGATCCGGGCCGACACCTATTTCATGGGCGTGACCAGCGTGCATCCGGACGAAGGCCTGTCGACCGGAGATTACGAAGAGGCCTGCGTCAAGCGCGCGCTGTGCCGGGCGGCGGCCGAGACCATCGTGCTGGCGTCGCCGGAAAAGCTGGCGACGGCGTCGCCGTACCGGGTGGTGGGGCTGTCCGAGATCAGCGGGATGGTGGTGGCGGGGGATACGGGGGAAGAGATGGTGCGGCCGTATCGGGAACGGGGGGTGGCGTTGACGTTTGCGACACCTTAAAGCCGCGTCTCCCGCGCCGCCCTCAAAAACTCATCCAGCACCGGCGTGCAATCCAGCAGGTCGCCGCCCCCGGCCCGGTGGAATTCCGGATGCCACTGCAAGCCCATCACGAAAGGTGCGCGCTGGTAGCGGATCGCCTCGACCACGCCGTCCGGGTCCGACATCGCCTCGATGTGGATATCGCGCCCCAGGTCCTTGACCGCCTGGTGGTGGATCGAGTTCACCACTGCCCGTCCCTGCTTGGGAAAGATTTTCTTGAGGGAGGAGCCGTTCGGGAACACGATCGCATGGCGGTGCGCGTCGTAGAGTTCGTGCACGTGGGGATGGGCGTCCGGCAGGTCGGTGGCCACGTCCTGGTGCAGGGTGCCGCCGAAGGCGACATTGATCAACTGGCAGCCGCGGCAGATGCCGAGCACCGGTTTGCCGGCCTCGACGAATTCGTGCAGCAGTTCGAGTTCATAGACGTCGCGCGCACGGTCGCCGCTCCATTCGGGCCGGGTCGGGCTTTCCGAATAGGTCATCGGCGAGACGTCGGCGCCGCCCTGCAGCACCAGGCCGTCCAGGTGGCGCGCGTAGTGGCGCAGCGTGATGTTGCTGGGGTGGAGCTGGCCGTTCGTGTTCACGGTCGGGACCATGAACACCAGCACGTCGCGCGACATCACCCATTGCGCGATCGACTCTTCCAGGTATTGCAGGTTCTTGCTGCGCAGGCCGGTGGCGCCGGGTTCCGGATGGTAGATGCGCGCCGAGACGCCGATGCGCAGCGTGCGCCGCATGAAGTCGCGATGGAAACGATCGGTCAGCGCCCGCCAGCGCGAACGCAACACGCGTCCAGCCAGGTTCAGCGGCGTGTCGCCAGTGCGGAGGTAGCGCGATGATCCTCCCGTGGCGCGCCGATCCGGCACACGCGGCGGTCCGGGAAATCCGTCCTGCGGCGGGCCGGCAGTATCGCGCTTCTCGATGTCTTCTGCCATGTTTCAACTATAGACCCGCCGCGGCTGCGTGGTACGTTTGTGCTGAAAAAAATGTCGAAATGTCATGATGATGCTGACTTAGCGTTGTCAATTGACACTTTGACCTTGCAAACTTGGCCTTGAAACGCAAGAATACTGTATCTATATACAGTACAAGTCGACATACCCCTTTCCAAATCGCGCGTTCCGATTGAAACTGCTGCCTTCGCGGTTTTTTGAAGCTCTATTTCCGCGCGACAAGATAGAATGCGCAAGCATTTGACTTAATCAAGATCCAGCATGGCCACCAAGAAAAACGCACCCGACTACAGCGAATCATCCATCCGCGTCCTGAAGGGACTCGAGCCCGTCAAGCAGCGCCCGGGCATGTACACCCGCACCGAGAATCCGCTGCACATCATCCAGGAAGTGATCGACAACGCCTCGGACGAAGCGCTCGGCGGCCACTGCAAGAACATCGCGGTGACGATGAACGGCGACGGCTCGATCACGGTCGAGGACGACGGCCGCGGCATCCCGGTCGGCATCCACCCGGAAGAAGGCGTGTCCACGGTCGAGATCGTGTTCACGCGCCTGCACGCGGGCGGCAAGTTCGACAAGGGGGCGGGCGGCGCCTACGCGTTCTCGGGCGGTCTGCACGGCGTCGGCGTGTCGGTCACCAATGCGCTGTCGAAGCGCCTGGAAATCACCGTCTGGCGCAAGGACGAGCAGGGTAACGGCATGCACCACCTGGCCTTCGAGGCCGGCGACGTGGTCGAGCCGCTCAGTTCCGGCCCTGCCGAGCGCGGCGGCAAGAAGAACGGCACCCGCGTCACCGCCTGGCCGGACGGCAAGTACTTCGACTCCCCGAACATCCCGATGGCCGAGCTGCAGCGCCTGCTGCGCTCCAAGGCCGTGCTGCTGCCGGGCGTCACCGTCACCCTCACCAACGGCAAGACCGGCGACGTCCAGACCTGGCGCTACGACGAAGGCCTGCGCGGCTACCTCACCGAAGCGCTGGCGCAGAATTCCGACGGCGAAACCCTGATCCCGCTGTTCGAAGGCGCGCAATTCGCTGCCGCCAGCGATGAAGGTTTCGCCGAAGGCGAAGGCGCGGCCTGGGTCGTGGCCTGGACCGAAGCGGGCGCCGTGGTGCGCGAATCCTACGTCAACCTGATCCCGACCCCGAGCGGCGGCACCCACGAATCCGGCCTGCGCGACGGTTTGTTCGGTGCCGTGAAGAGCTTCGTCGAGATGCACTCGCTGCTGCCGAAAGGCGTCAAATTGCTGCCGGAAGACGTGTTCGCGCGCGTCTCGTTCGTGCTGTCGGCCAAGGTGCTGGACCCCCAGTTCCAGGGCCAGACCAAGGAGCGCCTGAACTCGCGCGACGCCGTGAAGCTGGTCTCGACCTTCACCCGTCCGCCGCTCGAACTGTGGCTGAACCAGCACGTCGAATACGGGCGCAAGCTGGCGGAACTGGTCATCAAGCAGGCCCAGTCGCGCCTGCGTTCGCTGCAAAAGGTCGAAAAGAAAAAATCCTCGGGCGTGGCCGTCCTGCCGGGCAAGCTGACCGATTGCGAATCGAGCGACATCACCCGCAACGAACTGTTCCTGGTCGAGGGCGACTCGGCCGGCGGTTCCGCCAAGATGGGCCGCGACAAGGAATTCCAGGCCATCCTGCCGCTGCGCGGCAAGGTGCTGAACACCTGGGAAACCGATCGCGACCGCCTGTTCGCCAACAACGAGATCCACGACATCGCGGTGGCGATAGGCGTCGACCCGCACGGCCCGGACGACAATCCGGACATCTCCGGTCTGCGCTACGGCAAGATCTGCATCCTGTCCGATGCAGACGTCGACGGCTCGCACATCCAGGTCCTGCTGCTGACGCTGTTCTTCAAGCACTTCCCTGCCCTGTTCCGCAACGGCCACGTGTGCGTCGCCAGGCCCCCGCTGTACCGCGTCGACGTCCCGGCACGCGGCAAGAAGCCGATCCAGAAGCTGTACGCGCTGGACGACGGCGAACTACTGGCGATCGAGGACAAGCTGAAGAAGGAAGGCCTGAAGGAAGGCGTGTGGAGCATCTCGCGCTTCAAGGGCCTGGGCGAGATGAATGCCGAACAGCTGTGGGAAACCACGATGAATCCGGATACGCGGCGTCTGCTGCCGGTGGCCTTCGGCGACTACGGCCTGGCCGAATCGTCGGCGCGCTTCAACATGCTGATGGGTAAAGGCGAGGCCGCTGCGCGGCGGGCCTGGCTGGAAGAGCACGGTAACGAGACGGAAGCGGATATCTAATTTAGAGGAGAACTTGGGTCCCTGCCTTCGCAGGGACGACGTGCTCAAGGTATCAGCCGTAAACCGTCGCCCCTGCGCAGGCAGGGGCCCAAGTCAGCGTGAGCAGCTAACAGCGCCTCCAGGAACGAACAAGCAAAAATGACCCAAGCAAACCTCTTCGAACAACAAAACCCGCCCGCCGGCGGCGGTGACGGTGGCGACACCGAAACCCTGACCCTCTCCACCTTCGCCGAGCGCGCCTACCTGGACTACGCGGTCTCGGTCGTGAAAGGCCGCGCCCTGCCCGACGTGGCCGACGGCCAGAAGCCGGTGCAGCGCCGCATCCTGTACTCGATGAACGAACTGGGCCTGGGCCCGACCGCCAAGCCGCGCAAGTCCGCGACCGTGGTCGGCGACGTGCTCGGTAAACTCCACCCGCACGGTGACCAGTCGGTCTACGACGCGCTGGTACGCATGGCCCAGGACTTTTCGCTGCGCTACCCGCTGATCGACGGCCAGGGCAACTTCGGCTCGCGCGACGGCGACGGCGCGGCGGCGATGCGTTACACCGAAGCGCGCCTGACGCCGGTGTCGCGCCTGCTGCTCGACGAAATCGACATGGGCACCGTCGACTTCCAGCCGAACTACGACGGTTCGAGCGACGAGCCGCGCACCCTGCCGGCGCGCCTGCCGATGCTGCTGCTGAACGGCGCGTCCGGCATCGCGGTCGGCATGGCCACCGAGATCCCGTCGCACAACCTGCGCGAAGTGGCGCAGGCGGCGGTGGCGATGATCCGCAATCCGAAGATCACCCACGCCGAACTGATGACCCTGATCCAGGGCCCGGACTATCCGGGCGGCGCCCAGATCATCACCCCGGCCTCGAGCATCGCCGACATCTACACCTCGGGCCGCGGTTCGCTGAAGGTGCGCGCGCGCTGGAAGATCGAAGAACTGGCGCGCGGCCAGTGGCAGGCGGTCGTCAACGAACTGCCGCCGGGCGTATCGAGCCAGCGCGTGCTGGAAGAGATCGAAGAACTGACCAACCCGAAGATCAAGGCCGGCAAGAAGACCCTGCTG
>Ga0308160_10003473_pt1 | contig 17727 bp, 16 predicted proteins | sample PhyFR1_FD_201036 | JGI IMG/M metagenome (GOLD analysis project Ga0308160, IMG submission 201036) | Phyllosphere microbial communities from UC Gill Tract Community Farm, Albany, California, United States - DLSLF.R1 | ecosystem: Host-associated > Plants > Phyllosphere > Unclassified | place: USA...
CAGCTGGATGCCGCGGTCGTCGATGTCGATGATGTTATCGAACACGAACATCTCGTCCATGATCTTCTGCGCCATGTCGTTGTCGTAGTTCTTGATGTTTTCCATGACCGCGTTTTCCTGCTCGCCGCTCATGAAGTTCAGGATCTCGGCCGCGGTGCGCACGCCGCCCAGCGACGACTTCTTGATGTGCTCATTGCCCGACAGGAGCTTGGTCAGCACGTCGTTCAATTCGCGCAGTGCGGCCGGCTGCACGCCGTCCAGCGTGGCGATACGCAGCACCACGTCGTTGCGCAGGCGGTCCGTGAAGTGTGCCAGGATTTCGCACGCCTGGTCGCGCTCGAGGTGGACCAGGATGGTGGCGATGATCTGCGGGTGCTCGTTGCGGATCAGTTCCGACACCGACTGCGAATCCATCCACTTCAGGCTTTCGATGCCGGAAGCGTCCTTGCCGCCCAGGATACGGTTGAGGAGTACCGCGGCCTTGTCGTCGCCCAGCGCCTTGGTCAGCACCTGGCGGATGTACTCGTCCGAATCCAGGCCGACGGTCGACTGCAGGTCGACGCGCTCGCGGAATTCGGTCAGTACAGTCGTCACTTCTTCGTGCTGCACCGCCTTCATCGACGCCATCGCGGCGCCCAGCTTCAGCACTTCGCGCGGGCCGAGGAACTTCATCACTTCGGCCGCTTCGGATTCGCCCAGGGCCAGCATCAGGATGGCCGCCTTATTGACCGCTTCCTTGTCTTTATCGCTCATTATTCAGCACCCAACCATTCCTTGATCACGTTCGCCACGATACGCGGGTCATTCTGGGCCAGGGTCTTGGCCATGTCCAGATTGCTCTTGTAGATGATGACCTTCTTCTGTTCTTCCACTTCCTTCGCCACCCGGGCTTCCTCCGCCATGTCGGGTTCCGGTTCCGGTTCCGGCTCTTCCGGTTCCGGCTCGGGCGGCATCTCGACCGCCTCGTCGAATTTCTTCATCACCGGCTTGAACAGCGGACGCAGGATGCGGTACCACAGGAAGGCGGCCACCATCGCGATGAACACATATTTTGCGACGTCCTTCAGCAGCGGCAGGTTGCTCGGGTCCTTCCACCAGTCCGGCGCCTGCTCGTCCGGCTTGTCGACGCCGTCGAACGGGGCGTTGGTCACGTTCAGGGTGTCGCCGCGCGCCTGGCTGTAGCCCATCGCCTGCTTCACCAGCTCGTTGATCTGGGCGACTTCGGCGGCGGTCAGCGGTTTCACCACGACCTTGCCGGTCTTCGGATCGATGCTGCGGCGGTAGTTGACCACCACGCCCACGGTCAGGCGCTTGATGCCGCCCATCGGCTTCTGCTCGAAGCGCACGGTCTTGTCGACTTCGTAGTTGGTGGTCGCGTTCTTGCTGGTCGGGCCGGTGGCCGCCTGCTGGGCGCCGGCCGCGGGTGCGCCGCCTTCGATCGGCGCCGTCGCCACGCCCGGCGGCTGGTTCGACAGCGCGCCCGGCACGCCCGACGGGTTGCCGGTGCCCGGACCGGTCGACTCCGAAGTCTGCTGGCTGCGGATCGCCTGCGGTTCCGGCGGCGAATTCGGCTTGTACATCTCGGCGGCGGTGTCGACCTGGGCGAAGTCCACTTCGGCGGTCGCTTCGGCGCGCACGTTGTTCTGGCCGACCAGCGGGGCGATGATCGATTCGACCTGCTTGACGATGTTCTGCTGCAGGATGTCGACGTACTTCAATTGGTTCGGGTCGAGCTGCTTGCCGTTCCTGGCCGAGGTGTCGGAAAGGAGGGTGCCGTTCTGGTCGACCACGGTGACGTTGGCCGGGGTCAGTTCCGGCACCGACGAAGCCACCAGGTGCACGATGGCGGACACCTGCGCCTGGTCGAGGGCGCGGCCAGGCTGCAGGTTGAGCAGGACGGATGCCGTCGGATTCTTCTGGTCGCGCACGAACACCGACGGCTTGGGCAGCGCCAGGTGCACGCGCGCCGAGCTGACGGCGGCCAGCGCCTGGATCGAATTGGCCAGCTCGCCTTCGAGCGAACGCTGGTAGTTGACCTGCTCGACGAACTGCGAGGTGCCCAGCTTCTGGTTCTCGAGCAGTTCGAAGCCGACGTTGCCGGCGCGCGGCAAGCCCTGCGAGGCCAGCTTCAGGCGGATGCTGTGGACCTGGTCGGCCGGCACCAGGATCGCGCTGCCGCCTTCCGAAAATTTGTACTTGACCCCCATCTGGTCGAGCGATGCGGTGATCGCGCCGCCGTCGCGGTCGGTGGTATTGGAGAACAGCACCTTGTATTCGGGCGCCGAGCTCCACAGCCAGATCGCTGCGACGATCGCCAGCGCGCCCGCGATGGCGCCGCCGATGACGACGCGCTTGCCCATCGTGGTTTCCCAAAACTTCGGCTTGGGGTCCGAGGCTTCGATATCGCTGTCGAGAACTTGTTCCGCAGTTGCCATGTTGGATGAGGAAGGAATGAGGTGATTGGCCGCCATTATGAAGCCGTACGGCAACATTCAAATCCGGGAATAGGGGGATGTTTACTGCCTTCCTCGAAAGCAATGATTGCTGGGCGGCTGCTATTCTGACAGCCTGAATCGAACCGCCTGGCCTGTTGCAGGACCAGGCCGCAGGCATCCCGGAGCACATATGAACATTGGTGGCATCGACAGCAGCCGCATCGAAGCGATGATGGCGCAACTGAAGGCGGCGGCGCAGAAGCCGGCTGCCGGGCCTGCTATGGGCACGGGCGGGATCAACGGCCTGAATGGCTTGAACCCGTTGAAGGGGACCGATGCGACCGAGTCGGCCAGCAAGGTCAGCTTTTCGGACGCGCTGAAGGCCTCACTGCAGAACGTCAGCAACACCCAGATCCAGGCCGACGACATGGGCAAGCGCTTCGCCGCCGGCGACGATTCCGTCAGCCTGTCCGACACCATGATCGCGATGCAGAAGGCGAGCATTTCCTTCCAGGCGACGGTGCAGGTGCGGAACAAGCTGGTGTCGGCCTATCACGACATCATGAACATGCAGGTGTAGGATTGATGCATCTCTTTCGGTACTTTCAGCACGATGCCAGTTTTGCCATCATGGTGCTATACTGGGGCAAGGTTGGCAATCATTGAGCCATGCTGGCAGGAACCACCGGATACAGGAGTGCAAGATGAGTGCATTGATGAAGCCGCAGGAGAGTACCAATCTCAACCTGAATGTCACGGTGCCTCGAGGCTTGGACAGTGGGGTACCTGAAGCCTTCGAAGAAGGTGTTGCAAGAGCCGTCAAGATTTTCTTTGAGGTGGACAACCTTCGACGGCTCAACATCACTGCGGACAAGATTGCGGAAATTATTGTTGGGCAGGCACAACCCAGTGTGACGCAGATTGAAGATCTTATTGCCCGCAAGACCACGATAAAAAGGATTCTGGAAGAGGGTGACTGGCTGTCGGCCGAGGATATCAACCGCCTGCAGTCGACCCCTCCCAAGCTGAAATCGTATCCGGTAAGTGACTGGAAACGCCGTGGGCGCGTGTTCAGCGTTTCGCACGATGGCAAGGAACTCTATGCGCGCTACCAGTTTGATGCGCTATATCAACCGTTGCCAGTCATTAAAGCCATCCTCGAGGCATATGGCCAATACGCAGATGCATGGACTTTGGCCGCCTGGTTTCACTTCCCGAATTCATGGCTGGTGAAGGATGGCCGGAATGCGGGAGACAAGGACATTCCATTGGCCCCCAAGGATGCGCTGGACCGCCGTGACGACGTCGTCGATGCTGCCCGCAAGCGTCGGGGAACCTATTCGGCATGACCTGTGCGATCCACCTGCCCGGGCCAGGCGAGTCATTTACAGTCGAGCTTCTGGAACCGCGGGAGTGGTATCACATCTACTGTACCGAGGATCATCCCAACACGGCCACGACCTTCAATCGCGGATGGGGGAAAACAAGATTTGCGCCGATCAAACAGGCTGATGGATCCCAGGTGCATACCTACTATGCGGCCAGTACCATCCGTTGTGCCATGCTCGAGTCGGTACTGCACGATGTTTCACTCGATCCGCCGGGCGTTTTCGAAGTCAATCGTCTCCCGGACTTTCACCTTGCGACGCTGGCCCTCGACGTCGACATCGAAGCGGTGACTTTCCATACACCCTTCCTGCCCCGGCTGAAACTGTCGCGCACGATGCTGATCGAGTCGCACGCAGCCTGCTATCCGCAGACGGCGGCATGGGCAGAAGCGGCTTTCCAACAGCGGCCAGGGGCTGCTGCGATCAAGTATGGAGCGCGGCGTGACGACGAAGGCAACTGCATCATGCTATATGAGCAACGTATCCCGCCGACGCCTTTTCGGGTGATGGACGACCGGCCTCTTTCCAGCCCGGATCTTCGCAAACAATTTCTCGCTCTGGTCAGGCAACTCGGGATCTCGGAAATCTGAAACAGGTGCGGCGGCCGCTGCCGGTTTCAGGATGCCAGCGTAGCGGCCAGCGCCACCAGCGCCGCTGCCGTGGCACCTCAGCCGAGGCGCACCACGCCGCGCGTCGCATAGCTCAGGGCCAGCACCAGCATGGCCAGGAAGGTATCGTGCCAGCCGCTCATGCCGCGCTCCCTGCCAGGCGCGGCTTGACCGCCGGGCGCGGTCCAAGGCGCAGCGACGCATACAACAGCAGCATCCCCAGCAGCAGGCTCACCAGGTCGAAGCCGGCGATGGCCCACAGTCGCGCGTCAGAACCAGCATCCGCGCAGTTTGGTGTCGTAATAAAGCGTCAGATAGCTTATTTAATTTTTTTCAATAAACTGTCTCAAGTATGCTTGAGTTGTTAACCGAAATTCAACTTGAGGGGGAACGATGTCTGAAGAAGAAAGCATTCGTGTCTGGACCGATGAGCTTGTCGATACCGGACGTAAAGCCGCTCTGCCCACCCTGGGGCGAACTGCCGCAAACGTAGCCGCGCGCAGCATCGAAGTCAGCAAAGACACGCTGTTGACGAATATCGAAGGCTTCCTGGTGCAGTTCGCACCGCTGGTTGAAGGCAATCCGATTGCGAATACGAACGTCGTCATCGACGAGATCGAGCTTTCGCTGACGATTTCTGCAAGTGGTGGCGTGGAATTGCTCGGCAAATTGAATGCCGGAGCCCAGGCCGGCATCAAAGTCAAGCTCAAAAGGAAATGACATGCCTGCTGCTCTCGCCGCCCTTAAAAGGGCGCAAGAGGCCTGCCCACCCTTGCGGGATACCTCGATTGACATGGAGGACAAGGCCACGGAACTTGGCCTCGATCTGTCGCAACTGGGCGCAATCCTGGATATGGACAGAGCGGCACAATTGCTGTCCAGCCTGAAAGCAGTACTTCCTGCACATCTCATCCAAAAGATCGACGCCGGCGATGTCGCCGTAGGTGAGACAGGGGCGACGGCACCGGGTGCGTTTTTCGATCGGATCGATCCGGAAGGTTATCTGATCGAGATGAACAGTGGTTTGTTCGAGTTTATCTACAGGATGGCGCGGCCGGTTGCAGCTGCCGTTTTTCGCCCGATGGAGGGGACCACCCAAGGTATCGAACGATCCGCACTGGCACGCATCATCGCAGAAATCATGTGGTGGTACGAACGGCTGGGGACAAGCTTCGGACCGGCATATGAGGTGACGCGAGACCAGATCTTCCTTGCCAGCCGCCTCGCCACCAATGCCGAGTTATTTCTGCTTGCCCATGAACTCGGCCATGTGCAGGCTGCCGAAGATTTGAGTTGGCAAGGGCAAGGCCTGTCGGCAGCCGAATTGGCGACCATCGAAGAACATGTGGCGGATGGATTCGCACTTCAGACTCTGTTGGAGTCGTTCCAGCCGTCAGGAAATGAAATGGATGGGTTCTCCCTGGGCCTGAGGTATGCAGGTGCGGAATTTGCGTTACAAATGTGGCGCCTTTTTGACTTGCTGAATCTACCGTTTGTCGATGGCGTCCATCCTTCCTCGAACGACCGGATTCAATGGCTCAGAAGCTGCTTGGGCAAGTTCATGGATAACGAGCAGGCCTGTGCCAACATCACGGTCATTGCCCGGCTCATCGAAAAGCTGTTCGACGAGGTGGCACAGATACTGAATGCGCCCCGCGAAGACGAAATATACGAGCAGGAGGCCACGCAGATCCTTGCTGGATTCGACAGCTTGCTCGACCAGTGCTCAGGTCAGGCGATTCCGGACTACGCCACGTTTTATCCGGCAGCTATCGACCTGCTGTCCAAAGGGTATCCCGAGACTGTCTTGCAGAATGTGTTTGCAAAGATCGCACAGGAATTCGCAGAAGTCGGCATCGAACCGGTCACCGGACCATCCGACAAGCACACTCTCATGATACGGTTTAACAAATATAAATTGTTGTTCGGCTTGGTCGAGGAACTTCCTGCCGGTATAGCGGATATTTATCGAGAGAAATTATCGCTCGGGTAATCAAGACCGGCGGTGCCGTCAGTCGCCGCGCCCGTAGACCAGGCCGTCGCCGCGCGCGCGGTGCAGGTTACCCAGCGTGTCCTGCGGCGCCTCGTCGCGCTGCTGGCGCGGCACCTGCAGCACCGCCACCCGGTCGGCCAGCGCCGGCACCACTTTTTCGATGGCCGTGTCCAGGGTCGCCATCAGGCCGACCTTGAGGTCGCGCGTGGGCGTGACGGCAGCCTGCAGGATCGCGGCGGCGACGCGGTGCGGATCGAGCTGCGGCGTGGGCAGCTTGGGCTGGCGGTCGAGATAATTGCGCGCATGTTCGGGCAGCGGGGTGTTGACCGCGGTCGGCTGGATCAGCGTGATCGAGACCGGGGCGTCGTCGAGCTGCTCGACTTCGATGCGCAGCGCATCGGTAAAGCCCTTCACCGCATGCTTGCTGGCCGAATACATGCCCTGCAGCGGCACCGCCACCTCGCTGGCCTCGCTGCCGACGTTGATCAGGGCGCCGCCATGCCGGCGCAGGTAGGGCAGGGCGACCAGCGAGCCGTGCACCATGCCCCAGAAATTGATGTCGAACAGGCGCCGGGCGTCGGCCTCCGTCACCTCGTCGATCCTGCCGTAGATGGAAACGCCGGCCACATTGGCCCAGGTATCGATGCGGCCGAAGCGGTCGATGGCGGCATCGGCAATGCGCTGCACTCCCTCGCGCTCGGCGACGTCGGCCACCACGTGGATCGCCTCGTGCCCCTGCTTCGCCAGCGTGGCGGCGATCGCTTCCAGCACGTCGCCGCTGCGCGCGGCCAGCACCACCCGCGCCCCGGCCTTTGCCGCATCCTGGGCCGTGGCCAGGCCGATGCCGCTGGACGCGCCGGTGACGACGATGACTTGCTGGTTCAGGGGCTTGAGGGACGGCGACATCGGGGGCTCCGGGGTTGGTTGATAGCGCCAACATAACAGGAACCCGGACCAGGCAGCGCTCCGTAGCCGCCTGACCGCAATCAAACCGGCGCTTAGTGCCCGGCCAAACGCGCGTTGCGCTCGCGCTCGAGCTTGGTGATGTAGCGCTGCACCGCGGCCATGTTGGCGCGCGAGATGTCGACGAACTGGCAGCCGAGGCGGCGCGTGGTCTTGTTGTTCAGCAGCGTCATCTCGATCGAGTTGCGGATCTGCAGCGAGGTCGTGACCGGGCCGACGTCCGGCACTTCGATGCGGCAGTTCGGGAAGGTTTCGCCGATCGTCGAGCCGAGCTGGTGCTTGTTGTCGAGCAGGGCGATGCCGCCGCAGCTGATGTCGGCCAGCGGCAGCACGGTGGTGCCGCCGCCCAGTGCCGGCGGCAGCGGGATGGTGGCGCGCACCGGGGTGGTCACCGGCGTCGTCATGCGGTAGAACTCGCGCCGCTGCAGGCGGATCAGCCTGGCAGGGAGATCGGCGGCGAGGGCGATGCCGCCTTCGAAGCGGGTCTCGCGCAGGTTGCCGACGTGGAACAGGATGCGGATCTTGTCGAGCGAGGTCTCGCACATCACCTTGGGTGCGGCGATGATGCGCGCGTTCTGCTCCTGGCTGATCGAGCAGTCGAGGACGATCGTGCCGTCGTCCGGATCGACCGCCAGCAGCGAGGTGACGCAGACGTCGGCCTCGCCCTTGACCAGCATCCGGATCAGCTGTTTCTTTTCCGAGATCTGGCGCAGCAGCGCGATGATTTCCCTGCGCGACTCGACTTCATAGTCGTGCCAGCTTTCCAATTCTGCTTCAGTGATTGCTTGCATCTGTTCCAACCGGGGCTTGGGGTGGGAGGGCTTGCGCCGACTCAATATAATAAAGCCATGCCAATAGTTCGGCAATGGCGCGGTAGAGGCCCGGCGGAATCTGGCGGTCGAGATCGACCTCCATCAGCAGGGCCACGAGTTCCTTCGATTCGTGCACAAACACGCCGGCTTCGCGGGCGCGTCCGATGATCTGTTCGGCGACCAGGCCCTGGCCCTTGGCCACGACCCGCGGCGCGGGTTCGCCGGCGCCATAGGCCAGCGCGACGGCGTTCTGGCGCCGCGCCACCGTTTTTTTATCCATTGTCTGCCTCGGGCGCCGCATGGATCGCCAGCGTCGACAGCGGCGTGCCGGCGGCGTCGAGCGCCTGCTCCAGCCGCGCGCGCTGCGCCTGCATGCGTTGTCCCGCTTCTTCGCTGGCGGCGTCGAGGCGGATGTGCAGCTGGTCGCCGGACAGCACCACGCGCGCCGCCACTTCGCCCAACGCGCCGAAGCGCAGCGTCAGGCGGCTCTGCCAGGTACCGGCTTCGTCATCGCTGCCAGCAGCACCACCCTCGGATGCGTCGCGCTCGACTTCCCAGCGCATCTCCTGGCCCGGCCACAACTGGCCCTGCCAGGCCACGCGCGCCTGCTCGTGCGCGGTCAGCTGCATGTTGATGAACTGGGCGGTGCCCGGGTCCGACGGCGACGGCATGCGTCCCTGCGCCTGCGGCTCCGCCGACAAATCCCTCATCGAGCGCGCGCCCTGCGCCCACTCGGCCACATGCGATTCGTAGAACAGGCCGCTCTTGCCCATCCCTTCCTGCAGCGCGCCGGCGATGCTGCGGGCATCGAGGGTGGGGGCGCCGAGCAGCGGCGTGCGGCCGAGGGCGGCGGTGGCGGGCGTGTCCGCCTTCTGGGCGGTGGCGATGATGTCGCCGAGCGCCTTGCCGGCGCTGCTGATCGAGGTATTGGCGTCGCTGGCGGCGCCGTTGCCGAGGCCGGCCACGTTGCGCGTCTGCGCCAGCAGGGCCGAGGTGCGCACCAGCGCGGCGGCGTCCTTGCCTTGCAGGTAAGCCAGCGGCTGTTGGGCACCGGCAGGAGCGCCTTCGCCCGGCGCCGGTCCGGCTTCCGCAAACGCCGGCGCGCCGCTGCCCACCTGGAAGGTCGGACGCGGGCTCAAGGCGACGAGGGTCAGCGGCACCTGGGTGCCGACCTGGGCATTGCCGGGCAGGGGCATGCGCGCCGCCGTGTCGTTGACGCGTACGACGAAGGAACCATCGGGGAGCTTGGACAGCACCTCGGCCTGCATCGATTGCCCGACCATGCCGGCAAAGGCGCGCTGGAAGGCTTGCTGGCGCGGATCGGCGACCGGCACCGTGGCCGCGGTACGCGCGACCTGGGACAGCGGAATGGCGTCGCGCGGCAGCACTTAGTCAGACACCGTAGGCGCGCGCGACGCGGCGTTCGGTGCCCGTGTTGTTGATCATGGCGGACAGTTTGGCCATCCACGGCTGGGTGATGTCGCGGATCTGGCGGTCGGCGGCCAGCATCCTGCGGATCGCGTCGACCTTGCGGGTGCGCTCCTGCGCGGCCAGCGGCTGGTTGTCGCCGTCCGCCTTCAGCTGGCGCACGCAGGCGGCGCACTGCTGCTCGAGCGTGACCAGGCGGTCCCAGTCGTTGGCGGTGGCGGCGGCCAGCATCTGGTCGGTGATGCCGACCATGGCTTCATACAGCGATACGACTTCGTGTCCGTTCATCATGTTCTCAGGCGCTGATCATGGTCGGGGCCTTCGGCATGGCCGTGACCGTCGGGATCGATGCTGCCTGCTCGCCCTGGTCGCCGATCGACACCCAGGCGCCGCGCAGGTCGGCCAGCAGGCCGTGGATTTCGCCGACGATGCCGACGTCGTTCTTGATATTTGCCTCCAACAGGCGCCGGCTCATGTAGTCGTACAGCGCGTCCAGGTTGTCGGCGATCTCGCCGCCGGCGCTCTTGTCGAGCGAAGCGCGCAGGCCGTTGTCGATGATCGTGATGGCCTTCGAGATCGCCGAGCCCTTGGCTGCGATATTCCCGGCCGCCATGTTGGCCTTGGCGCCGAGCAGGGCCGCCAGTGCGCCGTCGTACAGCATGATGATCAGCTTCAGCGGCGAGGCCGAGGCGACACCGGTTTCGAGTCCCACGTTGGTGTAGGCATTCACGCCGCGTTTCATGGTTCCAAACATCTTGATTCTCCAATAAATCTGGGTTTAGCTGTTGGCCGCAATGGCCGCAAGCTGCTGGGTCAAGTAGCTCTGGGTCGTCTGCATCGAGGAGAGCATCGTGTCCAGGGCGGTGAATTGGGCGCGGTAGCGCGCTTCGATGGCGGTCAGGCGGTCGCTGAATTTGTCGCGCTGTTCGGCAACCGCCTTGATGCTGACGTTCAAGCCGTCGGTCTTGCCCTGCAGGACGCTGTCCTTGCCGGTGAAAGTGGTGGCCAGGTTGGTCAGCTGGTAGGCGTAGCCCTGCGAGAAGGTGACCGTACCACGGTCGCCCTTGTCGCCGCTCTTGATGCTGAGCTGGATGCCATCGGCGGGCGAGCCGGGTGCTGCGGTAAGTACCTGGCCGTTGCCGGAGGCTGCGATGCCACCGATCGTACCCTGAACGTTCCTGCCCACGTCCTTGACAGGCTCGTCGCCGCCGAAGACGAGGTTGACCGGGCTACCGGTCACCCCGGCGATCGAGATGTTCGACTTCTCGCCGAACACGCTGGAGGCGATTTGCAGCTTGCCGTCCTTGTCGACCGAGGTCTCGACCGAATCGCCGGCGCCGGAAAAGGTGCTGTTGCCGTTGATCGCCGCGCGCAGCATGGCCGCGAGTTGGGTATTGTCGTAAGTACCGGCCGGGATCGTGATGTTCTGGACCCTGCTGTCTGTGGCCGGATCGGTCTGGTTCAGCGTGACCGTCCAAGTGGTGTTCGGATCGATCTTCGTCGAGCCCGACAGGGCTTTCGCGGCAGTCAGGGAACCCTTGGTCGCCATCTGGTCGATATGGATGGCGTATTCGCCGGCCTTGGTGGCGGCACTCGACTTGTCGAAGGTGATGCCGCCGTCGCTCGCCTTGCCCATGGCGGCGAACAGGCCGCCAATGTCGGCAAAGTTGTTGGTAATGGCGGTATTCAGCTTGGAGGAATCGACCGCCAGGCTGCCGTCCTTCTGGAACGAGATGCCGACTTGGCTCAGGTTGGTGAGCTTGCCGCCCAGGCCTTCGACCGTGGTGCCGAGCTGGCGCCGCAGCTGCGACTGGATCGAGCGCACCGAGGCATCTCCCTGCAGCGCGCCCGCGACCTTGGTGTCGGCGTTATAGCCGGTCATGCTCGAAATGGTCGAGTTCAGCGAGTTGTAGGCCTTGACGAAGGCATTGATCGCGTCCGATACCGCGCCCGTGTTCTTCGACACCGAGACGGTGCTGCTGCCCAGCGAAGACACGTCCAGGCTGACGCCCTGGATAGCATCGCTCACCGATTTGTTCTTGCTGGTTACGGCGATGCCGTTCACGGTCAGCTTGGTGTCCTGGGCGCCGCTGGTCTGGGTCAGGCCCTGCGCGCCGCCCGGATCGTAGCCCATCAGGCTGGCGATGGCGGCGTCCGCACCGGCGTCGCCGTCACCGCTGACGCTGATCTTCATCGACGACTTGGAACCGGTATTGTTGTTGGTGAGGACCAGGTGATAGGGCGTATCGCTGCCGTCCGACACGATGGTCGCGGTGACGCCAATGTTGGCCTTGTTGATGGCGTCGCGGATGCCCTGCAGCGACTGGTCCTTGGCATCCAGCGTGACCACGCCCATGTTCTGAGAACCGTCCTGGCTGAAGCCGGCGCCGACATAGCTGCCCGCACTGCCGGCGGTGAAGCCGGCAGCGGCCGGGTTGCTGCCGCCGATGAGGATCTGGCTGCCATCGGCCGAGCTGAGAGTGACGCCTGCGGTCGCCGTGACGCTCGAACCTTTGTTATCTTCGCCCTCCGCGCGGCCGATGCCGCCGGTGACCGTGCCCTTGACGGTTTCCGTGACGCCGATGCTGGAGCCGTCGGCAGCCAGGAATTGCAGGTCGTGGGTAGCGGCGCTACCCTTGACGGTAATGTTTGCTGCCGCGAGGGCGTTCCTGGTGGCGGTGTCGGCGAGGGCGGTATCGATCGTGTCCGCCGTGATGGGGTCGTCGCCCGCAGCCGCGGTGGCCAGGTCGACGCCGCCCACCGTCAGCGTGTAGCTGCCGCTGGCGCTGGTGACGGCGGCATTCCCGAAATTCGCGAACAGGTTCGCGTCGGTGGCCGTGGTGCCGGTCTTGGCGGTGACGCCCGTGCCCTCGGCCTGGTCGTTGATGGCGGCCGCTAGGTCGCGCGCGCTGAGCGTGGTGCCGTTGGTGGCGATCGCGGTGCCGTTGATGGTCAGCGAGCCGCTGGCGATACCGGAAGCGGCAACCGCGGTGGAGAGCGTGCTGCCGGCAGCGCCGAAGGTGCCGCCGGTGACGCTGCCGAACTGGAAGGTGAGCGTGGTCTTGGCGCCGGCGCCGATCAGGGCGCTGGTGCTCGCCTTGCCGCCGCTGACCAGGCTCTGGGCCTGGGCCAGCTGGGTGACGTTGACCTTGTAGTTTCCGGCCACGGCGCCGCTGGTGGCGCTGGCGCTCACCACGTCCTTGCTGCTCGACGTGGTCGACAGCGCGCTGTAGGTGGCCGCCGAGTTCAGGCTGGTGAGGGCGCCCTGGAAGCTGGCCACCGCGGCGCTGACCTTGCCGTATGCGCCCAGCTTGGACTGGAAGGCGGCCGTCTTTTTATCGTAGTTGTCGAGAGGAGCGGCCTCGGCCGACATCAGCTTGCTGACGAGGCTGTCGACATCCAGGCCTGAGCCGATACCAGATGAACTGAGTCCCACTTGTTTCTCCCGTGAAAGCGATAATGTAAGTCATTAACGACACAAGCAATTCGTACTTGAGAGCAGGAAAACCCGTTCAATTCAAATTCGAACGGATGAGCGGACGGAAAGGGGAAGGGCCGCCGGCATGTGGGGATGCCGGCGGTAAAGCGGAGAGGCGGTTCAGGCGGTTTCGCGAATCAGCAGACCGCGCATCTTGTCGAGCGACTTGGCGATGTCGAGCGCTTCCTCGGTCGGGATCTGACGCACGACTTCCTTGGTGTTCTGGTCGATGACCTTGACGACGATATCCTTGCTGTCCTCGTCGATCGAGAACTGCAGGCTTTGCGCGGAGGCGGGCAGGGATTCGTTGATTTTCTTGACCGCGGCCGAGACATCCTCACGCGAGGCCGGCACAGCGGCAGTCGTATTTTTACTGGCAACGGTGGCAAGTTCGCCTGGCTGGTCGACAGGCTGGACCGGGCGTTCTTCGAACTTCGCCGTGACGGGTGAAGCAACAGGCTGGATGTTCATGTCGGGCTCCCTTAGCAAAAATTCCTCGGCTGAATTTCTCCAGCCGAGGAACCGATTACTGCATCAGATTGTGGCGGGAGTCAGCGATTAGCCACGCAGCAGCGACAGGACGCCGTTCGGCAGCGAGTTCGCCTGGGCCAGCATCGAGGTGCCGGCCTGCTGCAGGATCTGGCCGCGGGTCATGTTCGCGGTTTCCGAAGCGAAGTCGGTGTCGGTGATACGGCTCTTCGATGCCGACAGGTTCTCGGTGGTCGATTGCAGGTTCGAGATTGCCGAGCTGAAGCGCGATTGCAGTGCGCCCAGTTGTGCGCGCTGGCCGTTGACCGATGCCAGGGCCGCGTCGGCGGTCTTGATCGCGTTCTGTGCGCCTTCGAACGAGCTGATGTCGATGTTGGCGACCGACTTCAGGCTCGACGCGCCGGCGTTGGTGCCGCCCAGCGAGAAGCCGGTTGCGGTGCCTTCGTTGACCGAGAAGCTCTTGTCCGAGTCCATGGTCACGTTGCCGTTGGCAACGCCGCTGGTTTGTGCGGCCAGGGCGGTGGCGCTGTTGGCGGTACCGTCTGCCTTGTAGCTGGACATGCTGATCGATGCACCGGCAGGGACGGCCGGAGGACCGGCGACGGCTGCGGCGTTGTTGTTCTTCACCGAGATGTCGGCGCCGTTGGCGTTCGTCAGCTTGATGCCGCCGTCGGCATACTGGGCGGTCACGCCGGTTTTCGCGGTCTGGGCGTTGAACGCGCTGACTGCTGCGGCGAAATCGTCGGCCTTGCTGCCGGTGCCGTCGACCGAGAACGACACGGTCACGGCGGTGCCGTTGTCCGACTTGACGTCCAGCGAGTAGGCGCCGCCGCCGCTGGTCAGCAGCGCATCGGTTTTCGCGGTGGCGGTGACGCCGGTGTCCGCGGTCTTGTCGTTGATCTTGGCGGCGATGGTCTTGGCCGAATCAGCGGTGGTGCTGGTGATGCTGGCGCTGCCCAGGGCACCCGAGATCTTGGCGGTACCGGCCTTGGCACCGGACACGCCGTCGGCGGTCACGGCGGCTGCGTCGCCCTTGATCTGGTTGTTGCCGTAGGTGGTGGTGGTGAAGTTCGAGCCGGTCATCGAGATCAGCTGGCCTGCATTGGCGCCGACCTGGAAGTTGGCGGTGCCCATCGAGCCGTCCAGCAGCTTGGTGCCGTTGAACTCGGTGGTGCCGGCGATGCGGTTCAGTTCCGAGGTCAGCTGGGTGACTTCAGTCTGCAGGGCCTTGCGGTCGCTGGCCGAGTTCGAGGCATTCGACGACTGCACTGCCAGTTCGCGGACGCGCTGGAGGATGTCGCCCGAGCTGGACAGGGCGCCTTCGGCGGTCTGCGCCATCGACACGCCGTCGTTGGCGTTGCGGGTCGCCTGGTTCATGCCCTTGATCTGCGAATTCATGCGGTCCGAGATGGCCAGGCCGGCGGCGTCGTCTTTTGCGCTGTTGATACGCAGGCCCGACGACAGGCGCTGGATCGAAGTATTGAGCGAATTTTGCGAAGCCGACAGGTTACGCTGGGAATTCAGGGATGCTACGTTGGTATTGATGACGGACGACATGGTGTCTCTCCAGACTTGGTCTTACGGGGTGTGGCGACGTGCCACTGATTCGCTTTGGTCTGTCACGCTGTTTTGTGACATTCAAACCGCTGCTCTTGTTTGAGGTAACGTACCGGGCCCGAAAAACTTTAGGGTCGGAAATGAGAAAATTTTCGACAAGCAATGTTTTTTTCGATAATGCGGATGCCAGGTACCTCAATCCGCCGCCACCACGCGGTTCTTGCCGCTCTGCTTGGCCCGGTACATCGCCCGGTCCGCACGCGCCATCAGGCTGGCCTGGTCCTCGTTCTGGTGCCGCAGCGCCACCCCGCACGAAAACGTGATCAGCGTCTTCTCGTTGTCGTGCAAGAAGAAATGCCGGGTCAGTTCGCGCTGCACGCGCACCATCGCGCTAGACGCGGCCTCGACCGTGGTCTCGGGCAGCAGGATCAGGAATTCCTCGCCGCCGAAGCGGGCGATCACGTCCATCGAGCGCAGCGTGTCCTTGACCACCTTCACCAGGTGGCGCAGCGCGCCGTCGCCGACCAGGTGGCCATAGGTGTCGTTGAGCTTCTTGAAATTGTCGAGGTCGAGCAGGGCGATGCACAGCGGCGTGCCGCGGCGGTCGGCGCGTGCGCTCTCGCGCTCGAACACGTCGTCCAGGCCGCGCCGGTTGAGGCTGCCGGTGAGCTGGTCTTCACGCACCAGCTCGCTCATGTGCTGCAGCTTGCCTTCCAGTTCGCGGATGCGCTTTTCGGCATCCTGGACTTCCTGGTGCGCGGCCAGCATGCGGTCGCGCGAGGCCAGCGCCTCGGCCTGCACGCTGCGGGTCTCGCTCAGCACCGCTTCCAGCACGTCGTTCAGTTCTTCGATATTGGCGGCGCCGCGGATGCGCTCCGAAAAGCCGCCTATCCTTTCCTGGAAATTGCCGGTCGAGGCGGCCACCGAACCGAGGCGGTCGATGAAGGTCACCATCATGTTCTTGACGGTGGCGCGCACGTCGGCAATGCCGTGCCTGAGCTGGCCCTGCTTGAAAATCACGTCCTTCAGGCTGCGGGTGGCATCTTCCAGCGCGCGGCTGTCGAGCGGACCGGCAATCAGGTCCTGCACGGCGGCGATCTGGCCGCGCATCCAGCTGTCATCGTCGAGCAGTTCGCTGACGTTTTCCAGCAGCAGTTTGAACAGGCGCAGCAGCAGTTCCTGCTGTTCGGCCGCATCGTCGCGCTTCAGTTCGATCTGGTAGCACAGGTCTTTCAGGCGCACCGCGATGTCCTGCAGCGCTTCCTCGTTGTGGGCAGTCTTGACCGCCGCGCCCAGCGCTTCTGCTTCGTTCGCCAGTGCCGGTGCAGCGGGCAACTGCGCGCCCAGCGTCGAGGCCAGCGCAAAGGTGAGTGTACGGCTCAGCAGGTCGCGCAGCAGCCTGGCTTCGGCATCCTCGACGCCGAGCGCCAGCGCCGGATGGGTGTGGCGGCGCAAGTGCTTTTCGGCCAGCTGCGACAGCGTGCGCGCATAGCCGTCCCAGTCGCGCCCCTTGACCGCGCGGTTGAAGCGCAGGCCGAACTCGGCCAGTTCGCCGGGCGTCTCGGCCAGGCGCTGGGCGAAGCCGGACAGCACGTTCTCGGCGCCGGGGTCGGGTTGCGGGTTGGGCTGAACCGCCGGCGCGGGCGCGGCCTGGATGCCGGCGATCTCGTTATAGATGTCGCGGTAGGCATCGGGCGTGGGTGCGATGCGGCGCGTGGCGAGGCGGCGAAAGGCTTCGCGGGCAATGTCGGCTGGATTTGCCGGCGGATTGCCTGCAGGTGGATTCGGATTGGACATGACAGACGTTGCTGCGTGGAATAATTATTCCCATCATGTTATCTATCTTTTGGGAAACTGATCGGTAGAACAGCCGTCGAAATACCCATTAATCTTGACGACTGTATTAACGAGCCAACATCAGTCCACGAGCTGGTTGCGAATCGCATAATGCGTGAGCTCGGCGCTGGTCTTGAGTTTCATTTTCGCCAACAGGCGCGCGCGGTATTCGCTGACGGTCTTGACCGACAGCGACAGTTCCTGGGCGATCTCGCTGACCGTCTTGCCGGACGCGATCATGGTCAGGGTCTGGTACTCGCGGTCGGACAGGGTGTCGTGCACCGGTTTTTCGTGGTCTTCGCCGATCTGCGCCGCCAGCGCCTGGGCCAGTTGGGCGCTGACGTAGCGCTGGCCGGCCGCCACCTGGCGGATCGCATTCACCAGTTCGCGCGGCGCGCTCTGCTTGTTCAGGTAGCCGGCGGCGCCGGCGCGCAGCGAGCGGATCGCGTACTGGTCTTCGCGGTGCATCGACAGCATCAGCACGGCCAGCTCGGGTTTTTCGCTCTTGATCTGCTTGAGCACTTCGATGCCGTTGCGGTCGGGCAGGGAGATGTCGAGCAGCAGCACGTTGCAGCGCGACTTGCGGAACAGCTTGATGGCATCGAGGCCGTTCTCGGCTTCGCCGGCGACCACGATGTCGCGCTGCTCGGCGAGGATCTGCTTCAGGCCTTCGCGCACGATGGCGTGGTCGTCTGCAATAAAAACGCGGATGCTGGCTTTTTCACTCATGCTTCGGTGGG